>Ga0182030_10000428_pt1 | contig 77571 bp, 59 predicted proteins | sample 812S3MmetaG_FD_121299 | JGI IMG/M metagenome (GOLD analysis project Ga0182030, IMG submission 121299) | Permafrost microbial communities from Stordalen Mire, Sweden - 812S3M metaG (Illumina Assembly) | ecosystem: Environmental > Terrestrial > Soil > Wetlands > Permafrost | place: Sweden... | reverse complement strand
TTTAGTGCCAACCTTCTCGCTCTTTCCAACAATCATTGTTTGAGCGAAGACCCAGTTCGTCGATTCGCGGGGACGGTGCACTCCGCCGGCGCAATCTTCCACCAACTTCGGTTCTTCTATATTCACGTCTTGTAGCGCAACTGGAGCATCGCCGAGACACCTAACCCAAGAAGTTGCGCCACCTTCCCGGGGTGCTCAGTCAAGAGGAGGTTGCGCGGCTGATCGACGCTGCGGATAGCTCCTTTCATCGCATCCTGCTGATGACGCTCTATGCCACCGGCGCCCGCCGCGCAGAGGCAGCCCACCTGAAGGTTGGCGACATCGACAGCCAGCGGATGGTGGTGCATATTCGCGAGGGCAAGGGTGGCAAGGATCGCGATGTCATGCCCAGCCCGAAGCTGCTCGAAGAGCTGCGCACTTACTGGCGCGGTCTCCGGCGCAAGCCGAAGGAGTGGCTCTTTCCCGGCAACAGCTGGCACACATCCAGCCGCCCGGTGACCACCAAGGTGCTATGGAGCGCCTGCCAGATCGCCGCCGAACGCGCCGGACTCGACAACAGGCATATCCATCCGCACACCTTGAGACATTGTTTCGCCACACATCTTCTTGAAGCCGGCGCCGACCTGCGCACCATCCAGATCCTGCTCGGCCATCGCGACCTCGAAGTCACTACCGTCTAGGGATGTGGGGTGTTGGTATCCATCTGTCGAAGATCGGGCCATATTTCGCCCACTTCTTTCTCGCGGTCTGACTGCGACGAACCAGAACGCTTCGCCAGAGCCGATGTACGCGATGTTTGAAGAGGTACAGCTGGTCGATGTTGCCGGGGACAGCATGATATAGGTAGTAACCCGATACGACCTTCTGAAGCCATGCACCGACTGTGACCACGCGATCATGCATCCGGCGTTGAAGCTCAACCTTGATAGCTTTGAGCTTCGCAGCCATTCGCTTCTGCGCAGTGGTACTCCATACGGTGAAGGTTGCGGTCTTGTGACGTTGCCCACAGTAGTGGGTAAAGCCCAGGAACGGGTCTTGAAGCGATTTTCGCAGAATTACCTTTCACGGATCGGCTTATGCGCCTGGAACAGCGCCATTCGGCCTTGGAGTGCTGCCGCTATCTCCGTCTTCCCTTGCTGCTTCGCCAGATCCATCGCCAATTTATCCGCTTCAACTGCTTTATCGAATTCGCCAGTTTCAGCATAGGCCGCCGCCAGTGTTCCAAGAATCGACGACTCTTTTGCTGACGTGATCTGCACGGCGTATTCGCCAAGCTTCACTGCCTCTTTCCCGTTACGAATGGACGCATCGGGCGAAGTTGCCAGCAGCCATGCTGCGTCATTCAGCACTCGCAGATTGTCAGGTTCCTCTTTCAGCACCTGACGCCATTGTGCAAGGCCCTCCGCGGCGCGGCCCTTCATCACCAGAGCCATGCCCAGGTGCGATTGCGCGCGCACCATGTTTGGCGAGATCTGCAATGCCCGCTCAAACTCAGGAACAGCCTCGTCGAGCCGGCCTCGCTCGGCAAGGGCAGTACCGAGATCACTGTACAATTCCGCAGAATCGGGATTGGATTCGATCGCCTTTTGCAGATGCGGAATCGCCTCATCGACACGATCCTTCGCGAGCAGTGCATGGCCAAGGTTGCTTTCGCCTCCCGTGCACTTCGGATCCAATTCGATCGCCTTGCTGAAATCCTGGATCGCCTCATCGAGACGACGTTGCCGCGCTAACACTACGCCCAGGTTGTTGTACGCGTCCGCATATTTCGGATCGGCCTCAATCGCGCGCCGATACTCATCTGCGGACCCATCAAGCCGATTCGCCGATGCCAAAGCGAAGCCAAGACCATTGTGCGCCTCCGCGTACTCCGGATTGATCGAAAGCGCCTGCTGAAATTGCTCAATGGCTCCATCCAGGTTTCCCTGTTCGGTCAGGAGATGGCCAAAGTTGCTGTGCGCTTCCGCATACGCGGGCTTCTCTGCGATCGCCCGCCGGTAATGCTCCGTCGCATCATCGGGATGTCCGATGCCCGCGAGCACAAATCCCAGATTATTTTCAGCCTCCGGATATTCCTGCTTCACGGCGATGGCTTTCCGGAATTCGGCAATAGCAATGTCCGTCTTCCCCGCACGCGCCAGAGTCTGCGCGTAGTTATTCAGCGCGTGCGCATCGTTGGGCTCCATCGCGAGCGCCTTGGTCCACTCCGGAATCGCCACGGCATATTGCTCTTTCTTCACCAAGTCTTCCGCCACATCGAACTGCTTGTAGAAATCCACCGCGGGTGTGTCGATATGTTCAATCCCGCTCGGCGCCATGTTCACGAATTCCGGGATATTTGCCGCACGATTCGCGGCCGTTGAGTTTTCAATCAGAATCGCAGGAGTATCGTTCCCATCCATATCGATGTGCGTCAGAAACATCTGCGTGTACGGCGAGCGGCTCTTCGATGAGAACACCAGCCAGCGTCCATTCGGCGAGAAGCTGTGCCATGAATTCATCAGCGGCGTGTTGCAGGTCATGCGCTGCGCAACACCACCTGTCGCGGGCACAATATAAAGCTTCCCGTCAGGCCGCATCAGTTGCCCGTTGTGCGCCTGCACAAAGACAATCCACTTGCCATCGGGAGAGATCTTCGGGAAGCTGTTGCTCATCCCGTTCTCTGAAGCACCAGCAATCGGTTCCGGCGTGCCTCCTTTTCCGTTGTTGAACGGGATGCGATACAGATCGTATTGAATTTGTATTTCCAGCGGATCATTGGCATACGCCGCCATCTTCCCATCGGGACGATACGGATCCTTGGCGACCGCACGCGAAAAGACCAGATATTTTCCGTCGGGACTCCACACCGCGTTCGACTGGATGTAATGCGGATCCTCCGCGCCCGGCAGCGGCTGCAGTTTTTTTGTCGTGCGGTCATACCACGCAAGAATCCCGCGCGTGGGATAGAACACTTGCAGAAACCGGTAGTCCTTGAAATTTGAAACGTAATAAAACTGCGACGTGTCGGCTCCCGGAGGCCTGATGGTCGTCACAACGAAGCGCCCATCGGGCGACACCTGCGACATGAAGCCCACCCGCAGTTGTACGCCTTCCTCGCCGCGAAATTTGGACCACGATACCATGTTGTCGGTCCCGATCGTCATCTCCTTTGCGACAGGCGTCAGCGCATAAAGTCCCTTATCGTTCTGGGGCCCGTCCATATCCAGGCCCAATGTCTTTCCGTTGGCCGCGAAGGAGTGACAGTTCGCGCACGTGTGAAGTCCGGTCATCACCACGTGGCTCTGCGCATCGGCCACGTTGCGCATCCGCCAAGCAATCAGCGGAACTGCGCTCGACGCGAGCGGCTTGATGAATCCTTTCTCGGTCTCCGAAGGCATCAACGGCACATCGCGATAGAAGATTGGCGCATTCACCGGGTCGGCTGACACATACATCTGCATCGTGCCGCTCGAAAGAGGTTTCCGCGCATCGGCGTCCGCATACCCGCGAATCGTAATTGTCACAGAGCCGCTGCCCGCTTGCTTCTTCAGCACAGCCCACGTTTCAGCATCCGGCTTCCATGTATGCGCAGCGGCCTGCTCCGGTGCCAATTCAGGCAGCTTGTTATTGGGGGAGACGCAGCGCGGATCAATCTCGCCCACATGCATCCGCTCGCCCTTGGTATCGACATGCAGCGCCGTCGACCCGTTGGCAAACGTTACATCAATGTGCCACGCGTCCGCGTTGGGAGCCGAGTCGCGCCACAGAAATGTCGGCGCCTCCATGTCCGGAGGAAATACCGATCTATTCAGCGGATAGTCGATCGCAATCCGTTGAGCACCATCGTTCGCGGCATTCACAAACCGGCCCGGGATCGCAAGTAACCCGCCGATCAACACGCCGCATGCCAGCAGAGCGGCAATACCGGGCCGCGAACGCAGTCCGTCCTTGGGGATAAGGTCCTTCTGCATCTCCAACACTCCGGGCCTGTGAATCTCCGCCTCCCAGGCCCCATCGTGCCCGCGCACCCTGGCGCGTCGTCTCGCTTATGGTTCCACGCGCAGGTTGTCAAACTGCACATGATCCCACTCCGAACCCAGGCCGAACATTCCGCGCGAATGCGCTGTTCTCACAATCGAAGCGAGAGGTTTCCCATCGAGCAACGCCTCGACGCGGGTTCCGTGGAAGCTCAATTCCAGTCGATGCCACTGATTTGTATCAATCGTCGCCGAACCGGATGCGAGCGTGGCCACAGGCTGCTTGTATGCGGCGGAAAGAAGCTCCCACACACCATTCGGATTCATGCGCAGGATGTAGCCGCTCGGCCAACGCGCTTTGTCTTGCTGGAACACATCCGATGAATCGATGCGGCCCATGACAACCGCTTGCGACTTCGAAACAAAATGTACATCGGCGGAAACGCTGTAATCAGTCCACGTCTCCGAACCCGCCAGCGTAAAAGGATCTGGCAGCGGACTCCATGGAATCGGCTTTTCTGTGATCACTTGCTCCAGGCAACGGCCCTCGCGTTCTTTGCACGGTTGCACTTCAAACGCGCCATCCTGGTCCGACAAATACTTCGGCGCATGCCCCACCGCAACCTCATCGAAGTTATCCGCGTACGGAAAAGGGAAAGCTTTTGAAGGAGGCGGCGCCGCGCTTCCCTTTCCCTGTCCTGTCGTCGTGGTCAGCGAATACAGCGAGTCCGGATCGAATGTGTATTCAAAATTGCCGCTGGCAGGTTTCACATCGGCCACATGATCAAAGGTGCGGGAATTATTCGTCTCCCAGACATGCACTTCCTTCGCCGTCAAACCGCCTGCAAGTTGAAAGACGACTTTCTGAGGCTGCTTTGCGCCGATCGTTTCCAGCACCACGCTCCAGTCCTTCTTATCCGGCGAGCGCAGCGAAACATAACTACCGTCTTCGGGAAGATATCCCGAAGCGGAGTCAAGATACTTCCAGCCCGGCTGCGCGAATTGCGTCGTGTGCGCAGTCACCCAAATTGTTTCTTGCACATCGTAGTAGCCCGACCACGGCGTATTCGCATACATCAGCCCTGAGTTCGGAGCGGCCAGGTTGTCATAATACGAGGTTACCGGGCTCCATATCTCAGTGGATGTAAAAGTTCCCTCGAGATAGTTTCGGTTATAAAGGTGCGCCAGAATGCGCCCGCCAATGGGCCAATCGCGGCTCACGATCGGGCCGCCTCCGCCGTTTGGTTGGTCTTCGCTGGACCAGAGCGGCTTGCCCGTTCGGCGCGCTGCATCCGTGGTGGTGAGCTTGCCATCGACTAGCGGGTAATGTACGCCGATCACATCGATCGCCCTGGCTAGCTCCGGGTCGCTCAGAATCGCGTCGGCGATCGCCCATTGCCCATCGCCATCGCCCCCGATCTTGCCCTCGCCAGGATATTCATCGCAGCAAATGATCTTGGTCGCCAGATTCTCTTTCTTCAGCGTGCGATAAAGTTCCTTCACATAATCCGCATCGTAGACTCGCTCATTCCACACACCGGTAACGCCAATATCCAAGCCGTAATCGCGCTTTGCCGTGCGGATGAAATCCGCCACATACCCGGCCATCTTCTGCGTGTATGGAGTATCTATGGCGCCCGGATTGGGATTCACCCACCGCGGCGCGCCCCATGGAAGAACCTCCAGCAGGATATTCGGATTCCGTTTGTGCGCCTCGGCCATCAGCCACCATTCGTAGCCGCGCGAAGAGTCATGGTCGGTCGGCGTGCGCATGTGGCTCGGCTCCGAACCATCGGTCGAGTTCACATCGGCGCCAATCTCCACCTTCAAATGCTGCAGCGCCGCGCCATAGCCCGGCTTGAAAAGGTAATCGAGAATCTGGCTCCGCTGCGGTTCGGGATAATCGATGAGCAACCGGGAAGAAGCTCCCGCACTCGCAGCCCCCAGCCCATCAAACACGCGGCCCTTGCTCGTTCCATCCAGCACCACATTCGTCTCCTGACAAAGAGCGGCCGAACCGATCAGCATCGTCAACCCGATAAGTGCTGTAACTGCGATCGACTTCCGGTTGCCCATGTTTCGTACATCCTGGCCCACTTGCATCCCCGTTCTCCTACGCATTCTCCATGCGTGCATCGGTTTCGATTTCTTCAAGAGTCTTTCCCTTCGTCTCCCTCAGGCGCTGCGACAAGAACAGCATGCCGGCCAGGCAAACTCCTGCATAGGTCCAGAATGTGCCCGCCGGTCCCAGCGCAGAGTTGAGCAAAGGAAATGTGTATGTGAGTAAAAAGCAAGCCAACCACAGCGCGGTCACAGCGACTGAAACGCCGCTGCTTCGGATGCGATTGGGGAAAATCTCCGAGATCACCACCCACGTGGCAGGCGCCAGCGACATGGCATAGCACGCAATAGCAGCCAGAACCAGCACCAACATGGGCTTTCCTTGCAGGTGCATGCGGTAAAGAATTCCCAACAGTGTGTAAATCAACACCAGCCCGGTCAGTCCGGTCAGCAGCAGGAAGCGCCTTCCGAACCTGTCGATCATGAAGAACGCAACAAACGTAAAGACCACATTCACCGCGCCGGTCACGACAATGTTGAACAGGATGTCCGACACCTGGTAGCCGGCCGCCGCAAAAATCTCCTGCGCGTAATTAAAGATCACGTTGATGCCGCACCATTGCTGAAGAACAGCGAGCGCGATCCCCAGCATCAACACTTTCCGTACACCCGGCGCACGAAGCTCCTGCCAAACCGGCCCTTCAGGCCGCGCCTCGCTGACGGCCGCAAAGTCCTCCAGCACATGTTCTGCGTAGGCGCGGCCGCCCAGACGTTCCAGCACGCGTAGCGCATCGCCATGCTGCCCCTTGGCCGCCAGCCATCGCGGGCTCTCAGGCACCAGCAGGGATGCCACCAGAAACAAAACCGAAGGAACGGCAGTCACCGCAAACATCCAGCGCCATCCCCATTGCCCATTCCACGAAAGCAATATTTCCTGCGCAGAACTGCCTGGAGCGACAGGGCGCGCGATCAGCCAGTTCACAATCTGCGCCAACAGAATCCCGAATACAATCGCCACCTGATTCAGCGAAACCAGCCGCCCGCGCAGACGTGCCGGCGATATCTCCGCGATATACATTGGCGAAATGCCGGAAGCAAGCCCGATCGCATAGCCTCCCATTACGCGCCATGCCACGAAAATGTCGAACTGAAACGCCAGGCCGGTTCCCAAAGATGAAATCGCAAACGTCAGCGCTGCCAGCGTCAATAGCCGCTTTCTTCCGAAACGATTGCTCAAGGCTCCTGAAGTGAACGCGCCCAGCAGGCATCCAATCAGCGCGCAACTCATCGCCCACCCCTCAAGCGAAGGCGAGTCAAGATGAAAATATCTTTCGTAGAACGGCTTTGCGCCGCCGATCACCACCCAGTCATAACCAAACAGCAGTCCGCCCAGCGCGCCTGCCGCAGCCGCAAGGCAAAGATAGTAGGAACGGAACGACCCACGGTCCTCCGAACTCTGCCTGGCGGTATCAATGGGGACAATCATGAGACCGGGCGTCCCTCAATCTCTTCCCGCGCCGCTGCCTTTCCCTCTTCCTTCAACCACTCAACCATCTCGATCGCGAATACTTGATTCGGATCTTCCGAAATCACCTGTTCCAGAAGCTCGACCGCCTTCTCGCCCTCTCCCAAACCATCGCTGGCCAAGGCGGCCAGAACGGTCGATTCGATTCGATTTCTCTTTTTCAGATCATCGTCAAAAAGAAGCAAATTCGGCAGCGAGGTCGCGAAGTAGTCAATCTTCGGAATCATCGCCATCTTTTCCTCTGCGAAACGGGCAAGCTCCTGAAAGATTTCGCGCGCAGCCGCAGATTCGCCAATCGCCATCAATACACGGGCCTGAAAATAAGAATGAATGCTGGAAGACGGCAAAGGCGCCGCAGCGGCATTCCAGTAGCGATCAGCCAACGCCGACTCGCCAAGCTTCTGCGCGGCTATTCCCGAGTAGTAGTCCAGATCGCGTTCCAGCGTGAGCAGATGCTTGCCTTCGCCAAGATTCTCGGGATAGTGCCGCGCCGCTTGAAAGTGATCGAGCGCGTTTCGAAATTCTCCATCCGCCATCGCAGCTCTGCCAAGCGCCTTGTGAGCCTGCACATATTGTCCCGAGACCAGCCCCTCGCCGCCCTCCCATGGACTGAAGCGCCGATAACTCAGCAGTTCAAGCGCTGCCAGATTCTGACCGCACTGGTTCAACAGAGTGACGTATTCGACAGTCAAGTCGTCTCTGGCAGCCACGAGCTGCGGATGTTGATTCAGAAACGCGAGCCGTTCCGCCGGCGAAGCGAGCACAGCCCTCTTCTTCAACTGGTCCCACTCGTACAGTAGCCGAGCATCCTTGCGGTTCGCTTGAAACGCCCGCTCGTACATCCGGTCTGCGGCAGCCGCATCGTGCAGCACGTTGAATTCCGCGATTCCAAGATTCCGCAAGGGAATCGAAAAACTGTCGTCTAACTCAATCGAGCGCCGCCATGAACGAATCGCATCCGCATAACGTCGCTTGTCGTAATAAAGATTTCCGAGATAATAATGTGCCTTTGCCCCCGATGGATTGCGCCGAACCGCATCTTCGAGCACGATCATCTCCTCCAGCCGCGCCGGAAAGCAGTAGCGGGGCGAAGCTGCCTCCGCTGTCACCAGGTATTCAAACGCTGCCGTCTTCCTGTTCAGCGCAGAGGCGAGCCATGATAGCGTATACCAGAGCAGCGGGTACTCCCATTTCCCGGCGTTGCAGCAGGCCTGCAACAGCACAAACGCATCCTTCTGCAATCCGCACCAGGCAAGATCGAAGCTCACGTCGAGCAGCGTCTGTATGTCACCATCGAGCGCGGCGACAAATGCGTCTCGATCCTTCTCTTTCCCAGTGAGGAGAAATTTTTCCGCGAGCATGCGGAAATCCAGGCGATCCAGGGCGATAGAATCGGCGATCGCTGCCTGTGCCTCCGCGGTACGCCCCATGCGGCGCAGCAACGACACTCGGAGTGCACGAGACTTCAGGTTCTCTACATTCGTTAGCAGGCTCTTCTCCACCTGCTCCAGCGCAAGCGGCAGATTCTCCCGGCCCGCGCTGATCGATGACAGCGCATAGTTCCCCGCACTCTGCCATGCATAATTCCAAACCGATTTGTAGAAGCTTTCGTATGCGTCGGCGATCTTGCCTTGATAAAAACGTGCAAGCCCGAGGTTGTAGAAAGCTTCTCCGTCATAGGGATTCGGATTTCGAAACGTCAGTCTCCTCACCGCACGCCCAAAGTGCTCTTCCGCTTTCGCAAACTCGCCTTTGCGCAGGTGCGACAGCCCCATCGAGTTGTTAAGCCTCGCATCCTGCGGCTCCCGCTCCAGCCCTTCAATCCAATAAGCCTCGGGCGAACGCGTGGCATGGCGGTACTGCTCAAGATGCAGACCCGTTAGATAAAGCTCCTCGATACTTTCGATCTGATCTGGCTCCAGCGGTTCGGTGGCTGGTTGCGGCGGTTCGCAATCAGAATTTCTTTCCGGCTGATAGGCGATCAGGTTGTTGCCGTCCGCGTCTTGCACCACCAGGAGGTGCTTCTCCGGCCGCGAAACGTCAGCTTCAATCGTCTCCATGAACGGCTGTCCCGGTGAAAGTTCCATTTGTTTGTCGAGCAGAAGGGTGCCGTTGCGAGATAGCACAACGCGCACCTGCCGTCGCATTGGGACGAAGACTCCGACACGCGCACTTCCCTCACCGAACTCCAGATTCACAGCTGCTTCTGTATTCGCGTTCTTCGCCGGCCCGATCTTCTGAATCGGATACCAATACTGACTGAACGTTTTCGTCTCGTACGGTTGAAGCCAAGAGAAATCGGGCTGATTGTCCGTATAGGCGCCTGCCATCAGCTCCACATACGGACCGTCTTCATCGGTAAGATTCCGATCCCACGCGTGACCGAACTCCGCGTTCCCCCACGTCCACATCTTCTTGCCCGGGGCCACATGGTGATCCGACGTGTGCACGACTCCGGCCTCGCGTTTATGGTCGTAACCGCCGAAGAAATCGTACTTCGAATCCGTCACCATATATGAGGTGGGAACCGGAATGTTTTTGTACCAGGAGATATCCGTGCCCGGCCGATAATCGACCCCGTAATAATCATTCCGCGCGATGGGAAAGGACGAAACAGCGCGCTTCGCGTGATCGGCAACAAATGTCACGTCGGGCGGAAAGAATGCCTGGTAATCATCATGCACCCGTACCGCGACATTGGCCCACCACAGAAAGGTCTGTGGTAGCGGCGTCCGGTTATACAACCTCACCTTGGCTTCCACAATCGCCTTGCCGGGCGAAAGGCAGATACCAACCATGCCCTTCATCCGCAGCATTGGATCGTGCTCGCTCAGCCAGACAGTGCAACTTCCGTCGGCATGTTTTTCGATCGCCGCGTGCACCGGCATGTAAGTGGAAGGGCGATGGTGCTGCGGCCAGTTAAACTCCACACCGCCGGAGATCCATGGACCCAGCAGTCCTACCAGCGCCGGCTTAATCACTCTCTGCCGATAAAAGAAATCGTATTGATTGGTTTTGTCCACCCCGGCATGAATCCGTCCCCCAATTTCGGGAAGAATCATCAGCTTTATAAACTCGTTTTCGAGCACGATTGAGCGGTATGTCTTATCGCTCTTCTCTAGAGCTACTTTGTCCGTGAATGGATTGGGATAGACCCTACCGCTACTGCCTTGATAAACGCGTTTTTCGAGGAACATCGGATTCGGGTCTGCATCCTGGATCGGGTACGTTGGAATAACCGTCGGCTCTTCCCAGCAACGAACTCGATCAGATTTACCTGCGTTCCCCATTAGAGACGAACCTCGATGCTCGTAGAGTTAAGCCACTTCATTGAGCCTCAACGCGAATTACGCCCGGCGGGATTTTGCACTCATCGGTAACGTACACGCTAACGCATCTACTGTCAATAGCGCTGCGCACTGTTCGCTTTGTTTATCTGCTCCCGACCGTCATTCAAGCCGTCCGTTATCGTACGCGGAAAGCAATCGAATTGCCCACCACCAACGAAGCCACTTTACTTCGTAACATCGTGATCGGGCGCGTTGTCACTGTCTCTTTCCTTCAACCGCTTCACAAGCGAAGCTTCTGCTGCCGCCTCGTCCCTCTCCCCTATCCTGTTGTAAAGGACTGCCAGCCGATAGTGCGCCGGAAAGAAATCCGGATCGATCTTCACAGCACGACTCATTTCGCGTAGCGCATCGGGATATCTTGCTTCCGACTCGTATAAAACGCCGAGCTGATAATGCGGCTCATACCATCCAGGTGAAAGAGTCTCCGCTTTGTGCAGTAAACGCTCGATCTGTGCCAAGTTCCGGTGCTCCGCGCCGCCACCGCGTTCCCAAAGGCTCAAGGCATAGAAGTAGTTCGTTGCGGCATTGTCTGGATATCGTTCCGCGAAGTCCTTCAGCCGCCGATCCACTTCTTCAGCCAGCGCGGGAGATACCCTGCTGGCCCTCCCAAGAAATTGAATGGAGCGCTGATCCTTTGGGTCTAGATCCACCGCCCTGCAGAACACCCGCACCGCTTCGTCGTATTCATTCGCGGCGTAGAGAGCCACACCAAGGCCCACCATCATTCGCGATGAGCGCGGAAACTGAGCCACTCCATAGCGGAAAAACTTGATCGAATCATCCAGAGATCCGACATACTTCTTGTGCTGCAGCAGAAAAGTCGCCAAGTCAAAAATGTTCGATTCAGAAGAGTCCATCTCCGCGGCCCGATGGTACTCACGTGCCGCGGTCAAATAGTCTCCACGCCTATCGTCAACTTCACCAAGAAGGCTGCGTAACTTCGCGTTGTCCGCCTCCGCCAGCATCGAGTCAATCTGATGCTTCGCGCTCTCCAGGTCACCGGCCTGCATCGTTACATAGGCCAAGTCGTAGCCAATGGTTTCGCTTCTTCCCGATAGCGCGTAGGCCCGGGCAAGCCATCGCACGCTCTCGTGCCATCTTTCATTTTGCAGATAATACTCGCCAAGAGAACCCAAGACTTGAAGATTATTCGGCTCGCGCGCCGCGGCTTGCAGTAGTCTCCTCTCTTCCTCTGCAGGGCTCTTCGCGGAGGACGTAGACTGCGCCGGCGCAACTTGACCTACAACGCAGGAAAACAAGAATAGAAGCGCTGTGAGTCCGGCGGATTGTGTCCTTTGTCGCACGATTACCGATGCTGTCGCCACGACGACGAGATTACCTGGGCGGCACCTTATTATCCAGCCTTTTATCGAACGAACCCTTCGACGCTTCCCCCTCGCATGCTGCAAAACAAGCCCGAGCATTCTACTTGTGAACACCCGGGCTTATTCCTTCGTCTACCAGTAGTACTTAAGCGCAAACTGTAGTTCGCGTGCATTGCTCCGTGTGGTGGTTATCTGTCCGAAGGCCGGATTGTCCCCGTCGTAACTGAGGTTTCCTGGGAGATTGAAGCTTGGTGTGTTAGTCAGGTTGAAAGCCTCGGCGCGAAACTCAGCATGGCTTGACTCCGTAACATGGAAGCTCTTAAAGAGGGAGAAGTCAAAGTCCTTGTAGCCGGGTCCGTTGACCTGCGTAGGCGGACCTCCCAGAGGAGCCAATCCTGTCCCTGCGGCGGTCCCGGCCACGGGCGGATCTTTGAATGCGGCGGGATTGTAAAATCCGCCGACTCCGCCACGATATCTGTTTACGCCGGGAACCACCTCGGCATAAGCGTTTGTACCCGAGCCAGTAGCGATCTGGCTAGAGATCGTTTGCGGTTGACCACTGTCGAAAGTGAGAATGGCATTAACACTCCAACCACCCGCAAGCGCATCCTCGACGCCATTCATGCCGTTTCCGAAGTCCTTGCCCCGGCCGAATGGAAGAGAATAGGTTCCGCTGCCTACGAATTGATTCGTGATATTGAACGAGGCTAGACCGGTGTCGTATTTGATCGAGGCGATCGCCGGAGCGCGATAACTGCCTACGCCGCCGCCGCTGAGTGAATCACCCGCATCGGTCAAGGCCTTTGCAAGAGTGTAGCCGACCAAGACATCGAGACCCTTGGATGCCTGGTGTACCCATTTGGTCTGGAGAGAGTTGTAGCTGCTGTCTCCGACCGTCCCGTAGTACGGCATTCCATTCCCAAACAATGGGAAGGGAACGAGACCTGTAATCGGCGTGCCCGGAGGTGTCAGGCTCGTGACGTTGTTTTGGCCCTCGGAAGCTTCGAGATGCCGGGCCTGCGATCCCACATACCCCGCCTCGAGTGAATCGTGCCGGGTGAGTTGGTACTGCAGCGTACCGTTGTAGCCTTCGGTGTACGGAGTCTGGTAGTTGAGCTGGATTCCGCGGAGAGCCAATCCGCTGTAACTGACAAGCGACGGACTGAGTTGGATTCCGGACATGCCGTTCTCCAGAGTGCCGGTCGAGCCATTTGTAAACGTCACCGGGGTGACAGTGGAAATGCCTCCATTCGACGAGTCACTGAGGCTCACTTCATATTGGAATGGATAGTTATAGCCCAGGCTTGGATACCCACCGCGGTTCTCAAATGCTCCGTAGAAGATGCCGTACCCGCCGCGAACCACCCATTTGGGAGTCAGTGAATAGGCAAATCCAATGCGCGGCGCGAAGTTGAGTTTCTGGATAACGCCTAAACCCGTTCCGTACTGGTTTGTGAACACAAGAGCAATGCCCGACTGCGCCAATGCATTGGTGAAGCTTGGCGAGAGAGGTGGAGAGGTTTTGTGGCCGGCCGTCATGATGAACTTCGCACCAGCGTTCGAGGTGAGGGACGGCTGGATGAAGTTCGCTTGTGCTCCGCCGGCTTCGCCGGTTAGTCCGAAATGCTCCCAGCGCACACCCAGGTTCAGGGTCAGCTTCCGCGTGATCGCCCAGTCATCCTGGAAATATGTGCCAAAGTAGTTGCGATTGGCGTGCACTGTTCCGAAGTTTGAGGCATCAATTGCGTCCATGCCTCCAGACAGGTTTACGCCGTTGGGGACTGTAGCATTCTCCGGCGTAAGCAGGAATTGCGCGCGGCCTGTTAAGCCATCTGCCTGCTGGGGAATGGAGGTATAGTTACCATCCCAATAGAAGGTCCCCTTTGAGGCGGGTGGGGCGAGCCAGGGGAAGTAAATGTACTGGAACTCCGCGCCGCCCTTGAAGGTGTGCTTCTTGTAAACCTTGGTCAGGTTTTCGGTCATCTGTTCGGTATCGCTGAATCGATTTCCTGGCAGCCAGCCCGCACCGCCCAGGCCGCTCAGGGTTCCAATTCCGAGGTAAGGCAAGCCTCCGTTGAGTGGCACTTGCGGGACTCCGGTGATTCCGTACTCCGCGGGAATCCCCATGGTGCTGGCGCCCGAGGGTTCGCGCGTATCGTGGCCGCGTGTGTAGCCGAGCCGGGCCTCATTGATCAGCGTCGGTGAGAACGTGTGCGTATGTCCAAGAGCAAATCCGCGAACGTTGTAGATTTCGGTTCCATTCGAATACCCGCCGCCGTCGGCGACACCATCGAATGGAGGCGGCACGATCCGTACGCTGCTGATGTAGTCGTAGTGGAAGAACACCTGATCCTGATCGCGGAAGCGCTCGTCGATGCGCATATCAGCCGTGTTTGTGTTGAAGTTGTTGACCTTGACGACGTTGTAGTTGTAGAGCACTCCGGAGCCATTCGGCTGCGGAAAAAGTCCGAGCAGCTTGATGGCATTCGGATCCAGGCGATTGGCTGGAATTTGATTGTTCGTAAAGGGATCGCGGACATAGCCGGTTCCTGTCGCTGCCAAGCCAGTTACGGGATCGACAGTCCCCTGGGTTACGGGACGAGTCGTTGCTGGATCGAAGATTTGGCCGCTCTGAAACGTCCTATTCAACAGGTCGGTTCGAGGGAATGCCCCATTGGCGTTGAATAGGTCAGAGAAATCCGTATACCCGCTATTGATCTCGGCCACGGTCGGCACCGTCGGGGTGCTGCCCGCGCCCAGGTTCGCCGTGGCCTGACTGGTCGCAATCGCGCCCTCATGGATTTTCGTTCCCTCATAGTCGACGAACCAAAATGTCTTGTCCCTCCAGATGCGGCCACCCGCGGTGGCGCCAAACTGGTTTTGCCGAAGTTCCGGCTTTTTCGTACCCGGTGCGAAGTAAGCGTTGTTCGAGTCCAGCGCATCGTTGCGGAAGAACTCCCAGACCGAACCGTGGAGTTGATTCGAACCCGATTTCAGGGTCGCATTCACGATGGCTCCGCCGGCGCGCCCGAACTCCGCGGGGAAATCGCTTGTCATCAATTTGAACTCGCCGATCGCGTCCACCGGCGGCTTGATCACGTCGGCTTTGCCATCGAGGTAATCGACACTGTTGCTGTTATTGTCGATGCCATCCAGCAAATAATCGTTTTGCGCCACGCGGGCACCGTTAGCCACAAATTGATTGGTGGCGCGGGCTCCCTGCTGAGGCAAAGTGACGCCCGGAGTCAACATAACCAGCATGGTGTAGTCGCGCCCGTTCAGCGGCAGGTCTTCAATTGTCTTCTCTTCCAGGACCTGTCCGACGGAGCTGCTCTGCGTCTGCATCAGTTCCGGCGCTTCCGTCACTTCCACGTTTTCGGTTACTGAGCCCGGCTGGAGCACAACGTTCACTGCGGCCTGCTGTTGAATACTCAGGCGCACGCTCTCGACCGTTGCCTTCTTGAAACTGGGAGCTTCAACAACCACCGTATAAGTGCCAATCGGCAGAGGCGTGAATTCAAACCTGCCATCCGCGGTCGTCTTATCCGTCAACCTCGCGGCAGTCGCCTCGTTTGTCAACGTCACTGTCGCACCAGGAACAATGGCCCCGGTGCTGTCCGTTACTGTACCCAGAATTGTGCCGGTATCGACCTGCGCTTTGGCCGCCAGCGCGAACAACAGCACCGTGAGCCACACCAGAGCCATGCGGCTTCTTCTTGTGAATCTCATTGATTCCATTTCCTAACCCTCCAGCCTCGCGGCACCGTGTAGCCTCTAATAAGAACGAGTGCGTATTCGCCAATTCCGCATTGACCGTGTACGTTCCCGGAACAGCGTGCACAAATATAAAGAGCCATCTTTCGGCTGTCAAGGATTTTCTCGTGTACGTAACCGAAGACCTCATGGAGGGCGTCAAGATCCCGGTAAATCTCCATCCAACAGCCAAGCCCCACTTGGTTAAGTTCCCTATTCCTCTCGATTTATTGAACAACGTTATGGAGAGGCTATTACCCTGATCGAGACGCTGCCTGCCAATTGCTCCCGCCTCGTGACCTGTGAACCGAAAACATAGATAGAAGTATCCGCAGTCACGTCGCAGAATCCGTTGTTGGCCTACGTTAACGCTCGAAAGACGTTTTTCAATTCCGAAGTGATGACTGCTGCGAATTCTCAAGAAGAATTGCATCCGAAGCACTCGCGCAGTCCAGCTTCGCATTCGGTAGGTTCGGTACAATGGCACCACCCGTGAATGATGAACCTTCAAGGTCCGTTGGCATTAAGGAGATTGCAGCCGAAGCGGGCATTTCCATCGGTACCGTAGACCGTGCGCTGCACAATCGGCCGGGGGTCAATCCCAAAACACGCACCCGGGTTCTAAAGATTGCTGAGAGTCTCGGCTACAAGCCCAATCTCGCGGCCCGCAATCTCAAGCTGAATCGAAAGCTCCGTGTCGCCGTTCACCTTCCCCGCCGCATTGCGTCCTTTTTTGATCCTCTGCGCGAAGGCATTCGCGAGGCGGCCGCGAGCATGCATGGGGTCACCGTTGATCTCAGCTTTCGGACTTATCCGCATCTCGGCGAGGGAGATGTCAAGCTTTTGGAAGAGGACCTGGAACGTGAATTCGACGGCATTGTGATCACCCCTGGAAACCCGATCCGAGTCGAATCGGCCATCCGGCAGTTCAACGAACGGGGCACTGCGGTTGTCTGCGTCGCGAGCGACGCTCCGCGAACGAACCGTCTGGCATCCATCGCCGTCGACGCATCCATCAGCGGAAGTATCGCTGCAGAATTGCTGGGCAGAGTCCTGCAGACAGAGGGAACCGTCGCTACAATCACCGGTGACCTCAACACTTTTGACCATGGCGAGAAGCTGCGCGGGTTTGCCGCCACATTGGCTACCTTGGCGCCTCATCTCACGTTAATTCCCGCAATCGAATCGCACGAAAGCCCGAAGGAAGCCTATCAAGTTACGCTCGCGCTCCTAAAGCGCAAGCCTCGGCCGATAGGAATCTACGTCAGTACAGCCAACAGCATCCCGGTTCTTCGAGCGCTTGAAGAAAACGGGACGTGCGGACGCATCCGGCTGATCACAACCGACCTGTTCGCCGAGCTCATTCCATTGATCGAATCAGGCAAGATTCTTGCCACCCTCTACCAACGGCCCTTTACGCAGGGCAAGCTCGCGTTCGAGACTCTTTGCCGCTTTCTCGTGGAAGGCGTCCAGCCGGAGCCGGTCACTCGTTTGGCACCCCATATTATTCTGCGTAGCAATCTTCCGCTTTTCCTCGGACGGCTTCCTTCCACGATCGAAATGAAGCACGATGCAGCGGCCTCTGTCTAACTTGATCGGACTCCGTATTCTTGAGCCAAGCCAAATGTTAGTCTTCGACCAGAACAGAGCCTGAGTAGGCAGACGAAATGGCTGATGCGGAAAAAGCGATTCAGTGTGGAGCAGATGATCGGACATTCAATCCCTTGCCGGCGATCCCCTGAAGATCTCCGTACATGCCTGCGGTCGATGAGATCACGCCTCGAATCTGCTCCTCGCGTTTTGCCCAGAGCCGTGTCATGGTCTTGCGTTCCCGAGAGAGATCTTCCTCCATCTCGGTGAATTTTTAGACGATCGACTGGACATGATCGCGAAACCTTGATCACGACCAGGATATAGTCGTTCCCCGGCACCAGAAGAAGGGTTTCCTCAATGGCTGTTCGAGCCTAAAAACTCCTTGGAATCCTGGGACCAGATACGTTCGATGTCTTCCAGAGTGCGGTTCTTGGTCTCCGGCAAGAGAAGATAGATACACGCGAAGGATGCAGCACAGAGCACCGCATATCCGAGGAATACTGTGGATGCCGAAAAAGCATTGAGCAGTGTGAGGAATGTCGCTGCGACCCCCGAAACGGTCATCCAGAGAACGACAGTGGCGATGGACATCGCTCGGCCACGAATTCGGTTGGGGAAGAGCTCTGCCAGGCAGACCCACACGCCTGTGCCCAACCCGAAGGCGAAACATGCGACGTAGCCAAGTAATGGAACGAGCAACAGCTCAGATCGACCTGGAAATATGCGCGCCATGACGGCAAAGGCGACGAGGCATATCCCCATGCCGCCAGTTCCGGTTAGCAGCAACGGACGGCGCCCCAATCGATCAATGAGGAAGAGTCCGACAATCGTGAAGACGAGATTTACGGCGCCAACGATCACGTTCATCCCAATCGCCTGAATTGTGCTGGCGCCAGTGTGCTCTGCAAAGAGGATTGATCCGTAGAACAGAACCGTGTTCACCCCGGTGATCTGCTGGATGATGGCAAGCATGATTGCAAGGGTTAAAGGTTTGCGCAGAGCGGGTCCGAAAAGTTCGCGGTAGGTTCCCGTCTCCTCATTGATTCTTGTTCCGATTTCGTCGAGAGCCTCCTGCAGAGCGGCGCCCGAAGAAGTTCGCTTCAAGATTGCCACGGCGCGGTCTTTGTGCCCATGCTGAATCAACCATCGCGGGCTTTCCGGAATCCACAGGAGCGAAACGCACAATGCAATGGCCGGCAAGGCACCCGCTGCGAACATCCATCTCCAGTTATCGTGGAGCGACGCAGCGATTTCGAAGTTGCACAGAAATCCAATAAGGATGCCGCTCACAGTCGCGAGCTGATTGACGGTGACGAGCCGGCCGCGAGCATGCGCAGGAGAAATCTCTGCGATGTAGAGCGGAGCGACCAGAAGCGCCGAGCCAATCCCGACTCCCGCCACAAGCCGCGCGGACAGCAATTGCCAAAATTGGCCGGATGCGAACGCGCTGAGGTCGGCAAGACAGAAGAGCAAACCGGCAACCAAAAGAACAGAGCGGCGGCCAAAGCGGTCGCTCGCCCAGCCGCTGATCGCGGCACCGATGGCGCAGCCCCAGAAGGCAATGCTTGCCACCATTTCCGCTTCAAGTGCGCTCAGCGCAAATCTGCTGCGGAGAAAAACAAGGGCGCTATTAATGACTGCTACGTCGTATCCGTAAAGCAAACCTGCGGTGGCTGCGCCTGCAGCCACGAGGATGACAAAGGAAGACGTCTTGCGAGCCGGGAGTGCGAGTGCATCTGGCATTCGAGCAAAACCTCCGACCGGAAACCTTGCCAACCTGATCGGCTAGGCGAGCAGGCTGGCATTTGCGGCGTAGGTTCGTGGTCTGGTTGAGTATATGCTCCTTATCCATCATTTATGTGCTCTTTTTTATTGAAAAACTGCATTATTGTGACTATTATTTGATTCTATGAGCACGAACGATCTTCTAAGTCCTGCTCCGACGTTCGTCGACTGGAGCAGCGGCGCCATTTCAGGCGAGGCGGTTGAAGAGTCGGTGAAGACTCTTGGCCAACTTGTCGGTATCTTTGCCGATGTTTCGGCCTGGCGTGGGATGGACCCGCAGACTGAGGTTTACCGCGTCAGATTCTGGAGACCGGTTCCCGACGGCAAGGCCGGCGGGTTGTTCTGGGGAGCTACGATTCTGCAACCGGGCCGGGTGGGCGATGAGTACTTTATGACGCACGGACACTTCCACTCCATTCGAGACCGCGCGGAGCTGTATGCAACGGTGAAGGGCAACGGCGCGCTTCTAATAATGGATGAGAAGGGTGAGACCCGGAGCCAGACCATGCGACCGGGGACAGTGCATTACATTCCGGGCTGTGTCGCTCACCGCGTCGCGAACACGGGAGAGGAGCCGCTCATCTTTCTCGCCAGTTGGCCGAGCGATGCCGGGCACGACTACGCCACCATTGGGACCTCAGGGTTCAGCAAGCACATGGTGCTTCGGAATGGGGAGCCTTGCCTGGTCTGACGGTTCTCGCAATTGATCTGGGAGGAACGCACGCGGCCTGTGCGGTGGTGCGTGACGGCGAGATTCTTGCAAGCAAGACGGTCGCGGCGGACCGCGAGTCGCACCTCGAACCGCTCTTACCCGTTTTTCGCGATGCATTGTCCGAGTCGCTTCATACGGCACATCTCGATACCTCCGCCTGCTCGGCGCTCGTGCTTGCGTTTCCTGGGATTGTGAGCGCGCGCGAAAACCGAGTACTGGCCACAAACGCGAAATTCGACGACGCACCGAAGCTCGATCTGAAGGCGTGGTCGAAGGACGCTTTCGGCGTTCCCTTCCTGATTGAAAATGACGCGCGGCTTGCGCTGCTGGGCGAGCACAGTAGCGGCGCGGCCCGCGGTGCGGACGATGCGGTAATGATCACCTTGGGCAGCGGCGTGGGTGGTGCGACGTTACTGGATGGACGCCCGCTGCAGAGCGCACACGGACTGGCCGGCACGATTGGCGGCCACATCCCGGTTGTTTTCGATGGAGCGCTCTGTTCTTGCGGAAATCGCGGATGCGCCGACGCAGAAGCATCCACTGCAGCGCTGCCTTTGATCTATCGACGTTACGGGAAGGGATCGGAAGGAACGCTGCGGAACGAAAAGCGAATTGGATTCGCGGAGCTGTTCCAGGCCGCCGAAGCGCATGACGAACCTGCCGTCGCCACTCTGGAGCATTGTTTGCGCGTGTGGTCCGCGCTGACTGTCGCGTTGATTCATGCATACGATCCGGAGGTTGTGGTCTTTGGCGGGTCTGTAATGAAACGAGCCGCAGACATCCTGCCACGCTTGCAGGACTATGTGAAAGTGCATGCGTGGACTCCAGGCCGCACTGTTCCCCTGCGTGCTGCTGAACTCGGTTCGGATGCGGCGCTTCTTGGCGCTGTTGCACTCGCGGAGTACAGCCTTTGACACATCGATCCAATTTCGACAAGCATCCAGCAGTTCAAATCTCACCCGCAGCAGACGAGTGCGCGGTTGGCTGGGCGGAGATCCTCGACCGACTACGCGCTAACGGCAATGCATGCCGCATTGCAATTGAATGTTATCCGGGAGTCCTTCTGGATCCGTTGCGGCGAGAGCTGGTGCAGAAGCTTGCCCCGAAAGTGGTGCTCGAAAGCGCCGATGCGATGCTGTCGCCGCTGACGATTGAATCAAAGTTTGCCTCGGTTCTCGGTGATGATCCAGTGTTCGGGCACATGGTTCCGATCATGCTGGATGAATTTTTCGATCCTGAGAAGATCGCCCAGGCTCGCCGGATTGCGGAAAACACGGACGGCCTTACGATCGCAATCGGCACAGGCGCCACGCGGCTGCTCCCTTCCTGGGACGTTCTGATCTATGTGGACGTCGCACGCTGGGAGATCCAACAACGGCAGCGGCGCGGAGAAGTGCCGAACCTCGGGCTCGACAATGCAGGCGCACCGCCAGGACAGTTGTATAAGCGAGCATTCTTTTTGGATTGGCGCGCAGCGGATCGCCGACGGCACGAGCTCTATCCGAAGGTCGACTTCTGGATTGACGGCAATCGACCTGAACAGCCGTCGATGTTAGCGGGGGACTTGCTTCGATCCGCTTTGAACCATGTAAGTCAGAGGCCGTTCTCACTGGTTCCGTTTTTCGATCCGGGACCGTGGGGCGGCCAGTGGATGCGGCGCACATTCGACTTGCCGGAAGGCCCCCCGAACTACGCCTGGTGTTTTAACTGCGTGCCCGAAGAGAACAGCCTAGTGCTGCGCTTTGGCTCACGCTGTTTCGAGCTACCCGCGCTGATGCTGGTGCACGAGCATCCCGGGGCGCTGCTTGGCGAGCACGTGTTTCAGCAATTTGGCGCTGAGTTCCCCATTCGATTCGATTTTCTTGACACCGTTGAGGGCGGGAATCTCTCCCTGCAGGTTCACCCGCTTCGTAGCTATATCCGCAAGCATTTCGGCCTTTCCTACACGCAGGACGAGAGCTATTACATGCTCGACGCAGCTCCGGATGCCACCGTATTTCTCGGTTTGCGCGAGGGGATCGACCGGGAAAAGACGATTGCCGAGCTCAAGTCCGCGCAGGAAGGCGGACCGGGATTTAGTGCAGAGGAATTTGTAAATGTCTGGCCTGCGCGCAAACACGATCATTTCCTCATCCCTGCCGGCACGATCCATTGCTCCGGCCGGAACAGCATGGTGCTCGAGATCAGCGCAACTCCATACATCTTTACATTCAAGCTATGGGATTGGGGTCGGCTTGGTCTGGATGGCCGTCCACGTCCGATTCACCTCGAACACGGCCTCAAGAACATTCAGTGGAATCGCACAACAACATGGGTGCGCGAGAACCTTATCGATCAGCACAAAAGTGTCGCATGCGGAGACGGCTGGAGGGAAGAGCGTACCGGGCTGCACTCGCTGGAGTTTCTGGAAACGCGGCGGCACTGGTTCACCGTTCCCATTGCGCATGACACAAAGGGCAACCTCAACGTGTTGAACCTGGTAGAAGGAGACGCCGCGATTGTCGAAAGCCCGACAGACGCATTTCCTCCGATGACGGTGCATTACGCGGAGACATTCGTTGTTCCTGCGTCGGTTGGTCCCTACACCATCCGGCCCGCACAAGCGAGTTCGAGACCGCTTGCCACAATCAAGGCGTTCGTTCGTGAAGGTGAATAATGTCCGTTCCGTTTGAATTCTATTCCGATTTGCCGCTATCGCTTTCGGACAATCGACTGGCTTTTGAGTATGGTCCGGGCATGTTCGGTCCGGAACCGGAGATGCGGCGGCTCGACGCCATTCGGCCGAGCCTGCGCGACCCGCAATGTGATGGCCCCGATCCGGTGTATGGCATTGCGATGGAAATTGGGCGCGAAAGGGACCAGCCGATTTTGGAAGAGAGGATGCTGCTGTTTGGGGCAGTTGTGTATGCGGCGGGATCGCTGGGTTTGGAGCCCGTCCGCTCGCAGGGCCATGTTCACGCGATTGCACCGCATAGCGGCTGGTCCCCGCCAGAAATTTACGAGATCTGGAGCGGAAGAGCCATTGTGTACGCACAGCAGAGCGATCAGGATGATCCGGGCCGCTGTGTTGCTGTCGTGGCTGGGCCCGGCGATCATGTCGTGGTGCCGCCAGGTTGGGCACATTGCGTCATTAATGCAGACCCGCAAAAGCAAATGGCCTTTGGCGCCTGGTGCGACCGGCAGTACGGCTTCGTCTATAAAGGCGTACGCGCTCACGGCGGGCTTGCCTGGTTTCCGATGCTCACAGATTCAGGCGAATTGGAATGGCAGCCGAACCCGCGCTACCTGTCTTCGAAGCTGGAACTGCACCGGGCGCGCAGCTACCCGGAGCTGGGCCTCGACGATTCGCGCAGTCTCTATGGTCAGTTCATCGACAATCCGGACTCTGCAATGTGTGTTCCGGATCCGCAGCGTTTCGCCGAATGTTGGCAAACCTTCATCCCATAGTCAAGACTCTCTTCGGCGAATTCAGACCCGTCGGACCTCGATTTTTTGATCTAGGAACGGTGCGATCATCTTGTCCGTTGCGCCCTTGTCAGTGATCAGCAGTTCCACATCCGTCGTCGGACAGATGAGCCACTTCGTCACCACGCCAAGCTTGCTGTGATCCGCCACGGCAATCTTCCTCTTGGCCTGCCGCACCATGCTGCGGTTGATCTCGACTTCATCCGAGTTAATACAGGTGAGCCCCTGCTGTGCATTGATGCCGTTGACCCCGATGAACAAAATGTCAACGAACACGCGGCTCATGTTGGAGACGGCTTCTGAACCGACCAGAGAGAACCAGTCTCCGCGGAGATGACCGCCGGTGACGAAGACATGGACGTCTTTTCGTTTGCTCAATTCCATTGCGACATTCACGGTATTCGTCACTACGGTGATGCCGCCGAGGCTCGGCAAACTGCGCACTACTTCGGTAGTAGTGGTTCCCGCAGTAAGAGCGATCGTGTCACCGGGAGCGATAAGCTCCGACGCAGCCTGGGCAATACGGCGCTTCTCGTCTGCGAAGCTCTCTACCTGGTCCTGGAAGGAACGGTCGTTGCGGAAAGCCTCGTAGAACAGCGGTTCGATGGGGATTGCGCCGCCGTGTGTGCGCCGCAGGAGTCCACTCTGCTCCAACTCTTCCAAGTCGCGCCTGATCGTGGCAAGCGAGACATCGAGCTTCTCGCTGAGAGCTTCAACGGATGCGGTTCCTGCCTGGCGGAGCTCCTTCAAAATCACCGCAGCACGGCTTGCTTGCTTCTCGCTGCGTTCGGTCATACCCCGTCCTCTCGCATGAACCCGCACCAGCAGGTTTCTATTTCGTGCTTGACCATTTACTGGATTGTAATGGCACCCTTCAAGGGCAAATCGCGCGAGGACGTTCCCGCCAGGATTTCGTATGTCCCTATGGGGATCTCCCACCCGTGTCGGTCCGTGTTGAAAATGCGGATTGCCGTCGCGTCGACCGACACGGTGACAGGCTTTGTCTCTCCGGGTTGGAGCTCGATCTTGCCAAAGGCGCCAAGTCGATGGGGAGGCTCGCCGTTTGCAGCGGGATGGCCGATGTAGACCTGGACAACTTCCGCGCCGGCGCGCTTGCCTGTGTTGGTGACATCGACTGTCACCTGAAGCTTCGCGCCCGATTCCAGCGCTCCGGAGGAGATCGTCTGCTGGTCAAGTGCGAAGTGGCCGACCCTGAACGTCGTGTAGGAAAGTCCGAAACCGAAGGGGAATAGAGGCTCTGTGTTTGTGGCATCGTACCACCGATAGCCGACGTTGAGCTTCTCGCTATAAATGGACCGCCCGCCAACTCCGGGCCACTGTTCTTTGCTGGCGGTGGGAATCGCGTCCCCCGATCTTGGGAATGTGAGCGGCAGTTTCGCCGAGGGGTTGAAGTCGCCATAAAGAATGGCAGCGAGTGAGTTGCCATCTTCCTGGCCCGGGTACCAGGCCTCGATAATGCCGGCAACATTGTCGGCCCAGGGCATCAGCACCGGCCCGCCAGTATCGAGCACCACAATCACATGCTTGTTGGCTTGAGCGACCGCAGAAATCATCTGGTCCTGATTGCCAGGCAAGTGCAAATTGGGCCGATCGCTTCCTTCGGTTTCGTCGGTGTGTACGACGACGATGGCAATCTGCGCGGCCGCAGCCGTCTTTGCGGCGGCGCCAAGATCTGAACCGTCTGCGTACGTCACATTTGTTCCGGCCTCGACACGCTTGCGGATCCCGTCAAACGGACTCACGACGTATGGAGCGATGACGGCGGAACTCCCGCCCCCCTCAACCTTAGGTTTCGCGTGCCCCGCTTCGCCAATCACTGCGATAGAGGCAGTTGTCGGGAGCGGAAGGATAGACTGCTCGTTCTTGAGCAGAATCGTTCCTTGCTCGGAGACCATCCGGGAGAACTGATCGTGCTTTGGATCGCGGACATTCGTCTTCCAGTTCCCCGGCTGCTCCTTATCGAAGAGGCCCTGGCGGAACATCGGAACGAGAATGCGGCGAACGTGCTCGTCGATGGTAGCGGAGCTTACCTGGCCGGCGTCGACCGCTTTCTTCAAAGCCACGCCAAAGTAGACGTCGTCGGGCATCTGCTGGTCGAGGCCGTTGTTGGCGCAGTCGACGGTTGAGTGGGTTGCGCCCCAATCGCTCATGACCCAGCCGTCAAACTTCAGTTGCTCGCGCAGCATGTGTTGCAGAACATCTGCGTTCTCGCAGGAGTAAACGCCATTGGTCTTCACATACGCGCACATGAACGTGCCAACATGGCCGTCGCGCACGGAAGCTTCGAAAGGTGGAAGGTAGATCTCCTCCATGGTTCTTTCATCGACGACCGAGTCTTCTCTGAAGCGATCGCTCTCCTGATTCATGGTGAGGTACATGTTGGCATCGGCGATTGGACCCTGACTCTGGATGCCTTTGATTTCAGCGGCTGCCATCCGGCCGTTGAAGAAGGGATCTTCACCATAGCTTTCGAAGCTGCGGCCCCACTCGGGAACTCGCACCACATCAATGGAGGGGCCCAGGGCCACGTTTGTCCCTTTCTCCCATTGTTCCTGACCGAGTACGCGGCCGAATTCTTCAATCAGGTTTGTGTCCCAGGCAGACGCCGCAGCGATGGGCGCTGGCAATAGAGTGACGTTCTCCGCCTTGTTGCCGACGCCCGCGCGGCCATCGGCAAGCCGTAAGGCTGGGATGCCCAGCCGTTTGTTGGATGGAACATAGCCTACGTAACCGATGGAAGGAAACTCCACATCGTAGCCGCTCACCGCATCGCCCTTGATCCGATTGACACCATGCATCAGCGCAATCTTTTCATCAAGTGTCATCTCCGGGATCAGGAGATTCGCTCGCTCCTCGGCCCCGAGAGACTGGTTCATCCATGGCCGGTCCGCGGGGCTTGTCGCCGGCACATCCGATCGAGCAGCCGCCCGCACCACAGAAGGCGCGCCACCCGCAAGAGCCATCGCGAAATGGCAGATGATAATTGAGCCCGAGATGAATGCGGTGACGAGGACGAGCCGATGAAGCAGGCCTTGAATTCTCATGAATGCTTACCCTCTTTCGCGACAAAGCCTTGTACGAGATGCAGCAAATTAGACCCCCACAACTTAGAACTGCGCTACGAGACGCATTTCGGTTCGCGCACCATTGAAGCGCAAACAGCTCCAATTGTCAATTGAATTTGCTAAATTCGAGCAAAAATATGATCGAAATACATTCCTGCGAGCATTGGCCATGTAAAGATCGAAAAATAAGGAGGCGAAAGCTGCCTCTCTATGTTCGCTGAGACCCAAATAGGGCATTGCGAAAGCGATGTCTAGAAGGAAGTCATTGTGACGGTAACGAATTGGTGAGGAGTGCATCCAGATCAAAAAAGAATCCGGCGGAGAAAGAGTCTCCGCCGGAAGGAAAAGGGAGGCTTTTCCTAAAAAATGAACTTCAGAGCGAACTGGATCTGCCGCGGGGATGCTGCTGCCGTTGTGCTGCCGATTACCGCAGCACCGTTTCCGGTAGTTCCGACGCCGCTGGAGTCGAAAGAGACCGTTGTGCCTGGAGTGTTAAAGGTTGGAGTATTGAGCAGGTTGAACGTCTCGCAACGGAACTGAAGACGCGCCGCCTCGGTGAACGGGAACTCCTTAAAGAGGGACATACCCAGAGCCTGCGTCCCCGGTCCGTAAACCGCGTTGCGGTGCTCATTGCCCAACAGGCCGGTCCCCGGCAAGGTAAACTTCGTCACGTCGAACCACTCGTTGATGCTCTGGTGGAAGCCCGATGTGCCGGCGGCGCGCTCGTTCGGCCGCTCAGTAATCGGAAGACCGCTTACGTTGTCAGAGCTTTGTACGGTGAGCGGGTTACCGGTTTGTGCATAGTAGATGGAATTGAGCGACCAGCCCTTAACGGCATATCCGGCGGGTCCGGTGAGGGTCTTGCCGAAGGGCAGATCGTACGTCAGGGTAAGGGCGACGCGATTGCGCGTATCCAGATCCGCATTGCCGTAGTCGTACTGGTAGAAGCTGTTGTAGGTGACGGCTTGACCGCTCCCGTTATCTACGTGACATGGACCCACGCAGTTTCCGACTGGCTGACCTTCGTCGATTACCTGCGCATTAGTCAGGTTATGGGACCAAGTGTAGTTGACGTTAGCCGCCAACCCGTCTTTGAGGCGACGCTGGAGTGAGCCCTGCAGCGCGTTGTAGTTCGAATTCAGATTGCTCTCGCGCTCCTGTATGTCGACTCCGGCCATCCACGGGGTTGCAGACGTCACCAGTGGGTATGCCGCACCTGCATAGGGCTGCTGGTTGATGTTGACCGTGTTGAGCACCAGGCGGCTGCCCCGGTTGCCAACATAGGCAATGGTGGCGACGTTGCCGTGAAAATCCTTCTCCACATTCAGGCTGAATTGTTGGAGAAAGCTGTTCTTGTAGTCGAATGCAGTCGAATTGATGGCGCCCTCACCGGCATAGTTTGCCGTATCGGTCGCCAACGCCAGGTTCGTTGTTGGTTTGGGCAACCCGCCGTCCAGGTACCAGGCTCCGTTTGTGCCGCCAAAGGGAGCCGCGCATGCGACCGGTTGGTTCACTGGGGAGGCAGTGTCACCGCAACTTAAGTTGAAGCTGAAGGGTGCATTCTTCATGAAGGCTTCTGACGTTGAGTTACCCGGGTAGAACGTCAGTCCATATCCGCCGCGAACCACCAGGCCATTTCTCACCGTGTAAGCGAAACCAAGGCGTGGAGCAAAATCGCCATAGTCGACATTCACGCCGCCGGTCGCATTCGACTTCTGGGATCCGGGTAATCCCGGCCCATAGAGAAGACCAGTGGCGTTGTCAAAGTTTGTGAATGCGTTATTGACTGCGGTAAATGGAGTGTAGATGTCGTAACGCACTCCAAGATTCAAAGTGAGATTAGGCTTCATGCGCCAGTCGTCCTGGGCATAGAACGAGGGCTCCCATGCGCGGAAATCAGGTGTTTCGACCGTGTAGCCCCTCGAAACGCTGGTCGTGAGACCGTTCAGCAGAACGGCCATATCGTTGCCCGCTCCGGGTAGGGTGGGATCGGTGCTGCTGATATACGCGTTGCCGCGCGGATGAGAACTTTGCCCCTCGGAGACCTGGCGGCGAATGACCCCAGCGCCAAATTTGATGCTATGCGCGCCTTTGACCCACGAAAGAGCTCCCACGTACTGGAACGTGTTGTTCTGGTCGAGAAGAGGCACATAGTCGGCATCGCCAAGCGCCGCATACCCCTGCACGTTGGACGAAATGTTCGGCAGGCCGGAACTTACGATGTCCCCGGGCAGGTTGATAGCGTAAGCACTGGATCCGCCAGGGAAACCGAATGCCGTGGCTATATCCTTTCCCACGTTGACCGGGCTTGACTGGTTGTTCAGCCTCATGTATTGGGCCTTGAGGTCCAGAATCAGGCTGTTCGTGATCAGATGGGTATAGCCCAGCGCAGCGCTGTGCTCCTGGTCTATCGCCGGTCCCGCAAATCCGGCTCCGTAAGGTCCGGCGCCGGGATTCACCGAAACACCGGCAACGCTAACAATTGGCAGCGGCCCGGGAATGAACACGTTGACATTGTTGAAGGTATAGCGGGCAAACATCGAGTCCTTCGACGAAAGGTGGTAGTCCACCTTTGCGTCATAAGTAGTCGTAAACTGCGTCTGACCGGACGTGTAAGTGAAGTTATTCGCGGGTGCGGCGCAGTTGTTTCCTGGGATCGCCACGTTATTGTTCGGCTTCGGATAAAGTTTGAAGTAATTCAGGCCGATTGGATCGGGCGTCCAGCCAGGTGTCGCGGTGAGGTTCGCGCAGCCTGGACCCAAATCGGAGAAGTTACCAGGATTCGCTTCTTCGAAGGCCGTCGGCACAGTCGAAGTGGCAGTGACTCCTTTTATCACCCGGAAGTTTTCATAGTCGAAGAAGAAGAACGCCTTGTGCTTCCAAAGAGGCCCGCCGATGCTTCCACCGAATTGGTTCTGGCGCAGTTCCGGCTTGGCCTGTGTCGGTGAAGCAAAGTAGTCTTCCGCGTCAAACTTGTCGTTGCGAAGAAACTCATAGAGAGTCCCGTGGAATTTGTCTCCGCCCGACTTGGTGATGAGGTCCACCACGCCGCCGCCGGTGCGCGATATCTCTGCTGTATACAGGTTGGTCAGAACCCTGACTTCTTCGATTGCGTCGATCGAAGGCCTGACCCCAACGCTGCCGATGAAGCGCTCGTTGTTGTCCATGCCATCGATCATGTTGTTGTTGATTTCATCGCTCTGGCCGTTGGCCGCGAAGCTTGAACTCTGACGGCGATCGTCCGGCCGCGTGCCGCTATTCATGGCGTTCCCAAGGCCGGCCGTTACGCCAGCGGACAGGGTCACGAGACTCGTCACGTTGCGCCCGTTCAGAGGAAGGTCCTGTGTCGCCTGACTGGTAATCAGTGTGCCGATCGTCGAGTCGTCTGTCTGCAACGCCGGCGTGGTGGACTCAACCGTGATCGTTTGCTCTGCTTGCCCCACCGCCAGTTGAGCATTGATACGCGCTCGGTCGCCGGCAGCCAGTGTCACTTCCGTGGCGTAGCTCTTGAAGCTTGGCGATTGAACCGTAACTTTATAAGTACCCACCTGCAACAGCGTGAACGTGAAGTCTCCGCTGTTGGAGAGTGCTACCTTTTGCGTGACGCCTGTTGCGCTGTTGGTAGCCGTTGCCGTTCCAGTGACCACAGCTGCGCCGCTAGAGTCGGTCACTGTTCCTACGATATCTGCGGTTGTAACCTGCGCGTTTCCCATCGCCGTAGCGAGAAAATACGTGCACACTACGCTCATGACGAGCGGAATTGCTCTTCGAATTCGATTGATCACTGCAATGCCTCCATAACGCTGTTGTCTGCTCTCTCAGCTCTGAGCGTCTGGAACTCAGAGCCGTCCCTGCGAACAATTCAGGCGCGCGTCAATAATTCCCGATGCGCGCATATTCGTCAAGTGAAATGTGATAAAACGAGCATTAGTTTGACGTAATTGGTTTAACTCGATCAAATGGTGGAGAACCCGATTGCCTTCACTTATCCTCCTTGCAAACATCGCTTTGCCCAATCTTGCCCATTTTGCCCGCATAATGAGACGTCTCACTAAAGATTGAATTGAGACGTCACATCCCAGACCGCGGAAATCTACCCCTTCATGAACTTCCTTGTCAAGAGGTTTTCGTATCGGCCACTAATGCTTCGCCGCCGTGCTGATCCAGAACCATAGCAAGATGAGTAGTTATGTATGACATAGATAAGGGCTTTCGCTCTTCATCTTAGACACTGTTTTCGTCCGCGGCTTTGATCGAAAGATCGAAGGCAACCGTACAAGCGCTAGAACATTCAGCTAAGGGTCGCTCGAAAAGCAACCCACCCTCTGCAGGCATCTGACCGATCGAAGCCATCACATCCGTAAGCACGAAACATATTGGATCGAAGAACCGATTAGCAAGTGGTGAGCCATAATAGAGGCATGCCGACCCAGAAAGAATTGGCAAAACTGGCGGGCGTTTCCGCTGGCACAGTGTCCAACGTAATCAGCGGCACCAAGAAGGTGAGCGACTCAGCGCGCCAAAAGGTCCTGGATGCGATCCGAACACTGGACTACCGCCCGAATCTCATCGCACGAAGTTTGAAGACCAATCGCACGAATACGCTTGGCATCGTAATTCCTGAAATCACCGTTCCCTTCTTTCCCAAGCTGATTCGCGGTGCAGAGTCCGCGGCACGGGAGAGGGGTTACTTTCTGATTGTGGTGGACTCTGACGCGGATCAAACGTTGGAGCTTGAGTTAATATCGCTTCTCCGTTCCCAGCGAGTAGACGGTATTTTGCTGGTGAGCGCCGCCGGCAAGTGGCGCCTGGACGTTGATGCAAACCCGAAGCGCTTGCAACCTCCGATCGTTTGCCTGGATCGGCTGCCGGAGGGGCTCGATGTCGACTCGGTCTCTGTAGATGGCCGGGCCGCCGCGGAAATGGGTGTTGCGCACCTCCTGTCCATGGGCCACAAGGAAATCGCAATCGTCACTGGACCCCTCAGCTTGAGACACGAGCAAGAGCGATTGGGTGGATATAGCAAGGCATTGCAAGCACACGGAATCAAGTTGCGAAAATCCATGATATGGGCCAGTACCTTTGAAGGAGGCGCGATAGAAATAGCTTGCCAAAAGGGGCTCTTGCAATCGACTGAAAAGCCTACTGCGCTCTTTACAACGAATGGAGTTGTCGCTCTGGAGGTGCTTCGCAGCATCTATGCTCTCGGTATGAGTGCTCCTGAAGATATCGCGTTCGCGACGCTCGACGAGATTGCTGCTGCGGACTTTTTTCAACCTGCAATTACGGCCGTTATTCAGCCCACATTCGATATGGGCTATCGGGCTGTCGAAGTTCTTCTTGACCGAATCGCACAACAAGGCGAATCCACCGAACCCCGCAAGAATATCTTCTTGCCATCAACCCTCAGGGTCAGGGCTTCCTCAAGCCTTCCGCGCCGTTCCGCTGCTCCCATCGCGATTAGCCGCTAAGAACCAGGCCCGTACCGGTACACTGAGTGATTTCGAAGCCAGGGTCTGCCGCGTCCCTTTTGCGAATTGATTTGACAACGCAGATTAGACAAGAGTATATCTGTGTCCGGAATTGTGAGACGTCTCATTTTTGCTAAATTTCTCAGTAAATCGATTAATCAGTGAGACGTTTCACTTTGCACGGAATCGTCAAGTTTAGCCGCGTAGCAGCCCGTAACCGGAACCGCCAGGCGTCTACCACCCTGCTCGGTCCAGGGTTCACCAGATTCACAGAGTTCAGGAGAAAGCGATGTACTTAAAATTGCTGGTAGCAATCTCGGCGCTGATCGTTGCCGCAACGCCACTCGCCCTTCGCGCGCAGGCCGCCGGGGATTCTGTTGCTGTCAACGTCAAATGGGACGCCGTTGTGCTAGTATCCGAAACCGTTCCCACCACCCAGCATCTCGCCAACGCCTTTACTCTTCGCAGCAGTCCACTGAACAAGAAACTGCTCCAGGACCTGCGCGACCTGCACACCAACGATACGCGCCTGCAGCTTTGGTTTTCGGTTCCCAACCAAGTGATTGCGGAGCTCAAGGAGCCCACCGCTACCGAAACATTCTGGGACTTCACATACATGGACCCCGTCGTGGTTGACTTCTTCGCGAACACTCAAGGCATACGTCACATCAACATCGGCACAATTCCTCGCTGGATGTTCAACGTGCCGCCCGTCGAAGTGCCGAGCGACCCGGCGGCTTCGTTTTACCCCTACACCAATGGAACAACAGGTGATTTACTGAAGGATCCCACAGGCAAACAGTTCGCCGATTTCCAGGCACGCATTTTCTCCTGGTACACGCAAGGCGGCTTCACCGACGAGATAGGGAAATATCATAAGTCCGGCTATCACTTCAAAATCGATTACTGGGGCGTACTGAACGAACCTTCTATTGAGAACCACATCTCCGTCGAGGAGTATACCGTCATCTTCGATGCGGTCGCCGAGGCGATCCATAAGATCGATCCGAATGTTCAGTTTATGGGCCCCGAAATTGTCGGCGCTCCTTACGTCCTTCCATTTGCGCGCTACTTCCTGAATCCGAAAAATCACAACCCCAGCGCGCCGCCAGTGCAATGGTTCAGTTTTCATAACTATGTAATGGCCAATAACGATCCGGCGGCATGGCAAGGCAAATTCTTCACAAGCCCACCGGGAGAAAAAGATTTTGGTGTTCCAGCGTTGCCTTTTGCAGATCAGCTGCGCGAGGTGATCAAGGTGCGCAACGAGCTTTCGCCGAATACGAAGATCGCCCTCGATGAGCTTGGAACGTTCGACGGTCTCAAACTTTTCGATTTTAGCGACCCTAATAGCAGCAATCCGGCGAATACGACGGAGCCTTATAGCGCTTATAGCCCACTTTACTGGGTGGCGTCGGGCGGGAACTGGGCGGTGAATTTCATCATCGCCGAGAATCAGGGTGTTCCTTTGATCAGCATGACGCAGATGGTTGGCGCTCCGACGCAATCCGAGTCCTGCTCGATGATTAACTGGGACACTGCGCAGCCCAATGCGCATTATCGCGTGCTCCAACTCATCAACAGCAACTTCGGTCCCGGAGACAAGCTCGTGGATACGCAATCGTCGTCGCACGACGTGGTTGCTCAAGCATCCATCACGCCATCGGGACAAAAGATTCTGCTGGTGAACACAAGCAATCAAACCGTGCTGGTCGATATTGCGAATGCGCTTCATGGATCGTCACTGCACCTTGAACTGGTCGACGAAGCTTCTGGTGAACAGCCACCACGAGCGGAACACACTTCAGGACAGAGCGTCACCCTCGCGCCATTCGCTGTTGCCGTAGTTTCGGCAGGTGGCAAATGAGAACGTTGTTAGGGGGGAAGGTAATGCGACTACTTGTTCTGTTCGCGGCTTCGGTTGTACTCTTTGCCGCGCCAGCTTTTGCTGCAGCGCAGCAGCTGACCGCGGATTCGGTGAAGGTGAGTGCGAATTGGGACAACGTTGTGCGGGTTTCGGAAACCGTCCCTACGACGCAAAACCTGGCGAGCGCGCTGACCCTGCGTACTAACCCGCTGAACAAGCCATTCTTGAAAGCACTGAAGGATCTGCACACCAACGATACACGCGTGCAACTGTGGTTCTCCGTTCCAAATCAAGTGGTGGCGGAACTGAAAGAGCCAACGGCGACTGAGACATTTTGGAACTTCCAGTACATGGATCCGGTGATCATAGACTTCTTCAGAAACACATCCGGCAGGCATCACGTCAATATCGGTACTATTCCGCGCTGGATGTTCAAGGTGCCGCCTGTTGATATCCCTGCCGACCCGGCAGCATCCTTCTATAACTACACAGACGGAACCTCCGGGGACTTACTTAAAGACCCGTCGGGAAAACAATTCGCCGAATTTCAGGCAAGAATCTACCAGTGGTACACACGAGGAGGATTTACCGACGAAATAGGGAAGTATCACAAATCCGGCTATCACTTCACAATCGATTACTGGGGCATCTTGAATGAGCCGGACTTTGAGAACAAGCTGAATGTCGAGCAGTACACGAGGATATGGGACGCGGTCGCCGAAGCGATCCACAAGATCGATCCGGACGTGCAGTTTTTTGGCCCGGAAGTTTCAGGTGCTGAGGTTCAGTGGGCGCGCTATTTCCTGAATCCGAAGAACCACAGTTCGGCCGCGCCTCCAGTGCAATTCTTCAGTGCCCACAATTATGTTTCGAGTACCAATGATCCTGACACCTGGCAAGCGCGGTACTTCACTGACCCGATAGGAACAAACGGCTCGTTCTCTGCTCTTGCTTTCATCGATCAGCTTCGTGAGCTGATGAAGATTCGCGACGAACTTTCTCCAAAGACGAAGATTGTGATCGACGAACTTGGAACCTTCGACCAGATTCGACCGATCGACGGTGGAGGGCCGGACGACGAACCATATGAGGCATATAACCCCCGCTATTGGGTAGCCATGGGGGCCAACTGGGCGGATAACTTCATCACCGCGGAGAATCTGGGTATTCCGCTCATCAGTATGACGCAGATGCTCGGATATGCCACACAGTCTCCCTCCTGCACGATGGTCAATCCGAGCACCGCTCACCCCAATGCGCATTACTGGGTTTTGAAGCTCGTTAACAGTAACTTCGGTCCGGGAGACAAGCTCGTAGGCACACAATCCTCCTCACAAGATGTCGTCGCGCAGGCGTCGATTACTTCGTCCGGCCGCAAGATTCTGCTTGTCAATACCAGCAATCTAGACGTTTCAGTCAGCCTCGCCGGTGCCATTCGTGGATCGTCGTTCCAGGTTGAGATAGTCGACGAGTCCTCTGGAGAGCAAGCACCGCAGACGGACCGCGCAACAGGAACCAACATCAATCTCGCGCCATTCGCCGTCGCCGTTGTTACAGTGAGCGGGAAGTAAGTGACAAGGCCGCCTCCGTGCTGCCCGATTTAGAAATGTTACGCAGGCTCAAATGAACAAAACCGTCAAACTCGAAGCGTCATTGGCATGCGCAAACTTTTTGAACCTCGAAGCTAACATAGAGCAGTTGAGCGCCGGTGAAATCGACTTTCTGCATATAGACATAATGGACGGGAAGTTTGTTCCCAATTTTGCACTGGATTTCGGCATCATGCAGACGGCAAGAAAGGTTTGCGGAGTTCCGCAGGACTGTCACCTTATGGTGGTGGAACCCGAGAGGTACATCGACAAGACGGTTGCATCGGGCGCGGAGTACGTGGCGATCCACTATGAAGCGACCTACCACGTCCAGAAGGCCCTGCAGCAGATTCGGGACGCCGGCGCAAAGTCAGGAATTGTGCTGAACCCCGCAACTCCTCTTATTAACCTGGAATACATTCTTGACGACGTCGACATGGTCACAATCATGACCGTCAATCCGGGATTTGCAGGACAAAAGCTTATTCCCGCAATGCTGCGTAAGATTGGGGATTGCCGCACACTCCTCGACTCCACAGGCTATGAACATATCGAAATTCAGGTGGATGGAAATGTGAGCTTTCAACATATCCCTGCAATGGTTGCTGCCGGCGCGACCATGCTTGTCGGTGGAACCTCCAGTGTCTTCCACAAGGACTATTCCATCGCCGAGGCCATCGCTGCTGTTAGAGAGATTGTGAAAGAGGTAGAGGCCACGCGATGATATTGGTGCATTCGTACGGAATCGCCGTCGCACTCTGTGTGCTGACAATGATGTGCTGGGGTTCGCATGCGAATACCCTTAAAATGGAGCCTCGCTCCTATGGGTTCCCGCTGTATTACTGGGATCAGGCAATCGGTTACCTGTTGCTGCCGCTGCTTGCGGGACTCACCTTCGGGTCGTTTGGCACGGGCGGCAGAGGCCTCCTTGAAGATCTCGCGCAAGGCAGTCTGAGCAGCTTCGAATGGGCCATCTTTGGCGGATTTGTCTTCAACCTCGCCAATATTCTCTTCACATCGGCCATTCATGTCGCCGGCATGGCGGTGGCCTTTCCTATCGGGATAGGAATTGCGCTTGTTGAAGGCGTCATCATCAATTACATTGCCGAGCCCAAAGGCAATCCCGTACTGATTTTCGCCGGCGTAGCACTTATAACTTTGGCCATCATTCTGGATGCGTTGGCTTATCGCAATCAACAGGGTGTGGAAAGTGAGAAAGGTGAACTCACCAAGGGCGTTTCCCTGGCCTTGGTCGGTGGCGTTCTAATGGGATTGTTCTACTACCTCGTGCAGAGGTCGATCTCAGGCGACTACATTCACCTGGACGCTGGCAAGTTCGGGCCCTACGCTGCCGTATTGGTTTTCTCTGCTGGTTCCTTTATCTCGAACCTCCTCTTCAACAGTTACCTGATGTCTCATCCTTTCAAAGGAGCGAAGGTCAGGTATGCCGACTACTTCAGCAAGGGCACTTTGAAGTATCACCTGATCGGTGTGTTGGGCGGATTGATAAACAGCACCGGCACAACTTCCAACTTCATAGCCTCGAAAACTGCAAGCCCCGCGGTAGCCTACGGACTCGGGCAAGGCGGAACCATGATAGCCGCCATCTGGGGAGTTTTCGTCTGGAGAGAGTTCAAGGGCGCATCAAAGGTGACTGTGGCCATGATTACCGCCATGTTTGTCTTCTTTCTGACCGGTTTGATTCTGCTCGTAACAGCGATGCTGTGATTACCTCATGGTTAAAAGGCAGCAGCGGGAGGACAAGATGATTGCTATTGCTTCAGACCACGCAGCGTATCCGTTCAAGGAAGAGATTAAGACATATCTGACTAAGAAAGGCCATCAATTCCGCGATTTTGGAACCTATGGGTCTGAACGTGTCGACTATTGCGATTTCGGGTTTCGCGTAGGTGAAGCGGTTGCCGGCGGCGAATTCGAGAAGGGGCTGATTTTCTGCGGAACAGGAGTGGGCATTTCGATAAGCGCAAACAAAGTCAAGGGTGTAAGAGCTGTCGTTTGCAGCGAGCCTTACTCAGCCAAGCTTTCGCGAGAACACAACGACACTAACATTCTTGCACTTGGCGCGCGCGTTGTGGGCATCGAGTTAGCCAAGATGATTATCGACATCTGGCTAGAGACGCCCTTTGAAGGCGGGCGGCACGCGGAACGAGTTCGAAAGATATCCCAGTATGAACTACAGAGCTAAATCGTTGCATGCGATCGAGGTCGGGAAGCGGAGCACTTATTCATGAGTGATCAGTCACTGAGTATTGGAGTCGATCTGGGCGGAACAAACATTAAGTTCGGATTGATCGATCAATCCGGGACCGTCATTTTCCGATCGAAGGAGAAGACGCGCGCGAGTCGAGGCAGCACGGCGATCGTGGAATCCATCGTCAACGGGATTGACGCTCTCCTGATGAAAAGTGCCTATCGAATTGAAGATCTCAAGAGCATTGGGTTCGGAGTGCCTGGCACCGTGGACCCCGAGAGTGGGATTGTTATATTTGCTCCCAATCTGAAATGGAGAGATTTTGAGCTTGTAAAACATGTCCATCAAGTATTCGAGGTGCCGATTTGTATAACGCAGGATACGAGGGCAGCGGCATGGGCGGAATTCCTGATAGGAGCCGGAAGGGGATTTTCCAGCGTTGCGAGCGTGACGCTCGGGACCGGAATTGGATGCGGAATGGTTTTGAACGGTTCTATCTTCCATGGAGCGCTCAACACGGCAGGAGAATTCGGCCACATGATCGTGGAACTGAATGGAAAGCCGTGCAATTGCGGGCGCCGCGGCTGTTTAGAGGCGCATGCTGGCGGGTTGGCAATCGTGCATGACGCGAGGAGATTGATAGACGGGATCTCTCTCCTGGTCCAGAAGGACATGGCTGATATCGGGGTAGAGGATGTCTTCCGGCTCGCTCTTGAAGGTCACACGCAGGCAAGAGAGATAACGGATCGAGTTGTCAATTACCTTGGAATGGGACTGGTCAATCTGATCAATCTCACCAGTATTGAGCTCGTAACTATCAGCGGCGGGATATCGAACGCCCCCGACGATTTGTTAATGAATCCACTTCTCAAGTTTGTGCAAGCGCGAGCCTATGAGCTCGTAGCTGCGAAGGTAAGGGTATGTAAGTCGTCGCTCGGCGAAGATGCGCCGATGATTGGTGCCGCGCTGCTGCATCGGGACACCGAAAGTCATGTATTGCGTTCGCGAACAATTGCAGCGAACAACTGATTCTGCGATTCGCAGCAAAACAATCGGTACAGGCTGGAACTAACATATTGCGCAAGTGGATGCAGAGGTGCTACAGATCGTTCTGCTGTCGAAGGGGGAATTACGTGAAGACCAGAGGGATCTCACGAAGAACGTTTGTTGCCAGTAGTTTCGCTACGACTCTTACATCACTGATTGCCGGTCCTCAATGGCTCCATGCCGATCCCATGGGAGTTGCACCGGGAATCCAACTCTATACGGTCGGGGACGATCTGAAGAAGGATCCACCGGGCGCTCTTGCTGCGCTGCGCAACATCGGCTACAAATACGTGGAAACAGCAGGTGTTGCGCCGCTATCTTCTGCGGCATTCCGCAAGGCTCTGGATACAGCCGGACTAGAGTGTCCAAGCGCGCACGTACGCTTCACGACAGGCGATCCCGCTCCTCAGTTTGAGGAGGCGTCGACTCTGGGCGCGCGATTTGCTGTGAGCTCCGTTTTGGTTGCGAGACCACTTGGTTCGTCCATGCAAGAGGCGATCCGGTCACTCTCCGAACTGTCGCTGGACGACTTCAAGAGGACTGCTGCACTCGCTAATGAGATTGGACGAAAGGCAAAGGAGGCGGGACTGCAGTATGTGTATCACAACCATAATTTTGAATTCAAGGACCTGGGAGGAGGCAAAATTGGATACGACATTCTTCTGAGTGAAACAGATCCGGGACTGGTGAAGTTTGAGGCCGACTGTGGCTGGATGACCGTAGCGGGTCATGATCCGGTTAAGTATTTCCGAGGCTATCCCAATCGCTATTGCATGATTCATGTAAAAGACTTCCTCGAGGGTCCGGTCACGACAGACCTGTCGCCCTCGAATAGGCCCCACGGCACAGAACTCGGTAGGGGGTTCATTGACTACAAACGCATTTTTCAAGCATGCAAGGCGGCCGGAATCCAATACTACTTTTCTGAGCAGGAGCCACCCTTTACCGACATGCCTGCACTACAGGCGGCGAAAGTCGATTACGAATATATGCATTCGATGCCGGAGTGAGATGGTCGATATGCTTCGTTCATACTCCACCGCAGTGTTATGGGCATACGACCGATCGGCTGGGAACGGACGCCTGTTTCCTCTTCACGTGCGGACCGACAATGCAACTGCCACCCTCGCCGTCAAATGTCGGTTCGAGCGGCTCACGCCCGGGAAGCGACTATTCTCGGGCGCCATCCTTTATAGCAATGCGGAACATGAGAAATGCACCGTCTGAAGTGGCGAGGAGAACTGTTTTAGTGGTCCTGCGGAGCCACTATTGGATTCGGCGGGTTGCCAGGCATCCTGCTCACTGGAGGGGATGTTTCGTGTTTTGGGGTGATACTCCCGTTGGCGGGTGATCACATTGCTCAAGGGGCGCTGATGGGACGTGCGCGGAGCACTTGGCCGGATTCACAGGTTGTGACCGATAGATGTCGTTATGGAAGTCGTCTGGAGAAGACCATGATTCATGGTCGGGGCGGAGAAATTCGAATTCTCACGGGTCAATTTTCGCAAATCGTCATCGGCGACTGCGGTACATGGTGAGCTGGGAGCCAAAAAAGCTCGAGCTGCCGTCGCAGCCGGAAAGCTCATTAGATAGCGAGGGTGGACTCGCATTAAGAACCCGTCTCCACCCCACTGCCTCACATTTCATTGATGTAGCGCATCTTTTATGCGCAGATCGCTTAAATCGCTCAAATCGGTGTCGGTGTCCGCGCTAAATTGAGAGCCCACTCTTGCAAACAGTGCCCTAGCTTGCTTTTCTTGTCCCAACGCCCTATATGTGCGGGCAAGAAGGTAGATTGCGTTTCGCGAGTCCCTTTGCGGACCCGATTGCAACCGCGTCGCCACAAGTAGATCTTCGAGGGCCTTTTGTGGTCGTCCCGCATCAAGCAGCAACTCTCCGCGCAATACCCTCGGCGACACTGACATCGGGTCTATTCGTATCGCCGAGTTCAGCTCAGCGATTCCATTAGCGGGCTTTGTTGGTTCGATCCGGACAAGGCATTCTGCCAATAGGTAATGCAGATCGGAATTCACGATTCCGGAATCAATCGCGGCGTTGAGTTCGTCTCGGGCCACGGAAAACTTCTGTTGCTTGTAATCAGATAGAGCCTCAAAAAACCGGGGGGAGGGGTCATTCGGAGATTGCTGAATAGCTTCCCGGAAGTCCTCATGCGCTTTTTCAAATTCTCCCTGGTACATTTCTATAGATCCACGTTTGATCCGAGCCTCGGAATCGCTCGGAAAAGAGGCAATCGCCAAATTTGCAACTTCAATTGCCCGTCCGAGGTCTCCTGTGTCTGCCAACAATGCAACCAGATCGAGATAAGATAGAGGGTCTTCCGGGTTCTGGCGCATATTTTCAGAGAGTATTGAGTATGCTTCCCGATATCGACCTTGCTTGGAATACGCTACTCCCAATAGCTCAGCACTTCGAGAATCGAGCGCTCCCTGCGTTCGGAATTCGCCAAGGGTCTTTATCACACCGCCGTAATCGTTCAACTGAAACTCGCTTAATGCGATCGCGTATCCATGTGTCAATCCGTCTGGTACATTCGGATCAACGGACTGAAAAATCTCAATCGCCGTTGAAAAATCCCGCGCTCTTCCAAAGAGCCACCCTAGATTGAACTCCTCAACCTGCGACAGGTTCTGACATTTCTGAAGGCGTCCCAATACGATCCTCGCCTCCTTGTATTTCTTCTCCAAAAGGAGGTTGCCCGCACTATGAAAGACCCTCGAAGCATTGCACTGATCAACTTGAAGCGTGCCTTGACCATGTAAACGTTCGATCATCGGCACAAATATCACCATTCCGAAGAGCAAGATCAACGTCGTCCGCCAGTAAAGCGGTGATGGAATATCGCTCATGCGAATCACTCCATTTAACTCCGAAAAAAAACTCAAGCTACTGAACCGACAGCTTCAGCTGCTGCTCTGGCAACTGAGCCCGTATCATTTCTCCGGGATCGCCAAGCATGTTCTACAGAAATCGAACTTCTTCATTGATCGATTTCGCAGCTGCACCTTCGCGCACCCGTCTTCTCTCTGGCCGGTTTAGATATCGTCCGCACTTGATTAAATGTCTGGTTCCCGAAGTCGCTCACCCTCCGGTCACTCAATCTGCTCCAGCGTATGCCTCTCGCCACGTGCTCTTCCAGGCTCCTCTCATTTGAGCTTGTCTCACATCTGCTGGTACAAGATTTGGGGAGCAGTCCAAATTCCTGCGCTGCGCTGACAATCTCGCTAATGTTAAGAAGCGAGCAGGCCCTTTGGGATCCCGCGCCGATTTCGGCTCCACAATTATGTTCTTCTGTAATTGTTGGCGAAGCGCCATTGGCGTGTATCCTCTCATTCGCCTGAATTGACGATGGAAGTTGGAGTAATTTCCGAACCCCACTTGGAACGCAATATCAAGCAGACTCATCTCTGTCTCAACCATGAGTTGAGTGGCAGCACCAACACGGCACTCATTAACGTAGGTCATTATTGTGCGCCCTGTGGCACGTTTGAAGAAGCGGCAAAGATAAGACGGGTCCATATGAACGTGCCGTGCCACCCGTTCAAGATCAATCACGCTGTCATAGTTCTGATTCAGCAAAGTGCAAATGGCATCGATACGCCTTTGATCATAGGCCCGACATATGGGTCGAACCCGATCAGTAGAGAGTTTCTGCGCTTGAGTCTCTCTGGAAAGTTCCCCGAGAACTGACACCAGCATGAGAAGGCGTTCAATTGGCGAAAGGCTTTGGAATCGGAGGAGTTGCCGAGCCACAGAACGACCGGCTGTGGTGTGACCGAACGCAAGCCCGCATGCCGAGCGCTTCAACAACAACGATATCGGTTGCATCTCAGCAACAGAAAAGAATTGATCTCCTAGGAAATTTTCGCGGAAGTGGATGACAAGCGCTCTGTGGATCTGTTCTGTCTGCACCCTTATCGGTCCCGTACGCCAGCAGTGCAACAAATCCGGGCCGAGCAGGACAACGTCCCCAGGGCCATAATCATCTATTCCATCTCCAACAATGCGTTGCCCGCTGCCATCGACAATAACCGCCAACTCGAACTCATGGTGAAAGTGCCAAGTGGACGGGAACTCCGCACCCACTCGTTCGAATGCGACGATGGACGAGTTGTCGTGCAAGACCTTTTCAAAGTGCGCCTTCATCGTGGCCTACCTTCCGCGCTCTGCATCGGCGCAAAGTACCATACCCCCGCCGGCGGACGAGCCATAGAGACCCATGTGGAGGGTCGCAAGCGCTTCGCGGCCTCAGTCCAAACCGCCATGGCATCATCCATCGCCGCGGGAACAGGATGGTCCGGAGCCAAGCGGTAGCCGACGGAGAGAAATTTGAAACGCGTGAGACTGGCCAAGCAAACGGCATCTAACGCAACTGGCTGCCCGGTTGCCATTACGTACCCTCCCCCATGAATACATCCGGATCGATGATCGTGCGGTTGTGGTTCCTTTCCTTGGTGGCCTTCGATATTGCTAGGTAGCACATAACGCCTCCCATCATTTGCCGGGACCCCAATACTCCGGACTTCTCGGTGGTCTCGGCCAGCTTGTGCGAGAACGCTTTCGCATGCCGGGACTCCTCCGCCTTCCAGTCCTCCGGACTCGGCGATGGGAGTGGTACTGAGAGGCCGACCGCCTTCTGAATTTCCGGACTAACGGTGTCAGGAATGGAAAATGCGTGGATGGGAATGATCCGTTGCGCAGGACATTCTGCCGGCGCCACACCGCCGAATGAGCTGGCCATCAACATGGCCGCCAATAAAGCCGCGCGTTGTATAGTTCGTCTCATCACAGTGCAGAACTGCGTTGGCTCGATGAAAACCACCGAAACTCGTCTTCAATCACGTGGATCGGCTGGGCGTCGCTATCGACGCGCACTAGATAACGTAGCGACAGCGGGTGTTCGGGCGTGATCTCGAGCGGCGCATCGTTCAAGAGCGCGGCGCCCATATACCAGAACGGTTGGCCCGGCATGGAGGGGTTGTCCGGCGGCAGCATTTTGAGAAACCAAGGAGTCGGATAGCGAGGATTCGAGGGATGATCGAACATTGCCACGCCGATTGGAAGATCGTTGACTTTGCCCGTCAGCACGGCCCAATCGGCGTGCTGTCGATGGCCCGCCAGGTTAGCCTTCCCGGTACTCTCAACAATCGCCACATTGGTCAAGAAGCGTTGACCGTGGAAAGAGAGCCCGCCATACCCGCCTTCGGGATCCCCGTTTGGCTGACCTGGTGGCGGCACGCGGTCGAGCACCACTCGCCGTCGCGGACGCGAGACTCGATCCCAAGCGATGCGATAGCTCCCATCATCACGCGGGACCTCAATCCAAAGGTCGACCGTGTCTTCCATCACGATCAAATTCGTTTCGTCGGCCGGATGGTAGGCAAGATTGAGACTGATCCTCGCGCCCTTTGCATCGTAACGGTGCACCACCGCTTTTACAATTTGCGTCGTGCCCGCAGGGCGGCCCGTTTTAGAGTCAAAGTGCCAGTAATCTACGCCGTCGATGAGTAGCCAAGAGAACCAGAGCCCGTAGTGGTGGGGATGCCATTCCGGCTGGTTCCACGTGAGACAACGGCTGTCGACAGTTTGCAAGGGGTGAAAATGCGGCATCGGAATATTCGGGCTGAAATTGAAACGCCACACGATCCCCGATGGGCTGAGCAGCGTAAGCGACTCGTTTTTGACGTGCTCCCATCGGTATGCCGGCGCGGATTCGGACATCGCGGACATTGCGGGAGTGAGTCCGCAACCGCCTACTAACAATCCTGGGACAAGAGTCAACGACGCGGAACAGAAACGGCGGCGGGATACACAGGAAGGGTTAGTCATTTGAATAATCTCCTCGAATTAGCGGCTCGGCGTTGCACAATACTTTTCTGAGATGCCGAATCGACTGCTCGGCTTGAAATATGGTGCCGCATTCGACGCTCAACACGACGTCGCGCGAAAGGCGCGAGCAGATCTCGATGATCTTTGCCCAATCGATCACGCCTTCGCCGCAGGCGCAGCCGACGGGCGTGCCGGTCACTTGCCCACGTTCCAAGTTACTCTGGTCGATGGAAATGTCCTTCGCGTGTACGTGAATCAGCCGGTCGGCGACCCGCTCTAGCCATGAATAAGGATCTTGCCCGCAAAGAAAGCTGTTGCCGGTGTCAAAGTTGATCCCGATGGACGGTGAATCGACCAGACGATATATGCGATCGAGACCATCGGGGTCTTTGGAATATTGTTGGTGTGGCTCGAGGCCGATGCCGATATTGCGTGCTTCAGCGACCCGAGCTGCCTCGCCCAGCGTGTAACGCATCAACACATGATCCTCTTCAGCCGAGGTCCAGACGGGCTTTGGTCCCTCGTCGGTATTCACGACCGGTGCACCGCACTCAGCCGCAAACCGGATGGCTTGCTTCAGATATTCGACGCTGATCTCCGGCTTGCACAACGGCGAGTGCGCGCTGATCCCGGATATTTTCACTCCGGCGGCCTCGCACGCCCGCCGCACGCGCAGGGGATCGTCGAGCATCGACACGCTGTGAAAATAACCGGCATCGCTGAGAAGTTCGCGGCCCCAGTGAACCATTGGCTCGACGTAGTCGTAGCCGAGTTCTGCCGCTTTCTCGACGCCCCATTCGAAATTTTTGTCCGCATGCCGAACGAACTCCAAGTTGATGCCGATTCCTATCGATGCCACGTCCACCTCGCTTGTAACACTGGCAGCTCACGATGAACACTAGTTTGCAGCGTGTGCTACCTTACTAGAAGGCTGACCAGTTTGCTTTCAAGTCTAGCCAGTGGTTAAATTCGAACAGGCTGCATGCTCGAACTGGTTTGCAAATGAAGTTTCCCTCCACTTTCAGAAGCGTCGCCATTTTTTCGGATAAATCCAACCGCTACACCGCCGACACGTGCGAGGCGTTGTCGGCCGCGGTGCAGCGCGAAGAGGTGCAGCTCTCCGCGCTCGTTCGCGGCGCCTACCCCGGCCGTGCGCTGCCAAGCAAAGGGCTAATGGGTGTGAGTTCGGTGGGTCATTGGGACGCCGCTCATCCGCAGGGGTGGGGCCTCGACTGGCATCGCAACGAAGGGTTGGAACTCACTTTTCTCGAACGCGGCAAGCTGGCTTTCGAAATTGGAAACGACAGCGTAGGGCTCAAACCCGGCATGCTGACGATCACCCGGCCATGGCAGCCACATCGCGTCGGCAATCCACACGTAGGCCCCAGCCGTTTGCATTGGTTGATCATCGACGTCGGCGTGCGGCGGCCGAATCAGCCGTGGCATTGGCCATCGTGGTTCGTGCTGGCCCCGGAAGATCTCAAACGGATAACGAAAGTCCTGAGGCACAACGAACATGCTGTCTGGACTGCTGATCAGGAGATATGCCAGTGTTGGCAGCGCATCGGCCGCGCTGTCGAAGCCGATGTGCACGGTTCCTCGCACTCTCGGTTGCGCGTGCAGATCAACGAACTGTTCGTGCTGATCGGCGAACTCCTGGCGCGGATCGAACCGCAACTGGATCCGACGCTCACCAGCTCGGAACGCACCGTCGAGCTGTTCCTCGCGGAGCTGCGACACAACCCCGAGCAGCGCAGCCGCCAGTGGACGCTAGCCGAGATGGCCAAGCGATGCGGCTTGAGCGTGACCCATTTTGTCAATACCTGCCAGCGGCTTACCAATCGCGCGCCAGTGCACTACCTCACACGATGCCGGATCGAAGCCGCTCGCGAGTCGCTCGCCAAGGATACGCACGCTTCGATCACAGACGTAGCGCTCGCTTGCGGATTTTCGAGCAGCCAATACTTCGCTACAGTCTTCCGCCGTGAGCTCGGGACAACGCCGGTGGCGTTTCGAAATCGACGGGAAAATGCCTGATACAGGCCATGGCAACACTGGTCGGTACGGCCAACTGCTCTTCCAGTAACAGTTCGAGTCCTCAACTCCAGGAGTCCCAGTTTATGAATGACACCCACTCTTGTTATTGCGGCGAGCTGGAATACTTGACACCGCAACCGTTGGAGCGGGTGTAGGCGATAGTCACCGGCTTGCCGGCCATGGATTCCGCCAGTGCATCCGATACGTAATTCTTCGAGGACTTGATGTCGTCGGGGTCGGTGGTTGCGTGGTCGTCGATTGCGCCTTCGTAGATGAGCTTGCCCGATGAATCGATTACGAACATGTGCGGCGTCGTCTTCGCCCCATACAGACGACCAATTGTTCCGTTTGGATCGAGGATTGCCGCAGTCGGGTTCGCGTAAACTTTGTCGATGTATGCGTTCTCGTCGGATGGTGTCATGTAGCCTTCTTGTCCGGGGCCAGAAGACAGCATGGTCAGCCAGACCACGCCTTTCGCTGTCCACTCCTTTTGAAGAGACTGCATGTTACCGCTGTTGTAATGCTTCTGGGTAAAGGGACAGCCATTATTCGTCCATTCGAGAACGACAAATTTTCCGCGGTAGTCGGACAGCTTGTGGGTTTGACCATAGGTATCCGTTCCAATGAATTCCGGGGCATCCTTGCCGACGGTCGCAGCATGAGCGATGGCGATCAGGAAGCAGACTGACGCGACGGCCAAGGCCGGCGTAAATTTGCAATGCATGGGATCCCTCCTTCTTGGCATTCCCAAGCCACTCGTTGTCCTTGGTTCCCTATCACGAGAGCATGACGAAATGCTGCTTAAACCTCAGGTTCTCTTCTTGCAACTGTGTCATCTGGCGAACCTGAAGCACTTCCAGACCGGCATACTTAGCCCCCAGCGGTAAGATGTCTGCTGGCTGATCCCAGCCTTGCGGATCATAAATTCTTGTCCGCATGCCGACCGAACTCCAAGTTGATGTCGATTTCTATCGATGTCACGTCCACCTCGCCTGTAACACTGGCAGCTCACGATGAACACCAGTTTGCAGCGTGCGCTACCTTACTGGAAGGCGACCAGTTTGCTTTCGAATCTAGCCAGTGGTTAAATTCGAACAGGCTGCATGCTCGAACTGGTTTGCAAATGAAGTTTCCCTCCACTTTCAGAAGCTTCGCCATTTTTTCGGATAAATCCAACCACTACACCGCCGACACGTGCGAGGCCTTGTCGGCCGCGGTGCAGCAACCGGATTAACGGCAAGCGACTTCGAGGAGTTTTGCGCGGTAGTCGTCGTGGATCTGATCCCGGGCCATCCGGATGCGCTACGGCCCGTCCCCAGAGAAAACGAGCATTCCGTCGTATTTGACAATTTAGTACATTTTCTTGTCAGCGTAGCGGAAGACAGGTGCGAAACGTTGGGCCTAGGATTCGATCCGATCTTCGCGCAGAGGGTTCGCTTTCACGATGCACGGATCGGGCGCAATTCCCGGGACTGACGAAATGGTGCAGCCGGCATCGATTCAAGAGATCTGCTAACCTTTGGAGGCTCACGTGTACAAACGATTTCTCGTCATTGCGATCGCCATACTATCGCTCGCAGCACTTTTAGCTGCCCAGACAACGACTGGTTTGTTGACTGGGCAAATTACCGATTCAACTGGAGCGGTTCTCGAGGGCGCTCAACTCGACATTGTGGACCAAGGCACCAACGAAGCTAGGAGCGCGATAAGCGGGACAAGCGGAATTTATATCATTCCGCAATTGCAACCCGGCGTTTATCGCGTTTCAGTCAAGAAGCAGGGATTCGCAACCGTGAATCAGGAGAATGTTCAGATCGGAGTCAATCAGAACGTAACTATCGACTTTACTCTCCAGATTGCTTCAACCTCGCAGAGTATCGAAGTTACTGGGACTTCGCTAACGCTTAATACCACCTCGGCCACGCTTGGTGACATAGTAGATCATCAGGCGACTGTAGATTTACCGCTCAACGGGCGCGAATTTACCCAACTAGCGCTGCTGACCCCCGGAGCTTCACCCGTCCAAGGTTCACAGCAAGGGTTGTTCTCGGTAGCTCTAGGTTCCGGAGGCGTGAGCCCGTCAGTGAACGGCCAAAAGGGTACCCAGAACAATTACACGATGGACGGCGTCCTAAACAATTCCATTTACACTAATTCGTGGGCAATCGCCCCACCCCCTGACGCCATCCAGGAATTCAATGTGCAGACGCACATAACAGATGCAGAGTTTGCGATCAGTTCCGGGGCGAACATTAATGTGGTCACACGCTCTGGCACCAATGATTTCCACGGGTCTTTCTGGGAATTTCTAAGAAACGACGCATTAGACTCCCAGACTTTCCCAGCTACGCTGCGCCTACCATATAGGCAAAATCAGTATGGTCTGTATTCTGGCGGACCGATTCTAGTGCCGCACCTGGTGAATGGGAAGAACAACACTTGGTATTCCTTTTATTGGGAGGGATACCGATCGGACTTGAGCCAGACTGAATTGGCAAGCACCTTAACCTCAGCCATGCAGGGCGGCGATTTCTCGGCTGTGCTCGGTGCTCAAGTAGGTACGGACAGTCTAGGAAGACCAGAATACGCAAATGAAATATACGATCCAAATACAAGCCGGCCCGATCCCGATAACCCAGGACAGTTCTTGCGGGACCCGTTTTCTGGCAATGTGATTCCAGCGAGTCGGATCAATCCAGCTTCTCAGTTGTTGCTCCAGAAGTATTACCCTCAACCAAATTTACCTGTCGCCGCGGGCGTTCTTCCAAACCTTCAATTCACTGGGCGCAACACGACAGCGAGCGATGTATTCGGATTGAGATTGGACCACCAATTCACCCCAAATGACGCACTATTTGTTCGGTTCAATCGGTCAAACGGACATTTCCTGACGCCTGAGGACTTTCCTTCGTATCACGAAGCGCTTAGCGGATTGGTCTGGCAGGCTGCTCTTGGCTACACCCATCTGTTTGGGCCCAAGACGATTCTCGGCTTCCACTTTGCGTATACATATACAAAAGTTGTTTATGGAGATGAACCTGCGGGACAAGCTTTTACCGACGCAACCAACTTTTCTCAGGCCTCACCCGCCATTGCTGGTATCGCACTGGGTCCTAACCTTAGTCTATCCAACGGTTATAATGGCGTTAGTCAATTTGCCGCACCGATCGGGCCTCAGGAGGCCCCAGACAGCCATGCTGATCTGTCAAAGATAGTTGGCAAGCATACTATTGGAATCGGTGGAATGTACTACCATATCCGAAGTTACGACGATGGATGGGACGACAGTATCAGCTTTACCCAGAATGCCACAGCGCAGGATGCATCAACAGGGCCGACGGGTTTTGGCCCAGCCAGTCTCCTCCTCGGGACGCCCGACAGTTATTCACCTTATGGGTTGGGGAATTCCTCTGCCGATCAAACTGTCAATTGGTGGGGCTTTTATGGCCAGGATACATGGCAGGTGACGCCAAGATTATCGCTGTCTGCCGGCCTCCGATGGGACTATGTTGCGCCGCCCAATTTTCATAAAATTGTCTCTGGACTCGATGTCGTAAGTGGTCAGTTTATCGTCACGGGAGCTGTTCCACCCTACTTCGATCACGCTACGGGTCCCAAGGGCTTCTTCTACCCTCAACATGATGGCTTCCAACCTCGCCTTGGTATAAATTACAGGGCGACGTTGCGAACCGTGCTTCACGGAGCGGCTGTGGTCCTAGATGACCACGATAATACGTTAGTACAGGAAAACCAGAACATCCGTCTTACTTGGCCTCTGGGAATTGCGGCTAACTTCACCAGCCTGGACCTCGGCATGCCAACGACTTATTTCAACAGTCTCCCGCCTCTTTCATCGCTTCTCGGTTTAGTCCCACCAACGGCGGGGGTTGGGGAAGACGCTAATAACCCGATTCCATACTCCATAGAATACAATGTCGGAGTGGAGCAGGAGTTATCGACCTCTCTCTTGCTGAAGCTAGGTTACGTGGGCGCGCTCAGCCGCCACCAGTATATCTACCCAACTGCGAATATGGCACTAATGCCCGCGCCGGGACCGATATCGGCGCGACAACCATTCCCCCAGTATGGTGGACCGTTTGGGTTTTCGTGGAACGAGGGACCGGGGACTTACAACGCACTAGAGGCAAGTCTGCAAAAGTCGCTCTCCTCTGGACTCTCCTTCAGAGCGTCCTACACATTCTCCAAATCACTTGACTGGGCTTCAGACCCATATATCAACACGGTACAAAACTTTTACGATCTGAAGGCGGAATGGGGTCCCTCCGACTTCAGCATGAAAAATATGTTTGTTCTGAGTGGTGTATATGCGTTGCCAGTTGGAAACGGCAAGAGATATATGTCAAGATCGGATCCGTTCGTGCAGGAAGTTTTCGGCGATTGGAATGTGGGAGCGATTATCAGTCATCGCTCAGGGCAGCCGTTCGACGCGCTTGCCGGCGGTGACGTGGCAAATGTCGGAAATGGAGGCGCTGAGCGGGCTGAAAGGACAGGGGATAATCCATACCTTGGATTTAATCAAGGTCCTCACCTTTGGCTGAACCCGGCTGCGTTTGCTGAGCCAGCGGCATACACCTACGGCAACGAGCGCAAGGACGACTTGGTAGGCCCCGACTATGATGACGTGGACTTCAATACGTCGAAGGACTTTCCTCTCAAAGAGAGGCTGAAGCTACAGTTCCGAGCGGAATTCTTTAAGCTGGGTATCTGCTTGACGAACCCTACCCCAAGATGTAGGGTTCGTCAAGCAGATACCCAGCAAACAAAAAAACGACTCATGAACAGCATCGACCAATTCGAGAACAGAGCCAGCATCATCCGGAGCAAGCACGAAGGAGAATCCTCGTACGCCCTATGCGACAGGCTCAGCCGGACTCGCGCCACTAGTCCGAGGCAGCTCCCGACGGATCACGATTATGCGGTTTCGACCTGCGAATATCAGACTGATCAATCGTCGCTCAAACCTGCCCCCAACTGCTGCTGGCCCTGTTCTCGAACAACGACAAAAGCAACAACGACGACAAAAACAACCCCATGGTGCGCAGGAGTTGACAGGGTCACTCCATATCAGGGCGCTATCGGGACTGATCCTGAGAACGGGCATCGTGTGCCAGATCGATCGCGCGCTGCAAAACGGCGGAGAAGCCACCTAAAGTGCAGGATTGATCGCGCAGACCGCAGCCCGGGACAAAAACAGGCGCCCGCACCGGCGGAGAGCTGAGTGAAAGAACGGCGAAGTCGCGCATCTGATCCAAAGTCTGAGCGGTGTAAAAGACACGTACCGAGTAGTTACCGCTCGCCGAACGCCACAACTCGAACACGAGAGCGCTGCCCGGTGGAGTATCATCACGCCGGCCGTCTATGATCCAGGTAAGCCCGAGAGCTCCAGCAACCGAGGCAATGTTAGTGTCGTGTCCGACGAGAAACAGCGCGCGGTCGTCAGGTTTGCCGGGAGCGCCTGTCACCTGTTTAGCTTCCGCGCTCTGCTCCATCGCTTTCAAAATAGAATCAAGTAAATTCGAGGCGTACATGCGTGCGATCACCGGCGTGCGCTGTGCAAAGTCCGCGGCAGCGGCGTGCAATTGCATGATGTTACGCAGCGTTGGCTCATCCAGGCATCCCCATGCGAGCTGCGGGGGCTTCATGCCTTCCGTGTACTCCAGGAGCAGATTCTCGGATAGCGTAGAAGCGACGCTGAGCGGCCCTTTCAACTCGATTGGGTGATCGCCTTTTCCGGATGCAAGGCTGGCAGGAATATCGAAGAGCGAAGTGCGTTGCGTAGCCGTCGCGTGCCCACAGCCTGCCAGAATCTGTTCGAGCGCTGCAAGTTGAGGACGGTAGGCTTCAGTCAGATGATTCGGGTCGCCCCCCAACCGCCCATCAACTGCGGCCAGCGCCAATTCGCGGGTTGAATCTTCGGATAGAGGGGAATGAAAGAGCGGGTCGTTCGTGCCTTCAGGCAGCGCATGCACGTCTACAGCGCAACCGGGAAACATCCCCTCGGCAATTGCCTTGCCGGTTTCACGCGTCCGTTGGTCAGAGTCGGCAATCATGGTGACATGCCCGGCATCGGCGCAGCCAGTTGAAGCCAGCAAGCCATCCGCAGCCAGCTTGGCGCGGTCATAACTTCCAAAGAGTGTCATTAACTTATAGCCATGAGCTGTCAAGTAGCCGGGCGGCACACTCCATTCAGGCCATGGCGCGGCAGAATACGAATTGTATTGCGCCGGTTTTCCGGTAGGAGAGCGCACCCCGTGCCGGCTCAAATAGAAAACGAACTTAAGCTGTTCACCATTTGTAGTTACAACGCCGGCCGACTTTTGCGCGTGGCAAAACGAGGTACTGGCAGCCAGAATGATCAGAACCGAGGCAACATTGCGGAAAACGGCGCAGGGCGACATGCATTTCCTCGAATAGACTTCCCAAAAGAATGCAGACCGGCACAGGTAAGAGGCCCGACATGCCGATCTGCTCTTGTCCGCGCTTGTTACTTTTCGCGGTTTGACGTCCAGCGGATACCACCGTAGCAAATCGGCTTGTAATACTCGCGCTGTGTCATGTATTGCTTGCTTCCGTTGTAGAAGCCCAGAATCGCGTTGTTTGCGTTTTCTTCCGAGGCGGTGAAGGTGAATCCTTTACCAAGGTAGTAACTCGCCTGAGCGTCTACCTGGGTGCGTTCGAAGTAGTAGTTATCCCCGAACGGACCAGTAACGGGGCCGGCCACGGCGTTGGGGCCCTCGTTTTGCCATTGATAGCTGGCGATATTGGGGCCATCGTAGGAGATGCCGAGGGAGACCGTCGCGCGCTTGGTCTGGTAAGTCGGAGTGATGTTATAGGAAAACGGCGCCTGACCTACCAGTTGCGGCGTGTCCGAGCGGCCAGGGAGGTCGTAGTTCCTCGATTGCGTCCATGTCATGTTGGCGTCAATCTGCGCGTGGGATAAAACTCCCGGCAGAAACGACAGATGTTGTTGGTAGGCGAACTCGATGCCTTGAACGTACGCATGGCCGCCATTGACCCACTGCGTCAGCAGCACAGTTGGAGTGATGGGGTTGGGGAACGGGTTGGGTTGGGTTGATTCCGTTTGAAAGAGAGGCTGTGTCAAATGCTTATAAAAATAACCGGCCTCAATCATGCCAACGGAAGGGAGGAACCTTTCATAGAGGAGATCGTAGTCGTCGGCATGTTCCGCAACCAGCGCCGGGTTGCCGATGTTCTCGACATTCGGCTGCTTCGTTTCATCCAACGTCTTATAGGGCACCAGATCGTACGGATCGGGCCGGGAGATCCCCATGCCAAATACGGCGCGGAGGTCCGAGTTCTTGTCAATGTTGTAGCGAAGCTGCACGCTCGGCAGGGGTTTGATATAGGAACCGCCGCCATTCACTGGCGTCGTGGAGCCGTAACCGCTCGGGTCGGTGGGAGTGGACGGGACGGTAGTCACGAGGTATCCGGTGTTGGCTTCGTTGGTGGCCTCGATACGCAGCCCGGTTTGCAGGTGGAACTTGCTTCCCAGGTCGACGGTATTCATTATGTACCCGGCGGTGATCCGCTCCTGCAAGTTGTAATTCGCGGGGTCGGAGTTGGAATGGGTTGCGCCCTCATCGAGAGGAAGCGCACCGGGATTTGCCGCCAACCAAGCTTCAGTCGCTTCAAAAGAGACAACCGGGCCGTATTTGTAACTGCCTCCGTAAAAGGTGGGATTTGTAAATTTGGTCGTAAACTGGCTCATCAGCGGGGGTGTGACATTGGGTGCGAAGTTATCGTAGGTTGGCGAAAGGGCGTCTTGTCCCTTATGCGCATTGCGGATCAGGGCGCCAAACTCGAACACGGATGCGTGCGAGCCCAGGTGGTAATTGAGCCCGATCGAGCCGCTTCCCTGCAAATTGATCTGCGACGATTGGCCGCTGGTGAGGTTGATGTCCTGGAGGGCGTACTGAGTGGGGTCGTAGATGGGGTCGTTTGCCGCGCAGGGGAACTGCGGCCGGTAGATGCTTGGACCTGGAACATAATTGCAGGTGCTTCCGAGGCCGCCCGGCGGCAGATTCGGATCGGTATTCAGCGGAATGTAGTCCGCGCCGGGGTTGCCCGCTGCTCCGCCTTCGCGCGAGTGCGAAATGGCGGCGACGTAATGGACGAAGGAATGGGTGAAGACGTGGTTACCGCCAAGAAAGAGATCGGAGATCTGATAGTTCGGCCGGCGCAGGCTGTTGTGGAACGAGACGCCGCCACCACCAAGGTCGTACTCGAACTTCTGGCCGTAGTCCTTGAAGTTGGTGAAGAGGCCGTGAATAAATAAATCGGAGTTATCCGACACCTTGTAGTCCATGCTTCCGCCGAAGCCGTACCGGGTGTGGTTATAGAAATACTCATTGAGGGCGATAGTGTCGAAGTAAGGCGCGTTACTCCCGTCCGGATTGACATCCGGCAGGGGCTCCACGTCGTCCGTGCCTATGTCGTTCAAGTCGTAGCTGTAGCTGAGTATCGCTCCAAAACGCTGGTGCGTGCCAAATCGCTTCCCGACGGTCGCGTCATCCCGGAACCACGGCTGACCGGTGTCGATCGGATTCCAGCCGCCGAGACTTTCAAAATCGAGCGTGGGCTGGCTGCTGGTGGCCTGCCTCATATGCAGGTTCACCGAGCCGCCGATCGCATCTCCATCCTGGTTGGCCGAGAGCGTCTTGTTGATATCGATCGCACCCACAAGGTCCCCTGGGATCACCCAGAGGTCAACCTGCCGCACCTGCGGATCGGGTCCAGGCACGGAGACGCCATCGACTGTGGTGTTGCTGAGGCGCGGCTCAGTTCCTCGAATTTGCACATATTGCGCTTCACCTTCGTTGATCTGCACCGTCACGCCGGGCATGCGGCCCAACACGGTTGCAACGCTCTGATTGGGCAGATTCTGGATTGTGTCCGCCGTCATCACGTTGAGAATATTCTCAGAGGTGCGCTGCTCATTGATGGCAGCGACGTCGCCCTCGAGATTTGCAGTCACGATCACCTGCTCATTGGTCGAATTCAACTTCATCGTCACAACCGCCAGCGTGTTCTCACCGGCGTGGACATCAATGGTTGAAACAGAATTCGCGAAACCCACATCCGATACAGTCACTGTGTATGTGCCCGGCGTTACATTCTGAATCCAAAAATCTCCCTGGGCGTTCGAAGCGGCGGTAGTTGAGCCCGGCTGCAGTACAATTTGTGCGCCCGGAAGCACCGCTCCGGACGAGTCTTTTACGGTACCGCTCACGCTGCCATTGCTGGTGGGCAACGCAGCTGCACTCGCCTCCAAGGTTGCTCCGACGACGGGTCTGTTAGTCGATTTCCCGTGTGCCTGGCCATAGACGTCGCAGCTCATGCAAAGGCAAAGGACAATCATTCTCGATAAAATGTGCGACCGACTGCGAAATATCACTGCGTGCCTCCAATAGTCAATCTGAGGTTGGCAATCGGTTCCAGTGTGCAGCGCAGCGGCTGAATGAATCCTGAAGCGCATGTGACAAGATTGTGAATTCCATCCAGCTCCGGTTCGTTTCAGGTTGGCTTCATCCACGCAATTGCATTCTTTGGTTTCGCCGGGCACCTTGATTTGGGCGGCGTTATCAAGGAGATAGGAATGCAATTTTCAATTGTGAAGATGATCGTGAGCGCGGTGTTTGGTGCCCTTGTAAGCTCTGGAATCGACGCTCAACAGCAGCCAACTTTTCACATAACGCGCACATTCAATCTGGGCGGCGATGGATCGTGGGACTATCTTCGCTTCGACTCCGCCGCCAATCGGCTCTTTATTACGAGAGCGACGCGAGTCATGGTAGTCGATCTAACCTCAGGCAGGCTTATCGCGGAGATCCCCGACACGCCAGGCGTGCACGGTGTTGCGCTAGTGCCGGAGTTGCAGCGAGGCGTAACCAGCAACGGCAAAGCGGACACTGCTTCCATCTTCAATCTCGATACTTTGAAGGTCGTTAACAGCGTACCAACCGGCGGGAAGCCGGATGCAATTCTATGGGAGCCACACAGCAAGACTGTCTTGACGATGAATGGCCTTGCGAACAGCATCTCCGTATTGGACGTTGAAGCAGCAAAGCCAATCGCAACGATTGCTCTTCCCGGACGCCCCGAAACCGCAGTTGCCGATGCCAAGGGCAAAGTCTTTGTAAACCTTGAAGACAAGGCACAGATTGCCGAAGTCGACATGAGGACACATTCGGTGCTGCACACCTGGGATCTCCCGGGATGCACCGAGCCCACCGGGTTGGCGATCGATCCCGAAAACGCAAGGCTTTTTTCCGGATGCCATAACGGGGTTCTGATCGTAGTCGATGCCAACTCTGGCAGGAACATCCAGACAGTGCCGATCGGGCTGGGAGTGGACGCAGTAGCTTTCGACCCTGCGATCCACACTGTATTTACTTCGAATAAAGAAGGCACAATTTCGGTCGTGCGCCAGTTCGACGCCAATTCATATCGGAATCTCGAGACCGTGCAGACCCTCCCCGGAGCGAAAACCATGGCTCTCGACCCCACTCGTCATGTGGTCTACACTGTCGCCAACCGCGAAGGCCAATTCGTGCTCCTTGAAGTTGGGCAATAAGCGCTGCGATGGACCGGTCGTCTGCGGGTGGAGGCTACGTGCGGGTTCTGGTGGTGGAAGACCACGCCGGTTTGGCGAAAAACGTTGCCCGCGCCCTACGCGAGTCGGCCGGTTATGCCGTCGATGTGTCGCTCGATGGGCAGGACGGGCTGTACATGGGCGAGTCCAATCCTTACGACCTTATCCTGCTCGACCTGATGCTGCCCAAGATGGATGGGCTCGATGTGTTGCGAGCACTTCGCCACAAGAATATTCGCACGCCCGTTCTCATTCTTACTTCGCGCGACGACAAGGAATCGACAGTGGCCCTTCTGGACGCAGGCGCCGACGACTATCTGACGAAGCCTTTCGATGTGGACGAACTTGTGGCTCGCTGCCGGGCTCTGATTCGTCGCGCGCATGGGGTCGCCTCACCCGTCATCGAGATAGACGACCTGGTGATTCATGCGGAAGAGATGAAGATTTCGCGCGGCGGAAGGCTGCTGACACTAACAGCCATGGAATACCGCCTTCTCGAATACATGGCACACCGTCCGCGCGCTGTGCTCTCAAAGAGCGAACTTCTCGAACACCTCTACGACCATAACTGGGAGAAGTTCAGCAATGTGCTCGAGGTCTACATTTCTTCTCTGCGACGCAAGCTCAATCGGGACGGTGCGACGCCTCTTATACACACGCTCAAGGGACGCGGCTATGTTCTTCTGCAATAGGGCGGACTTTGTAACAAGGGCTTAATAAATGCGCCATTGCTTTCGACATACAATGTAATGACACCACGAAAGCAACCTATGCAGATGCCGATACGAATCCGGCTCTCGATCAGCTATTTCGTCATCTTTTCCGTCGCGGGGATTCTCCTCTGCTTCGCGTCCTACTTGATGGCTCGAAGAAGTTTTTACATCGCTTTGAATCACGAACTCGATGAGCATATCGACGACGTGCGAGACTTCTTCGCAGCTCATCAGCTCGCCGGGGACTACGAACGCGCCCGCGCTGAAACAGCCGCTGAGTTTTCGTTGAAAGACGATGGGAAATGGCTGCAGATTCAGGATCGGGAGGGCAGGTGGATCTATCGCGCCCGGCGCATGATGATGACGCCCCACGATCTGCCGCCTGCCTCGGCCCTGCCTCCACAGGGGTCGATCGCCGAATTCGAGGCGGGAGCCAAGCGCGTTCATTCACTGCGGCGCTCATTCTCTCTCGATGGCCATATATTTGTCGTTGAGACCGGCGCTACGCTGACCAAGACAGATCAGACGCTTCTTCTCTTCCGCAACGGACTCTTGCTTATTTCTCCAGCGGTCTTTCTCATGGCGGGGCTCGCCGGTCACCTGCTGAGCCGCCGCGCTTTGAACCCCGTGGCTGCCATCGCACGGGAAGCGCAGCGCATTCACGACGCAAATTTGCAAGTCCGCCTCCCCCAGCTCCAGACCCGCGATGAGCTGGCCCACCTTTCGGCCACTTTGAATGAAATGCTTGAGCGGATCGAGTCAGGCGTGCGCAGCGTGCGCGATTTTACCGCGTATGCTTCGCACGAGCTGCGTACCCCGGTCGCCTTCATTCGCACGGAGGCCGACCTTGCGCTCCAGTTCAAGCGGACCAATCAGGAATACCGGGAGGCTATCCAAGTTATCGCTACGGAAGCGGTGCGCATGTCCTCGCTTCTCGATGGGCTCTTGTTTCTTGCGCGAGCCGATTCCGGAGCTGAACAAGTCCGTCTGCAGCCTGTCGATGCCCGCGGCCTGTGCATGCAGGCCTGCGAAAAGTGGCGCCCTATCCTGCAGGCCGCGCAATTGCAGCTTCGCGCCGATCTGCCTGCAGGCCCCGTACCGGTCTTGGCCGATCCGCTCTATCTCCAGCGACTGCTCGCCATCATTCTGGAGAATGCGAGCAAGTACACGCCTGCGCATGGCATGGTGGAACTGAGTCTTCGGATCGAAAACGATTCTGCCCGATTCTGCATCAGCGATACGGGCATTGGCATTCCGCCCAAAGACCGGGGCCATATCTTCGAGCGCTTCCGCCGGGGTAGCAACGTGCAGGAAGCCAATGATCATGGCTCGGGTCTCGGGTTGGCGCTGGCTGCATGGATCGCCGAGCACCATCGAACCACCATCGATGTGGAAAGCGATCTCGGCTTCGGCAGCGCCTTTTCATGGGCTCTGCCCCTGGCTCTTAGTTCTTGTGCCGAGTCATTTGCGGATAAGGACCTCGCCGCGAGAGAGTATCTGCCACTCTCGCCTATAGAAGCGTAAGAATGAGTGAAAACTCTTGAGGGACCGGCGGGGAGTCAAGACGGCGCCAATCGGTCAACAAAATCCACGCGAGTTTCCATCTCCTCGAATGACGCTGGCAGCCCTAAGCGCTCATTGACCCCTATCCAGATCGATTTATGTCTTCGGCAAGTGGCCGTAAAACCGTGCGAGTTCAACAGGTCGATGCAACACCATCGAGTGAGAGGTCTCACAGGAGGTGGTGTTTATGGCACAAGGGAAGCGAGTGGAGGTTTCCGCGGCGCAGCGGACAGAGATCTGGCGGCGTTGGAAGGCGGGAGAGTCGTTGCATGAGATCGGGCGAGCATTCGGCCGCAAACATACCTCCATTCATCTGCTGTTATCGCATCATGGCGGGATCGTTCCGGCCGTCCGTCGACGCTCACCCCAAGCGCTCACGTTAGCTGAGCGAGAGGACATTTCGCGAGGAATCGCTTCCGGCTTATCGATTCGTGCAATTGCCACCCGCCTTTCCCGAGCTACCTCAACGGTGAGCCGGGAGGTCGCACGTCATGGTGGCCGTTCTGAGTACCGAGCGAGCGAAGCTGATTGTGAAGCCTGGGGGGTGGCTCTGCGACCTAAGCAGTGCCTACTGGCCACCCATGAGCGGTTGCGAAGGATCGTCGTCAGTAAACTGATGCTGGACTGGTCGCCTCAACAGGTTTCCGGATGGCTAAAGATCCAGTATCCCAAGGACGAGAGCCTGCGCGTGTCCCACGAGACCATTTACCGTAGCCTCTTTATTCAAGCGCGTGGAGTATTGAAAAAAGAGCTCATTGGACACCTTCGGTCCAAACGCCTCATCCGCCGCTCGCAGCACTCGAGCAAGAGTGGACATGCACAGGGTCAGATCATCGAGGACATCTCGATCCGGGAACGACCAGCGGAGATCGAGGACCGAGCGATCCCAGGACACTGGGAGGGCGATCTCATCAGCGGCACAAAAAACAGCCACATCGTGACCCTGGTGGAACGGCACTCACGCTACACGACGCTCATCAAGATACCCAGTAAAGAGACCACCGTTGTCGTCGCCGCACTAAGTCGGCACATTCGTAAACTCCCCGTCTCCCTGCGCCGATCGTTGACCTGGGACCGAGGACACGAAATGGCCCAACACAAAACCTTCAGTGTGGCCACCGATGTGAAAGTCTACTTCTGTGATCCCCACAGTCCCTGGCAGCGCGGCACAAACGAAAACACCAACCGGCTGCTGCGGCAATACCTGCCTAAGAAAATGGACCTGTCACGCTATACGCAGTCGGAGCTCGACAAGATAGCGCTCCGCCTCAACCAACGACCGCGAAAAACTTTAGAGTTCCAGACCCCTGCCAGTAAACTGCAAGCAAGTGTTGCGTCGACCTGTTGAACTCGCACGACTATTCGTCCACGTGGAATGTTGACCTCTGCCGTGACAGCGCGCACGGCTTCTTTCAGCTCCCTGAGACACCGATGGAAGCCTTTATTGGACCCTTATCGGACCCATGACCTCTGCCCTATAGACCTCTGCCGAACACGGAATCGCTTAATGCGGATGGTTGGCATCTGTTGACTTATCGAAACGTCGTTTAGCGCCACCTGAGAACTGGATCGGTCGTAGTCGGCGCAATAGATCACGGGACCACGATAATGTGCGCTGATCTCAGTTCCACCGAGCGAGCCGTGAAGAAATCAGTCTTTAGAGTTCGGCGCCAGCAGGACGATCTTCCCAAAGCCGCCTTTCTCCCCTAGCACATGTGCTTCAGCCGAATCACGCAACGGCATCCGGCGACCAATGGGCAGAACGAACTTGCCATCGCGCACGTCATCGGCAAACTCGCGCACCTTCGATGGATCAGGCTGAGCACGGACACGCGTAATCCTTACCGTCGGATTTTTGGCCGCCGCACTTTCCGGCAATACAGCGGTGTAGCCGAAGGAGCCGCCCTGCTTTACCCTTGCGATCAGCTTCGCTGCCACCTCACCGCCAACGGTGTCCGCAATTGCATCCACTAAGCGGAAGTGATCAATCGCTTGATCGTCATCAATCGCTAGCACGTCAGAGACCCCGAGGGAGCGGGCGTCATCCAGCTCTTTCCCGCGAACGCCTGCAATCACCTGCGCGCCTACCTTCTTCGCCGTGTGCACAGCCGCGCGCCCAACGCTGCCCAGCGCTCCCGTAATCAGAACGACTTGTCCCTTTTTCACGTTTGTCGCAAGGCGCACAAGCTGGTCACCTGTGAGTGAAATCAGCGGGATCGCGCCCGCGTCGGCCAGGTCCACGCCGTCCGGCAGATGAGTCACGTCCGAATCGTCCACTGCAACCAACTCGGCATAGGTCTTGTTGGACAGTGCAAGAACGCGGTCGCCGGCCTTGAAGTGCTTCACATTTGCGCCCACAGCCCGTACGATGCCGCTCACATCGCGACCCAGAATTGCCGGAAACGACAACGGATAATTCTTCTGCATTATCCCTGAACGCAGTTTCCAGTCGATGGGATTAACGCTCGTAGCGGCTGCCGCGATCAGTACCGTACTTCCGCTCATCTGCGGTTCGGGAACGTTGTCTTCAAATTTCAGCTTGTCGGGACCGCCGTACTCATGCAGCACCACTGCCCTCATCGCGTATCTCCCTGAACTCCAGGCATATTCAGCCTCAAAATGAGATGCAGGGGAGCCGATCCGCGTCTCGATGGATAACTTCCGGCAGAAACCCTGCGCACAAGAGCGCAGCTTGTGCGTGCCCTGATTCGATTCACCGCCGCGATCGGCCTGCCTTCTGTGCAGGCTTTTTTACGGATTTGCTCGCAGCTTTCTTAGCCACAGTCTTCTTGGCCACCGCTTTCTTGGCAGCCTTCTTCGCAGGTGCCTTTTTGGCCTTCTTTGTCGCGGCTTTCTTCGTCGCCTTCTTTGCGACCTTATTCGCAGGTGACTTTTTCAGAACCTCTGCCACCGAACCAATTGCCGTTTTGACGGTGCCTGCCACATCTTCGGCCATCGCAAGGCCGAAACCCACGGTCTCCGCAGCCTTTTCTACCAACGTCTTCTTCGCCATTCTCAGACTCCTCAGTCGTTATCTTGATTCGCAGTTACGAATTGTAGAGGTACGGCGACGTAACCGCACGAATCTTTTGCTTTCCTTCAGATTGTTGGCTTCCCGTGCGGGGCGGGATGTCGCTCTCCCGCCGCAAATTCGTTCCGCCCACCTTCTGCGCTTCGCGCACAGAGAAGGCCCAACAGACGCAAATTTCTGAAGACTGCAGCATTAACGCTTTTGTCATTGAAAGCCGAGAGTCCCAGTCCTTTATCATTCAGGACTTGGGGTGGCAAGCCTGCGACAGGTTCTGGGTCACTGTCCGAGATGGCGACTATTCGTCAATATGTATGGAGTTGGCTCGGTTGTGACGGTGATTCCAGAAGCTGCTTCGATGGCGCGAGCGCGATTAAGCCGGCGCCGATGATCACAAGAACAGCCACACCCCGATCAGTTCTCCACGTGCGACCATGTTGCGACACGCCTGGATGCCCATGAGCGCGGCATGAGCGAAACTCGACCATCGGGGCGCTCCCCACTTCCGTGCCGTTCACGCAATCGAGCCTCCGGCACGGAGAGTTTCGAGAACCAACCTAATTGACTTTCGACAGGGGAGCAACCGCGCCACGCGGTGGTCGCGCAGAAGCTTGAGTTTCCCCTCTTGGCGAAGCCACCAATCCTAAATTGCGAATGATCCAGGGAAGACTGAGACCCTGCGCTACCAGGGTGATCAGAATCACGGAAAAGCTGAGGAAGATGAGAATATCGCGCTGCGGGAAAGCGGCGCCCGACTCGACATTCTCAGGAAGCGCCATCGCAGCGGCGAGAGTAATGACGCCGCGCATTCCAGTCCAGCCGATGAAGAAGTTCTCGTTGTTGCGGGGGCGCGTAGCTGGCCTTTTGAACAGCAAGCGTACCCCGAATTCGATCCATGACTCCGCAAATACCCACGTCAGGCGGAGCGCAACTAATAGCGCAATCAAAAAAGCGACGTCAAAGAAGAGTTCGGCAAGCCGCACACCGCGGATAGCCTCCAGGACTTTTGGCAGCTGAAGACCAATCAGAGTGAAGACAATTCCGTTCAGAATGAAATCCAGCGTGTTCCAAATCGCTACTGATTCGATGCGCGCGCGCACAGAGAGGGACTCCGATTGCCTGGCGCCAAGATATAAGCCGCAAACAACGGTCGCCAATACACCGGAGGAATGGACCGATTCAGCAGCAACGTAGGCAATATACGGCGCCAGCAAAGTCAAGGTGATTTCGACCGGCGCGTCGGAAAGTCGAATCTGGCACCAGCGGATTAGCCATCCCGCAAGAAGACCAAGGAGAATGCCTCCGCCGGAGAGATACAACAAGCGCAGTGCGCCTTCGGTCATCGTAGGGACGCTATTGCTGACGAACATGCCGATTGAGAATTCAAGAGCAACCAGGGAAGCGGCATCGTTGAGCAAGCTTTCGCCTTCCAGCAGATCCGCAATGCCCTGCGGAAGATGCATGCGCTTGGCGATGGCAGAGGCCGCGATGGCGTCGGTGCTTGCGACGAGTGCGCCCAGCACAAAGCCGATTCGATGATCGATTCCTGGCAGGAACCGGCCCGTGAGATACGCAACCGCAGCTACGGTGAATCCGACCAGACCAAAGGCCATCATGGAGATTTTGAAAAGGTTCGCGCGAAAGTTGGGCCAGGACGTGTGGAAGGCGGCGGCAAAAAGCAATGGAGGCAAGAGAACAAGAAAGACGACATCCGGATTCAGTTCCACGCGCGGAACATTGGGCAGCAGCGACACCGCGAGCCCGCCAAGGACAAGCATGATGGGATAAGGGATCTGAATGCGCCGGGCCAACACCGCTAACGCCACCACCAGCGCCATCACGAAGAGTAGGACAAATTCGAGATGATGAATATCTGCCGCTTGCATAAGTATCTCCTGGATATGCGCGTGGATTTAGGTCGGCTCACCGGACTCTTGCCTGGCTTCTTTTGAAAGATGTGGAACGAATGGAAAAAGTGCTGGCTCTGAGACAGCTCATCCTCGAGTTTCGAAGACAGATGTGTATCTGGAGCCAGCCGGGTTTCGCGCAGGTGAAAAGCGGTTACTTTCCACTAGCGACCCAAACAGCGTCATGCGCGGAAAGATCCACTCCTGCCACTGCCGTGCTGAGGTCGATTGACTGCAAGCCAGACCTTTTGCCGGACATTGCCGAAAAGCTCAGAAGATATTGATTGTCGAATATCGTCTGTAACTGTCTGAGGTAAGGCTGGATGCTGACCGGGCTGTGCAGCCCGAGATAGAACGACACACCTCCCGTTGAATCGGAAAGCCGTGTCATGTTCATTTGACCGTTCATTCCGTTCCAATACCCACGGTGAAAGGAACCCGCACCAGGAGTGTAGATTGCGAAGATATTTGTTCCGGTTCTCTGCGCAACCTCACTTGCTGTGTTGACGTCAACATCCGTCCGGTATCCCATGTGCCAACCGAAGTGGTGCCGGTCGCGACCGATGCCGTCTGTAAACATGATCACCTCGCGGCGATTCTGGTCCACAGGCCAGCGCTTCATCAGATCGACGACCGAAAGATACGGACTCCCATAAGCCCCGACATACCCAAACGGCATCCGCAGTGCCTGTGCCGCGAGAGCATGATCGGTAGTCAGGTTCTGCGCAATCTGAACTGTTGCGTTTCTCATGTAGCCAACTCCCACTAGCGTGCTCGCTGGCTGAGCGTTGATGAACGCGCGCAGATCGTCGTATTGCAGGCTGAGTCGCGACTCGGCCGTATCGTCAATCAGGATGAGCAACTCAAGGCCGGCACGGTCGCCACGCGCAGCAACCCAGTCGGTGACTTCGAGCCGGTTCTTCCCTTGCTTCACGATGACATCTTCGCGGCTGATTGCAGGCATCCGCTTCCCGCCGGCAACGTTGGCAGTGACCGTCATGGTCACGGGCACTGTCGTTGTGGGCGCGGTATCGGCCGCGTACGAGCTTACTGAGGTCGCTAACATCCATGCGGCGGCCAACAAGCTGAATAACTGCTTGATCCTTTGCATTTTCATGATCTTCTCCTCTTTTGGTGAGTGATGCACTGTCGCTCAGCGATCACCCGGTTAATGATTCGGTTATTCTTTGAACCTCACGGGACCTGTCCGGCGTATCTTCCGGACAGGTCCTCCGAGGCGCTTAGGCCTTGATGCCGGCAAGTTTGCGAACGGCTCCCAGACCGAAGGAAGACGCGACACTCAGCATGCCCAGCAAGCCAAACAACGGCAGTGAACTTGCAGTGTTTGGCAGCGTGCCTACCTGTTCGGCAGTGACATTTGAGGCCACTTCTTCGGGCATCGGCACCACCTTCTGGATCAACAGCACACCGAGCAGAGGCGGCGTGACCGGTGCGGGCGCCTGTCCAACAGTCTCCTTGGTTTGCGCAACCACGGTCTGCGGTTCATCGGTTATGATCGTTGCCTCGAACTGCATGCCCTTCTTCAGTTCGAACACCGTCTTCTCCTTGCCGTTGATCGTGAACTTCGCGTGCGAAGGCACCTTGTACAGTTGATGAGTGTTGTCGGGCAACCTCACGATGACAGAGCCCGGAGCGTTGACGTGCCACACTTTGCCCTTCAGCGTCCGCACCGTATTCACATACCGGGGCGTCGCGCTTGTGGTCACTATCTGTGTCAGCTTGGTTCCCGGCTTCAGGTCTTGCACTGTAATTTCGCGTCCATCGATCGAGAATTGCTCGCTCGAAGGAACAACGAGATGCTCGACCTTGCCGTTCTCCAGCTTGAGGACAATATCATTGCCCTCGACATAGACGATTTCGGCGTTCTTGATCGTGGTCTGCAGCGACGAATCGCCGTGCCGGATCGAGGTTGTGGTGGTATCTTGTGCCCAGGCGCCGGCGGATACCAGAGTGAGAGCAACTGCACTGAATGCGTGCAGCGCGAGTTTGCGCGATAGGTTGCCAGTTGCGTTGATAGAGCGGTTCATTTCTCCTCCTGTGTTGAGTTACCTGGTTGACGGTTAAGCCGGGCTTCAGATGTCGTCGACCCGACAGGTGTGTGGCGTGTGAGATAGGCTGTGACGACAAATCTTTGTGGTGCGCTCCCGATGAAATAAAACGGGTAGCACGTGACGAGAGTCAGAGCCGGAGCCGATTGCGGCTGCAGGACACTCACATCGCGTGGGGTAACAACCTGCAAGCGGTCAACGATGTAGTTATCCGTGCTCGTGCGCGTACGTAGCTCGATAACATCGCCCGCGCGAATATCCTTCAGGCTTCTGAAGAAGCTGTCCCGATGGCCTGCGATGCCAATGTTTCCCGGCTCCCCCGGCTTCGCGGTTCCCTTGATCCGCCCAACGCCGCGATTCAGCGTCAAAGAATCGGTTCCGTCCAGAAGCGGTGCTAGAACATGAATCTTAGCAATTTCCAGTACGGCAAGAGGAGCTGTGGTTTGCTTCGCATTCGCTTGTTTGTAGGCGTGAACGCGACCATCGTCCCAGTTCGCGTAGTCGGGCTCCGCAGGCATTTCAAGTTCATTGGCGTCGGCTTCATCCTTGGCGGTAACTGTGTTTTCGACGGCGATGGAAGACTCATCGAGCGTAGCAAAGATCTTAAGAGCTGCACGCGAGCTGAGGAAGCTATCAAGACGCGCCGCGCCAAACCCCGCAAGAATCACGATGCCGGTCAGAAGCAAGACAACCTCGCTCCATCTCCACAGCTTCAGCGCGGCAGCCTTGAATCCGTGTGCTCGATTTGACTCACCTAGCCCGTTGCTCTCGATCTTTTTCGACCCGCTCATCGGTTTCTCGCTTTTTCCCATTCGCACAACACGCCATTCCGTTTTCCATGGGTCAGTCAGTTCATGTACTGCATTAACTGCTGACGCATCCGCTCGTTCTTTTCGAGGAGCGCAGCAATAATGCATTCCAGGCACGCGATGCGTTCTCCCTCGCTCCGTCGGTCTTCCAGAGTTGTTGCGGTATTCATGTGCCGCTCACGGAGCCATGTTGCCCACTCGACTCCAGCGGCAAATCCTGTTTGCGTACGACCCTGAGCGATCGGCTCGTGGCCGCTGGCATTGACTGCATCTTCGTTTCGCATCTCAAGGCGATTGAAATCGGCATACGTCATATCGGCTCTCTCCTATTAGCTCGCTGAATCGTGGTCGTCCTGATGCAAATCGTGATGCTCTCTAATTAGCAATCGTGTTGCCAACTCTTCGCATTGAGTTAGCGCGACTTATAAGTGGATAAGCTTCCGCAATTTCAGAAATGCCGACGGTTCGGCATTCCAGGATAGAAACGCAAGTGCCGTGCCGGGTGGATAGGTGAGGAGGGGATCGAGGATTTATTGAGTGGAAAGTGAAATGCAAATTACAGGAAGGAGTTGCTAGACTATCTCAGCGGGAAGGCGCTGGTCGCATGCTTCGCCACACCGATTGCCGGTTGAGTGGCGCAGCAAGGCACTTAATCGGCATGTGTGCGGTACGCGCCGTACTGAGAAAGGGAAACCGAACACAGAACGAGTTTCGATTTCATATCTGCAAATAAGTGCAATTCAGCCCGCAGGTTGCATCTTGAACTGGTCCTTGCGAATTTGCAGGTTCGCGATCTTTGAGTCCAGAGTCTGCCGCGGGATCCCGAGTTTCACCGCAGCGCCCGAAGGCCCGGAGATGCGGCCGCGCGAGTCCGCCAGTGCCGCTTCAATGATCTCTCGTTCCCGCTCAGCCAGAGTTGCCGAAAGCCGATCTACAGAGCTCGCAATCGGGAACGAATCGCGTTCTACCCATGCCTCCTCGACCGTGAACGTTTCTCTCTCGGATAAGATCACAGCCCTTTCGATCACATTCTGTAACTCGCGTATATTACCGGGCCACTTATAAGCCTGAAGCAATTCGAGGGTCTGTTGATCGATGCGGGTGAATGTTCTGCCTGCCTTTTGCGCATACCGGTCAACGAGGTACTTGACGAGGATCGGAATGTCGCTTGCCCGCTCTCGCAAGGATGGCACGAGGATCGGAAAAACATTCAGCCGATAAAACATGTCCTGCCGAAAAGTGCCCGAGCTGACCGCAGCCTTTAGATCGCGGTTGGTTGCTGCGATGATGCGAACGTCCACGGAGACCGGATGACTGCTTCCGACGCGTTCAAATTCCCGCTCCTGGAGTACACGCAGAAGGGTAATCTGGGTTTCCATTGGAAGTTCGCCGATCTCGTCCAGAAAAATCGTTCCGCCATCGGCGGCCTCAAACCGGCCCAGGCGGCGCTGCATGGCGCCCGTGAATGCCCCCCTTTCATGGCCGAAAAGCTCTGTTGCGATGAGCGAGGCCGGAATCGCGGCGCAGTTGACGCGGATAAAGGGGCGGGCAGATCGCCGAGACCGTGCATGAATAGCGCGCGCAATGAGTTCTTTCCCGGTCCCGGTTTCTCCAAGGATGAGGACAGTCGAGTCCGTTCGAGCAACCAGGTTTACCTGCTGCATGACTTTCTTCAATGCGGGGCTCTCCCCGACAATTTCGTCAAGGCCTGTGCGGCTCAAAGACGCAGAACTTTGAAGCATGGCGAGGCTGCCGTCAAATGTTTCCGACATAGGAGCAGAGAGCATAAGTGACCTCCTGATACCAATGGTTACAGTGTTAATTGACTGCAGTCTTCTTGATCGCTGCGCGAATCTCTTTGAGCAAGGCGTCGCTTCTGACCGGCTTATTCAAAAAGGCTGAAGCACCGGCATTCATCACTACTTCGCGAAGGGACGCGTCGCCATGAGCAGTTACAAAAATTACGGGAATTGGGCTCTTTACTTCGACTAAGTGCCTGTGCAGTTCGATGCCGCTCATCCCCGGCAAACGCACATCGAGCAGCAAACAACTGGTGTCCTGCCAATGGGGAGAATTGAGAAAGTCTTCGGCGCTGGGGAATGCGGCTGTGTCAAAGCCAGCGGCTTTCAGGACGCTCCCCAGTGCTTCTCTGAGGGGTTCATCGTCGTCGACAATCCCAATGTTTCCGATAATGGGTCTCGTTGCATTCACTGAAGGAATCCGATCCGGCGCCCGTAAATTCCGCCTGATCTAAGCCTATCAATGTGCTGAATGAAAAACTATCCTGCTTTAGGAGGAGACGAGTGCTCATTTCTGAAGAGATGTCTTCAGCCTCTCTGCCATCCGCACCAGTTGTGCCAGAGAGTCCGCCTTTGTCTTTTCCATCACATGCGCCCGATGCGTCTTGACGGTCAGTTCGCTTGTACCCAACTGGTCCGCGATCTGCTTGTTTAACAAACCGGCAACCACCAAAGTCAAAACATCGGTTTCCCGAGGAGTGAGCAAATCGAAGCGCGTTCGAATCTCTGCCAACTCGGCGCGCTGCTTGCGCAGCGTGCGATCGTGCTCGATGGCTTTTTGCACGGCATCGAGAAGGTCCTGGCTGCGAACCGGCTTGGTCAGGAATTCCATCGCTCCATCTTTCATGGCGCGGACCGTCATGGGAATATCGGCATGACCGGTGATGAAGATGATGGGAATGTGCACGCCGGCGTCACTCAACTGGCGCTGAAGATCGAGACCGCTTTGGCCCGGCATGCGCACGTCGAGAACGAGACACCCCGGTGCATCTGTCCTCTTCGACTGCATGAATTCCGAAGGGGAAGCGAAGGTTACGGCGCGAAGACCGATCGACCGTATGAGGCTCCCGATTCCATCTCGAATCAGAGCCTCATCGTCAATCACAAAAACAATCGGGTCCGGCTCCTTCATGCTTTACCAGCCTCCACGCGTTGCAGAGTGAACCGAAAAACTGTCCCTTGGCCCAAGGTAGACTCGGCCCACAAGCGGCCGCCATGCGCTTCAATGATCGAGCGGCTAATCGGCAGCCCCATGCCGATACCCTGCGCTCGCGTGGTGAAGAACGGCTCGAAGAGTCGTGCCATTGTTTCCGTATTCACGCCAATTCCGGTATCCTCGACCGAAACGCACACTTGAGAATCTTCCTGAACTCGCGACCTTATCGTTAACTCCCGTGCTCGCCCGGTAATGCCGGACATTGCTTCAAGTCCATTGATTGCTAAGTTCAATAGCACTTGCTGTAGCTGGATCCTATCAGCGACCACGCCGGGAAGATCGGCCGCAAGGTCAGTTAGGATTGCGACATCGTTCCTTGCCGCCTGGCCTGCCGCCAAAGCGCACGTCTCCTGAATAACTGCATTGAGCTCTGTTGGGGTACGTTCCGGCGGAGCCTTGTTAATGAGCGAGCGAATGCGCGCGATGACTTCCGATGCCCTCGTAGCTCCTTGAATGGCACGCTCTGCGGCCGCGCGCGCCTCGCTGAGATTCGGATCCTTCAATCCCAGCCAGGCGACACAGGCATCGGAATTGGCTACCACTGCCGCGAGAGGTTGGTTCACTTCATGCGCGATGGACGCCGTAAGTTCGCCGATGGTTGTGATGCGAACTACGCGCGCAAGTGCGGTCCGCGTCGTCTGCAGCGCTTCTTCCGTACGCCTTTGCTCTTCTATCTGACTAAGCAGAGCGTCGTTGGCATGTTTCAGCTCTGCCGTGCGCTCCGCGACCCGTATTTCCAGTTCGTCACGTGCGCGCCGAATCGCGTCCTCCGCTTCTCGCCTCCACGAAATCAACCAGCTTGCGAAGATCTCGCAAACAACAAATAAAGCGAAGTACGGCAGATCATGCCGGTTGACCCCCAGCGAGCCAATGGGCGGAACGAAGAAATATTGAACGACGAGTGTGCTGAAGATGACCGCGATCCAGCCGGGCACTCTTCCCCCGATCCAGGTTGCAGATACGACTGCGGCAGGGAAGAAGAACCAGGTGGGATTTCCGAAGGAGGCTCGCAGCGCGAACGATAGAAAAAGCGCTGCGAGCACAAACAAGAACGGTGCCGTGTAGCGCCATGCAATTTGCAGGTTCTGCGGTATGGGGCGGCCGGTGAGCATGCGCGGTAAAGTTCCCAAGATTCCTTGGTCGCGATCATACTATGCTCGCTATCGTCGAGCTGAATTCCAACCAGAACGTGCACGCGTCCCCGCAAGAGACCAGGGTATTTTTACTTGCTCATTTCATCCAGCGCAAATCTTCCCAAAGGGAAAGGATGCGCAGTTTGAGGCCTACCGTCCGTCGGATTGAAGGGATAGGTACTGAGTGCTGCTGTCGGAAATCCCCATATGTTTCCTGTTCTCAGGTCGACAACAACTCTTCCGTGTACTTGCTTGCTTCCGTCGGAGGCGCGTAGAAGCTGAACGCCCGGTTCTATATAAATCCAGTGCTCCGAGAGGGCTTGTGCATCTACCGGCCAGCCGTAAGATGGGAGCTAGTCGGAACCGCAGCATAGGTTGCTGGGCAGCATTTCATTGCGTCCAGCGTGTAGGGACGAATCCTTAAAGGCAAGCGTCGGGCATTTGTATTGATGCGGACGATCTGCCATTCCGCTCCGCTGGCGAAGCATATCGCTGGACCCAACCAGAACGACCCGTCGAAGGCGCCGTTGCGGGAGCACCCGGCGTCTTCGACGTTTATCTCGACTGAGCCAGCGCTACCGCGTCGGCGCCCGCTGGGAATCGAAGTTGCCCAGTCGAATCGTTCGCGGCACGCCACACCACCTCGGCTACGTCTGACTCGGTTGTTACCGCTGCCGGCTGCGCAAATGCAGCGAAGATAGGTTCCGCGAATGGCAAGTACGCCTCAGGAATCAGCCCAGCCATGCGCGCCCCACCATTGCTTGTAAAGCTCGTAGTCGGGCCATAGCCGGGCTCCACCAGTTTAACCTGCACATTAAAGTACTGGAGCTCGAACGCGAGCGATCCGGTGAACCCTTCGATAGCCGCCTTGCTCGCGGTGTACGCAGCCGCCAACGGCATCCGCGCCAGTGTCACACTTGAGGTCACGTTCACCACCATGCCCGACCTCCGTGCGCGGAACTGGGGCAGCACCGCCTGCGTCATCGCCATCACTCCGAACGTGTTGGTCTCGAACACCTCGCGTACTGTGCTCATCGGCGTGACCTCGAAGGCGCCGACAACGCCAATACCCGCATTGTTAACGAGCACGTCGATGGGGGCACACGCCTCAAGCACAGCCGCGATGCTCTTGGATTTCGTTACATCGAGCGCCATCACGCGCAGTCGGTCCGACCGAGGCAGAAGGTCTTCGCGCGGCGTTCGCATGGTGGCGATCACGTTCCAGCCCTGCGCGTGGAAGTGGCGGGCGGCAGCGAGACCGTAGCCAGAAGAGCAACCAGTGATGAGTACAGTTTTCATGGTGTTGTTTCCTTTCATGGGCCAACGAAATCCGCCACGGCGCCCGCGGTGGACGCCCCGACGTGCGTTAGCTCGGCGGCTACTTCGTCTTCGACTCGCGGATGCGGCGTTGCTGAGTCGCTGCTACCAGCGCGGGTGCATGTCTGTGCGTCGAGGTGAATGTGAATCCGTGGAAGCCACTGCGACGCTCCTGAGATTGGGTGCTCGGTGTTCTGCACTCATCTCCTGCCACTGGTAGAGCAATCCAGGCGCCATTCCGCCACGCTGCATTTGCATGCACTTACCTCATGCTCGATCGCTGAAAAATCAGAAATGACGAGTTATCGTCGTTAACTTAGCGCGGCGCAGGTCAAGAGGAGGGATTAGCTCGAATAGTGAGAACAAGGCCAACTCACTCATTGAGCTGACTTCGCGTTCTTGAGCGAACTACCACTTGTCTGTATAACGGCAAGTATCCCAATTAGCGACTATACGCTCAAGTGGATTGCCGCAGCGAAATGCGCGCAATGGAATTTCCTAGACCTTGGGGCGTTTTAGAGGATGTATCTTGTCAACTGGCTTTAAACCATGGCCACGAGAACTTATCGCCGAAAACTCATGACGAAAGAATTGAGGTGTTGGTCATCGCGTCGCGAGGGCCGGCATGCGTAGTGTGACGCGAGTTCCACGGCCGATCTGACTGGCGATCTCCGCGCTGCCGCCGTGAAGGGTTAGGATGCCCTGCACGATAGCCAGGCCCAACCCTGTACCACCAGATGTCTTGGAGCGCGACGGATCGACGCGGAAAAAGCGATCGAAGACTCTGGGCAGCGCTTCGGCGGGAATGCCAACGCCGCTATCGGAGACCTCGATGCGAATCGCGGCGTTCTCATGCGTAGCCGCCAGCGTCACGGTTCCTCCAGGCGGCGTATGCGCAATGGCGTTCGAGACCAGGCTGCTGACCGCCCGCAGCATCAGCGAACGGTCCAGATCCGCGTTGAGCGGCTCGGTCCCATTGTTGAAGACAAGCGATATTCCTGCGTCGGTCGCGGACGCTTCGTAGTAATCGCGAACCGTGGTCAGCAACTCGCCGATGTTCACGTGCTCGCGATGCAACTCGGTCAGGGGGCTCTCCGCGCGGGCTAGAAACAGGAGATCGCCGATCAGCTCAGAAAGCCGGACTGCTTCTTCGAGCGAAGACTCGAGCACGTCGCGGTACTCGTCGGCCGCCCGTGGGCGGGCGAGAGCCACTTCGGCTTCTCCGCGGATATTATTGACCGGCGTGCGCAAATCGTGCGCGATATCGGCCGTGAACCTCGAGATGCTCTCGAAGGATTCTTCAAGCCGCCCCAGCATTTCATTGAATGTTCCGGCGAGGGACGCAAGTTCCGACGGATAGCCTTCCGACTCGATCCGTTCGCGCAGATTCGTTGAGGTGATTCTCCGCGCGGTTGCGGCGATTTCTTCGACAGGCCGAATGCCGTGACGCGCAATGCGGTATCCCACCAGCGGAAAGAGAACTGCGGTCGCCAGCAGAATGCCCCAGAACCACATCCGATAGCGTGCCAGCAGCTCCTCTTCCTGCGAGACGTCGATGGCGATTTGAACCGTGTTGCTGTGAGTCTGCGGCGTGCCGACGGCAACTGTAGCGCTAGTGACCCGGAATGGTCGTCCATGTTTACCCGCCATCGCAATCGAACTCTCGAATCGGCCGTGGGTTCGGCTCGCGAGCTGGGCAAGATCCAACTGTTCGGCCATACCGGGCGTCGTCATGATCGGGACGCCATGTTCATCGAGGAGGCGAATGTAGAACTGCTGATAGCGGCGGGCCGCGGACTCGAGCTCAATCTCTTCGCGCAGCCCATCCTCGTCGTCCGGCCGTTCCCGCAGCATGGAACGCAGCACGTGCAGCTTGTCGGCAAGGAAAAGCTCTGTACTTCGGTCCAGTTCCGTGCGTAGGACGATGTAGAGGCTCGCCGTGGCGAGAATGACCAGCATCAGGCCCGCCAACGAATAGGCCGCCGAAAGCCGGAACGCCAAGGTCCTGCGCGGGCGCGGAACCGCGGATGCGCTATGATTCGGTTTCGAAGACATAGCCGGCGCCGCGCACCGTGTGAATTAACTTTTGGGGGAAGGGGTCGTCCATCTTGCTGCGCAACCTGCGTACATTCACATCCACAACGTTCGTATCACTGTCGAAGTTCATATCCCAGACTGACTCCGCAATCAGCGTGCGCGACAGCACTTCGCCGGCACGCCGCGCCAGCAGGGTCAGCAACAGGAACTCCTTCGAAGTGAGGTCGAGCCTTTGGCCGGCACGCGTCGCACGGTGGCGCAGCAGATCGATCTCGAGGTCGGCCATGCGCAGAGTCTCCTGCGGGCGCGGCGTTGAGCGGCGCAACAGCGAGCGCACTCGCGCCAGGAGTTCAGAGAACGCGAAAGGCTTTACCAGGTAGTCGTCGGCGCCCAATTCGAACCCTCGCACGCGTTCGTGCACGGCGTCGCGCGCCGTCAGCATCAGGACGAGCACCTTCTTTTCGGTCTCGCGCAGACGTGCGAGAACCTGCCACCCATCGAGCACTGGAAGCATCACGTCGAGAATGACGAGGTCGAAATCGATTTCCTGAGCCAGGTGCAAACCCTCCCGGCCGTCGGCAGCTACGTCGGTGACGTAGCCGGCTTCGATCAGTCCTTTCTTGAGAAACTTGGCAGTCTTGACTTCGTCATCGATAACCAGGATCTTCATCTGTCACGCGCCTTTATAAATCCGGATTTGCTATCGGAACTGCTCACTGGGATCCGGCGAAAGAAAAGAGTCTGCGTTTCGCCATTCGGGTGCTCGCGGATTCGCTCGAGCGTTGCACCCTCCTCAATGACCGACCATGTCTCTTTCGATTGAAGGATGCGGCCGTCTTCATGCTCCTCGATCGCGAAGACGAGACTCGCGTCCTTCCAAGCGACGGATGTGTGAAACTCTTCTCCGTCCGCTCCGGTTGATATGGAGACTTTTCCATCGGTTGTGTATTTTTGCACGGCGTGCCGAGGACTCGCTGAAGCGCGTGAGATCGTCGTTTCGACCGTGAACTCCGGGTCGCGACGCTCGATGTGCAGCGTGACGTCGCCGTTGCGCTTTGGCCGGCAGCGATCATTGTCCTGCTTCCACAGGCCCGAGAAATCCGGCGCGGCCTGCGCCCACGCGGTGGCCGTGATCGCTGAGAGAACGAAGGCGTTCAGTAAGATTCGCATGCTGGTGTTTGTCAGCTTCCCGCCCTCTCTCATTCGCAGTCCAACCCTTGTCAAGGCGGCGGCTTCTTCTGCCGCCGCGTGGAGTCTGTTGGCAGACCTCAGAATTCAAGCCGCAAAGCGAACTGCATCTCGCGCGGCGTTCCCGAGCCCACAGGCGTGATGGGCGATACGATGGCCGTGTTCAAGTTCACCGTATTAATGATGCTGCCGAACCCGCTCGCGTTCGAAGGGTTGAACGTGGACTGCGGCTGACCTAATTGAGGGTGATTGAAAATGTTGTAGAACTCCGAGCGGAATTCGAGCCGCCCACGCTCCGGCAACGAAATCGTCTTGGTGGTGCCCAGATCGATCTGCCAGGTGCCCGGCCCACGCAGCAGGTTGCGCGGTGCGGTGCCGAATTCTCCGGCCGGGGTGGCAAACGCCGCTGGATTGATCCACTCTGCGACGTTCTTGCCCCCTGGCGGCGTGAGCGAGACGCCCGGAACCAGGTCGGGGCGCTCCGTGCCGGAGGCCCCATCCGGCGCGATGTAGCTCGAGGGCATTAACACGTTCACCGGAAAGCCGGTGCGAGCCAGAGCCGTCGTGGTCAGTTCCCAGTTGCTCGCGAGGTCGCTGGCAATCCCGCCCTGGTTCAGCATAGGCTTGCCGTGGCCGAAGGGGAGCTGATAGACCGCGTTGCCATTGACCACATGTGTGGCGTCCCAGGCGCCGCTGGCGCGATCGCAGGACAGGCACAACGGATTCTGCGGTGAAATCTCGTCGCCATCGCCGCTTCCGTTGGAGCCGTTGTCGATCTCGTGCGACCACATGTAATTTGCCGTCACCAGGAGCCCGTTCGAGAACGGCCGCCGCAATGCCACCGAGAGACCGTTGTACGAGCTCATGCCGACTGATCCGCGCCAGCCGATGGCCGGAGCAAAAGCCGGATATTGCGCAACACCTGTGGCTGGGTTGATCAGATTCACCACGTTGGTCTCAAGCAGGTGCACGCCATTGCTTCCCAGGTAGGAGACCGTGCTCACGAAGTTCGCAGGCAACCCCCGCTGCACGGAGAGGTCCCACTGCTCGACATACGAGTCCTTGCGGTCCCGTTGTTCGGCATTCGGCGAGATGGTTCCGGGGCCGATGAAATACGGGCCGACCGGATAGGTCACCTGCAGGCTCTTCGTGCTTTTCATCGAGTAGGAGGGCACTTCGTTCTTGGCGGGCAGATTCTGATCGTCCAGCTGGCCATCTTCGTGGTAGGTTCCGAATCCGGCGCGAACAATCGTCTTTCCGCTCTTGTCAGTCGACCAGGCCAAACCCACGCGCGGATCGATATCGCCGTAGTTCTGCTGGCCGAAGCTTGCACCCACGCCGCAGAATCCCTGAGCCCCGCAGGTCGAGAAATCGAAGGGGTTAGCCAACCCGTTCGCCTCGTCGAAGATCTGGAAGACGGTATAGCGCGCGCCAAGGTTCAGAGTAAGATCGGGCCGCCACTTGAACTCCTCCTG
>Ga0182030_10000427_pt1 | contig 77572 bp, 71 predicted proteins | sample 812S3MmetaG_FD_121299 | JGI IMG/M metagenome (GOLD analysis project Ga0182030, IMG submission 121299) | Permafrost microbial communities from Stordalen Mire, Sweden - 812S3M metaG (Illumina Assembly) | ecosystem: Environmental > Terrestrial > Soil > Wetlands > Permafrost | place: Sweden... | reverse complement strand
GGTGCTGTTCTTCCTGATCTCGTTCTTCTTCGGGATCTCGAGCGCCAGCACGGTTCTCATCGGCCAGGCATACGGCGCGCACGACCAGCCGCGCCTCAGCCGTTCGGCCGGCACCACGCTCTCCTTCGCCGTCGTGTTCGGCGTGGTCATCGGCATCGTCGGCCTGGTCTTCGATCGCGACATCATGGAGCTGATCAAAACGCCGCCCGACGTCCTCAACGACGCCGTGGCCTACGCGCGCATCGTCTTCGTGACGCTGCCGATCACGTTCATCTACCTCGGATACACGACGTTTCTGCGCGGCATCGGTGACTCGCGCTCGCCGCTGATCGTGCTGATCGGCAGCTCGCTCGTGGGCGTCGTGATCACGCCGGTGCTGATCCTCGGGCCGCTGGGTATGCCCAAGCTCGGGATCATCGGTGCACCGATCGCGAACATCATCTCAACGACGCTCGGGTTGATCGCGCTGCTGATCTATCTCGAGAAGAGCGATAACCCGCTGGCGTTCGGCAAGCTGCGCCACTATCTCGCTATCGACGTCCCGCTGCTGATGACCTTGATCCGGCTGGGCGTGCCGACCGGCATCCAATTCGTGATGATCTCGCTCTCGGAGATTGCCGTGATCTCCTTCGTCAATCGTTTCGGCTCGTCGGCGACCGCAGCGTATGGTGCAGTCAACCAGATCGTGAGCTACGTGCAATTCCCGGCCGTCAGCATCGGGATCACGGCATCGATTTTCGGCGCGCAATCGATCGGAGCGCAACGGACCGACCGGCTGCGCAAGATCGTTCGCGTGGGCGTCACGATGAACTACATCATCGGCGGCATCTTGATCACGATCGTCTACCTGCTGGCGCGCGAGATTCTCTCGCTCTTCATCACCGATCCGCCGACGCTCGACACGGCGCGTGGTCTGCTCTCGATCACGCTCTGGAGCTACGTGATCTTCGGCAACAACAGCGTGCTCTCGGGCATGATGCGCTCGAGCGGCAGCGTGCTCTGGCCGACGACGATCTCGATCCTCTCGATTTGGTGCGTTGAAGTCCCCACTGCGTGGGTGCTCTCGCACGGTCCGCTCGGATTACAAGGCGTGTGGTATGCCTACCCGATCACGTTCGTCGTTTCGTTGAGCCTGCAATCCGCATACTATTTCGGCGTGTGGCGACGCCGGCCGATTCGCGCCTTGCATGCTTCGCCGATCGCCGATGCGGAAGGCATCGACGAAACGCAGCCGGCTTAGCCCCGCACCCGGCCTTGGCGAACGAACTTCCACAGATCGGGCATCGGTCCGACGGGAACGTGGATGACCTCGAGCTTGTTGCCTGCGATGGCGCGCACGAGCGCGTCGTGTAAGGCCCGCGGCCCCTCGACGGTCTCCGCCCGAATGCCGAAACTTTCGGCCAGCTTTACGAAATCCGGATTGGCAAGTCTCGAGGCGTGGACGCGGTTGCCGTAATCGAGCTGCTGCGCGCGCAGCACGTTCCCGTAGGCGCCGTCGTCGAAGACGACCGCAACGAGCGGCACGTCGTGCAGAACGGCCGTTGCCAACTCTTGGACGTTGAACATGAAACCGCCGTCACCGCTGATGCTGACGACCGGGCGATCGGGCCGCGCCACTTTCACGCCGATCGCGGTTGCCAAGCCCCAGCCCAACGTCCCCTGATATCCCGGCGAAATGAACGTCCGCGGGTGATAGACCGGATAGCCGAAGCGTGCCGCGTGGCCGATTTGGGTGACCTCGTCGACAAAGATGCCATGCTCCGGTATCGCTGCGCGCAGCGCTTCCAGAAAGGCAAGCTGCGGTTGGAGGTAGGCGCTCTCCTGGGCAAAGGCACGGCGAGACTGCGCGATCCGCTCGACCTGTGATACGGCCGCTCTTTCGCCGGTTTCGAGTTCCGCGAGCAGCGCATCGAGCACGTCGCGTGAGTCCCCGAGGATACCGACGGCCGGCGTTCTGAATCGTTCGATTTCGTCGGGATCGATATCGACCCGGATGATCTTCAAGCGATCGTCCAAGCCCCAAACCATCTGCTCGATTTGCAACCGCGTTCCGATCGCGAGCACGACATCGGCGTCAGCCCAAAGCTTGAGCCCGACCTGCAAATTGACGCTCAGCGGATTCCGTGAATCGATCACGCCGAATCCCATCTGGCCGGCGATCACCGGCATTTGGAACTGCTCGGCGATCGCGGTCACCCGATCGCCCGCGTGCTGCGCACCGCCCCCGACCACCATGAGCGGCCGCTGCGCGCCACGCAACAGTTGCGCAGCCCGCCGAACGGCCGGCAAATCGATAACGGCCGCACCGCTCGAGGCCGGATGTTCGACGTGGATCTCCGCGCTTTGGCGCCACACGTCCAAGGGACACTCCAACCCGGCGGGACGCGGCCGCCCGGTCGTCATCTGCCGAAAGGCCTCGTTGACGAGCGGTATCGCGTCTTGGGGTTCTCGAATGCGTTCGGCCCATTTCGTCAGACGTTGCATCACGCCGAGCTGATCGGGTAACTCGTGCAGAAACCCCAACCCGCGGCCGATATACGCCTGCGGAATCTGACTGGTCAGCGCCAACACCGGCGCATTGCACGCGTATGCCGTACACAGCGCGCCGGTGCTGTTGAGAAATCCGGGACCGGGCACCACGCAATATGCGGCCGGTTTGCCGGTTGACATCGCCGCACCGAGCGCCATATACGCAGCACCCTGTTCGTGCCGGGTATGGATCAGCCGGATGCGATCGCGATACGCGTAGAGCGCCGCGAAGAACTCGTCGTTTTGTACTCCGGGAAGACAGAACAGTGTGTCGATCCCGTTGGCGTAAAGGCCCGCCACGACGGCTTCCGCCGTCGTCATTATCGGCACCTAGGCTTTTGCTTTGGGACTTTCGACGGTTGCGGTGGCTGAAGCCAAGTGGGCGAGGACGGAGTCGAGAGCCGGCGGCGGACTGTCGAATCCCATCGCTGCTTCGTAAGCGCGGCGCACCTCATCGGGCTGTCCGGCCTGGAACGGATAGAGGCGAAAGCCCGCAAAGGGATGGGCGTCGAGTTCGGCGCGCGTCAAACCGTCGACGAGCGAACGGCGATTCGCAACCGGTAGCGGGATGCATTCGTTGGCTTTCGGATCCCGCACGATCGCCTTGGGATCTTCGCCGCGCGCGACGCGTTCGAGATCTTCGAGAAAGCGCTTGCGAACCATGATCACGCCGCGATCGCTCGAGCCCAGATGCTCGTTCCAGCGATCGGAAATTTTGCCCTGACCGAGCCACGCCACGAAATCTTGGTTCATCACGTGCGTCGTAATCCACTTGCCGGTCAACTCATCCTTCACCGGCCCGTGCCAGGTCGGAATCGTCGCCTGAACGTAGGGTTCTCGTTCTTTGGGAACGCGCGCGAAGTGCCAGGTGACGCTGAGCATGTTCTCGTCGTCGATCGGCACGCGCCACTCGAAGTGATCGCCGGTGTAGAGCGCATTCGGCCATAAGCACGTGCGCCCGACGGTCCACAGCAAGTCGCTCTCGTCGGTGTCTTCGGTGACGCGACGGTACACGAAACCATGTTCGAACTCATCGAACGCGAGCTGCATGTGACGCGGCGCGTAGGGAGCGGTTTCACCGCGCAGCCGCAAGCTCCAGTTGCGATGCATCCACTCGAAGTGCACGGGGTCGATGGAATTTTCCTGACCTTGCAGCCAGTTGCACGGCACTTCGGAAATGACGATCTGCTTGAAGCCGTGCTTCCAGGTGAACGGTTCGTAGTTCGGCACGAGCGGTGCCGGCTGCGGTCCGAGATACGCCCACAGCAGGCCGGCTTTCGCCTCGACCGGATAGGCGGTGATGCGCACCTTGTCGCGATAGTGCGCGTCGGGATTGGCGACGTCCTCAAACGGCTGCTCGACGCACTTGCCGCTCGCATCGAATTGCCAGCCGTGATAATTGCACCGGAGCCCACAGTGCTCCACGAAACCATACGAGAGATCCGCGCGGCGGTGGGGACAGTGCCGGTCGATGAGCCCATACGTTCCGGAAAGATCCCGATAGAGCACCAGGTCTTCGCCCATCAGGCGCACGGGCTTGATCGGGTTCGTCTCGAGCTCGCTGACGCCCGCGATCGGCATCCAGTAGCGCCGCAGCAAATCGCCCATCGGCGTTCCCGGCCCGACGCGCGTTACGAGTTCGTTCTTCGCTTGCTCGAGCATCGTTCAATCCTCCGCGAGGGAAGCTCCGCCGGGGTAGGCCGGGACTCATTCCGGCCGCCGCAAAATCGCGGCCGGCGTTTCATCCTACGGAATCGCGGCCGCGTCTTGGGCGAGTTCTTTGGCCGTCTCGTGCAGCTTGCGCATCCCGATGACCCGGTCGAGCAGTACCTCGTCGGCGGCCAACGCCGCCGAGGTGGATGCGTGCACGATACGGCCGCGTTCGAGCACGATCGCGTCCGCCGTCATTTCGAGCGCGAAGGCCGCCCGCTGCTCGACGAGGATCAGCGTGGTGCCTTCCTCGGCAACCAGCCGGCGCAGGCAATTGGAGACCTCCGCGATGATGACCGGCGCCAACCCTTCGAGGGGTTCGTCGAGAATCAGCACGGCGGGATTCGTCATCAGCGCCCGGCCGATCGCAAGCATCTGCTGCTCGCCGCCCGAGAGCTGATTGCCCATGTTCTTGATGCGTTCGCGCAGCCGCGGAAACAACTCGTACACGCGCTCGCGGTTCCACGGTCCCTTGCGGGCCGCAATCACCAAGTGCTCGTCGACCGTCAGCGATGGAAAGCACTCGCGGCCTTGCGGGACCCAGCCCAGCCCCGCCGTTACGCGCTCGTGCGGCAGCGTGCCGGTGATGTCGACGCCGCGCATCGCGATCTTGCCGCTGCGCAACGGCAGATGGCCGAGCAGCGCGAGCATCAGCGTCGACTTGCCGACACCGTTGCGGCCGAGCACGGCGAGTGACTTGCCCGCATTCAGCGTGAAGTCGACCTCGTGCAGGACGATGCCCTCGCCGTAACCCGCGGTGATCGATTCGGCGTGCAGGAGCGTATCGGCGTCAGACATGGACTTCATCACCTAGATAGATGCGGCGAACTTCCGGATCGGCGGCAATTTCGGCCGGCGTGCCCTCGCACAGGATCCGGCCGGCGACGAGCACCGTGATGCGTTCGGCGAAGCGGAAGACGAGATCGATATCGTGCTCGATGAAGAGCACCGCGATATCGTCGGGGAGCGAAGAGATGACGTGCAAGATCTCGCCGCTCTGCTGCTGCGGCACACCGGCCGCGGGTTCGTCGAGCAACAGCACTTTCGGACGCGCCGCCAAGGCCAGCGCGATCTCGAGCAAACGCTGACGGCCGTACGCGAGCTGCGCGGTCGGTCGGTCACAGTCCTCATCGAGATGGAGCTGTTCCAGAATCGTATATGCCTCGTCGATCGCTTCGTGCGACCGTTTGAGGCTGCGCCAAAGCGATGCCCCGATGCCGCGCCGTTGACAGACGACCATCGTCACGGCTTCGATCGGCGTCAGGCGCGGGAAGAGCGTGTTGATCTGGAACGTGCGCGCCAGCCCGCGCAGCACGCGTTGATCCGAGGTCAGCGCGGTGATGTCCTGACCTTCGAGGACGATCTTGCCCGAGGTCGGCGCGAGGGCACCGCCGATCACGTTGATCAGCGTCGTTTTGCCCGAACCGTTAGGCCCGATCAGCGCGTGGCGGCAACCTTGCGGCAAGGTGAAGTTGACCTCGCGCAACACGCGCAAGGCGCCGAAATTTTTGCACAGCTCGACGGTCGCGAGCGCGTCCCCGGGCGCGTTCACGCTTTGTTCCGTTTCGAGCGGATCCACACGACCAGCCGGTCGACGCCGCCGATCAAACCACCGCGCGCGAACAGCACGAACAGCACGAGCAACAGCCCGACCCAGAAGTTCCAATAGACGGGGTTGAGATCGGAGAGCCGGTCTTGCGCGACCATGTATGCCGCCGCGCCCACGAGCGCTCCGATCAGCGTGCCCATGCCGCCGATCATCACCATGATCAGCGCCGCCGCCGAACGGTCGAAGCCCAACGATGAGAGCGCGACGGTCTGCGTGATCTGTCCGAGCAGCGCACCCGCGACGCCGGCCAGTGCGGCCGAAACCGTGAACGCGACCATGTAGCGCTTGCGCAGCGGAACGCCGATCGCCGGCACGCGCCGCACGTTCTCGCGAATGCCCTTGAGTTCCAGGCCGAACGGTGAATTCACGATCCGGCGCGCGACCAGATAGAGCAAGAACACGACGATGAACGTGTAGATCACCGCGGTTCTGCCGTAGAAATCGAACGAAAATTGACCGAAGATCGGCGCGATGTTGATTCCGGAGAGACCGTCGTCGCCGCCCGTGATCGCGCGCGCGCTGTGCGCGGCTTCGTAGAGCAAGAGCCCCACGCCCAGCGTGATCATGATCAACCCGATACCCGTGAGCCGCGAAACGACGACGCTCAACGCCAAGCCGGCGAGCCCCGCGATGATCGCCGAGATGATGAGCCCCGAGATCGGCTCGGTCCAGCCCGCGCGAGCGAGCAAGCCTGCCGTATACGCACCGATGCCGAAGAACGCCGCGTGCCCGAGCGATGGAATCCCCGCGTAGCCCACGAGCAAGTCGAACGAAAGCGCGAAGAGGCCGGTGATCAGTACTTGCGCGATCAACACGAGGTGCGTCGGAAAGACGACGATCGAGATCGCCGCTGCGACCCAGAACGCGACCTCTTCCCAGCGCCAGCGGCTGGCGAACGCGAACACCTTGTGGGCGCGTTCCTGCGAGGTCGTGGCCGGCGCGGGTGCCGGAATTTCTATCGCGGTCATGCTTTAGCGAACAATCCGTGCGGTCGCCAGAACAGCACGATGACCGTCAAGGCGTAGATAATGAACGGGCCGGTTTGCGGAACGTAATACTTGCCGGCCACATCGACGACACCCAGAAGGAGTGCCGCAACGAGCGTGCCTTTCATCGAACCGTGCCCGCCGAGCGTCACGACGATGAGGACGTAGGCCAAGAAATCCAGTGCGAACGTCGGGCTCAAGCCGACCAGGTTCACGCTCAGCGCGCCGCCCAGTCCCGCCAGCGCGCTGCCGATGAAGAATGCCGACATGAAGAGCCGGTCGACGTTGATGCCGCAGCTCGCCGTGACGCGGCGATTATCGACCGCGGCGCGCACCTTCGCGCCGAAGCTCGTGCTGTCGATGCCCCAGATCAGCGCCCACACGACGAGCCCGCCGGCGACGATTAGGAACAGCCGGTAGACGTCGATGTCGAAGTTGCCGATTTGGATGCTGCCGCTCAGATAGGGCGGCATCCGGACCGGCTGGTTGACCGAGCCCCAGATGAACGTCACCGACGCGACCGACATCGACACGATGCCGACGGTCAGCATGATCTGATAGAGCTGCGAGACGTTGTAGAAGCGCCGGAACAGCAGCCGCTCGAGAACTCCGGCGAAGATCGCCGTTGCCAGCGCCGCTACCGGCAGCGTGACCAAAAACGGCCAGTTGTAGGTGTTCATCAAGGTCACGGCCACATAGCCGCCGAGCATCGCGAACGCGGCGTGCGAGAGATTCGCAAACCGCATGAGCCCCTGCGTCACCGCGAGGCCGGCCGACATCAGGAACAGCAGCACGCCGTACGCCACGCCGGAAAAGACGATGTAGAGAAGATTACCGACGTAGTTCATGGATGTTCGCTAGGATCCTTAACCATCGGATACGTGTCGATCTCCGTGTTCACCAGTTGACCGCCTTTGAGCTCGGTGCGCCGGATGTAGACGTTTTGTACGATGTCGCGCGTGTCGGGATCGATCGCGATCGGACCGCGCGGGCTCTCGAACTTGAGCTGCTTCACGAGCTCCATCGTCTTGTCCGGATCGATCGGGCCTTTCTGCGCCGCGAGCACCTTGTACATCGCGGTGAACGCATCGTAGACGCCGACTCCGCCGAAGGTCGGCGGCAATCCGCCGGACTGCGCTTCGAAGGCCTTCACGAAATCGCGGTTCATCTTCGAGTCGTGCGCGCCGGAGTAGTTCATCGTGCTGATCACGCCGATCGCGGCGTCCCCGATCGCCGGCAGCACTTGTTCGGTGAGCAGATCGCCCGAACAGAAGATCTTGATGCCGGCTTTATCGAATCCGGCCGCCTTCGCTTGTTTGAGGAACGCCGTACCCGAGCCGCTGGCGTTGAGGAAGATATACACGCCGTCGGGATGCGCATCTTTCATGCGCTGCAGATAGGCCGAGAAATCTTCGGCCGCCACCGGCACGCGAATCTCGCCCAGTACCTTGCCGCCCGCCGCCGTGAAGGTGTTCTCGAACGTTTGCCCCGAGTCGATGCCCGGACCGTAGTCCATGAAGATCACGTACATGTTGCGCATGCCGCTCTTGTACGCGTACTGCGCCAACGGCACGGTGACTTGCGTTGCGGTCATGCTGTAGCGGCTCATATACGGGTTCTTGGCCATGATGCCCGAGGTCGTCGCGTTGACGATGAACACCGGCATTTTGGCTTGCGTCGAAACCGTGCCGACCGCGACGGCGTTGGGCGTGAAGATCAGGCCGGCCAGCAGATCGACGTGCTGCTGCACGATCAGTTCTTGTGCGAGCCGCTTGGCGTTATCGGGCGCGATGCCGCCGTCGTCGCGTTCGATGACCTCGACTTTGCGGCCGTTGATCGTGTCGCCGTGCTGCTTCTGGAAGAGCGCGAGGACGTCGTTGAATTCCTTGCCCGCGGTGCCGCCGGCACCCGAGAACGAATAGACGACCCCGATCCGGATCGGCGGCTGCTGCCCCAGCACCGCGCCGCCCCCGAGCAACAGCAGCGCGAACGCTAAAACAAGCGCGAAGCGACATCGATTCATTACGCCGAACCTCCCGGAACCGCGGCCGTGGTGGCCGGTGTGATTGGGGGAATGGAAATTTTCTTCCTGTCCGGGAGCGGACGACGCTCGCGATGTTGCAGCGCCTCCACCAGAAAGTCGCGGAACTTCGTCGTCGCCTGCGGCAGATAGCGCCCGCGCGCCCAGGACAGGCCGAAGGTGCGAAAGCAACGCGGCGTGCGAATCGCCAAGGAGACGGCGTTGACGTCGGCGCTCGGGCCCAGCTTCGGAACGAGCGCGACCCCGAATCCGGCGCCGACGAGGCCGCGCAGCGTGGCGACCTCTTCGCCTTCGAACGCAATCTCGGGCGCAAAACCCGCTTCGCGGCATAGGTCATCGACCGTCTGACGCAGCCCATAGTTTGGCTTGAGTGCGACGAACGGATCGCTCGCCAACTCGATCAGGTCGGCCGTTTCGCGTCCGGCCAGCCGATGCGAATCGGGAACGAGGGCGACCAGTTCTTCATCCCAGAGCGGAAGCCACTCGATCGCCGCATCGGCGAAGCGCGGCGACGAGAGGCAGAGGTCGATTTCACCGCTCATCAGGCGCTGCTGCAAGAGCGGACCCGGACCCTGAAGCAGCCGGAACTCCGCATCGGGGTTGCCGGCGCGGAAACGCCGGATCGCATCGGGCACCGTGCGGACGCCGAGCGTGGCATAGAAGCCGAGGGCGATCGGGCGGGTGCGCCGGGTCTCCGAGAGATCGTGCAATTCGCGCCGCGCATCTTCCAATTCCGCGATCACGCGCTCGACGCGCCGCGCCAGCGCGCGGCCACAGGCGGTGATGCGGATGCCGCGGCCGTCACGCTCGAAGAGCGCGACCCCGTAGTATTCCTCGAGGCGAGCGATGCTGCGGCTCAAGGCCGGCTGCGAGATCGCGAGCACGTCCGCGGCCCGGCCGAAATGCTCTTCCTTTGCGGCGGCAGCAAAGTAGCGCAACGCGTCGATATCCATGTTGCCCTCTCATGTGCCTAGCGCATAAGGACCGCCACGAATCATAACCGGTGCGTACCGATAATGCAAGAAGGTTCCACCATCGCGGCACGCGCATCGAGGGGCGATGCGACTCGACGTACACGCGCACTATTTTTCGAAAGAATACGTGGCTCTGTTGGAGAGCTACGGTTTCGGAGCCGACCGCCTCGAACCGGGATACCGGCTGCTGCACCAAACGCGCGAAGCCGATTTCGCCGAACGGTTCGCGGCGATGGACCGGGCCCACGTCGACAAGCAGATCCTCTCCGTCTCAGGCGTCTCGCCCTACACATACGAAGAGAAGCACGCCGTCGAGGGTTCGCGCTTCGCGAACGACCTCTACACCGCACTCGCACGCGAGATGCCGGCACGCTTCGCCGCGTTCGCCATCCTGCCGATGCCCCACGTCAAGGCCGCGCTCGCGGAACTCGCCCGCGCACTCGACGAACTCGACATGTGGGGCGTCACGATGAACACGTCGATCCTGGGCACGAGCCTGGCCGATCCGTCGTTCGATCCCATCTACGCCGAACTCGACAAACGCAGCGCCGTGTTGTTCGTCCATCCCGCGGGCCTCGCGTGCGGCTCGGCCGAGCTCGTCTCCACCGGCCTCACCTGGCCGCTCGGCGCGCCGTTCGAGGACTCGATGTCGATCCTCGAACTCTTGCAGAGCGGCTTCACGCAACGCTTTCCGCGCATCCGCGTCATCGTGCCGCACCTCGGCGGAACGCTGCCGTTCCTCATCCAGCGACTCGACCACATGGCCGGGCGCTTCATGCCCGGTAAGGGTGTGCCGCGCGAAGAGCTGCGCAAATTCTGGTATGACACCGTCAACGGCTACCCGCCGTCCTTACGGCTCGCGATCGAAACGTTCGGACTCGAGAAGATCGTGTTCGGTACCGACTGGCCGTTCTGGAAAGGCGAAGCGCATCAACTCGCAGCCGACTTCATCTCGCAGGCGGGGCTCAGCGCAGAGCAGATCGCCGCGATCGATTCCGGCAACGCCCGCGCGCTCTTCGGCGACCGCATTTAGTAACCGCCGCGCACCGCCGTGTCGGTGACGAGCCGGCGAATCGCGGCGATGACGCGTTCGAACGGTGCGCGCCGGTAGGCGAAATGTTCGTCCGGCGGCGGCGGAAAGACCGCCATCGTCGCGTTCGCTTCGTAGAGCAGAAGGTTGCCCGCGGCATCGCGTCCGAAGTCGATGCCGCCGTAATCGAGCGCCAGCGTCGCGGCGATCTGCTCGAGCGAAGCGATGCCCTGCGCGCCGAGCACCGCCGCCATATCTTCGAGAAACACCGCTTCTTCCGCGCGGTGATCCGGGCGGTCGTTCATGTCGGCGGAGAAGTAGTGCACCTTCCAGTGCGGTGAGATGGCGAGGTGCAACGGATAGAGCTTGCCGCCGATGAACAGCACGCGATATTTGCGGTACATCTCATCGGCGCCGCGGCCGTCGAGGTATTCGATTGCGAGCAACTCGATGCCGGGCAGCGTCTCGCGCACCGCATCGAGCGCCAGCGGCGTGTGCACCCAAGCGAAATGATTGCCGGTATGATGGCCGGGCGAGCGCAGCAACAGCGGGAACCGGAAGCCGCGCTTGGTGAGTTCTTCGACCGTCACCGCACTGCGCGGGAGCGCGATCGTGCGCGGCGTGATGACGCCAGGAATCGTTGCCAGCCGTTGGGTGACGCTCGCGCGGCTGCTGGCGAGCACCGCGTCCGGGTGGTTGATCACGGGCGCACCCGAGCGCGCGACGATGTCGCGCGCGACGCGCAACGGCTCGAGCGAACGGTCGACGTCGCCGATGCCGTTGAACACGACATGGTGCGGTGGGAGCTCGAGCCAGGGCTGATACCCTTCGGCGACGACGCTGTAAAGCCGCACGACGCTGCGATCGAAGAACGGATGGGTCACGACGTTGCCGCCGTGTGCCGCCAGCAGCAGCAGCACGTCGACCGGCTTGCCCTGGCCGAAGTAGGGCGCCACGCGCACGAGCGGTTTCACGAACGCAAGCTGATGGTGCTTGAGCGCGGAATCGTCGTTGCCGGTGTAGCGGTAGAACTGCGAGAGCGCGAAGTGCAGGTTCGAGTAGTCGCCGCGCACGCGCAGCCCGGCAAGATACATGGATTCGGCCGCTGCGTTCTCGCCGTCTTCGAACAGCGCGTTGCCGAGGTTGACGTAGCCCATCGGCTCGTCCGGATGCTCCACCACCGCCTTGGTGTAGAGCGCGCGCGCGACGACGCGCTGCCCGTGCATGTGAAGGAGCGAACCGAGATTGGTCAGCGCGCCGAAGTTCACCGGGTCGCGCTTGAGCACGTCGGCGTAGCTGCGTTTGGCCGCCTCATACCGCGCGAGGTCTTCCTGGCAGCAGGCGCGCGCGAAGAGCAGCTTCACATCGTCGGGATGCTCTTCGATGAGGGCATCGATGCGCGCGAGCGATTCCTCGTCGGCGAAGGCCTGCGCGCTCACACGCATCGCCATCGTGGCACGACTCGGCACCGGCTCGCGCGAGCCGGCGTCTTGGGGATCCATCAATTCATCATCGGCGCCCGGGGGCGCCGAGATTACGCGTCGAGCGAGCGGGCGCCCGTAAAGGTGAAGATCGGCTCGCGCTCACCCGAGAAGAACGCCATCATGTCCGAGACCATCGCCCGGCAGCTGTCTTCCGTCATCTGATAGCGGCGTTCGGCGGTCCGGCGGTAGATGGCCGACACGTCAGCTCCGCTTACGGCGTCGACGGTGGGTGCGTCCACGAATGATGCCGTCGCGGCGCCGTCCGCTTGCTGGGCCACGATGACGGTTTGCCCTTCGTACGACCAATGCACGACGTTGCCGTCACGCCACAGCGTGAGGTTGTCGCCGAAGCTCGAGAAGAGCGGGGCGGTAGCGGCAGCAAGATTGGAGGACGTCTGGGCGCTGAACACGTTCCCATCATACGTTCCGGGAACCGGCGTCGCACCGGCCACGTGGTTAGCGTGAGCGCCCCAAAATTAGAAAACGGTCGCATCCACCCGATTGGGCGGAGACGGCCGTTCTTCTATTTTACGGGGGGCGAGGCTCAGCGAAGGTGCTGGGCGATCGCCTCTCCGACGATTTCCGGCGCGCCGGTCGGCTGCTGGAAAGCGACCGACATCTTCTCGCCGTTATCGAACGTGATCGTGGCAGCCGATTCGCTGCTGTCCAGCGAGGCAACAACGTTGCCGGCGTTGCTCACCCAGTGCGCTGAGTCCCACGACAGTTCTTGCGTGCGGACTTCACGACCGAGGCGGGCGTGGACTTGATCGTTGACCGAGTCAATCCATTGATCGAAATTCATCTTCTTCTCCTGAGGTCGTTGTCCGTTTGGATAAGACCACCGTAAGCATACAACCGCTCCTGGCCAATTGCAATACATGAGGCGGTCTTTTTTGCGGATTCGCTATCCAGATGGATAATACGTGAGGCCCATCACTCGGTTCGGACGGCATTGGTCGTGCGTAAATCGCCATTTGTATAACGTTCTGCCCCTTGCGGCCGTGTCGGCCCGTCGTGAACGACCGCTACGATGGAAGCCAGCCCGTGATCCAGCCGGTCGGAATCCGCTCTCCGGCACCGTCCACCCCAGCCGCCGCGGCTGTGCGTTTGGCCCGTTGGCCATCTGCACCACTGCCGGTCGACGCCATCGCGACCATCCGGACCCTACCTTCCCCCGGCACGCTTTCTCCGCCGGCGTCGATCGTGCGCCACAGCCCTGCCGGACCGTCGGTCTCCTTGCGGACCAGCCCGCAGGCAGCTGCCCGCATCGCCGCCGGCTTGCACCAGATCCGCAGCGTCGACGGCAGCCCGCTGGCCTACCCGAGCCAGGACCTGCGCGCGATCGAATCGGCCGATCCGCACCAGCACGGCCAAACGCACGGCCTGACCGAACACGTGGGCAACGATTTGGCGGCCGACGTCCGGCGGCTGGAGGCGGAACCGCAGATTCGCGCCGCCGGCGCTTATACAGATGAGGCAAGTGCGCAGCTGGCCACCGACCGTACGATCGCAAACCCCGCGAACCAGCGCGCCATCGCCGCCTTCCTCGCCGACCCCGGACGGCTCAAGACGGCGCTCGAGCGGGTCGATGCCGGTCGGACGGTCGGCACGACGGCGACCCGCGCCGACCTCGAGGCCGGAAGGCCGGTGCTGATCCCGGGGCGCACGGCCACGGTCGTCCTGATCAAAGACCGCACGTTTCCCGAGGGCTACCGCGTCCTGACCACCTATCCCGATACCCGGCCCGCCGAGGTCGACGCACGAGGGAGTCGCCAACAATGATCTACGTGGACACCCCCTATCCCGAACTGCGCCAACTCTTCGGCGCCTACCTCAACGCCGAGTTTGCCGGCGAGTACGGCACCGTGGCCGCAGCGCTCGCAGCTTACCGGCGCGAAACGGGGGCGGGACATCGCGCGGCGGCATGCGCCGAGCTCGATCGCATCACCGCTGCCCCCGGGGCGCTCACCCGGCTCGACGCCGAGCTGGCGGCACTCGGCTGCGAAGTGGCACTGGCGAATGCCGGCGAGGCGTGGGGGTTAGCGGCCACGATCCGGCGCGCGCTCAGCTGATGTTTTGTGCCGCCAGCATCGAGGTGTCGACGTACCCGGTCTCACCGTATTTTGCGACCAGCTCTTGGATGCGCGCCATGATCGCATCGGGCGGTTGCGTGAGATCGAGCGCGTCGAGAAACGGCTGACGCGCGGTCAGGCCCGTCGGCCAGTACACTTCGCAGCGGTTCCCTTCGGGATCGTAAAAGTAGATGCCGACGGCATTCCCGTGCGTCACGACCATGTCGAACGGCACGCGTTGCGCTTTGAAGCGCGAATAAAATTGCAGTACGTCGGCGAGCGTGTTGCAGCGAAATGAAATCTGTTGCAACATCAGCGCGCCGTTCGGCACGTCGCGCCCGCGCATCAACACCAGTTCGTGGTGTTCGTGATCGGGTTGCGCGCTGAGAAATACCATGCCCGCTTCGTGGTCTTCGTCGGTAACGGTCAGCCCGAGGACGTCGCGGTAGAACGCCTCGGTGGCCTCGAGGTCGTGGCAGTGAATGCCCACGTGACCAAGCTTTGCTATTCCCATGAACGGGGCTACGTGCCGTGCTGGGGAGCGACCTTCACAGGGGCGCGGTTTCGGACGCCACCTTGCACGCTTCGTAACATTCGCAAGCTGCCGCGTGGAGCGCGGCGCGATCGAGGATCTCGACGGCACCGCGTTGATACGTGATCGCCCCCAGCGCCTGCAACGCCTCGGCGGCTTCCGAAACGCTTGCCCGGCGGACGCCCAGCATGATGGCCAAGAACTCGTGCGTGAGAACGAAACGGGCTGCGCCGACGCGATCGTGCGTCATCAATAGCCAGCGCGCGCAGCGCTGCTGAATCGAATGCTTGACGTTGCACGCCGCGAACTGCTGCGCGCTGAACAGTGCGCCGCGGACGCTTCCGCGCATGCTGCGTGCGAACGCAGCGCTCCCGGCCAAACGTGCCTCGAACCGTTCGATCGACATGCGCCGTACGGAACCGCGGACCTGACAAAACGTCGTCCGCTGCGCGAGCTTCGAGTCGAGCGCCGCATCGGATTCGACGAAACCCTCGTTCCCGACCGTTCCCACCTCGACGGCATCGCCGTTCTCGAGCGTTGCTACCACCGACATGACGGCGTCGATCGGAAAGTCGACGAACGCGATCGAACTGCCGGCAACGTGCGTATTGTCGCGCGCTTCGAGCGTGACCAAGGTAAGGTCGCCTTCGAGATCGGCGCGATCGCTCAAGGGCAACGAATCCAACAGCCGGTTACCTGAGATGAAGGCCGATACGGCGGGCGAGCGGCCGCGTAGCATGGCATTCCGATCAGCAAAACGCGCACGAGGCAAAGTGCCTGGCTGACGGCGTCTTGGGCACTCATTATAGCACACTCGGTACGCCACCGGACTGAGCCCACGGCGCCGTGGCAGCGGAGGGGCGCGCTCAGTGCGGCAGAAGGCTCGTGCCCTTATGCCAAAAGCAGTACAGCTTTCCGCGTACGGCGGACTCGAGCAGCTCAAGATCGTCGACGTCGCAAAGCCGGTGCCCCAAGCGGGCGAGGTGGTCGTGCGCGTCGTTGCCGCGGGCACGAACCCCGGCGAGATCTCGATTCGCGAAGGCTTTCTCAAGGCGATGTATTCGATGGAGTTTCCCTTCGGGCAAGGCTCTGATTTTGCCGGGCGTGTCGATTCCGTTGGTTCCGGCGTTACGGAATTTGCACCGGGCGATGATGTCATCGGCTGGTCCGACCAACGCTCCGCACAGGCGGAGTACGTTCTGATCGGCGCGGCACAGCTGATCGCCAAGCCGCCGGCCCTCGACTGGTTCCGCGCCGGAAGCCTAAAGGTCGTCGCTACGACCGCCGTCGCCGCCGTGCGCGCGGTAGCGTTGAAACCCGGCGACACCGTGGCGATCGTCGGCGCAGCGGGCGGCGTCGGATCCCTCGCCGTGCAACTCGCGCGACGCACCGGTGCGCGCGTGATCGGCATAGCGAGTAACGAAAGCGCGCCGTTTCTGCGTTCGGTGGGCGTCGAACCGCTTGCATATGGCGACGGCCTCGCCGAACGTTTGCGCGCCGCCGCCCCGAACGGGCTGGCTGCATTCATCGACCTCTTCGGCGGCGGTTACGTCGAACTCGCCGCCACACTCGGCGTGGCGCCCGCACGCATCAACACCATCATCGATTTCGCGGGCGCGAAGAAGGTGGGTGCCAAGACCGACGGTGGGACAGCGGTGCCCACGCGCGAGAGCCTGGCGTCCGTTGCCGACGCGATTGCCTGGGGCGAGATCGTCATGCCCCTAACGGCCATCTATCCGTTCACGATGGTACACGACGCGTATACTGAACTCGCGCGACGCAAGGCCCATGGCAAAATCGTACTTGCACTCGACCCGGCCCTCAAGGCGCCGCTTCGGCCTGCGCAGTCCTCGGGGCTTCCGTAGCCGCGCCGGCAATACGGACAAAGAAAAACCCGCCGGAGTCATCCAGCGGCGACTCGAATAGGAGGGTTATCCGAGGAATCTCCGGGAAAAAAGATTTTCGACGTTTGTTTGGGAGAACTCGCATGCAAGCTCAGAGAGAAATAACGTCGTCGGGCGAAGACGTATGGGCTCCGTGGCCGGTCAACTGGACCGCCGTATGGATCGGTGCGCTCGCCGCACTCGCAGCGGCACTCATCTTCAGTTTGATCGGAACGGCAGCCGGTGCCCAAGCGATGAAGAGCGTCGTGTCGTGGAAGACGATCTCGATTGTCACCATTGCCGCGACAATTTGCGCTGCTTTCTTCGCGTTCGTCATCGGCGGCTGGGTCGCCGGCAAGATCGCCGGTCCCCGTCACGCCGAACCAGCAATCCTCCACGCGACGATCGCGTGGCTCGTTGCGCTGCCGCTCCTCTTCGCGGCGTCAAGCGCCGGCGCCGGCGGCATCTTTTCGCCACTCGTGGCCGTACCGGCATCGCCGGACGCGATCCGCAACACCGCCCTCGCAGCGCTATTGTCGCTGTTGGTCGGTCTCATCGGCTCGGTGATCGGCGGCTGGATGGCGAGCGGTGAACCGATGACCCTCACCCACTACCGCACACGGCGACCAATATACGCCCCGCGACGGGAGTTCTGAAGACCATGATCTTTATTCTGCTCTGGCTCCTCGGGATGCCGCTCGTCCTCGTCATCATCCTCTTCTTGATTTTCGCGCGCTAAGAAACAATATCGTGAAATGCGACTTCGCTCCCTCAGAAGAGCGCCTGTCGCAGAGCGGCTATCGGAGCAAGCCTCGGCGAAAGGCAATGGCGGCCGCATGAAGGGCTTGTCACGCTTGCCTTACTTAGAGCGACTGCGCCCGCAACCTATAATAACAGGCTTTCAAAATAAACGATAATATGGTAAAGTTTATTATGAGATGGCTCAATTAAGGGATCGGGAATGGGTATCGCGGTTCGCCTCCGGCGTCACATCGCGTTTCCATGACGCGCCGGGCCGCTACCAAGCATATGTCCCGGACAAGCTAGTAGGGCGGTTCTTTTCACTAGAGACGCTTGTCGCGGCCGATATCGCCGACGCGGAACGGAGTATCACCCGTCTGGACGCGGAGGCCCGCTCGTTGGCGAACATGGAGGGTTTGGCGCGCATCTTATTGCGTGCAGAAGCCGTGGCGTCGTCTCGTATCGAGGGCCTTTCCGTAGCCGCACAGCGCCTCTTACGTGTTGCTGCGGCGCATGCAGACGGAGAAAAGAATACCACTGATGCGACGGCGGAGGAGGTGCTGGCTAACGTCGACGCTATGACCTTCGCGCTCGCCAGCCCGGATTCGCCACTCACGGTCGAACGATTGCTCGAAGTCCACCGGCGCCTTCTCACTCCTACCAACATGGCGATGCATGCCGGCGTCATACGCACGGAGCAAAATTGGATCGGCGGCACGAGCTACAATCCATTCGGCGCTGCATTCGTGCCGCCGCCACCGGAAGATGTTTCGGATCTGCTGGCAGATTTATGCGAATTCTGCAACGAGGATGGTCTACCAGCTGTTGCTCAGGCCGCGATTGCGCATGCTCAGTTCGAAACGCTTCACCCGTTCGCCGATGGCAACGGTCGTACTGGTCGTGCGTTGATTCATATGGTGTTCGCCCGGCGGCGGCTGGTAACCCGAACACTGGTTCCGGTTTCGCTAATCCTCGCTACGCAGGCGAATGACTACGTCGCCGCGCTCACGGGGACGCGTTACCTTGGGGCATCGGACTCTGTTGAGGCAGTCAGGGGGATGAACGCTTGGGTGGCCTTGTTTGCCGTGGCGTGTTCGCGAGCTGTCGCGGATGTCGAGTCGTTTGAACGGCGAACGCAACAGCTTCAAGTGGAGTGGCGGGCACGGCTCGGTTCTGTTCGATCGGATGCCACTGCGTTAGCGCTGTTAGATCGACTCATAGCGACCCCGGTGATTACCGTTCGTAGTGTTACCGAGGATCTTGGAGTAAGTGTTCCGGCCGCAAATAAGGCTGTCGCCCAGCTTGTCGATGCAGAAATCGTCACGCAGGTTCGCGCCGGGCGCCGCAACCGTGCATTCGAGGCTCGAGAGATCGTTGATGCTTTCACGAGCCTCGAGCGACAGTTTGCAAGCCCAACAGGCGATACGCGAACAGCCGAGCCCAACCGGACGGTCCCACAGCGGCCGCAACGTCTGTGATCGCGCTCAGGATTGGTTTACGCACGCCGGCGGATCGATCGCCGCATTTGTTCCCTCCAACTGATGGGCAAAAGGGTGGGCAATTGACACTAGGGGGGACAAAAAAACCCCGCCGGAGCGGGGTTTGACTTGGTAGCGCCAACGAGAATCGAACTCGTCTCTCCGCCTTGAAAGGGCAGCGTCCTAACCGATAGACTATGGCGCCACGAGGGCGGCTTGGGAACTCTGGGCCCGGCTGGATTCGAACCAGCGCGCGACCAGTTATGAGCCGGCTGCTCTACCGCTGAGCTACGGGCCCAAGCCCCGACCCCGGCGTTTTCTACTGAAAGGCCTTGAAAGCCGTTTTCCCCGGATAAAGCGCCGTCGCGTGCCCCAGATCCTCGGCGATCGCCATCAGGCGGTTGTACTTGGCCACCCGGTCGCTGCGAGCAAGCGAGCCGGTCTTGATCTGGCCCGCGCCCGTTGCTACGGCCAGGTCGGCGATGGTCGTGTCCTCCGTCTCACCCGAGCGGTGAGAGATCACCGACCGGAATCCGGCCTTGTGCGCCATCTCGACGGCATCCAACGTCTCGGTGAGCGTGCCGATCTGGTTGAGCTTCACCAGGATCGCGTTGGCGGAATCTTCCTTGATGCCGCGCGCCAGGCGCTCGACGTTGGTCACGAACAGATCGTCCCCGACGAGCTGAATGCGTTTGCCCAAGCGCTGCGTGAGTAACGCCCAGCCGGCCCAATCGTCTTCTCCGAGGCCATCCTCGATCGAGACGATCGGATACGTGTTGCACAGCCCTTCGTAGAGCGCGACCATTTCGGCCGAGTTCATCGGATGATCGGGCAAGTGCGGATAGTACTTGCCGTCTTTCAAGAACTCCGAGGACGCCGGGTCGAGCGCGATGCCGACGTCGTCGCCGGGTTTGTAGCCGGCGCGCTCGATCGCTTTCAGCAAGAGCTTGAGCGCATCGTCGATCGAATCGAGCCGCGGCGCGAACCCACCCTCGTCGCCGACGAGCGTCGGTTGCCCCATCTCGTGCAACGTTTTGCCCAGCGCTGCGAAGACTTCCGCGCCGCAGCGCACCGCATCGGCAATGTTCGTCGCGCCGTACGGCACGATCATGATTTCCTGAAACTGCAACGCGCCTTCGGCGTGCTTGCCGCCGTTGATCACGTTCATCATCGGCACCGGCAGCGTGCTCGCCGACGGACCGCCGAGATAACGGTACAGCGGTATGCCCAGCGACATCGCCGCTGCGCGCGCAACGGCGAGCGACACGCCCAGCAGCGCGTTGGCGCCGAGGTTTTCCTTATTGGGCGTACCGTCGAGTTCGATCATCGCCGTGTCGACTTCGCGCTGCGCCGTCGCATCGAGGCCTTCGATCGCGGGGCCGAGGATCTCGTTCACCGCGGCGACGGCCTTCAGCACGCCTTTGCCGCCGAAGCGCTTGGGATCGCCGTCGCGTTTTTCGACCGCTTCGTACGCGCCGGTCGACGCACCCGAAGGCACCATCGCTTCCTCGACCGCACCGAAACTCGTCGCGACCGCAACGGCGACGGTGGGGTTTCCGCGCGAGTCGAGGATCTCGCGCGCGCGAACGCTCTCGATGAGCGGGCGTCCGCTCCCGCGCAGCGCTTCCAGCGACATCGCGTTTAATTGCTCACGAGCATCGACGCGAGCGGATGCTCGCGCGGGAAGAGTTCTTTGTCGGTGAACCAGATCGCGATCTCGCGGGCGGCGCTTTCCGGCGAGTCGCTGCCGTGCACCAAGTTGCGGCCGATCGTCTGCGCGTAGTCGCCGCGAATCGTTCCCGGCGTCGCCTTGATCGGGTTGGTCGCGCCGATCGTCGAGCGGCAACCCTCGATCGCGTCGTTGCCCTCGATCACCAGCGCCACGATCGGCGAGCCGGTGATGTACTCCACCAGGCCGTCAAAGAACGGCTTTCCCTCGTGTTCGGCGTAATGCTTTTTCGCACGCTCGGTTTCGACCATCAGCAGTTTCATGCCGACGATCGTGTACCCGCGGCGCTCGAAGCGCGAGAGAATTTCCCCGACCAGACCGCGCACGACGGCGTCGGCTTTTGCAAGAATGAGCGTTCGTTCAATAGCCATAGCAGAGGAGGGTGATACGTGCCGGAGGAGACCGCACCTTTTCGGCCGCTCGATGTGGCGCACGTTCGCGCGGCACTGGCCGGCACGCTCTTCGGCGACGTCCGCTATTTGACCAAAACGGGGTCGACCAACGACGACGCAACCGCGCTGCTCGCGCGCGGCGATGCGCTGGGCACGACATTAGTCGCTGAGGAGCAGACCGCGGGACGCGGTCGTAAAGCCGGGCGGAATTGGATCGCGGCGCCGGGCAGCGCCCTGTTGTTCACCACGATCCTGCCCGCCACGGTCCCCGCGAGCGACCTGTGGGCCGTGCCGTTCTGGGTCGCGCTCTGCGTCGCCGACGGGATCATGCAGGCGTGTGCCGTGCACGCCGAGCTGCGCTGGCCGAACGATCTCTTCGTTAGAAACCGGAAGGTCGCGGGTATTCTTTGTACCTCGCGGGTTACCGGCGGCGTCGCGCACGTCGCCTGTGGCGTTGGAATCAATGTGATCTCGACAGCGGGCGCGCACGTAGCGATCGATCCGCCCCCCGCGTTCCTTTCGGACGTGGCCCCAACCGTCCGGCGCGAGGTCGTGCTGACGGAGGTCCTGTCGGCCTTCGAGCGGCACCTCGCGTCGCTCCACGCACCGGCGGCAGTTGCGCGCACCTACGAAGAGCGCGCAGCGCTGCCCGGCGCACCATATCGCGTGCTCGTCGACGGCGAGACGTTGGAATTGGACGGGATCGCACGCGGTTTGGGGCCCGATGGCGCGCTGCGCCTCGACGTCGGCGGCGTCGAACACGCGATCTCGCTCGCCGACGCACGCCGCTTGTAGGGGCCCCGCGAAGCGGCGGCGGAAAGGGGCCCTATTATGGGCGAGATCTTAGGACTGGGCATTTCACATTGGCCGCGCTTGGGTCAGAAGAACGAGCAACTGTCGTATTGGCTGCGCCGGACGCTGCAAGACCCCGATATTCCGGCGCATCTGAAAGACCCGAAGAACTGGCCGCCGCGGATGCAAGAAGAATGGTCCGACGACGAAGGCCTTTCGCACGCGCAAGAACATCGCGACTCGATGGCCTCCGGGCTGCGCGAAGTGCGTAAGGCACTCGACGCGTTCAAGCCCGACGCCATCGTCGTGTGGGGCGACGACCAATACGAGAACTTCCGCGAAGACCTGATCCCGGCGTTTTCCGTGCTCGCCTATCAAGACGATCTCGTGTGTCAGCCCTGGGGCGGCACGCCCAACTATTGGGACGAGACCAAAGAGACGACGTTCAACGTCAAGAGCGCACCCGAGATCTCGAAGTATCTCGCAACCGGCATGCTCGAAGAAGAATTCGACATCGCCTACGCCTATCGGCCGCTGCACTTTCCGCATCTGCCGCACGCATTCATGAACACGGTGCTCTATCTCGACTACGACCGGGTCGGCTTTCCCTATCCGCTGATCCCGTTTCAGGTGAACTGCTACGGGCGCTACGTGATCAGCCACAAGGGCTTCGGGTTTCCGTACGCCGAGGCCGACAAGCCGCTCGATCCGCCGTCGCCCTCGCCGAAACGCTGCTTCGATCTGGGCCGCGCGGCCGCGCGCGTGCTGGCACGGAGCCCATGGCGCATCGCGCTGGTCGCATCGTCGAGCTGGTCGCACGCGTTCTTATCGGAGAAGTCGAAACATCTCTGGCCCGACGTCGAGTCCGACCGCAACCTCTACGACGCTATGGTGCGCGGCGACACCGACGTCTGGCGCAACACCAAACTCGCCGATATCGAATTCTCCGGTCAGCACGAGTTGCTGAATTGGTTTTGTCTCGTCGGCGCCATGACCGAACTGAAGAAAAAAGTGCTCTGGTCGCACTTCACCGAGACCTGGGTCTACAACTCCGACAAAGTCGCCGCGATCTTCGGTTAGCGCGCCGCCGGACGGCACATCAGCAGCCGGTCGACGACCTGAACATCGCCGTCGACCTTCGTGCCGATGACCTCGTCGAAAGCCGCTTTCACGTCGCCGTGATCGATGTCGTGCATCGCAAGCATCCCGCCGGGCTTGAGCGAGGGCAGCCAATGCTGAAGATCGGCGACGACCGCGTCCTTGTGATGGTCGCCGTCGATGAAGAGCAGATCGCAGGCGATCGGCGCTTCCTTCTTGGCAACTTCGATCGAGTGGCCGCGATGCACGACGATGAAGTGCGCGAACGGTTCGGTATTTTTGTGAAACTCGGCGTAGGTATCGCGCGTACCCTCTGCACCCATCGAGTCGTTGTGCCACGTGTCGATGGCGTGAACGACGCCGCCCTTGGTCGAGGCGCCGTACGCCATGAATGCCGTGCTCGCCCCGAGATAGCTGCCGATCTCGACGATGCTGAAGCCGGGTTGCAAATTGAGCGCCGCCTGCAGGAGCGCGAGCCGTTCGGCCGTCGTCATGTGCGTCGGGATCGCGAACAGTTGGCGAATGAACGTCGTCATCCAGCGCGGGAAGTTGAACTCGCCGATCGTTGCGACCGTGATCGTCATGTTGATGTTGTCGTTCACGATTTATACATCGGCAGGTCGCAGGGTGAAAACGTAGGCCTTGGCCGAGAAATGGTGCATCGCGCCGCGCGTGGTGGCCGTGAAGTAGAACGGGCCCGCTTCGGCGTCGAACGGCTCGCTCTGCTCGAAGAGCGACGGGGCGAAGAGCGAGTCCATCACGTCGTCGCGCCGTTCCACCTGCAAGCGCGTTTGGGCCAGCATCGCCTCGATCTCGGGGAGACCGCGGGCCGGGCCGGGCGGAAACGGCTCACCGGCAACCACGTCCTTGAGCACGGCGTACGATCGCGCGTTCTTCGCGTAGGCCACGACGTTGAGACCGTGCGCCGCGAGGGCCGCCAGGTCCGCCGGCGACCACGGCCCGAGCTCACCGATCACGGCCCAGCCGCCGGCCGGTAGCGCCGCGAGCAGTGCCGGCACCTCACCGAACGCCCCGGCAAAGGCCGTGCCGAACCGCTCCGCGCCCGCACTCTGCCAGATCGCCGGCGGCCCGTGCACGAGCGCGGCCGCCACACCGCCGGCCGGAACGCCGGCGAAGCATCCGTGCGCGTGCATCAGCTGCTCGGCCTCGCTGCGCTCGTAGCGCGGAGCCGGCCAGACGAATGCCGACCAGCGCGCTTCTTGGAGTTGCGGCGGGAACGCGCCGGCCAGCGGAATCCAATGCGCGTTGGTCTCACCATCGAAATCAATCGCCAGCCGGCGCTCATCGTTCAGATACGGAATATCGATTTCGCTGTGAGAATAGGCGCGGATCTTCGCGGCCATTGCGGCGGGACCGCCGAGCGTGGAGAAGTGCCAGCCGCTGTCGATCATGTCGAAACTGCCGAACGGCAGCGCGCGGATATCGTTGAGCGTGCGCGTTCCGAGATCGCCGCGCTCGATGGCCTTCGTGCCGATCCAGCGTTCGTCGGCCACGCGGTTCACGTAACCGACACACATCAGTTGCCGGTGCGCGAGCACGCGTCCGGCGCCGGGCCGCCGGCCGGCATGTTCGGGTGCCGGAATCTCATCGATGTCCCCGATCAGCACCAGATCGTCGTCCGCCAGATCGCGTATGGCCGTGGTGAGAAACGCACGTTGGCCCCACTCGTTCTGCCACGGATTGGTGCTCGGTTCGGCGTCGTAAACCAGATGCACGATGCGATCTTTCCAGCGGCTGAATCGCGCGGCGTTTTGCGCGTACACCAGCGGCTTCGGAACGCCGCGAAACGTAAACGGTGCCTCGCAGAGGACGAACCGGTCAACGACGCCGTCGAGAAGGGTGAGCCGTAGTTCGAGGATATCGAGTTCGTTGAAGAACGTGAAGCAGTCGACGATCACTGCGCGTCTGCGACGACGACGAATCCGGCCGTACTCAAGCGTTCGGCGATTTCCGGCGACGACACTTTCAACGTGATGCCGCGATCCGAAACGGCGTACGGAATCGGTCCGTGCGCAACCTTGCGATCGATCAGCGGGCTGCGATCGACCAGTCGCCAGCCGCTCCCGGTAAACAGCGCATCGATGTCGGAGCCGGCCAGCGGATGTTCGGACGGGAGCGCGTCGCCGGCCAGAAAGTTCAGCAGCGTCACGCTGTATGCCGCATGCGACACCAGCGCGAAGATGCGCAAGACGGCGGGAACGCGCCGCAACGCACGCAGCGCCGCGACCGGATCGGCCAGCAGATCGAGGCCGTCGAGGAGGGCATTGGGGCCGGGGATCGCCCCCATCCCGGCGCCGTCGGAGGTGAGCGGAAGCAGCGTCAGGTTCGGCCGCTGCGGCGCTTCACGCGCGTAGAGTTGCGTCCCGGTGGACAGAACCGTGATCGGAACGCCGCTAGGAAACTGGTCGAGTAGTCCCAAGCGCATTCCGTCATCGATCAACGATTAGCCCGGCTCCGTTTCTCGCAGGCTTCGCAGAAGTTCGAAAACTTGTTGTCGGTGTCGAACACGGAGTTCGAATAGTACATCGGGCAGCGCGCGTTATAGCAGTGCTTGAGGCCCATGGCGTGGCCGATCTCGTGCACCGATTCTTTGAGCAGGCGCTGGAAGAGCAGGTTGTCGTCGACCGGCTCGCCGTAGAATTCGGGCCGCAGACGATGGAGCGAAACGACGGCGCAGTGATGCGACTCGCTCGAGCCCCCGAAGATGAAATGATGCGAGGTCTTGTAGAGGTCGAACTCGGTGATCCCGAGCACGGCCCCGTCGCGGCTCTCGTGGGCGGCGGCGAGCTTCGTCGCCAGCGAGCCGAAGAACAGCTGCTTGCGCACGCTGTTGAGCGCCGTTTTGGGAATCGGCAGCGAGGCGCGCACGATGCAGGTGGCGAGGAATCGCTCCTCGAGGCACAAGGCGAGTCGCGTCAGCACTTGGTGGTCGATCACGTTTATCGGGACGACGCTGATCTCGCTCATCGGCGAATGTTGTTTTCGTGCTCGTGGGAAAGGCTGCCTGCGAACCGAACCGGCCTTAATGATCATCGGGATGGGGATCGATCTGGCCGAGGTCGAGCGCTACCAGTTCAGCGACGCCGAACGCGAGCGGTTCGCCCGCAAAGTCTATACGCCTGAAGAGATGCGCTATGCCATGCGCAAGCGTCACTGGGCGGAGCGGCTGGCCGGCTTCTTTGCGGCGAAAGAGGCAACGCGGAAAGCTTTCGGCCACGCGATCCCATGGCGCGACGTGGGCGTCACGCACGAACGCTCGGGTCGGCCGGCGATCGCGCTGTACGGCAAAGCCGCCGAACTGATCGAGCGCCGCGGCGTTCGGTCGATCCACCTGACGATCACGCACACGGCCACGACGGCGGCGGCCGTCGTGATCCTGGAAGCCTGATGCGCGCCGTCACCGCCGCGCAGATGCGGGCCATCGATGCGGCCGCGGTTGCACGTGACGGCGAGGTCGAGCTGATGCGGCGAGCCGGCGCCGCGATCGCCCGCGTCGTCCCACGCTACCGGCAAGACGGGCCGATCATCGCGCTGGCCGGCAACGGCAACAACGGCGGCGACGCGTTCGCGGCTCTCGCGCGGCTCGAGGGCCGGCGCATCCTCTACTACGATCCCGGCGCGAGCTGGGGCGCGGCACGCATGCACGCCTTCCAGCGCGCCCGTGCCAGCGGTGTCGAATTGCGGCGCTACCCGGTCAACGCCGCCGACCTGCACGACGCGGGTCTGTTGCTCGACGGACTGCTCGGCGTGAACGCCCGGCTACCGCTGGATGCGGCGACGGCCGAACGCGTTCGCGCGATGAACGACTCGCACGTGCCGATCCTCGCGCTCGACATTGCGACCGGCTGCGATCCGACAACCGGCGCACTCGGCGATGCACACGTGCGGGCGGTGGCAACCGTGGCCATCGGGCGGCCGAAACTGGGCTCGTTCCTCGATCCGGGACGCGATGCAACGGGCGACTTGTGGTGCGCGCCGATCGGCATGCACGACGGCGACGCGAACGGCATCGATCTCGCGTCATACGTGTTGACCGCCGACGCCTTCGACGCGCTGCGACCCACACGCGCGAGCGAATCGGAGAAACGCAGCGCGGGTGCGCCGTTGATCGTCGCGGGCTCGGAACAATTTCCCGGCGCGGCGATCTTGTGCGCACTCGGCGCCGCGCGTGCCGGCGCGGGCTATGTTACCGTTGCCGCCCCGGCAGCGGCGGCCGCCGCCCTGCGCGCGCATCTGATCGAGCAAGTGGTCGTAACATACGACGAGCACGATCCCGAAGCGGCGATCGCGACGATTCTCGATGCGGGCAACCACTGCAACGCGCTCGCCATCGGACCCGGCCTCGGTCTCTCCGATGCAATGGGCGAGATCGTGCGCGGCGTGATGACCGCGACGGCGCTGCCAATGGTTGCCGATGCGAGCGCGCTCTTTCACCTGGCCAAACACTTGCCGGAATTTACGCAGAAGCCGCTGGTGCTCACGCCGCACGCGGGCGAGTTCGCACGCCTGTCGGGCAAAGGCACGGTCGAACCCAAAGAACGGCTGCCGCGACTGCGCGCGTTCGTTGCCGAATACGGTATTGCCACGCTGCTCAAAGGCCGCACGACGCTGATTTCCGACCGCACGACCGTGCACGTCAATCCGACCGGGACGGCGGCACTCGCCACCGCCGGCACCGGCGACGTTCTCACCGGCATCATCGCAACGCTGCTTTCGCAGGGTCTCACGCCGCTCGATGCCGCGCGCGCGGGCGCATTCTGGCACGGCCTCGCCGGTTCGTGCGCGGCGGCCGATCGTCCGGTCGGCGTCATTGCAAGCGACGTCGCCGCTGCATTGGGCCGCGCGTCCGACATTGCTCCCGACGACGATCCGATCCGCATTTGGTAACGGTAAGAAACGTCGGACCGAATTAGAGAGCACGAACCGGGTCGCTTACGGCGCGTGTTTGCGGCATGATGGGGTGGATGCGAATTTCTGCGACCCGGTTGTTCATCGGGGTCATTTTGGCCGGTCAGTTCATGGCCAACATCGATACGGCGATCATCAACGTTGCGACGCCCTCGATCGGTGCAACCCTGCACGCCTCCGGCGCCGAGTTGCAACTGACGGTATCGGTGTACGTGCTCGCGACCGCGATGCTGCTGATCACGGCCGCGCGCCTGGGAACGCTCTACGGCTACCGGCGGATCTTCTTGATCGGGCTCGCCACATTCACGCTGGCATCGCTCGCCTGCGGCGTGGCTCCGAACGTGTTGACGCTGATCGTGGCACGTATCGTGCAGGGTTTCGGTTCCGCGTTGCTCGTCGCACAAGTGATCAGCGGGATCCAACGTACGTTAGCCGGACACGCGCGAACCAAAGCGATCGGCATGTACACGCTCACGCTGTCGCTGGCCGCCGTGGTCGGTCAGATTCTCGGCGGCGTGCTGATCACGATGAACCTGTTCGGGCTCGCGTGGCGGCCCCTGTTCCTGATCAACGTTCCGATCGGAATCGTGCTGTTCGCCCTCGCGCTCGCGTTCATGCCGCGCGACGCGAAGCTCGACGGGCCGCGGCCGGCACTCGATCTGCCCGGCGTCGCGCTACTCGGCGCATCGATGCTGTTGCTGGTCCTGCCGCTCACCGTCGGACGCGAGATGCAGTGGCCGCCGTGGACGATCGCGTCGCTGTTCAGCAGCGTGGCCGGCACGGCCGCGTTCGTCCTCTGGCAGCATCGTCTTGGCCGCCTCAAGCGCAGCCCGCTGCTCAACCTCGCGCTCTTTCGCGAGCCGGGCGTCGTGCCGGGACTCGGCACGCAGATGCTCGGACGCGTGACGTACTTTACGCTCCTGTTCGTGCTCGCGCTCTACGTGCAGAACGGGCTCGGCGAGAGCGCGCTGGTTTCAGGATTATCGCTCGTCTTCTGGGTGCTGGCATACGGCATCGCCGGCCCGGTCTATCCGCGGTTGCCTCAGCGTATCGCGATCCTCTGCGGACCGTTGGGCGCGGTTATCACCGCGACGGCGTTCGGCGCAACGGCGCTCGCCACGGCGCTCCACGCCGGTACTGGTTGGCTCCTCACCCTCTTACTCGGCGGCGGCGGATTCGGCTTCGGCCTATTGCAAACCGCGCTGACGACGCAACTCACGTCAGCCATTCCCAAAGAACGCGCGCCCGACTTGAGCGGTGTCCTCGCGACGACGGCGCCGCTCTGCGCGGTCATCGGCATCGCGACCTACGGCAGCGTGTACATCGAACTCGCAGCGCCGGGCGGACCTGAAGCGGCGACGCACGCGTTCGCGATCGTCAACGCACTCTTCGCGGTAACGGCGGCGCTCGCCGCGGTCACCGCCTGGCGCGCTGGGCTAGGAAGCGAACGAGTACGCGCGTTGCGAGAGCATGCGCAGCGTCTCGAGCTCCTGGAGAACGTCGAGCGGGATCGTAACCTCGGCGTGGCGTGAGTCGACCGGCCGCGCGCGCGAGAAGTACGCCGGATCGTCATAACCGCACATCACGCCGATTTCCGCCACCGGCAGGTCGGTGTGCTCGAGCGCCGTTCGTGCGCGCGCCATCCGCATCTCGGCAATCCAGACGCCGAGCGTCCGGCCGGTGTGCAAGCGCGTCAAGTCGTTGAGGTAGTTCGCCGTATAGCCGACGTCGGCGGCCAAACGTTCGAGCGTCAACGGCTCGGCCATGTGCGTCCAGATCGATGCAAACACCGCCACGAATATGACGAGGTCGTGCCCGACGATCAGCGCGGTTCCCGTTTTCGAATGCTCAGTCACTTCGTCGGAAATTACTGCCGCGGCAGCGACCGCATCGGGACGCATGATCACGATCCGGCCATCGGTCGAGTCCATGCCCTCTACTACCCTCGTTGCCAACGTGATCGTCATCCCGCTCACGCCGTGGTTGCAAACGCGCTTCGGACGGCGGCAATATTTCACTGCGACGGTCATCGGATTCACCGTTGTCTCCGCGCTCTGCGGAATGTCCGGCTCGATCGAAGCGCTGATCGCGTTACGTATCCTCCAGGGGCTTTTCGGCGGCGGGCTGATCGCAACGGCGCAAGCGACGCTGCGCGACACCTTCACCACCGCCGAAGTCGGCTTGAGCCAGGGCATCTTCGCGGTGATCATCCTCGTCGGGCCGATCATCGCGCCGATGCTCGGCGGGTATCTCGTCGATGCCGCATCCTGGCAGTGGATCTTCTTCATCAACATCTTGCCCGGCGCGATCTCGGCGATCATCGTCGCCACGATGCTGCGCAATCCCACCGAGCCCGAGTCCGCCGGCGTCGACACCGGCGGCATCGTGCTGCTCACGCTGGCCCTCGGCGGCTTGCAGTTCATGCTCGAAGAAGGCGAGCGCCGCGATTGGTTCGACAGCCCGAGCATCGTCATCGCCGCAGCAACCGCCGCCATCGGTGGTCTCGCGTTCGTGCTGTGGGAGTTGTTCGGAACGCGCTAACCGATCGTCGACTTGCGCATCCTGCGCTATCGAACGGTATCGGTCGGCGTCGTACTCGCCGCGGGCATTGCGGCCACGCTGTTCGGCACGACGTTCGTGTTGCCGCAGTACACGCAAGGCGTGCTCGGCTTCACGGCATTCGGCAGCGGTGAGCTATTGCTGTTCCGGGCGCTGCCGATCATGCTGATCGCTCCGGTCGTGGCGGGCCTGGTCGGCGCCGGCCGCGTCGACGTGCGCGCCGCGATGGCGACCGGTTATCTGCTCTCCGCGATCGGATCGTATCTCATCGCCGGAATGACCAGCAGCTCGACCTCGTTCACGCAGTTGTTGCCTGGTCTCGTGATCGGCGGACTCGGGACGGCGATGCTTTTCATCCCGCTGCTGATCGCGGTGCAGACCGCGACGTCGGCGAGCGATGCGCCCAAGGCGAGATCGTTCATCACGCTGGCTTTTCAGCTCGGCGGCTCGGTCGCCAGCGCCATGCTCGTCACGCTGATCGACCGCCGCGCCGACTTCCACGCCGCGATCATCGGCGGCAACCTCACCCTAGACCACCCCGCGGTACGCGCTGCGCTGCAAGCGATATCGCCCGCACAATTGGGGGCCATCGCGGCGGCGCAGGCCCAGACGCTGGCCTTCGCCGACGTCGCCTACGCCGCGGCGGCGATCGCCGCGGTCCTGATCCCGATCGTCTTTCTCTTACAACGCTCGCAACACAGCATCACGGAAATCTCGTTCGAATGAAGACGCTCCGCTTGAATCCGGAACACAGCGCCGCCGCCGCGCGGCTCGACGCCGATCTCGCCATCGCCGCGACGAGCTCGCGCGGCAACGGCCGCACCCTGCAGTCGCTACGCCGGCAAGTGCTCGACGCGTACCGCAGCGCGCTTGCAGCGGCCGCCGGAATTCCGTCCGACCCGCACTGGCACGTGCTGGCGATCAGCGTCGGCACGTTCATCGCCTGCGTTGCCGGCCGTCCGCGCTCGCCGGAGGCTGCTGCGGCCCTCGCGCGGTTGTGGCTACTGCGCCTCGAATTGTTGCCGGAACTGCCTCACGTGCCGGACAACAGCTCGCGCAGCGCGTCTTCGTCGATCACCGCGATGCCGAGCGACTCGGCTTTGGTCAGCTTCGTGCCCGCTTCTTCGCCCGCCACGACGTAGTTCGTCTTCTTGCTGACGGCCGAGATCACTTTGCCGCCGGCGTTGACGATCAGTTCGCTCGCTTCTTCACGCGTGAGGTTCGGCAGCGTTCCGGTCAGCACGAACGTCTTGCCCGCCAGCGGTCCGGCGCTGACGCGTTCGCGTTTGGGCGCGGTGAGATCGACGCCCGCTGCACGCAAGCGCTCGATCAGCGCGCGGTTGGCGGCTTGCTCAAAGAAGAGCACCACGCTAGCGGCGATTTGCGCGCCGATGCCCTCGCTCGTGATGAGGTCGGCCTCGCTCGCCGCCATCAACGCGTCGATCGTGCCGTAGTCACCGGCCAGGATCGCGGCGTTTTGCGCGCCGACCATGCGGATCCCGAGGCCGAAGAGTAGCCGTGCCAAACCGCGTTTCTTCGAACCCGCGATATTGGCCAACACGTTGGCGATCGTCTTCTCGCCCATGCGCGGCAGCGTCGCGAGCCGTTCGGCCGTCAGCGCGTAGAGCCCGCTCACGTCCTCGACGAGTTCTGCGTCGACCAGCGCAAACGCCAGCACGTCACCGACGCCCTCGATGTCCATCGCGCCGCGCGACGCGAAGTGGCGCACGCGCTCGCGCCGTTGCGCCGGGCACGTGGCGTTCGTGCAGCGCGCCATCGCCTCGCCCTCGGGATGATCGACGGCAAAGCCGCACACCGGACAGTGGGTGGGCATGCTGAACTCTTTGAGTTTGCGCTTACGCTCGGCGAGCACGGGCCCGACAACCTGCGGAATGACGTCGCCCGCGCGGCGCACGACGACCACGTCGCCTTCACGAATATCCTGGCGGCGGATGTGGTCTTCGTTGTGCAGCGTCGCCATCTTGACGGTGACGCCGCCGATCTGTACCGGCTCGAGCTCGGCGTACGGGTTGAGCGTGCCGGTGCGGCCGACGTTGATCCCGATGCGCACCAGCCGCGTGGTCGCCTCGCGCGCGCGGAACTTGTAGGCGATCGCCCAGCGCGGGTCCTTGCCGGCGTAACCCAGCTTCTCTTGCAGCGCGAGGTCGTCGACTTTGACCACGATGCCGTCGATCTCGTAGTCGAGCTTCTCACGCTCGCCGTCCCAGCGCTCGGTAAAGGCGATCACGTCATCGATCGTCGCCGCCCGCTCGACGTGCGGGTTCGTCGCGAAGCCCTGCGCGTGCAAGAACTCGAGCAGGCCGAACTGCGTCGTGGGAAAGCCGGCGGCATCCACGTCACCGACCGCATAGGCGAAGAATGACAGCCGCCGCTCCGCGGTCAGGCGCGGGTCGAGTTGGCGCAGCGCGCCCGACGCCGTGTTGCGCGGGTTGGCGAAGAGCGGTTGTCCCGCGGCTTCGCGGCGCGCGTTGAGCGCGTCGAAATCACTGCGGCGGAAGTAGACCTCGCCGCGCACATCGATCGCGCGCACGCCCGTGCCGCGCAGTTTGAGCGGAATCGAGCGAATCGTGCGCAAGTTCTCGGTCACGTCTTCGCCGACGCTGCCGTCGCCGCGCGTGCCGCCGCGCACGAACGCACCCTTCTCGTAGTGCAGCGAAACCGCGAGGCCGTCGATCTTCAGCTCGCAGGTGTAGGACACGTTCGCCGCGCCGGCCAGCTTGCGCACGCGCTCGTCGAACGCGCGCAGTTCGCCGGCGTCGAAGGCGTTGCCGAGCGAGAGCATCGGCTTGCCGTGCGGATACGGCGAGAAGCCGCTGGCGATCGCCGATCCGACGCGCACGGTCGGCGAATCCGGCGTGCGCAGTTTTGGATCGGCCGCCTCGAGGTCCATGAGCTCGCGCAGCAGCGCGTCGTAGTCGGCGTCCGAAAGCTGCGGATCGTCGAGGACGTGATAGCGATAGTTCGCGTCATCGAGCTGTTTCCGCAGGGCGGCCGCGCGCTCAGCGGCCCGCGGCACCGGCATGTTTGGGCGAGAACACCTGAATCACGTACCCATCCGGATCGGTGATCACGGCCACGCGGCCGAAGGCCTGATCGTAGGGATCTTGCAGGATGCGAACGCCGGCCGTGCGCGCGTCGGTGATGAACGCGTCGACGTTGTCGACGTTGAAGCCCAACTGCAGCGAACCCGGCCGCACCACGAGCGTTTCGCTATCCGGGTGCAGGCCCAGCCGCTGACCGTCGCCGAGCTCGAAATCGACCCAGTCCGGAAACGCATCCGTGCCGACGCGCAGCGACAGTACGTCCCGGTAAAAAGCGCGCGAACGCGCCAAATCGGAACAGACAAGCATCGCCATAGCAAAGGCCGTCATCCCGGGGCTGTTCGTTATGCTTCGACAGGAACCCGGTCTTCGGCGACCAGGTCGCCGAGGGTCTGCATGTTGGCGGCTTCCCGCGCGGCGATCGCGGCGTCGTCGACGTGGATACCGTGAGCGCGCTCGTCGGCCAGCACGGCCTTGAGATACTGCCCGGTGAACGAAGCGGGGTTCGCGGCGAGCTCCTCGGGCGTTCCGGTGCCGACGATCGTGCCGCCGCGATCCCCGCCCTCGGGTCCCATGTCGATCAGATAATCGGCGGTCTTGATCACGTCGAGATTGTGCTCGATGACCAGCACCGTATTGCCGACCGAAACCAGCCGCTGCAACACGTCGAGCAGCTTGTGGATGTCGGCAAAGTGCAACCCGGTCGTGGGTTCGTCGAGCACGTAGAACGTACGGCCCGTCGCGCGCTTCGACAGCTCGGTCGCGAGCTTGATGCGCTGCGCCTCACCGCCCGAGAGCTGCGTGGCCGGCTGGCCCATCTTGATGTAGCCCAAACCGACTTCCGCGATCGTCTTGAGTTTGTTCGAGATGCGCGGGATGACCGCGAAGAACTCGCTCGCCTCGTCGACGCGCATTTCCAGCACGTCGGAGATCGACTTGCCCTTGTACTTCACCTCGAGCGTCTGGGCGTTGTAGCGTTTGCCCTTGCAGACTTCGCACGGCACGTACACGTCGGGCAAGAAGTGCATCTCGATCTTGATGATGCCGTCGCCCTGACACGATTCGCAGCGCCCGCCCTTGACGTTGAACGAGAAACGGCCGGGCGTGTACCCGCGCAGCTTCGCTTCCGGCGTCATCGAAAACAGCTCGCGAATCAGATCGAACGCACCGGTGTAGGTGGCCGGATTCGAACGCGGCGTACGGCCGATCGGCGATTGGTCGATCACGACCATCTTGTCGAGCTCGTCGGCGCCCTTGACGCTGCCGTACGTCCCGCCGGCCGGCTGGTGGTGCAGATGCTGGTTGAGCGCTTTGACGACGACCTCGTTGACGAGCGTCGACTTGCCGCTGCCGCTGACCCCGGTCACGCACGTGAACGTGCCGAGCGGAATATCGACGTTGAGGCCCTTGAGGTTGTTGGCCTTCGCGTTCTTGACGGCCAGCGTCGAGCGCCCGGTGCGGCGCTTCTTCGGGATCGCGATGAATTGGCGGCCGGAAAGGTACGCGCCGGTCAGTGACTCGGGATTCTTGAGGATGTCCTCGATCGGTCCGACCGAGAGGATATAACCGCCTTCGGCGCCGGCACCCGGCCCGATGTCGACGATCACGTCGGCGTGGCGCATCGTATCCTCATCGTGCTCGATGATAATCAGCGTGTTGCCGATGTCGCGCAGCGTTTGCAGCGTCGCCAGCAGCCGGTCGTTGTCGCGTTGATGCAATCCGATCGACGGTTCGTCCAGGATGTAGAGCACGCCGACCAGCGACGAGCCGATCTGGGTCGCCAGGCGAATGCGCTGCGACTCGCCGCCCGAGAGCGTGGTCGCCGAACGCGAGAGGTTGAGGTAACCAAGGCCGACGTTCGTCAGGAAACCGAGCCGCGCGCGGATTTCCTTGAAGATCTGATGGCCGATCTGGTTCTCGCGCTCGGTCGGCACGAACGTGGCGAAGAACTCCTCGGCCACTTCGACCGACATCGTCGTGACGTCGTTGATGTTCTTGCCGGCGATCGTGACCGCCAGAACTTCCGGCTTGAGCCGCGCCCCGCTGCACACCTTGCAAACGGAGGACGACATGTACTTCTCGATGTCTTCCTTGACGTAGTCGCTGCTGGTCTCGTTGAAGCGCCGCTGCAGGTTGCCGATCACGCCTTCGAACGAGGCTTCGTAATCCCACGAGTGACCGCTGCGCGCTTCGTAGGAGAACTTCTGCTTCTTGTCGCTGCCGTAGAGGATCGTTTCGACCAGATCCTCCGGCATGTTCTCGATCGGCGTCGTCGTCTTCACGCGCCGCGAGCGCAGCACGCGCTCGACCTGCTGCAAATAGTACGGGTTCATCGAGGGGAAGCGGCCGCCGCCGATCGACTTCGACCACGGCACGATCGCGCCGTCGGCGATCGACTTCGTGCGGTCGGGCATCACCTTCCACGGATCGATCTCGATCTTCACACCGAGACCGCTGCACGACGGACAAGCGCCGAACGGCGCGTTGAACGAGAACAGCCGCGGCTCGAGTTCCTGGAACGAGAGCCCGCAGTTCGCGCACGCAAACGCCTCGCTGAACGTGAGCTGCTCTTGCTTCTTCGAACCCGGCGCTTCGTAGAGCACCACGACGATGCCGCTCGAGAGCCGCAGCGTGGTCTCGATCGAGTCGGTGAGCCGCTTGCGGATATCGGCTTTCATGACGAGCCGGTCGACCACGACCTCGATCGTGTGTTTTTTCTTCTTGTCGAGATCGATCTTCTCGCGGAGTTCGCGGATCACGCCGTCGATGCGGACGCGCGCGAAGCCCTCCTTGCCGACTTCCTCGAACAGCTTCGCGTACTCGCCCTTGCGGTCGCGAATGACCGGCGCGAGCAGTTGAATGCGCGTGCCCTCGGCCAGTTCCATGATCTGATCGACGATCTGCTGGCTCGACTGGGCGCTCACCTCGCGGCCGCACTGATAACAGTGCGGGATGCCGATGCGCGCGAAGAGCAGGCGCAAGTAATCGTAGATCTCGGTGACCGTGCCGACAGTCGAGCGCGGATTGCGTGAGGTCGACTTCTGATCGATCGAGATCGCCGGCGAGAGCCCCTCGATGTAATCGACGTCCGGCTTCTCCATCTGACCGAGAAACTGCCGGGCGTACGACGAGAGCGACTCGACGTACCGGCGCTGACCTTCGGCGTAGATCGTGTCGAAGGCGAGCGAGGACTTGCCTGATCCCGACAGGCCGGTGATCACGATGAGCCGGTTGCGCGGCAGGGTCAGATCGATGTTCTTGAGGTTATGTTCGCGCGCGCCCTTGATGACGATCGCATCGAGGGCGCGCGAGGGTGCCGGCGCCATACCTCCGGTAAACCCCGTCCGGGGCTAAATCGTTGCTGAGGGCGGCGGGGTTGCTCCGGGGCGCAGGACGAGGTACTCGCCGACCACGACGAGGACGGCGTAGGCCACGACGAGCTGCGAGATGATCGCGGCGATCACCGGGCCGAGCAGCGGCGCGAACGAGAAGACGTGCGCGATCAGTTTGCCGATCACTTGCAAGACTCCGAGCACGATGCCGATGATCAAGGTCGTGCCGAAGCGCGACCGGGCGATCGCGTACGATTCGCGCAAGGCGTTCATGCCGCGCTGGTTCCCGACGACGGCGGCCGCGATCGTGTAGAGCGTGAACAGATAGAAAACGAAGATCGACAGCAAGAACGTGAACGGTGCGAGCAAGATGGCGACGATGCCGAAGAGGAACAAATAGATGGCGGCCCCGAGCACGTTGCCGGCATCTTCGTTCACCGCCCGGGTACCGTCGGCCAGCGTCGTCACACCGCGCTGCCAGGCTGCGCCCGCCATGCCGGCCGTGTAGCACTGCGTGACGATGTAACCCGCGATCGCGATCACGGCCACGACGGCGCCGGACACGAACGCGCCGAGACCGTACGCGAAGGAGACGGCGGCACCGCTGGGTTCGCCGTACGTGTCGGGCTGGTTGAGGGCGTAGATGCCGGTTACCAGACCGACCACCAGGCCTACGACGACGCCGGGGATGACGATCACCCAATTCTTCGTGAGCAGATCCCACGCGCGGGCGAAAACGTTCTCGACGGTCGGAACCTGCACAGCGTTTTCCTCTTGGGGGCGAGGCAAGCCTTAGGCTCCCGACCGCTTCGGTACCCCTTCAGGCACCCCTTGCCCATTCCGCAGCGGTAGTACACCCAGGACGTCAGCGATCGCGTCCACGACGGCGTCGGGCGGCCGGGCCCCCTCGGGCAATGGGATCGCGTGGACGTCGATCAGCACGGTGAACAAACCGACCTGCGCGGCCCCGATGATGTCGCGGTCGTAGCGATCGCCGATCATCGCGGTCCGCTCGGGTTCGCTCCCGAGCGTGCGGCACGCCAGGCGGAAGATCTCCGGATCCGGCTTGACCATTCCCATCTCGTCGGCCAGAAAGACCGCATCGACGTGCAAGCGCAAACCGAGGCGGTCGACCTTCTCGTTGTGCGTCGCGGCGAAACCGTTGCTCACGATCCCGATCTTGCAGCCGTGCGCGCGCAGCGCGATCACGAGGTCGAGCGCGCCGGGAAAGAGTTCGAGGTTGCCCGCGCGATAGCGCGTATAGCGCTCGCCGCAGCGCTCCGCCAGCGCCGCATCGACCGGGACGCCGCTCGCGACCAGCGCGTCGCTCCACAACTGCGCGCGCGCGTCGTGGATCGGCAGCGTCAGGTGTTCTTGCGAGAGCTCCTTCCAGAAACCGTTGGCTTGCAGAACGTACTCGCGAAAGAGCCGGTCGGCATCGACCCCGCGTTCGGCCGCAACTTCCTCGGCCACGCGGCGCGCGGCGCGTTTGTAGGCGTTCGAATCGTCGAGCAGCGTGTCGTCGAGATCGAAGAGGACCGTGTCGATCGTGCGCGGTTCCATGGCTTACGGATGAACCCGAAACGTGCGCAGGGCGAAGGCAGGTAACACGAAGCTCAGCAGTTCGCCGTCGACGCGCGCCTCGCCCGCGACCGGACGCTCGCATGCATCGGCCGCGCTCGCGCTGCGCATGCGCCCGCCGCAGCGCAACTCGACCCGCCGCGTTTCGCCGTCGCACTCACGCACGCGCACGATGATCCCGTCGCCGTCGTCGGCGGGCTTCGTCGCAACGACGAGCACCGCCGGATCGTCGCACGTGAACAGCCGCACGCGCTCGGGTTCCGCGTAGTCGCGCCACGCCGCTTCCAGCGCGCCGACGGTGGCGCCGGCGGTCGGCGTGAGGGCATAGGCGATGTGATGCTCGCCGCGATCGGCCTGCGGATCGGGCCACTGCGGCGAGCGCAAGAGCGAGGTCCCGATGCGCACGCCGCCATGACGCAGCGAAAGCGCGCTCCATCCGTACGTATCGGGCGCCAGGATCGCCACACCCGCCTCGCCGTCGGTGGCGTGCACCCAACGCTGCGCCGGCACCTCGAAGCGCGCGCGTTCGGCCGGCGTGCGCGGTCTGGCCGTGCGGACGAGCGAACCGTGCGGCATACCGAAGCGCACCTCGTCGGTGCGCACGGCGAAGCGATGTTCCGCCCGCAGGATGCGGTGCTTTGCTTGCCAGCCGGCGTTCAGCTCGATGCGCAGATACGGTTCGCCGGCGCCGAGCGCGATCCGCATCGCGATCGCCGTGCCGTCACCGCTCAGCTTGACGATCAGCGCATCGTCTTCGATCGCTGCGCCGGCGGTTTTCAGTTTGTGCGGATGCCGCTCGTAGGACGCGTCGAGGTTCCAGGCATCGTAGGTGCGCGGCTTGTCGACGTAGAGCATCAGGCCGTTCGCGATGGCGGCCAGGTTGCGGCCGTCGACTCCGGCCAGTTCGATCACCGTGCCGTCGCGCCGCACGCGTGCCTGCACGTAGTCGTTGGCGAACACGTAGGTGTCGCCGTCGGCGACGGGCGCCACCGGAGCGGCCGGCGTCAGCACGACGTCGGAGCGCGGCAGGATCGAGCGCGCAGCCGCCGCGACGCGTTCGACGATACGTTCGGCGCGTTCGTATTCGTGCAGCACGTCGGCATATGCCGCACCGATCGCGCTGCCGGCCATGACGTCGTGGAACTGATTGCGCAGCACCAGCGTCCAGGCCGTGCGCAGGTCGTCGAGTAACGGTGCGATCGCGCTTGCCGGCGCGCGCACGCCGATGCACCACGCGCACAGTTCTTCCGCTTCGCCCAGCGCGCGCTCGAGCGCCGCGTTGCGCGACTTCACGTCGCGGTGCGTCGTGTACGTGCCGCGATGGGTTTCGAGGTAGAGTTCGCCGTGGTATTGCGGCAGCGTGCGCCGGTCGACCGCGGCAAACCATTCCGCGGCGCTCTGCCACGGCCGCGTGCCGGGCGGTTCGTCCGCAATCTCGCGATCGAGCACCCCGCCGCCGCCGTCACCGTAGCCGTGAACGAGGATCTCGTTCCGATCGCGCGCGATCTCCTTCCGCGCCGGCGTCGCTTCGCCGTCGTAGCGGTCGATGACCGCCGAAACGAGGTGCGAGCCGTCGTCGCCGTACCAGGCAAATTGCGGGTACGGCCAGCGCGTCGTCTCGTTCCATTGCAGTTTGGACGTGGCGAAAAAGTGCACGCCCGCGTGCGCGGCGAGCTGCGGCAGCGTGTTCGGAAACCCGAACGTGTCGGGCAGCCAGGCGACGTCGGGAACGGTACCGAGCTTCTCCGTCGTGTAGCGCACGCCGTAGGCGAATTGCCGCAGGATCGATTCGCCCGACGGCGCGTGCAGATCCGGTTCGACCCACATCGTCGCCACGCTCGCGTCCCAGCCGCGGCCGATGCGTTCGCGAACGCGCGCGAACAGCTCCGGATCGTCGGCTTCCACCCACGTGTAGAGCTGCGGCTGGCTCTGCGCGTACACGAAACGATCGTCGATCGTCATCTGGCGCAGCGCGGTCGCAAACGTGCGCAGCGCCTTCCGCCGCGCATCCGCGTACGTCCACAGCCAAGCCAGATCGAGATGCGCGTGCCCGATCATCGGCACCTCAACCTTCGCCGCCCCCCTGTCATCCCGAGCGGAGCGCCGCAGGGCGCGTAGTCGAGGGACAGCCTCAACGTCCAACACTTCGTGCGGGCGCTGCTCCGCGCGCGCGAGCATCCAGCGCCAGCGGACGCCGTCGCCGGCGGGCAAACCCGCAATCGGCAGCGAGCGCCGCTCGACGGTGAGCGTCACGTCATGCGAACCGTCGACCGGCGGGAGATCGATCGTGGTATGTTTGCCGTCGAACGCACCCGCGACGGCACCGTCGATGCGCAACAAGGCGCCGGTGCGCGTGGGATAACTCAGCCGCAGGGCTCGTCCGTCGAACGCGAGCGCTGCACGCAGCGTCACGGTACGCTCGTCGGCGCCGCACCGCTCGAGGCGGACGCGCATCGTCAGAATGTCTTTTGCAGGCTGTCGTTCGCGCTCGAGCAGTTGTTGCGGTTCGCGTGCTGCTTGTCGTCGAGCACGTAGCGCACCAGCACCTCGACCGGGTCGGTTCGTTGCGACGTGGCGCGGAAGATGCGGAACTGCAGCGGATACGCTACGCCCGCGGCGAGCGCCGGCAACGGCTGCACGGCGACGACGTTTCCATCGCGCAACAACTCGGCGTGCTGTGCGGTGTGCGGCAGCTGTGATTCGAAGCCGATGTTCGAGAACACCCCGGTGATCAAGAGACGGTCGGCGGTTGCCGTGCGGACGGAACCTTTGATCACCTTGATCTGCAGATCGGTGACGGAAATGTCGCTGCCTTGGCAGGGCGCCGGTGACGGCGTCGCCATGGCGAGCACACCGGCCAGGAAAACCGCGATCATCCCAGCGTTGTTAGCCCAGCGCGGCTTGTTCGCCCCCCACTAGGGCGTGGCGAGTGCGGCGAACGATGCGAGGCCGGCGCTGCGGTCGACGCGGCGGCGCGGGAGGGTGTAGGGCGCGGCGAGCGAGGTCACGATGCCCGGCCGCTCGGTCAGCGCGGCCTTGATCCCCGAGCGCTGCATCAGGATGAGCGTGGCCGCGTTCCAGCGGCCCGCCGGGTACGCGTAGGTCGTCGGCCGCGCCACGTAGCGCGACAGCGCGGCGACGCAGGCGGTCACTTCGTGCGCCGCCTCCTTCGGGCTCACCACGGAGAGGTCGAGGTGGCGCGTACCGTGGCAACCGATCTCCATACCGTCCGCGCGCATCGTTCGCAGCTGCGCCCAGCCGGCGTGCTTCCCGTCGCCCACGAAGCCGGCGCTGATGTAGAAGCTCGCGCGATCGCCGTACTTGCGCAAGATCGGCGTGACGACGGTGGCTCCGTCGGTATAGCCGTCATCGAAGGTGAGCACCACCGCGTTGCGCGGATGCTGACCCCGTCGCAAGGCGTCGGCCAAATCGTTCATCGTGAGCGTCCGGATCGCATGGGCGCGCAGCCACCCGAGCTGCGCTTCGAATACGGACGGCTCGATCGTCAACGAGCGGCCGACCGCGCCCGGCGGCGTATGCGGGTCGACCATGTGATACATCAGCACCGGCACCCCTCCGACCGGCGCGGCAGCGAGAGTACCGGCCAGGATCGCGAGCAGACAAATGAGACGCATCAAGAACTCCCCGGGATGATGACCGCGAGCGCGCGGAAGCGCAAGGTTCCGGCCGCAGTCACCGGCGCCCCGCCCAACGAGCGCACCACGTAGACCGACGTCAGCCGCACCGGCGGGTTGAGATCGGGCGGCAGGACGATCGCGATGCGCCGCCAGCCGGTCCAGTCGACGCTCTTGGCCAGCGTGAGCAACGACTTCTCACCGTAGCGATTCACGAACGACGCGCGCAACGGCACCCCGTTGCCGTCACCGAATACGTCGAGACTGAACTTTACCGGTTCGCCGGGGAGCGGGATCACGGCGTTGGCGTACGCCGCGCGCGCACTGCCGGTAAAATCGTAGGCCAGTACCGTTTCGGGATAGGCCGCAACGGCGACGGTGTGGCTGCCGACGCGGATCGGGGTCGTCGCGATGACCGCGCCGAGCGTCGCGGTGGCCGTCGTGTCGCCGCCTTGCGTGTCGTACACGACGCGCGTGCCGCTCGCGGTTTGCGAACCCAGCATCCAGCGCACCGGCGCATCGCCGAGAACGATCGGCGCACCGCGCTCGTCGGCGGCGCTCACCGTCAGCGGAAGCGCTACGCCTCGAGCGGGATTCGGACGATCCGGCGCGATCGTCAGCGCCGCCACGCGATCGACCGTGCGATACGGCACCTCGGCCGTCAACGTGCCGCCGCGTTCGCGCACGGTCGCGACGTGCGCGCCCAACGCCGGATCCGTCACCAGCGGGGCGACCTCGGCGCTCCGCACGAGATGATCGCCGTCGTCGACGATCGCACCCCGCAACGCGACCGCCGCGCCGCGATACGCGATGAACGATGACGGCCGCACGACGAGATGCGGATGCGCGGCGCTCGGCGCATCGCTGTATGCCAGCAGCGCATCGGCGACGGGGCGCTCGCGGCCGTCGCTCGGATCGTTCACCACGCTCGGCCCGGCGTCGCCCAGCGCGCGCGTCACGAGCGTCGCCGAACCGCCGGAATCGAACGCGAGCCCGTCGGTTGCGCCGAAGCCGCGCATCAACGCGCCGAACTCCGGCCGCGTGAGCCCGATCGACACCGCCGCATTGCGTCCGTCGACCACGATCAAGAGCAGCGTTCCATCGGGTTCGAGCGCGGCGCCCGCAACCGGAAAGCGAACGCTGCTCTCTTCCGGCGCGGGGCTGTACGGATCGTCGACCGCGGCGCCGTGCGCGACGAGCAGCGGACCGCCGCCGACCGCTGCCCGCAGGTTCTCGGCCGCGGGCGTCGTGTCGAACGCCAGCGTGACCGTGTCGCCCACATTCGGCAGCGGCCCCATCGCCTGCGCCGCCGGACCGAATCCGAGCAGCGCGCCGCCGACCGGCCCGGACGGCGGCGCGCCGATCGTGCCGACGCGATACGTTCCGGGCGATCCGGCCGGCGTATCGACGGGAACGAGCCCCGCCGCGATGACCTTCGGCGTTGCGGTGAGCGCGCCGTAGGCCGGCGTGATCAACGTTGCACCGCCTTGCGGCGGCCACTCGTTGACGCCGGTGAGCGGCAGTTGCGTGGTCCCGTACGCAACCGTGCCGGCGAAGCTCACGTAACCGATGCCGACGTCGCCGCCGCTCGATACGTCGAGCGCGGCGCGTTTCGACGGCGAACGCAGCAGCGCACCGTCCCGCACGACGACGTTGAGCGGCTGGTTCGTGTTGCCGATATCGAAGTAGTCGGCGTTGATGCCCGCGACGGCACCGGTGCGCGCGGCCATCGACGAAACGGTCTCGCCGCTCGAGATCATGTGATCGCGCGCGACCGCGGCTTCAAGCCGCACCGTCGGATCGTGCGTGTCGATCGCGACGACGTGAATCACCAGCGGACCGGCGTTGGTCGTGAGGCGGTAGTCGGCACGGCGAATACCCGGCGCAACCTCTTCCGGCGCCGACCACTGTGCGACGACGAGCGGAAACGGCGCCGGCGGCGCGAGCGAGGCCGGAAGCGCGATCACGGCGCGCTACCCGGCGTCGGTTCCGCGTGGGGGCGCGGCGCGGTCACGATCGTTCCGAGCGGCGCCGTGCTGTAGACGAACAGCGCGTCGGTGACGTAGCGTTCCTCGCTGAAATCCGACGGTACGTTGCGCACGGTCGTGGCGCTATTGCCGGGCGCGCGCGAGACGAGCGTCACCGATCCGCCGGAATCGAGCGCCATCGCATCGATCATCCCGTAACCGCGCAACAGATCGCTGAACTCGGGCCGCGTCATGCCGATCGAACGCTCGGGATGGCGTCCGTCGACCGCGGCGAACATCAACGTTCCGTCGGACATGGTGCCGATCGCGATCACCGGCCACTGCACGTTGCGCTCGTCGGACGCCGGCGCATGCGTGTCTTCGTACCAGAGGCCGTCCTTCAGCAGCAACGGACCCGAGCCGATGCCGGCAAACGCACCCGGCACCGGCGGATCGATCGCATAGCTGAGATCGATCACGTCACCCGGTTTGGGCAACGGTTCGCGAACCAGATCGCTGATGCCGAGTCCCCACGTCACCGGGATAGCCGTCGTGGTCCGCTGCAGCGAGAGCACGCGGTAGTGCGAATCGCCGAGCGGCTGCAGCGCCGCGAACGTCACGCCCGGCGCGGGCGGCAGCAGCTTGCCGAAATCGGGGGTGATGATCACGACGTCGCGCGTCGGCCACGAATTGAACAGCGTGACCGGATACGTGCGCGTGCCGTCGACGGCGCGCGCGCGCAGATGAAAGCGGGCGAACGTCGGGTTGTTGGTGCGGTCGAAAATCACCGCTTCGTGATCGGTCGGGCCGTGGTAGAGCACACCGGACTTGATCAGCAATCCCTGCGGCTCGTAGGTGCGGCCGATATCGAAGTAGTCGCCGTTCGCGCCCGCGACCGCATGCGTACGCAGCGCGAGATCGGACGTCCGCTCGCCGGTCGAGATCACGTGGTCGTGCGAAAGCGCCGTATCGAAGTGCAGCGTCGGCTCCTTCGGATCGACCGCGATCAACTGGATGACGTGCGGAACGGCTTTGGCCGTCATCGCGTATTGCCCAAACGTGATGCCGGGAGCGGTCGTCTCGACGTTCATCCAGCGCAGGTTCGGCTGCGCGGCGATCAGCCCGAACATGTGCGTGAGCGCGCGCAGATCGCGCGTCCCCGAACCGAAAATACGTCCCCAATCGGTACCGTCGTGCACTTCGCCGACGGCCGCAACCGGCGTTCCGTCGTCGAGAACCGCGTCGAGCCCGGTGCTGCCCAAACCGTCCGCCGCGATCGTCACGGTGCCCGTCAGCGCGTGCAGCGCATGACCTTGGATCGAACCGCGGACGCCGTCGAGCGTGAACGTTCCGTGCAAGCCGCCGGCCGAGGTGAACGTCACGTTGCGCGCATCGCCGTCGTTCAAAGCGAGGTCCGGGTTGCCGAAGAGCGCGGCCACCGGCGCGACCGGTAACGCCGCGGCGCTCCAATGCTGGTCGATGTTCTGCCCGTCGTCGACCGCGTTCGCGCTGAACGGATACGCGGTATCGCCGATGACGTCGCCGTGCAGATCGTAGGTGAGGTGTGCGGCCGCATCGAGCGTGCCGTTCAAGCCGGCCACCTCGAGCTTGGCCGCCCCTGTGCTGCGCACGATCGACAATGCGGCGTTCGTCACGTGCAAACGCAGATGTCCGAGGTTGAGGATGTGCGCGGCGCTGGGCGCCCCGCTCAGTTCGTCACCGGTCAAGCGATCGACCGCGACCGTGACGTGCAGCCCGGTGGGGCGCACATCCCATTCATCGCCGTTCACGGTATAGGCGACGCGGTCGGCCGTGAGCGTCGCCGAGCCGGCGGCCGTTTGCACGCTCACGCCTTCCAGAATCGTCAGACCGTCTTCACGGCGCAGGTTGGCGATCGTGGCGTCGCCGCCGAAGGCGCCCGACAACGCTCGCTCGACGACCATCTTCTCGATCGTATCGTGCGCCGCGGCGGCAAACGCGATGAGGAAGATGACGACGCAGGCAGCGATGACGGCGATGCGCTGCCACGAAGGCCGAGGGAACGCGCGCTTCGCTGAAGCAACACCGCTTTTGATGGTCACCCGCTTCCTCGCCTGGACGGCCTTCGTTTGCTTCATGCTGATGGCAGCACCCGTAAGGGGAGCGAATGACGGACTTCCGCAGATCGCTTCCGGTGGACGAACGCCGTACGTCGCCGTCATCGTTTGGCACGACGTCGTTCCGGCGAAGGAAGTTTGGTTCGACACCCCGCTCGATACCTTCAAAACGCAACTGGCCGCGATCGCGCGCGGCGGCTATCATGTGATCACGCTCGAAACGCTGCGCGCGCACCTCGAGCACGGTGCGCCGCTGCCGAGCAAGCCGCTCGCCTTGACCTTCGATGATAACGGCCACGGCATCTATGAAAACGCTTTCCCGTTACTGCGGAGCTATCATTATCCCGCCACAATGTTCGTGCACTCGAACTTCGTCGGCACGACGACGCATGGGAAGCGGCACACGACCTGGCCGCAGCTGCAGGAGATGTCGCACAGCGGCATCATGACGATCCAGAGCCTCACCGCCAATCATCCGCCCGATCTGCGCCAACTCAGCGACGCCGACGTCGTGCACGAACTCACGCTCTCGCGCACGTCGCTACAGTATCATCTGGGTCACAAGATCTACGCGCTCGTCTATCCCGAAGACAACTACGACGAACGGCTCGAGCGGCTCGCGGCGGCCAACGGTTACGAGCTGGCCTTCATCGAGGATTGGGGCAGCGCCGGCGACTCCGCCAACCTGCTCGAAATCCACCGCTACTCCGCCCTCACCCGTTTCGCCCAAGCCCTCACCGACGTCGCCGCCGGCCACAGCTAGCGCCCCATGTCAACGCCAGATATCGGTGATCGGGGTTGCCGTGACAGCTTTACCGGTGAGCGGTAGACCGTAGAGGTCTTCGAGGGTGCGCAGGACGTTGTAGTGATTGAGGTGCTGCGGGTAGCGGCCCGCGCGGATCATCGGGCCGACGAACATCGTCGGAATCGAGTTGACCGCATCGAAGCCTTCGTCCCACGTGAACACGACCAGCGTGTCGTGCGTCGCGGCCCATTTCAAGAGCGGTGCGAGATGCGCGGCGGCCCACGCATCGCCTTCCCGGACGGTGCCGTCATGCATGTCGTCATCGACGTTGGGCACGATGAACGTCACGGTCGGCAAATCGTCGAACGACGTCAAGCCGTCGAGCGGGCGATGCAGCTGCTGCGGAATGTTGGTGAAGTGCGTCCAGGGCGCATGTTTTTGCGCGTACGTTCCGGCCGAGCAGCCCATGAAGCCCGCTTTCGGTAACGCTTCGGAGTAGGCGGCGAACGTCAGGTGCGCGGCCAGCAGCTCGCTGGCGAGGTTCGGCGCATCCGGCGGCACGCCGAGCGCGGGACAACGGTCGCCGTTGGAGTTCGTCAGGCCGGCCAGGAGCGCGAAGTAGTTCGGCTGACTCGGATGCGTGACGCCGTAGGCGTGCGTGAACAGCGCGCCGGAGCGCGCGACCGTCGCGAGATAGGGCGCATCGCCGCTCTCGACGACTTGCGCGAGCGTGTGGTTTTCTTCGATGACCACGACCACGTGCGCCGGCCGCGGCAACGTGCCCGCTTGCGCGCCGCCGGCAAACGTACTCACAGCCACGCTCAGCGCGGCCGCAAGGAGCTGCCGGATCACCGCTCGCCTTCGAAGTAATCCAGGGCCGGTTCGCTACGCACGATCACGCCCGTCGTCTCGACCAGCAACTTGCGCGAATCGGGATAGTGACAGACGTCGCCCGGATCGATGTTGGCGAACATCAGGATCACGGCCGACGTGTCGCCTTCGTTCGAGAGACGGTGCGCGCCGCGCTCGCCGGTCGCAAACGCGATCACGTCGCCCGGCCGCAGTTCGAAGGTGCCCTGCGGCGTGCGCAGCGTCGGCGTTCCCGACCACACGACGAACGCTTCTTCTTCCTGCGTGTGCCAGTGGTTGGGACAGTACACTTCGCCGCGTTCGAGCACGCCCAGCGCGTAACCCAAACGCGTGGCGCCGAGCAGGCGGCCGACCTCCGCCGCCGCGCCGGTATACGGCGGCGGTCCGCCGTCGGGCACGAACGCGAGCTCGTCGAGATTCACGCGCCGCGTCAGCACGCCGTCGCGCGCGTCGAGCATGTCGACCAGCGCTTCCCAACCGTGGTGAAACACCGGCATGCCGTCGCCGACGAGCAAGTGACGCACGCCGAGGGCCATGAGCTGCCGTACCGAGAGCGCCGCGCGCGCCGGGTCTTCGAGCTTCTCATCGGGCATCAGCCGCACCGCACCCGCGGGCACGCCCCACAACGCATCGCCGGTGATCGCGCTGCGGCTCGAGCGGTGCACGAGCGCGAATTCGCCCGGCGTCTTGAAGCCGTCGAAACCGACGACGCTCCAACCGAAGATCGATTCACCGTGCGCGAGCGTGCGCGCGACGGGAACGCTTATCTCGTTCGCATCCGGCAGCGAGGCGATCACCGGCACGTCGTAGCGCTGCGCGAACAGGGCGGCCGCGCGCTCGTGGTCGCGGTTGGTGATGACGACGGCGGCCAGTCCGCGCTCGTCGACGAACGCCAGATCGTCGGAATCCGGTTCGAGCGGATCGACCACCATGTTGCCGCCGTCGCCGGCGACGAACCACGCGTTGAAGAACATCGCGCGATCGGCTTGCCAGCGCGACCACGTCCAAACGCCGGGCACGATCGTCGTCTGCATCAGGACGCGCTCGCGATGCCGTCGGCCGCGTCGCGCGCGCTCGCCGTTGCCGCGCGCTCGCCCGCCGGACCGTACCCGCCGCCGCCGGCCGTCTGCACGACGAGCGTTTCGCCCGCGTTCACCTGCAAGGTCACCTTGGCTGGAAGCGTGCGCATCGTCGGTTCTCCCTCATCGCCGGCCGCGATCAGCGTATGTCGCCCGGGTGCCCCGGCACCGCCGCCGGCGCTGCCCCGCGGCCGCACGGCATGCCGTTCACCCAAGAGCGAAATCGTCGCGCTGCCGGCACGAACCTGCAACGCGCGCACGAGTCCCGCGCCGCCGCGCTGCCGCCCCGCACCCGCGGTGTCATCCGCGAACTCATAGCGCGTGACGCGCAACGGAAAGGTACGCTCGAGCACCTCGATCGGGGTGTTGAGCGTGTTCGTCATGTGCGCTTGGATCGCGTCGACGCCGTCGGCCTGCGGACGTGCGCCCATCCCGCAACCGTTGGTCTCGTAGAATGCCCACGGCGCGCCGCGCTCGTCGACGCCGCCCATCATCACGTTGTTCATCGAGCCGCCGCTTTGTGCGGGCACGCGGTCGGGCGCGAGCATTCCGAGCGCGGCGAGAACGAGATCCGCGTTGCGCATCGACGTCTCGACGTTGCCGGCCGATACGGGCGCCGGACGGTGCGGGTTCAAGAGCGTGCCCTCGGGCACGTACACCTCGATCGGCCGGAACACGCCGTCGTTCATCGGGATATCCGCCGCCAGGAGCGCGCGAATCGCGTAGTACACCCCGGAGAGCGTCACGCCGTAGACGGCGTTGAGCGGCATCGGCAGTTGCGGCGAGGTGCCGGTGTAGTCGAGCCGCATCGTCTCGCCGCGCTTTTCGAGCCGTAACCGCAGCACGATCGACGGCCGGCCGTTTGCGTCTTCCATCACGTCGCTGCACTCCGCGACGCCGTCGGGAAACGCGCGCAGCGCCGCGCGCATGCGCCGTTCGCCGTCGTCGATCGCCTTGGCCGTCGCCTGCGCAACGGTTTCCGCGCCGTAGCGCTCGACCAGATCGCGCACGCGGCGCTCACCGGTCACGTTGCCGGCCAGCTGCGCGCGCAGGTCGCCGCTGCGCGTCTCGGGCGTGCGCGAGTTGGCGCGGAAGAGCGCAACCGTCTCCGGCACCACCACGTCGTCGCGCATCAGGCGCATCGGCGGCATGATGAAGCCTTCGGCAAAGAGCTCGCGCGCGTTGGGCGGCATCGAGCCCGGCACCATGCCGCCGACGTCGGCGTGATGCGCCTTGTTGCAGGCGTAACCGAAGATCGCGCCGTCGACGAAGATCGGCCGGATCACCGTGACGTCGTTGAGGTGCGTGCCCGACAGGTACGGATCGTTGACCACCCACTGATCGCCGGGCAGCATCGCGTCGCCCGTCGTTGCGATGCGTTCGAGCGTGCGCCGCAGGCCCCACGGCAGACTTCCCAAGTGAACGGGGATGTGTTCGGCCTGCGCGACGAGGCGCAACTGCGCATCGAAGAGCGCGCACGAATGGTCGAGCCGTTCCTTGATGTTCGGCGAATACGCGGCGTTACGCACCGCGATCCCCATCTCTTCGCTCGCGTAGAGCAAACCGGAGACGATGATCTCGGCGGTGATCGGATCGAGGCCGGTGGCAATCACGCGCGTTTCTCCAGCAGCAAGTTTCCGGTGACGTCGGCCGTCGCACGCCAGCCGCGCGGCACCCACGTCGTCGTGTCGTACTGCTCGACGATCGCCGGGCCCTCGAACGCCGCACCCGCATCCAAAAGTTCGCGTTGGTAGATCGCGGCATCCACGAAGGCGCCGGCATCCCACACACGCCGCGTCTTTGTGTCATCCCGAGCGGAGCGCCGCACGGCGCGTAGTCGAGGGACAGCGCTGACGTCGGCGATTGTGGCGGTCCCTCGACTACGCGCCCCACGGCGCTCCGCTCGGGATGACACGGCGCCAGTTGCTGTGATGCGGACCGTTGCGAGTTCGACGCGTTCGTCGCGTACGGCATACCCGTAGCGGCGTTCGTGACGTTGATGGAACGCCTCGGTGATCGCGCTCTCGTCACCCTCGAACGGCACGGTGAGATCGAAGGACTGACCGGCGTAGCGCACATCGAGTTCCGCCACGATGCGTATCCTTTCGTCCGGCACATCTTGCAGACGCAGCGCGTCACGCGCTTCTTCGCTCAGCGCCGTCGCGACGCTGCGCGCGTTGCCGAGCGTCGTCGCATCGAGCGGCGCGACGAGCGAACGCGAAAACGTCGCGCGCACGTCGGCCGCGAGTAGTCCGAGCGCGCTGAACAAGCCGGGGTAGCGCGGCACGACGACCCGCCGCATGCCGAGATCATCGGCCAGCGCGCAGGCGTGCAGCGGACCGCCGCCGCCGAACGCCATCAGCACGAAGTCGCGCGGATCGAGCCCGCGCTCGACCGAAACGATCCGCAGCACCTTCGCCATGTCGGCGTCGACCAGCGCCACGATGCCGGCCGCCGTGCGCTCTACGTCGCCCCCGAGCGGCGCGGCGACCGTCGCGACCGCGGCGTACGAACGCGCCGCGTCGATCGGAAACGCCCCGCCGACCAGCGCGACCGGATTGAGCCGCCCGAGCACGACGTTGGCATCGGTCACGGTCGGTTGGGTGCCTTTGCCGTAGCACGCCGGCCCCGGATCGGCGCCGGCCGAGAGCGGGCCCACGCGCAGCACGCCGACCGAGTCGAGGCGCGCGATCGTGCCGCCGCCGGCGCTCACCTCGGCCAGGTCGACGAACGGGAAGCGCACCGGGTACCCGCTGCCCGCGCGGCCGCGCCCGCTATGGGTCGCGCCGGCGGCTTCGAACTCATACGCGATCTCGGGCTGACCCCCGATGATCGTGCCGGCTTTGGCGGTCGTGCCGCCCATGTCGAACGAGAGCACGTCGGCGATCCCGAGCGTCGCGCCCACCGCCGCCGCCGCGATCACGCCGCTGGCCGGGCCGCTCTCCACCAGCGTCGCCGGCCGGTCGGCAACGAACGCGAGCGCCGCGGTTCCGCCATTGGACTGCATGACGAACACCGGCGCGGCGATGCCCAGCGCGCGCACGCCCGCCGCCAACCGTTCCAAATACCCGCGCACGACCGGCAGCAGCGCCGCGTTGACGACCGCGGTCGAGAAGCGTTCGTACTCGCGCTCCTCGCGCACCAGCGCCGACGACGCCGTGACGGCTACGCCGGGCAACGCGGCATGCAGAGCCTCGACGACGGCGCGCTCGTGTACGTCGTTGGTGTAGCTGTTGAGCAGCCCGACGGCGACGCTGCCGATGCCCCGTTCGCGAATCGTCGCCACGGCGGCGGCGACGCCGGCCGGGTCGAGCGGGACGTGCACGCTGCCGTCGTAGTCGATGCGCTCGCGCACCGTCAGCCGGTCTTCGCGCCGCGCCAAGGGCGTGGGGCGGGTTACGTGCAGGTCGTAGACCGAGCTGCGCGCCTGGCGCCCGATTTCGAGCACGTCGCGGAAGCCCTCGGTCGTAATGAACGCGACACGGGGCAGATCGAGGTTGACCTGGCCCAACAGCGCGTTGGTCGCGATCGTGCTGGCGTGGCTCAGCGCAACGATCTGCGTGGCATCGATGTCGCGCAACAGGGTGCGCAAGGCCTCGAGTAGGCCGATTTCCGGGGCGGCCGGCGTGGTGGCCACCTTGTAGCGCAAGATGGCGCCGCGGGCGTCGGTTGCGACGAGATCGGTGAACGTCCCGCCGACGTCCACGCCCACCCGCCAGGTCACCGGGCTGCGTTCAGCCCGGCGGTGCGGGAGTTAGTTCCAGTGGAGCTCGCGGGCGATTTGCTTGCGCTCCCACTCATCGGAGAACGCGATGTCCCCCGATTCCGCGGGTGCTTGCTGCTGATGTCCGTCGAACCAACTGAAGACTTTTGCCACCAGTGCGTCGATGGCGTCGTGTGAGAATTGAGCTTTGGGTTCCATGGGCTAATTGTAACGTAACGTAACATTACTTGTCAGTCGGATTTGTCTGAGATGCCACTTTAATCGCGCGTTAAGTAACTGCAGAAAACTGCTAACGGTGCGGTAAAAGGCTGAAACAATTTCCCAGGATGCATTCTGAGCATGCTAACTTCCGACGAGTTCGCGCAAAGCGTGCTGGAATATTTTCGGCGCTTTGCCCTGAAAGAGCACCGATTCGTTGCCGCCGACCTGTTTGCGCAACTCGATCAGCTCGTCGCGGAGCGCCGCGGCCTTCTCGAATTCGAGGTTCGCCGCGGCCTCGCGCATCTTGCGTTCGATATCGTTGGACATCGCCATCGCAACCTCGCGCGGCAGCTTCTCCGCCCGCAGGCCCGTGGCCGCAACGCTGCTGGAGCTGACGAGGGCGAGAATGTCGCGCACTTCCTTGCGAATGGACTTCGGCTCGATGCCGTGCTCGAGGTTATATGCCACTTGCCGCTCGCGGCGCCGTTTCGTTTCGCCCAGCGCGCGCGCCATCGACTGCGTGACGACGTCGGCGTACATGATCACTTTGCCCTCGACGTTGCGCGCCGCACGGCCGATCGTCTGGATCAGCGCGGTCCCGCTGCGCAGATAGCCTTCCTTGTCGGCGTCGAGAATGCCGACCAGCGACACCTCGGGCAGATCGAGACCTTCGCGCAGCAAATTGATCCCGACCAGCACGTCGAACTCGCCCTTGCGCAGGTCGCGCAGGATCGCGATGCGTTCGAGCGTCTCGATCTCGCTGTGCAGGTAGCGCACCTTGAGACCGTTCTCGAGCAAGTAGTCGGTGAGGTCTTCGGCCATCTTCTTGGTCAGCGTCGTGACCAGCACGCGTTCGTCTTTTTCGGTGCGCTTGCGGATCTCGTCCATCAGATCGTCGACTTGATGGCGCGTCGGGCGCACCTCGACTTCCGGATCGACGAGCCCGGTCGGCCGGATCACCATCTCGACGACTTGCTGCGAGCGCTTCATTTCGAACTCCGCCGGCGTCGCCGAAACGTAGATCACCTGATTGAGGTGGGCCTGGAATTCGTCGGCCGTGAGCGGCCGGTTGTCGAGTGCCGAAGGGAGGCGGAAACCGTGCTCCACCAAGGATAATTTGCGCGAACGGTCGCCGCCGTACATGCCGCCGACCTGCGGGATCGTAACGTGCGACTCGTCGACGAAGAGCAGCCAGTCCTTGGGAAAGAAGTCGAGCAGGCAGAACGGCGTCGAGCCTGCTTCGCGGCCCGAGAGCGGTCGCGAGTAGTTCTCGACACCGTTGCAGTAGCCGACCTCGCGCAGCATGTCGAGGTCGTAGCGCGTGCGCTGTTCGAGCCGTTGCGCCTCGAGCAATTTGCCGTTGTCCTTGAAGTATTTCAGCCGCTCTTCCAGCTCGATCTCGATGTCTTCGATCGCGCGCTTGAGCTTTTCGTCCGGCGTGATGTAGTGCTTGGCCGGGAAGATCTTCAGCTCGTCCTTCGACTCGACGTACTCGCCCGTGAGGATGTTGACGACGTTGATCGCCTCGACTTCATCGCCGAAGAACTCGATGCGATGAACGAGTTCTTCCTCGACGCCTACGAACTCGAGGGTATCGCCGCGCACGCGGAACGTCCCGCGTACGAGGTTGAGGTCGTTGCGCCGGTATTGCATCCCGATCAGCTTGCGCAAGAAGTCGTCGCGGTCGACCGTATCGCCGATCTTGATGTCGGCCGAGAGTTCCATGTAGTCGGCCGGCGAGCCCAAACCGTAGATGCACGACACCGAGGCCACGATCAGCGTGTCGGGCCGGGTCAGCAGCGACTGGGTGGCCGAATGCCGCAGGCGCTCGATCTCATCGTTGATCGAGGAGTCCTTGGCGATATAGGTATCGGTGTGCGCGATATACGCTTCGGGCTGGTAGTAGTCGAAGTACGAGACGAAGTACTCGACCGCGTTGTGCGGGAGAAAGTCCCGGAACTCGGCGCACAGCTGGGCAGCTAGGGTCTTGTTGTGGCACAGCACCAGGGTCGGCTTCTGGACCAGCTCGACGACCCGGGCCATCGCCATGGTCTTGCCGCTGCCCGTGACCCCGAGGAGCGTCTGGGCGTGGTCCCCCCGCAGGACGCCCTTCGCCAGCGCCTCGGTGGCAGCCGGCTGGTCCCCGGCCAGTGCGTAGGGGCTGACCAACTCGAATTTGGGCATAAGAACTCCCCATAACACCCCGACGGGTCCGAACCGCTTCAGGAGGGCGACTGCCGCTCGAGCGAGGAAAGGTTGGGGCTTCCCCCGTGCGCTCAGGCGATCGCGGGATGCGTAAGGAGTACCTCCGTGATCCAGCCGCCGCTGTTGTTTAGCGGGACGTCCAACCGCGAACTGGCCGACGAGATCGCCAAGAAGATGCAAACGCGCATCGGCAACGCGCTCGTCGATCGTTTCAAGAACGACGAATGTCGCATCGAAATTCGCGAGAACGTCCGTGGAGCGGAAGTCTTCGTTCTACAGTCGCTCTGCCGCACGCCGTGGGGCGGGTCGGTCAACGATGCGATTATGGAACTGCTGCTGATGATCGACGCCCTGGTGCGCGCGTCGGCCAACCGCATTACCGCGGTCATTCCGTACTACGGCTACGCCAAGCAAGATAAGAAAACGAAAGGCCGGGAACCGATCTCGGCCAAGCTGCTGGCGAACATGCTGCAGACGGCCGGCGCCGAGCGGATCGTAACGCTCGACCTGCACGCCGCGCAGATTCAGGGGTTCTTCGACGTTCCGGTCGACAACCTGATGGCCGCCCCGCACATGTGCAACCATCTGCGCAACGAGAAACTCTTCGGCGACAAGATCGTCGTCGTCTCACCCGATGCGGGCGGCGTGCCCCGCGCCGAGTTCTTCGCCAAACGGCTGAAGTCGACGCTGGCCGTAATCATCAAGCGCCGGCCCGAACCCGACGTCTCCGAAGTGACGCACATCGTCGGCGAGGTCGAGGGCAAGATCGCGGTCGTCGTCGACGACATGATCTCGACCGGCGGCACCCTCGTCAAGGCCTCCGAAGCGCTGATCAAACGCGGCGCGACCGAAGTGTACTGCCTCGCGACGCACGGCATCTTTGCCGGCGACGCGGTCAAGCAGTTCGAAGCCTCGGAGATCCGCAAGGTGATCGTCACCAACACGATTCCCGCCTCGGCGCATCCGGACGGCATGGGCGGCCGCATCGAACAGCTGTCGATCGCGCAGATCCTCGCCGACGCGATCAAGCGCATCACGGCAAACCGTTCGGTTTCCGAGCTGTTCGCGAGCGATGACTTCGTCGAAGGCAGCAGCCCCACGAGCACCACTACTGAAGAAGCTCCGCACCTCGAAGCGAACGCCGAAGCGGCGATCGCGGCTGCGGTTTAAGGAACCACCAACCCCGTCATGGCGAAACTGCAACGCGTCACCAACGTGACGATCCATCCCCGCGCCGAAATCGGCACCACCGGCGCCAAGAAGGCGCGCCGCGAAGGCCGCATCCCCGGCGCGCTCTACGGTCACGGCGACGCACAAGCGATCGCGGTCGACGCGAAAACCCTCAACGAGCTGCTTTCGTCCGGCGGCCAGAGCCACATCGTCGAAGCGACGATCGGCGGCAAGAAAGAATCCGTGCTGCTGCGTGAAGTGCAGCGCGATCCGATCACGCACCGTCCGATCGCGGCCGACTTCCAGCGCGTGTCGTCGACCGAAGCGATCTCCGCATCCGTCCACATCGTCACCGTCGGCGTCGCGCCGGGCGTGAAAGAGGGCGGCGGCGTCATGGACATCGTCACCCACGTGCTCGAGGTCAAAGGTCCGGCGGGCAGCCTGCCGGAGCACTTCGAGCTCGACGTCACCGCGCTCAACGTCAACGATCACATCACCGCCGGTGACGTGAAGTTGCCGGCCGGCTTCACCTTGATCACGCCGGCGGAAACCGTCGTCGTGGCCGTTGAAGGTTCGCGCACGGCATCCGACGATGCGGCGCTCACGGCTGCAGCAGCGGCTGCCGCTCCGGCCCCGGCTCCCGAAACCGCCGCCGCACCCTCCGCCTCGTAGTTCGGCGCCATAGACGACCTTCGGCTCATCATCGGGCTCGGCAACCCCGGGCCCGAATATGCGCGAACGCGCCACAACATCGGGTTCATGGTCGTCGAAGAACTCGCGCGCCGTTGGCAGCTCTCGGGCTGGACCAAGCGGCGCGACGCGCGCCTCGCGCTCGACCGCAGCCGTAACGCGGCGATCGTCGAGCCGCTGTCGTACATGAACGACAGCGGACCGCCCACGCTCGGCGTCGCGACGTTCTACAAAGTTCCGCCGCCGCGGATCCTGGTCGTCGTCGACGATCTGGATTTGCCGTTCGCGCGTCTCCGTTTGCGCGCGGAAGGCAGCTCCGGCGGGCATAACGGGCTCAAGTCCTTGATCGAAGTGTTCGGCCAAGCGTTTCCGCGGCTGCGCGTCGGCATCGGCCGCGATCGCGAGAGCGGCGAAGCGATCCGCCACGTGCTCGGTGCGTTTTCGGCCGAAGAAAATGACGCGCTGCCGGGTGTGATCGACCGCTGCATCGAGGGCATCGAATTGTGGCTGCGCGGCGACATGCAGGGCGCGTTGAACCGCATCAACGCGGCGAATGCTCCAAATGCAAAGAGGAACGAAGGCGGAGAGCCCAAAGACGCATAGATGATCGTCGTTCGGATCGACGAGGCGACGCTTGCGACCGATGGCACTACCCTCTACGCGGATCTCGCGTTTCTGGTCGAGCGCGGCCAGCAGCCGATCGTCGTCGCGCCGTCGACCGACGCGGCCCGTACGATCGTGAAGACGATCAACCGCACGAGCGACACGGCCGTCGGCGTATCCGGCGCCGATGCGGGAATGCTGCCCGCCGCCGGTGAGGGATTGGGCGCGGTGCAAACGCGGCTCTTGCATACGCTGCTCTCGGCCGGCTACATCCCGGTCGTGGAGCCGCTCGCGTTCGGCATGTTTGGCGGCGACGTCGAAATTGCGGCCGACGAGGTCGCGAGCGCCGTGGCGCGTTCGATGGCGGCGAAGCGCGCGCTCTTCTTCCACGAGAACGGCGGCGTGATCGACGCGCTCACGCGCGAATGCATCGGCGAGCTGACGCCGGCCGAAGCGCTCGCATTAGCCGAAGATACGACCCTGCCGCACGACCTGCGGGCGGCCATGCGTGCCGCCGCCTTGGGCGTGCGCGGCGGCGTCGGCGCCGCCGACATCCTCGATGGACGCATCGCTCACGCCTCGATCGTCGAGCTGCTCACGGCTCGCCACGTCGGCACGCGCGTGCTGGGAACGGTCTTTCTCCAATAGCCCTGCGCGGCTAGTGAACCGGCTTCAGTAGCCGTTCAACTTCCGCTTGCAGCGGCATCACGACGTCGGCGGCGATCAGCGCGATGTGCGCCGCTGCCGGCGCAACGCTGCTCGCGATGCCGGCCGTCGTGCCGGCGCTGAAGCGGTCGATGAACTGCGTGTACGGGCCGCGGCCGATGTGCGCGGTCCACTCGTCGTCGTTCCCGCTCTCGAGCCGCGCGACCGCAACCGTGGTCGTCGCGTCGGCAGCGCTGGCATAGACCCAATGCTGAACGGTGATATCACGCTGCGAGCGCGTCGTGTGCCGGCGCGGCAACGGCTGGTAGCGCGTCGATTTCGTATCGGCGGGCAGCGCGAGCGAGATATCCAAACGCGGCACCTGAAAGTACCGCGTGCCGTCGATTTCCACGATCCACTTGGGAACTTCGGCGTAGAGTTCGAGGCCCGCGCCGTGCGCGGCCAGCCACCCGGCGATGTCGTGTGCCGCCGCAACGATCGCGTCGTTTTCCACCCGGTGCCCCTTGGAGCGAAACCGGCTTCATCCCCCCGCCGCCGGATGCGCCGGCGCTATTTGTGTTGCGCGGCCGCGGGCTTCACCTCAGCGGTCTTCGCTCCACCGACACGCACGGCGTCGATCGCCAACTGTAATGCACTCGCCGCATCAAGCAGACAACCGCATGCCTGGAAGCGTCCGGCGCGACACCCCTTGTTCGTGTGCAGCGTCGACGAATGACCGCAGCGGCAGAGAACCATGGAATCCATATATTTTTTAATACGTCACCCGTAGGCGTGCGTCTGTACGAGATCGCGCATTCAATGATCCGGTTTTTCGGATGGTCCCTACGTTAGCGCGGGCAGGGGTCGGCGGTCTTGCTGATCGCGGCGATGCGCGAGCCCAGCGGCGGGCGCGATTCGAAATACCAGCGGACGGTACGGCGGCCGCACAGCGCTACCAGATCGTCGTCGGCGCGGCGCACGAAGAGCCGCACGCCGGCAGAGCGGTCGGTGACGACCGTGAGGGCAACCGTGTCCGCGCGCCACTCGCCGGTTCGTTCGATCGAGTTGAACGCCGGGTAGAGCAGCAGCACCGCAACGCCGAGGAACGTGCCCACCAGCGGCAGGCGCGCGAGCGGATCGTCGTCGCGGCGAAAGCCGATGCGATCGCTGATCAGCACGGCAAGCGCGGCCGCGAAGACGAAGAGCGTCGTGCCGGCTAGCGTGAGCAGCAAGACGTCGTGTTCGGCCAGGTGCGCGTACTGTCGCGCCAACAGAAACACGCGCTCGCCCGGCGTCATCGCCTGCAGCGCCTGCGCGCCGATCAGGATGCGCGCGAAGGGACCGAGGCCCGACGTACGCGCGACCAGCGACGACGTGCGCTGTGCGGTTCCGCTGATCATCAGCGGAACCGGCGACGTTCCCAGCGCATGCGCGACGGCGTCGCCCTGCGCGACCAGCGCCGCCGGAGCGGGCCGGTCGTTCGACGTCAGCGGCGAGAACAGCACGGGCTCGACGGCAACGATGGTGAGCGCCGCGACGTAGAGGATGCCGATGAAGATCAGGTACCACAGCCGCGTGGAATCGACCAGCGCCAGGATCACCGCCACGACGATCGCGGTCGCCACCGAGACGGTCGCAATCCGCAACAACTCGGCCAAGAACCAATTCGGGATCGTCTGCACCGTGAGGCCCACGTTGTGCGCGACACGGTACGAGGCGAACGCAAACGGGAGCGCCGCTACCGTTGCCAGCGCGCCGAGCGCGGCGCCGAACGCGCTGCGGTACACCCACGGTTTGCGCATGCGCCGGCGTAACGTATCGCGCAAGCGGGCGGAGTTCCCCGACTGCCAGAGCCACCAGAACGCAACGATCGGCGCGAGCGCCCAGCCGGCAAAGAGCAAGTCCTGATAGTCGGCGATCGCCCGGGCCCGGCGCTGGCGAAACGGGTCGACGAGCGACGGAGCCGTCGCGTGCATCAGCACGGACGCCGGAATCGACGTCACGTGCCGATCTTCGTTCGACTGCGCGCGGGCCGCCGCCGGCACGATCAGCACGCATAGCAGTACTACGAGCGTAAGAAGGCGGCTTGGGCGCAGCCCAAACGCCACGGATTCGCCGTGGCGAATCCCGCTGTTAGATCGCAGCGGCGTATGCGTCGGGAAACGTGGCGGCGTGCTCCTCGGGGAACCGCTTACGGTATTGCTCCCAGCCGGTGAAGTTGCCCGATCGGGCCTGCGCGTCGAGCGCGGGCGTCGCCACGTGTTCGAACGGGCTCCAATGACCGTTGGCGCCGCCGCCCAGCAGCTTTTCGTACAGATCCAAATCGCGCTCGATGTCGCGTTTGCCGTCGTGCGTGAGATACGAGACGCGCGCGCAGCGGGCCACGCTCAGCTTGCACAACTGTTCGTCGGGCAACGTGCGTTCGTCGTCTTGGATCAAGGGCAGATGCCACCGCCCGAGCGCAACCGGTGCCGGAATGCTGGCGCGATACTGCGCGAGCATCATCTCCGCGACGTGTTTGATCTCGGGCTGTGCGTCGGGATGGCAGCGCTGGGTAAAGAAATTCGCCCAGTCGGTGGCGGTGATGATCACCGTGATCCACGCGAACGGTTCGAGCAGCCGGTTCACGAGCTGCTTGTGCAGATCGATGTCCTTTTCCGCCAGCCGCTCGGCATGCGCGAGCGCATCCTCGAGCGCCGACTGCCACTCGGCGCGCGCGAGCGCTTCCACCTCGGGCGTCACCGCTTCGCGCGCGCTCATGCCCGTCTGGTTGCGGCCCCAGTAGACGGGCAGCGCCGGCTCCTCGCGCACCGCGGCGATCATCTTCTTGATCGGGATCGCGCGCGAGCTCGCGGCATTCCGCGAGAAGACGCGGTGCGTCATCATCTCGCTATGGATGAAACGCGGATAGCTCACCTCGAGCGTCGTGAGGCGTGCTCCCGAAGGGGACCGGCTGTCGAGCAGAACCCGGGCTGAAAACGCCATTCCCGGCGCCTTCGGCGGACCGCGAACGCGCTACTTCTGGGCGACGAGTTGCGGGTAGGTTTTCTTCAGCGCGACGAGTTTCGGCGCGTCGTTGATCACGATGTACGGATCGTCCGGATGCAACAACGCGTAGCGGCGGTGGTAGGCTTCGGCGGGATAGAACGCTTTGAACGTTTCGAGCTTCGTCACGATCGGCGACTTGAAGCGATGCTCGGCCGTCAGGCGGGCGATCATCGCCTCCGCGACCGCACGCTGGTCGGGATTCGCTACGAAAATCGCCGAGCGATACTGCGTGCCCTCATCGGGGCCTTGGTAGTTGAGTTCGGTCGGGTCGTGCGAGACGGTGAAGAACACGGTGAGGATCTGTTCGAGCGAGATCTGTGCCGGATCGTAGGTGACGCGCACCGATTCGGCATGGCCGGTCGTGCCGGTGCTGGTCATCTCGTAGTGCGCCGTCGCTGCCGAACCGCCCGAGTAGCCGGGCATCGCCTCTTTGACGCCCTTCAGGCTGCCGAAGACCAGCTCTTGGCCCCAGAAGCAGCCGCCGGCGAGCACGATCTGCTGCAGCGGGGCCGCGGCGACGGGGCGGCCCAGGCCGCCGGCCAGTGCGAGCGCCCCAAAGAGCCCCAAGAAGAGTCCCAAGCCGAAGCGTCTGCGTGAAGTCGTCATGATACGGCTATATTACGACGCAGGAGCCGCTTTGGATGCAAGCGCGCTTACGCCGGACTCCGCTTCGACCGGCGAGTCGATGCGGGCCAGCGCCGGGAAAATCCGCCAGCACGCGATCGCGACGAGAATCGTCCCGACACCGCCCATCACGCACGCTCCGATCGGCCCGAACAGCGCAGCGGTAACGCCCGACTCGAACTCGCCGAGCTGGTTCGACGTTCCGATGAACAACGCGTTGACCGCGTTGACGCGGCCGCGCATAACGTCGGGTGTGAGGATCGCGACCAGCGTCGAGCGGATCACGACGCTGAGCACGTCGGATGAGCCCAGCACGACCAGCGCAGCGAACGAGAGCACGAGCCAGTGCGAGAGCCCGAACACGATCGTGGCCGCGCCGAACATCGTCACCGCAGCGAACATCACCCGGCCGGCGTGGCGGCGAATCGGGTAGCGGCCGATGAAGAGCGACACCGTGAGCGCGCCCACCGCCGGCGCGGTGCGCAACAAACCGAGTCCCCACGGACCGGTCATCAGGATATCGCGCGCGTAGATCGGCAGCAGCGCCGTCGCCCCGCCCAGCAGCACGGCGAACAGATCGAGCGAGATAGAGCCGAGCACCAGCGGCGAGCGGCGGATGAACGCCAGCCCGGCGAACACCGACTCGCGCGTCGGCGGCCCGGACGTCGTAACCGACTTACCGCGCGTGCGCATCAGCGTCATCATCAGCGCGGCCGTCAGATACATGACGCCGGCGATACCGTACGGGATAGCCGGATGCCACGCGTAGAGCAAGCCTGCAATCGCGGGACCCGTGATCGTCGAGACTTGCTGCGCCGTCGACACGCGCGCCGACGCAGCCGGCAGAATCGCCGTCGGCACGACGTTCGGCAGCAGCGCGAACTGCGCCGGGCTCTCGAACGCGCGCCCGAGACCGAGCACCGAGACCATCGCGTAGATGAGCGCCGGGTCCGCGGCGTGCCGGATCGTCGCGACGAACAGCACGATGACCGCCGCCGCTTCGACCAGCTCGCAAATGCGCGCGATATGGCGGCGATCGAAGCGGTCGGCGACGTGGCCGACCACGAACACCAGCAACAGCAAGGGCAGAAATTGCGCCAGGCCGACGAAGCCGAGGGCCAGCGCGCTGTGGGTGACGTCGTACATCTGCCAGCCGACCGCGACGCCGATCATCTGCGACGAGAGCGACGTGCACATGCGCGTGCAGCAGTAGTAGACGAACGACGGGTAGCGGAGAGGCTCGTCGGGCTCGATCAGGTCGATGGGGCCTTCTTCGCGCCGATCGAGCGCGCGGGATTGCCGACGACGCGGTCGCCGCCCGGCACGTCGCGAATCACGACCGTGCCCGCACCGGTTGAAGCGCCGTCACCGACGGTCACCGGCGCCACGAGCGATGAGTTGGAGCCGATGAAGGCGTTGCGGCCGATCGTCGTCGGGTACTTGTGCACGCCGTCGTAGTTGCAGGTGATCGTGCCGGCACCGATGTTGGCTTTCTCGCCTACCGTCGCATCGCCGAGGTAGGCGAGGTGATTGGCTTTCGCGCCGGCGGCCATGCGCGTGTTCTTCAGTTCGACGTAGTCGCCGATGCTGACGTCGGCGCCGACGACGTTTCCCTGACGCAGGTGGGCGAACGGCCCGATCGTCGTGCGCGCCCCGACCGACGTGTCGAGCACGACGCTCTCGGTGATGCGCACGTCGTCGTCCAGCCGCGCGTTGTAGAGCCGCGAGTTTGGGCCGATGCGCGTGCGCTCGCCGAGCACCGAGTTGCCGCCGATCGAGGTGTTGGGCTCGATGATCGTGTCGTTGCCGATGAAGATGCCGGGTTCGAGGTAGGTGGTGGCAGGGTCGACGATCGTGACGCCGTTGCGCATGTGCGCGTGACAGAGCCGCTCGTTCATCGTCGCGCGCGCGGTCGACAACTCGACCCGGTCGTTCACACCGAGCACCAAACGGTAGTCGAGGGCCTGAACGGGCACGCAGCGGTAACTGGCGCCGACCAAGAGACTGACCGTGTCGGTGAGGTAGAGTTCGCCCTGCGCGTTCTTGTCGTTCAACTTCCCGATGACGGCGCGCAGCGCTCGTTCGTCGAACGCGTAGATGCCGGCGTTCATCTCGTCGATCTCGCGCTCGGCCGTGGTGGCGTCGCGGAACTCGACGATCTTCTCGATCATCGCCCCGTTTCGAACGACGCGGCCGAAATTCGACGGCAGCGGCATGCGCGCGGTGACGAGGCCCAGCGCCGTTCCGGCGTCCGCATCGACGGCGGCCTGCACGTCCTCGAAGATCGTCGCGTCGACCAGCGGCATGTCGCCGTAGGCGACGACCAGCGTCGCGTTGCGCGGCTCGAGCGCCTCGAGCGCCACCTGCACGGCGTGCCCGGTGCCGCGCTGCGGCGTCTGAACCACGCAGGACACGCCGAACTCGCCGAGCTGCGGTTTGAGTTCCTCGTTGGCCACGACGACGATTTGTTCGATTCCGGTGGCGCGCAGTGCTTCGAGCACGTACCACAGCATCGGGCGCCCGCACAGATCGTGCAGCACCTTCGGCTGCTTGGACTTCATGCGCGTGCCTTTGCCCGCGGCCAGTACGATCGCGCGGCTCACTCGGGTTCGGTCTCCTGCGGAGTCCGAACCCACCTCGGCTTCGCCTCGTCAATCCGGATCGGAGCTGACCGCAAACGTTTCACGTGCGCCAGGCTTTCTGCTCGTTCGCGCTGGGCGCGCCGAGCGTGTTGAGCGCGCCGCGCAAGCGTTCGCGGCAGATGTCGCGGCCGAGCAATTCGGCCGCATCGAATAGCGGCACCGACGTCGGGCTGCCGGTCAGCACGACGTAAAAGAGCCGCGCGATATCGCGCAGCTTCCGTTCCAGCCGCTCGGCCACGCCCTTGAGGACCGTCTCGACCGTGGTCTTATCGAATTGCGGCGCGGCATCGAACTCCCACATCGCGAGCGCGAGCGCGCGGCGAACACCGTCGCGGTCGAGTTTCTGTCCATCGAGCAACTGGGCTTCGGTCAGGTTCAAGCGTCCGGCGAAGAAGAACGCCAACAACGGTCCGAGGTCGCTCAGGCGTTCGACGCGCGCCTGCGCGAGCGCCGTCATCGTCGCGAAGCGTTCGCGATCACCGCCCCACGTCAGGACGCGGTCGAGAAACGCAGCCGGCGTCAGCTCGCGCAAGCGTTTGCCGTTGAGCCAATCGAGTTTCACGAAGTCGAACACCGGGCCGCCGAGCGAGAGATGATCGACCTCGAAGCGTGCGATCAGCTCGTCGAGCGTCATCACTTCCTCGCCCTCGGCCGACGACACCATCAGCAATCCGAGAAAGTTCAGCAGCGCTTCGGGCAGATACCCCATCGCCTTGAAGAACAGGATGCTGGTCGGGTTCTTGCGTTTGCTGAGTTTGCTCTTGTCGGGATTGCGCAGCAGCGGCACGTGCAAGAACGCCGGCACGTCCCAACCGAAGTACTGATAGAGCAGCAGATGCTTGGGCGCCGACGAAACCCACTCTTCGCCGCGGATCACGTGCGTGATCTCCATGAGGTGATCGTCGACGACGTTGGCCAGATGATAGGTCGGCAAGCCGTCCGACTTCATCAGCACCTGCATGTCGACGGTGTTCCACTCGATCTCGATCTTGCCGCGGCGCATGTCCTCGATCACGGCCGTGCCGCGATCGGGAACCCTCATCCGCACGACATAGGGCTCGGTCTGCGCCCGCGCTTCCGATTCGGCCGCCGGAACGCGTAGACACAGCCCGTCGTACCGCGGCGGCAACTTCGCCAGCCGCTGCGCTTCGCGCATCTCGTCGAGCCGCTCGGGCGTGCAAAAGCACCGGAAGGCATGGCCTTCGGCCAGCAACTGATCGACGTACTTGCGATAGATGGCGCTGCGATCGCTCTGCCGGTACGGGCCGTATGGGCCGCCCACGTCGGGACCTTCGTCCCACGAGAGGCCGAGCCAGCGCAACGAATCGAGAATCGCTTGTTCGGATTCGGCCGTGCTGCGCGCCTGATCGGTGTCCTCGATGCGCAATAAGAACTTGCCGCCGTGTTTCTTGGCGAAGCAGTAGTTGATCAGGGCGACGTAGGCCGTGCCCACGTGAGGATCGCCGGTCGGCGAGGGTGCGATGCGCGTGCGCACCGGTCGATGTTCAGCCAACGCGTTCCCTTCGTTTGCCGCATTCGCGTTGGACGAACTCGACAATTTGCGCGAGCGGTGCGCCGGGGGTGAAAATTTCGCGCACGCCGAGCCGCTTCAACTCGGCGGCGTCATCGGCCGGGATCGTTCCGCCGCCGAAAAACACGATGTCGCCGGCACCTTGCGCCTTGAGCTGCTCGACGACCAGCGGAAAGAGCGTCATGTGGGCGCCGGAAAGGATCGAGAGGCCGATCCCGTCGGCATCTTCCTGAATCGCGGTCCGCACGATCTGCTCCGGCGTCTGGAAGAGGCCGGTGTAGATCACTTCCATGCCCGCATCGCGCAGCGCACGCGCGATCACCTTCGCACCCCGGTCGTGGCCGTCCAGACCGGCCTTCGCAACGATGACGCGGAACGGCCGCCGCGCCTCGTCTGACACGCTCATAGGAAGCATCTTACCGACCAGCGCGGCCACGGCCCTCTAATAGGACGCGCGCTCGATGTAACGCCCGAACACCTCGGCCATCGCATCGACGATCTCGCCTTCGGTCGCGAGCACCCGGCACGCCTCGATGAGCGCCGGCATGACGTTCTCTTCCGAACGGCAGGTGCGCTTGAGTTCCGCCAGCGCCGCTTCGACCGCGCCGCCGTCGCGCGTGGCGCGCACGGCTTGCACTTCGCGCGCTTGACCCAGTTCGATCTCGCGGCCGATCTTGAGCAAGTGCAGGTCGTCCTGCGACTCCTCGCGTTCGAACGCGTTGACGCCGACTACGAGCCGCTCCTTGGTCTCGAGCGAACGCTGGTAGCGGTACGACGCATCGGCGATCTCGCGCTGGAAGAAGCCGGCCTCGAGCGCTTCGATCACGCCGCCGAACTCCTCGATCTGCCGGAAGTACTCGAGTGCCTGACGTTCCATCTCGCTCGTGAGCGATTCGACGTAGTACGAACCGCCGAGCGGATCGGCGACGTTGACCACGTTCGTCTCGTACGCCAGAACCTGTTGCGTGCGCAGCGCGATCTCGACCGATTTTTCGGTCGGCAGCGCGAGCACTTCATCCATCGAATTGGTGTGCAGCGACTGCGTTCCGCCCAGCACGGCCGAGAGCGCTTCGTAGGCGACCCGTACGATGTTGTTCTCGGGCTGTTGCGCGGTCGCGCTGCAGCCGGCAGTTTGGGTGTGGAAGCGCAGCGTCCACGAACGCGGGTCCTTGGCGCCGTAGACGTCGCGCATGCGGCGCGCGTAGATGCGGCGCGCCGCGCGGAACTTGCAGATCTCTTCGAAGAAATCGATGTGCGCGTTGAAGAAAAACGACAGGCGCGGTGCGAACGCGTCGACGTCCATGCCGGCGGCGATCGCCGCCTCGACGTAGGCGAACCCGTCGGCCAGCGTAAACGCGAGTTCTTGAACGGCGGTCGAGCCGGCCTCGCGAATGTGGTAGCCCGAGATCGAGATCGTGTTCCACTTGGGCATTTCGGCCGTGCAGAACTTCATCATGTCGACGATGATCCGCACGTGCGGCCGCGGCGGAAAGATCCACTCTTTCTGCGCGATGTATTCTTTCAGGATGTCGGCTTGCAAGGTGCCGCCGAGTTGGGCGCGCGGCACGCCCGAGTTCTCGGCCGCGACGATGTACTGCGCGAGCACGATCGCGGCCGGACCGTTGATCGTCATCGAGGTGGTGATCGCGCCCATGTCGATGCCGGCAAAGAGCGTCTCCATGTCGCGCACGGAGTCGATCGCCACGCCGCACTTGCCCACTTCGCCCAGCGCTAGCGGGGCGTCGGAATCGTAGCCCATGAGCGTCGGCATGTCGAAGGCGACCGACAGACCCATCTGGCCTTGTGCGAGCAAGAAGTGGTAGCGCTCGTTGGTTTGCCGCGCGTTGCCGAAACCGGCGAACTGCCGCATCGTCCACAGACGATCGCGATACATGTGCGGATGGATGCCGCGCGTGTACGGAAACTCTCCGGGCTCGGCGATGTCGCGCGCGACGTCGATGCCGGCCACGTCGGCCGGTCCGTAGACCGGCTTCAGCGGCAGATCGGAAATCGTGCGGTCGGTCGCCTTCTCCACGGTCAGCCCTGACTCAAAAAGCGGTTGACGGAACGCAAAAACGCTTCGAACGCGCTGCGGTGCAAGGTATGGCCCTCGCCGGCGAAGACCTCGATCGTCACGTTGGGGCCGCCGTTCTCACGCAGAAACGCGACGTCTTCGGGTAAGACGACCGAATCCGACGGATCGGCCAGCAGCACGAGCAGCGGCTTGGGATACGCGCGCACGATCTCGCGCAAGTCCCACTTGCCCTCGTCGGCGCCGTTCTCGGCACCGAGCGCCACGATCGGCGCGATCGTCATGTGCGCGAGCGCGTGGACTTTCGCATCGATCTCCACCGGTGCGGAGCCGGCGAACATGTCGCGCACCGCGGCCTCGCGCGCGCTCTCCGGTCCCGACAGCAACGGGACGAGATCGTCGACGAATTCCGCTGCCCACCGGCCGGGCACCGGACGGATCATCGGGTCGACCGCGATCACGCGCTTGCAGGCGAGCTCGCGTCCGCCACGCAGCACGATCGTACCGCCCCAGGAATGCCCGAGCAGCGCGAAGATCTCGCTGCCGATCGCCGCGCTCACCGTAAGGACATCGCGCACCGACTGCGCGTGCGTCATCGGCCCCGCCACCGCGGCCGAATCGCCGTGACCGCGCTGATCGTAGGCGAACACGCGGTACGGCCCGGCCAGCGCTTCCGCCGTGCGCACCCACGACTTGCGCGAGCTCGCGATGCCGTGCACGCACAATACCGCGGGGCCGCTATTCCCCCACTGCTCGAGCGTGGTTGCGGTGCCGTCGCCGAGATCGATCGTGCGAGTAGTGCTAGCCATCCGCGAGATTGACCGGACGGCGATCGTTGAACGTGAGCTCGGCGATGCCCGACTTGTCGAGGTCGCCGAGTCCCGCTTCGACCATCAAGTCGTACTGGCTCTTCGTCGCCGCAGCGAGCGGCATGATGACGCCGGCTTCGTGTCCGAGCTCGAACGCGATGCCCGAGTCTTTCGCCGCGTGCGCGGCCGAGAAGTACGTCTCGTGCTCGCGGTTCTGCATGTCCTCACCGTCGGTGACGAGCACGCGCGAACCGGCACCGGTTTGCGAGAACACCTCGCGCAGCATCGTGAGGTCGAGCCCGAGCGCGTCGCCCAGACCGAGCGCTTCCGCCAACCCGGCCGTGTTGATGTTCATCAACATGTTGACCAGCGCTTTGACCTGCGCGGCCTTACCCGGTCCGCCGATCCAGCGCAGCGACGACGACATCTTCTCGAGCATCGGCTTCACGTGCGCGTACGCGCCTTCGTCGCCCGCGCACATCAGGTAGAGCTCGCCGTTGCGGGCCTGCGGGATCGAACTCGCCATGCAGGCCTCGACCGCCGTGCCGCCGGCGGCCACGATCAGCTTGTCGACGGCAACGTGGACGTTGGGCGTGATCGTCGCCGCGTTGATGAAGATCTTGCCCTTCGCACCGGTCAAGAGCGAATCGCCGCTGGTCGCATAGATCGCATGCATGGCGGCGTCATCGGTGACGACGGTAACGATCACGTCGCTCGCGGCCGTCACCGCGGCGAGCTTCTCAGGCGCCATCGCGCCGAGTTCCGCGGCCAGTTCGCGCGCCCGCGCGTGGTCGACGTCGTACACCGCGCTGACCGTGTACCCGACGTCTTTGAGGCGGCGCGCCATGTTCGCGCCCATGCGTCCAACCCCGACAAAACCGATCTTATCGCTCATTACGGCCTATTTGGCCGCTTGGTCGACACCCTCCCAGGGGGCCTCGGACGCGGCGAGCTCGAGCGAGCGGCCATGCAGATAATGCGCCGCACCATCAGCGTCATCGGCACGCAGCACGTCGCCGAAGCGCTCGGCCGCCTCGCCGAACGCACCGGCGATGAACGCGCTCACGGCGCCGGTGAACGCCTCGGCGGTCGCGCGCTTCGCCGCGAGCCGGTCGGGCGGATCGCCGTCGAGCACCTCGTAGATGCCGACGCCTTGACGCTTCCCCATTACGGTAACACGACCGAGGAAGCGCATGGTGTAGGCATCGGGATCGGTCAACGCCGCCCGGATCTCATCGGTCACGATGACCCGCGCTCCGAAGTACTTGGTCAGGCCCTCGACGCGTGAGGCAACGTTCACGGCGTCGGCGATGACCGTGCCGTCCATCCGTTCGTGCTCGCCGATCGTGCCGAGCATCAGCGAACCGCAGTGCACGCCCACCCCGACCGCGATCGGCGCGAGATGATTGGCCGCGCGCTCGACGTTGTGGGCCTGCACCGCGCCCTGCAGTGCAATGGCCGCGCGCACGCCGTCGTCGGCCGAGCGCGGGAAGAGCGCCATGATTGCGTCGCCGACATATTTGTCGACGATCCCGCCGTGTTCGCGCACCACCGGTCCCGTGCGCGAGAGCAGGCCGTTGATGAAACCGAACGTCTCGTTGGGCGAAAGCGATTCGGAGATCGACGTGAACGAGCGCACGTCGCTGAAGAGCACCGTCATGTGGCGCTCGATCCCGTCGCCGAGCCGCACGTCGCGCACGTCGTCTTTCCCGAGCAGATCGAGAAATGTGCGCGGCACGAACCGTGAGTAGGCGACGTTGAGCGTGCTGATCTCTTCGATCGTACGACGCTGCGCGCGATCGCGCTCTTCGTTGGCGAACGCGATGCGGTCGGCGAGCCCGAGCGCGAGCGTCAGCGCTTGAAAGACCGTGCCGATCTCCAAGCCGTGCGCGAAGGTCGCGCCGAACGGCCCCAGCGGCACCCCCGAACTCCACACGTACCACATCAACGAGCCGATGAAAAAACCGCTGTACGCGATGCCGAAATAGGTCGCGACGCGAATGCGCTGGCGCACCGCCACGACCAGCGCCGAGCCGGCCACGACCAGCAGCGCGAGCGCCAGCGCCTCCATGCCGATCGTGTAGCGCGGGCCGCGCCAGGGCGCGAACGGCGCCGCCACCGCGAACAGACAGGTCAGCGCCAAGAAGATGCGTTCCAACCGCGGCTGCATCGTGCGCAACGAGAGGAACGTGCGGAACAGCCAGTAGCCCAGAAACGCGAGGACGGCAAAGGTCCACCAGAACAAAACCTTGGCGTCCGCCGTGAGCCCGAGCACCGACAGATACTGCGGGTAACGCCCGAGCTGGAAGACCGTCAACGCGGCGAGATACGAGCCGTACGAGAGAAACTCGGGCACGCGCAAAATCGCATACATGAGCAAGTGATAGATCGCGACCGCCGCGACCAAGCCGAAGAATGCTCCGAAGAACATCGCATCCAGCGTCACGGCAGCGCGCCGAACTGCGCCAACACGTCGTGCGCGGCCGCATACGGATCGCGTCCGGCCGGCAGCGCGGCCACCGCGCCTGCGATCCGCCGCTCGAGCGCGCCGAGCGCGAGCGCGCGCACGCGATATTCGTAGGCCGCGCGCCGCTTGTGCGCGATCTCGCCCGACGAACGCAGATAGGCGTCGTGTTCGAGGATCGCGTTCCACAGCTCGTCGACGCCTTGCCCGTCGACGGCTTGCGTTGCGATCAGCTGCGGTACCCAGCCGCCGTAGTCGATCATCTCCATCATCGAGCGGATCTCGCGTTGCAGTTGCGCGGCCATCGGGTGATCGCGCTTGTTCACCACGAACACGTCGGCGATCTCGAGAATGCCGGCCTTGAGCATCTGCACGCTGTCGCCCGAACCCGGCTGCAGCGCGACGAGGATCGTGTCGGCGATCTCCGCGATCTCGATCTCCGACTGCCCGACGCCGACCGTCTCGATCAGCACCACGTCGAACCCGAACGCATCCATCAGCGTCGCGGCGTCGGCCGTCGCGCCCGCAACGCCGCCCAGGTGACCGCGGCTGGCCATCGATCGGATGAACACACCCGGATCAACGAAATGCTCCGTTAGCCGGATTCGGTCGCCGAGCAGGGCGCCGTGCGAGAACGGCGAGCTCGGATCGACCGAGATCACGCCGACCGTCTTCTTCAGCCGGCGCATCCGGACGACCAGCGACGCGGTCAGTGTCGACTTCCCGACGCCGGGCGGTCCGGTCAGGCCGATCGTCAGTGCCCGGCCGGCGCGTTCGAAAACCGCCCGGATCAGCGGCTCGCCGAGGCCCGACTCACAGCGCGTGATCGCGCGGGCGAGCGCGCGCTGCTCGCCGCGCTCGAACGCCGCCAACAGATCCTCCATCTCACCCGTTGTTCGGATCGCTGCTGCCGGTTCCCCGACAGAGGGCGGGCGAGGACGCCGGTCTCCGGCGGCCAATCCCGCGCCGATGGACTCCCGTGGCTACTACCGCACCCCGACGATCGCCGGCGAGACGATCGTCTTCGTTTGTGAGGACGATCTTTGGAGCGTCGATGTGCGCGGCGGGCTGGCGCGACGGCTCACCGCGGGACCCGCCACGGTTGCGTTGCCGCGCCTCTCACCCGACGGCTCGACCATCGCTTATGTCGGAAACGACGAGGGCACGCCGGAAGTCTACACGATCCCGGCCCTCGGCGGTCCGCCGCGACGGCTGACCTTTCTCGGCAGCAGCGCGCTCTTCGTCAGCGGCTGGTCGCACGACGGCAACGAGATCTTCTTCACCTCCGACGCGGCCGGGCCGTTCGCCCGGGAAACGTCGGCGTTTGCGATCCGGCGCGACGGCGGCGAACCGCGGCGCTTGCCGCTCGGTCACGCGATGACCATCGCCGTCGCGGCCGGCGGCACGACGCTGCTCGGACGCAACAACATCGACCCGGCGCGCTGGAAACGTTATCGCGGCGGCACTGCCGGCCATCTGTGGGTCGACGCGACCGGCTCGGGTGAGTTCGCGCGCCTCGGCGCAGAGCTCGGCGGCAATCTCGTGTGGCCGATGTGGTTCGGTACACGCGTCGCGTTTCTCTCCGATCACGAAGGGATCGGCAACCTGTACGCGTGCGCGCCCGGCGGCTCCGATCTGCAGCGCCTCACCGACGAGCGCGAGTATTTCGCGCGCTACCCGTCGACCGACGGCAAACGCATCGTCTATGCGTGCGGCGGCGAGATCGTGCTGCTCGAACCCGGCAGCGCTCCGGTGCGCGTGCCGATCGAAACGCCGTCGGCGGAGCCGCAGACGGCGCGCCGTTTCGTCGACGCCGGCGATTTGCTCGAAACGTATACGCCCTCGCCCGACGGCAAATCGCTCGCACTCGTCTCGCGCGGACACGCGTACACGATGCCGCTGTGGGAAGCGGCCGTCAGCGAACTCGGCACCGGGACGCCGGCGCGGCGCCGCGCGGTGGCCTGGCTCCACGACGGTGCGCGCGTGGTGTACGTCGATGACAGCGCGGGCTTCGAACGCATCGCCGTCGAGCCGGTCGACCAGAGCGCACCGCCGGCCTACCTAACGTCGGCCGACGTCGGACGCATCACCGAACTCGCCGTCTCGCCCTGCAGCGACCGCATCGCATTTGCCAACCATCGGCACGAACTCTTCGTGCTGGATCTCGGTAAGGAACCGCGCAAGCTCGATGCCAGCCAAGCCTGGCGCTGCATCGACCTGGCGTTTTCGCCCGACGGTAAGTGGCTCGCCTACGTCGTCTCGCCCAAATCGAGCACGATGATCGTGCGCATCGCCGATTGTGATAGCGGCGCGGTCGTCGATGCGACCGAAGCGCTGCGCGAAGATCGCGCACCGGCGTGGGATCCTGAAGGCAAGTATCTCTACTTCATCTCGGCGCGTGACTTCAACCCGATCTACGACGCGCTGCAATTCGATCTGAGCTTTCCGCACGCGATGCGGCCGTACGTCGTGACTTTGCGGCGCGACGTGCCCAATCCGTTCGTTCCGATTCCGACGCCGTTGCATCAAGCGAAGGACGACGAAGACGAGGATGGGGACGACGACGGCGACGACGAGAAGGCCAAAAAAGCACCCAAGCCCGTGCTCATCGACACCGACGGCCTCGCACAGCGTATCCTCGCGTTCCCGGTCGAAGAGGGCAACTACGCGCACGTCGCCGGCGTGAAGGGCCGCGCGCTGTTTTCGCGCTTTCCCGTACGCGGCATCAAGACGAACTCGCGTCACGACGACGACGAGGAGGGCGGCGCGCTCGTTGCCTATGACTTCCGCGGCGAACGCAGCGCCACGCTGGCGAGCGACATCGACGGCTTCGTGCTCGGCAGCGACGCGCGCACGCTGGTCTACGAATCGCATGGCAAGTTGCGCGCGATCGATGCCGGCGGCGAACTGCCCGAAGACGATCCCGAAGAAAAGCCCGCAGCGGAGAGCAACCGCCGTACCGGCTGGCTCGACTTGGGCCGCATCGGCGTGCTGGTCGAACCGCGCGCCGAGTGGGCGCAGATGCTGCGCGAAGCGTGGCGCTTGCAGCGCGAGCAATTCTGGGATCCGCAGATGTCGGGCGTCGACTGGAACGCGGTCCTCGTCCGTTACGAAGCGCTGCTGCCGCGCATCCGCACGCGCGCGGAACTCTCGGATTTGATCTGGGAGATGCAAGGCGAACTCGGCACCTCGCACGCCTACGAAATGGGCGGCGACGTGCGCGTTCCGCCACAATACAAACGCGGCTTTCTCGGCGCCGACTACCATTGGGACGCCGGGCGTAACGGGTACCGCATAGAGACGATCCTGCGCGGCGACTCGTGGAACCGCGGCGACGACTCGGCACTCGCCGAACCCGGGCTCGACGTTGCGGCCGGCGATGCGATCGTGGCGATTGCCGGCACGCGCGTCTCACCCGAACGCACGCCCGACGAATTGCTCGTCAACCTGGCGAACCGCGACGTCGCGGTCGACATCGAGCGCGACGGCCAGACGCGGCGCGTGCTGGTACATGCGATGCGCGACGAACGCACGCTGCGCTACCGGTCGTGGGTGAACGCCAACCGCAAGCTCGTGCACGAACGCACCGCAGGCCGTGTCGGCTACGTGCACATCCCCGATATGGGACCGTGGGGCTTCGCGGAGTTTCACCGCGGCTACCTGACCGAATTCGAACGTGACGGTTTGATCGTCGACGTGCGCTACAACCGCGGCGGCCACGTCTCACCGCTGCTGCTCGAAAAGCTCGCGCGCAAACGCGTCGGCTACGACGTTTCGCGTTACGGGCCGCCGCAACCGTATCCGCCCGAATCGCTGGGCGGTCCGATGATCGCGCTGACCAATCAGTTTGCCGGTTCGGACGGCGACATCTTCTCGCACTGCTTCAAGCTCTACGGGCTCGGAACGCTCGTCGGCATGCGCACGTGGGGCGGCGTCGTCGGCATCAATCCGTATCACGAGCTCGTCGACGGCACGGTGACGACGCAGCCGGAATACTCGTTCTGGTTCGTCGACGCGGGCTGGCAAGTGGAAAATTACGGCACCGATCCCGACGTTGAAGTCGACATCGCGCCGCAAGATTCGGCGGCCGGCGTCGACCCGCAAATGGAGACCGGACTGCGGCTGATCGGCGAGTTGCTCGCCCAGGTGCCGGTGCGTCCCGACTTTCCGCCGTTTCCCAACCGGGCGTATCACCGGCCGGGCTAGAGCGCGATGATCACGAGCGCCATCCGGCGCGGATTGCTGGCGAACTTTCCGGCTGGAACGCCGCTCGCCATCGTCGCACCGGAAGGCGCGTTCGACGGGCTCGCGGCGGAACGCGACGACGCCGCAACCAGCTTGCACGCGTTGGCAACGCCGGCCGATCTGCCCGCTACGGCGCCGCACGTCATCGTCGAGGGACTCGATGCCGTGGAAGATCCGGTTGCGCTGCTCGCCGCCGTGCGTGCGGCCGCACCGCAAGCGCGGCTGTTCGCGCTCGTCGCCAACGCCGCGCACCTTCCGGCCTTGGCCGCGTACTTCAACGGCGGCGCGATCGCGGCGGTGCGACCGCTCGTGCGCGCCGACGTCGAACGCGCGCTCGCGGACGCAGGCTGGAACCAGATCGCGCTCAACCCGATCGCCGAAGACGACCCCTTCGTCACGCAGATCGGCGGCTTGAGCTTCACCCTCGACGATACCGAAACGCGCGAGCGCGTGCGGCCGGCGGCGTTTCTCGCAATCGCCGATTCGCAATGATCGTCGACTGCTTCACGTTCTACGACGAACTCGATCTGCTCGAGTTGCGCCTCGAGACGCTCGATGCGGTGGTCGACCGGTTCGTTCTCTGCGAGGCGCCGTTCACGTTTCGCGGCGATCCCAAACCGCTGGCGTTCGCGAGCGCCCGCGACCGGTTCGCGCGCTGGCGCGACCGCATCGTGCCGCTGGTCTATCCGCATCCCGCGAGCCCCAATCCGTGGATCAACGAATGGGGTCAGCGCGATTACCTCAGCGCCGGACTGGCCGGTTTTGCGGACGACGATCTCGTTCTGATCGGCGATTGCGACGAGATCCCCGATCCGGCCAACGTCGCGCGCCGGCCGTCGCCGGGACGCATTCTCGCGCATCGCCAGCGCTATTCCGCCGGCTACGTCAATCGCGTTGCAGACGAGCCGTGGATCGGAACGCGCGCGATAGCGCTGCGCGATATCGAACGCTATAAAACGCTCAGCGAAGTGCGCAAACAGCCGCGCGAAACGCTCGAGTATGTCGACGGCGGCTGGCACTTCACCTCGCTCGGCGGCCCCGCGACACAGGCCCGCAAATTCCGCTCCGCCTCGCACTCCGAAGTGGACTTGCCCTACTTCTACGATCTGCGCAAACTCGAGGTCACGTTTGCCGCCGAAGCGGGCGGGCGCAAGATCGCGATCGACGCGTCGTTTCCGGAGCCGATCCGCAACGATCCGCGCTGGTCGCCGTACATCTGGGGCGGCGCTTCGCTGACCGATCCGGCCCAGGTCGCGGCCTTGGAGCACGCCCATGGCCTGTTCGCCTACGTGCCCGGCGACGCGGCCGGGGTCGCCGTCACGAGCACCGAGCCCGCCGGTTGGGAGGCTGCCGGTCGCGCGCGCTTCGGCGAGCGCTGGGCGGGGGTCTCGGCGGAAGTGCCGCCCGCCGATCCGGCGCCGCCGTGGGTGCTGATCGACGGGCTCGAGCGCTTCGGGGCCGGGACGCTGCCCGGGCTGCGCGGGCGCGGGGCGAACGTGGTGGCCTTCGGCCGCAACGCGCGCTCGTTCGCCGTCTTCCGGGGGGTCCTCGAGGGTGGCGGCTTCCCGGCCGGAACGGCGTTCGGCCTGGCGGAGTATCAGGCCCGGATCGCCGCTGCCGGCTATACCGCTAAGCAAACCGACTTCATACGGACGGGCGACGTCTTCGTGGCCTGGGCCGGCATGCCGGAGGTGATGTACGGGGTCACCGTCGGCCCGTTCGGGATCGGCGAGATCACCCGGGAAGCCCTCCGGACCTTCCTGAGTGACGCTTTCATCTTCGTCCTTCCTGTGGTATGATTCGCGGGCCGAAGCAGGGCCGAGAGGCTCTCACCGGATGCCTCACGGCGATCCGGTCGCAACCTCAGGAGCCCGTCGGCACGGGTCTCGTGACTAGCGGAGATGCTTCGGCATTATCCGTTTTTTGTTTTTGTCAGGAGTAAAGCCCATAGCACGACCGCTACGCGTCAACGACCAGATCCGTATCCGCACCGTTCGAGTGATC
>Ga0182030_10000426_pt1 | contig 77660 bp, 62 predicted proteins | sample 812S3MmetaG_FD_121299 | JGI IMG/M metagenome (GOLD analysis project Ga0182030, IMG submission 121299) | Permafrost microbial communities from Stordalen Mire, Sweden - 812S3M metaG (Illumina Assembly) | ecosystem: Environmental > Terrestrial > Soil > Wetlands > Permafrost | place: Sweden... | reverse complement strand
GAACAGTTTTATGGCCCATTGAATGATAGTTTATGCCCCAAAATAGCAAAAGGCATCCATTCAGTCAATACCACTTTGTGGGCATATGGGAACTGCATGCCATACGCATAGCTGCCGTATGGCTGAAGCATGGTAAAAGCGTACCTGAAGCATGGCTACGGTATAGTTAAAGCGTACTTGATGTATGGGAACTGTATGGTTAAAGCGTACCTGCTGTATGGATGGTGTATTGCTGAGGCAACGCTCATGGATAGGAACAGTATCCATGAGTTATTTGTTTCATACATCCGGAAGCCGGCAATATATAAACCAGGCTTTTTTGTTATGCTACCGGCTGCTCTAAGGCATATCCGAATTGCTGATAAAGGCAATCCTTTTGCCATCCGGCGACCAGGATGGCGTGTTGATGGAACCCTGCCCTCCATATAAATACGCTAATACTTTCGGCTTGCCTTTGCCATCAATGGGCAAAAGCCTTATGTAAACATGTTTGTACGGAGGATGAATGCCGGGAGGCGTTTCTTCTTTCAGAAAAGACAGGTACACAAACCATTTCCCGTCCGGTGAAATATGAGCGAACCAGTTGTTGAGATCATCATTGGTAATCTGCTCCTGATCGCTGCCATCTGGTTTCATGCGCCATATCTGCATGGTGCCGGAGCGCACCGAGTTAAAATAGATATATTTCCCATCGGGCGTATATTCAGGCCCGTCATCAAGGCCTTTCGTATTTGTCAACCTTATTTCTTTTCCTCCCGTTGATGGAATCTGATATACATCAAATTCTCCATTGCGCTCGCCGCAAAATACAAGGCTTTTCCCGTCGGGCGACCAGCCATGGAGATAGGAAGGCCCTTTGGGCGTTATTTGTTTGGGCTTGCCCCCGGTCACCGGAACTGTATAAATAATCGATCCTCCCAAACTCCTCACATTGCTGCTGAGGCCAAGCTGCTTGCCATCGAAAGAAAGCACATGATCATTATTGTTGTGTGTGATGGTGTCTGTATTGATTTGTGCCGGTGTGCCGGTTGCCAGGTCAAAATTATATATCAGCCCTTTGTAATCATTGAATATAAGGCGCTGCCCATCCGGGGTCCAGTTAGGCGCCTGGATGGAATAACGAACGCTATAAATAATATCGCGCTTTCCTGAAGCTACTTCGAGCAATTCAATATTGCTGCCTAAGGTCATCTGCGTTTGCTGATTGGATTCTCCTTTCAGCGGCACGGTAATGCGCACATTGCTGAACACGCCTGTTTCCAGAACATCTGCATTGTGCGAACCCACAAAAAGGCCCACGTACACATCATCGCCCAGATCCAGATCTGCTAATGTATCGGTTTGAAATATTTCTCCGTAAATGGCTGCACGCATAATGTATTGGTTGCCTTTTCTTTCCAGTTGCAAAATATTTGCATGGGCCATCTTGAATTTATGTTCTTCCGTTTGCGCGCCTGCAGCGCGGCGAAACTGAAGCGAAGTGAGGCCATCGCCATGCTCAACGGCATTTACATGTGCAGAATTGCCATCGAGGCTTTTGCGCACCATCCAACCAACTTTCCGATGATAGTCTACCCAGCTACCTAAGAACTCGGCACGTGCATACAAAATAAAATCGCCTTTCATTTTCTTCCAAACATATTGGAACTCATCGTGGTCAGCCCACACGTTATACCCTGCACCGGATATCACATACTGGCCTGTTGCCGGAATAAATGTTGCAGAACCGGGCTTTACGTTTGCCCCAACATCCGAGTGGCCATCGAAAATGCCAACGGATTGTGGGAAAGCATTGTTGAATATAAAAATCAGAAAGAAGAAAACTGCTAAATGCCTGGCATGGAGATTTTTCATTTTGCAAGCGTTGTATTGATTAAAATGGATTAAGCCGTTAATCGTTTTTCACCTAAATATCCCAACTAATATTTACCCCTGCAAGAAAATAATTTGCACAAATATAAAAAGGGATGTAGAAACATCCCTTGGCGTAGTCGTTAACAACCGACTACCTGCTTATAACCAAAAACCGTTTTACTCTGTCAATATCGTTATGAAAATATTTTACTTTTTTCTGAAACGGCTTACTAAAGTTTTAAGCTATCCAGTTTTGTTTAAAATGCGCTTACTGCCAGATGCTTTTCAGATTGATGTATTCCAGTTTTTTGAAAACCACCGTTTCATGTGTTTGAATATGAAACTGATCATAGGGTTTTGAAGGGAACACAATTTCTGTCATCACGGTAAGTCCGTCATCAGCAAATAACTCAACTGAACTCTCATCAACAATGATGGAAAGTGCTATCTCGCCGTTAGCAGTGAACCGCGGGGCCAGGTGCTTTGCTGAAAAGCCCTTTTGAAAATCTACCTTCCCTGATCCGGTGCGATCAATAAAATATTGGTTCAAACTTTTATCATAACCTATAATCAGTTTTTCATTTGAACTATTTGATAATACAAGAGAGAAGTCCCTTATTTCATTGAGACTGATGTTTAGCCTGAAAGGAACGTGGGTTTGTTTTGCGATATGAGACAGATCATAATTACCACTCACTTTCAGATCAGCGGAAACAGAAGGAGCTGATTCTATTTTGTCAAGTTCCCGAACTGGCTCTGAAGCAACATAGAGATCATCACCGGCATGCTTAATATGCAGCTCTCTCGGAATGGTCATGGCGTTTCGCCATTTCAGGGAAGGCACAAGGTTTGCATACATCCAGTTGCTCATCCACCCTAAAAATATTTTCCTGTCTCCTGTGTTGGACCATGTGATGCCTGCATATTCATCCGGGCCGTAATCCAGCCATTTGGTTTTATGCTGATAAGGTATGAACTTGTTTCCATCAAAATCGCCAAAGAAATACTGTGTTGCAGAGCCTTTGTTGGGTCCACCGGGGTTCAGGTTCACCACCAGCACCCACACTTTTTTTCCATGATCATCCAAAGCAAAAAGATCGGGGCATTCCCACACACCTCCATGAGCTCCCTCCTCTTTACCGAACTCGCTTTCTTTTTTCCAATCCTTTAAATCGGAAGACGAATAAAAAGTTATCCTGTCCTTTGTGGCCAGTGTCATCACCCATTTTTTCCCTGCCTCGTACCACATCACTTTAGGGTCGCGGAAATCAATGATGCCGGGGTTTTTCAGCACCGGGTTGCCAGCATATTTTGTCCATGTTTTTCCTTCATCAAGGCTATAAGCCAGGCTCTGATTCTGGAAATCGTTTCTTCCTGCATCGGCTCCTTTGGGATCGCTGTGCGTAAAAATAGCCACCAGCGGTATCTCTCCATTTTTTCCAAAGCCCGTAGTGTTATGGTAGTCCACAACGGCACTGCCGGAAAAAATATAACCAAGGCTGTCGGGATACAAAGCAATGGGTAGCTGTTGCCAATGAATCAGATCGCTGCTGATGGCATGCCCCCAATGCATAGGCCCCCACACGGTGCTGTCAGGATAATACTGAAAGAACAAATGATAAACACCATTATAATACACCATCCCGTTGGGATCGTTTACCCAATGTTCTTTCGGGGAAAAATGAACCTGTGGGCGGTACTGTTCATGATACAATTCCTGAGCTGACGAATTGGGCGCTGAAAAAAAAGCAACAATAAGTCCCACTGCAAAAAGAAATATATTTTTCTTCATTTTTATTATTGATTTTGTCAGCTTTAGAACCGTTTATTTCTTTACAAATAAAATGAAAGGAACTGAAGGATAAAAAATTAAACATTTTTATTTGATCTCCCGGCAAAAGACAGATATTTTTTGTAATATTCAATCCATTGAAGGGTTCATTTTCCAGACATTGATATTCTTAAAGGTTGTCCTCCCTGACTGTGAAAAAAATTCGATGCCTCCATTTGCGCTTAGCGGAAATACCTGATCCGTAATGACCTGTTCGCCATTGTTTACAAATACTTCCACAATGCTTTTATCAATAAGTATGCGGAATTGCAGGTCGCTGCTTCCGGCAGCAGCCGGAGCCGATTCAATACTTGAGAACACAGAACTGAAAAATGAATTCCCGGCATTTGTCCTGTCGAGTTTTATTGTGTTATCAGAACTGTTGTAATATATGGATGTTTCCTGAGAGCCATTCTTGAACACATTGATCCCGGATTTTGCAGCACCGTTTCTTTCCATGGTGAATTCAATATTTAATGCATCTCCCTGAACGCCATTGGCAGGATTGGATAAACTATTCAGCGAAAGGCTATCCTGCTGATACAATAGGGTTCCTTTATAACTATCTGTTTCTGCAACAGGCAACTGAGTTAAAATATATGACCCACTATTCGTTGCAAGCAACTGCAGATTCCTTGGAATCGACATCATGCCACGAAACCCCAGCGTAGGTATCACTCCTGCGTATGCCCAATTATTTGCCCACCCAATCATGATCCTTCTTCCATCGGCAGCCGGCAGATCGTTATAGGTAATCCCGGCATAAAAATCTTTTCCATAATCAAGATATAGTGGATAATTGAGGGCATCGGCCACAAAATGAACACCATCAAAATTTCCAACGAAATATTGCATCCCTCCAAAGCCCGTTTGTACTCCGCCACCTGAAACAGTGACGACCCATTTTGTCTGGCCTGTGCCCTGCACCTGCAAAGGGAATATATCCGGGCATTCCCAAACCTGATTGGTATTTCCGATCGCTCCAAAATCGCTCAGGTATTGCCAATTCACTAAATTGGCAGATGAATAAAACCGGACCTTTTCTTCAATGGGCATAGAAACAATCATGATCCATTGATTGGTCGGTGCATACCAAAAAACTTTGGGATCTCTGAAATTAGTGGATTGGATATCAAGAATTGGATTGTGAGCATATCGTGTAAATGAACTGCCATCGGGGCTGTAGGCAAGGCTTTGATTTTGCAGCGGCCCGTTGGAAGTGTAGATGGCAATCAAAGGCATCATATTTGCACCTGTTCCAAAACCCGAACTGTTAGCACTGTCAACGACAGCCGTGCCACTGAATACATTAATAGTATTGTTGTTAGAATCTGTGTACTCCGGAATAGCGACTGGCTGCTGTTTCCAACTTAAAAGATCAGTGCTGGTAGCATGCCCCCAGCTCATATTTCCCCAAACGATACCACTTGGATTTTCCTGAAAAAAAAGATGGTAGAGACCCTGATAATAAACAAGACCATTCGGGTCGTTGGTCCATGTGGATGCCGGAGAAAAATGATAATAAGGGCGATAGGTTTGTATTGCTGTTGTGCTGCTGTCGTTCGGATTTGAATTACCATTATTGCTTTTTTTACAATCGGTATTTGCGATAAATAATATCACAGGCAGCAATACAAAACACCTCGAATACTTCATGCTTTTGATATGAATGCCAGTGCAGGCAACAACGATCCTGCACTGGCCGGTTAATGAATAGGCTTACCAGCCGGGATTTTGTTTGTAAACGCCCTGACTGAAATTCAACTGATTTTGAGATATCGGCAGGTACTCATCACGGTTAGGCGTAAACGAAGCCCCGGTCAAATGCGGGGTGCGGGTGGACTCAACCGCAAAATAACTATTGATATAAGAAGCTGCGATGCCCCATCTTACCAGGTCGAAAAAGCGATATCCTTCCATGGCAAATTCAAGCCTGCGCTCAAACTGCAGCGCTTGAAGGGCATATGCCTGCGTCCAGTTACAGTTTGTTCCATCTATATAGGTACCGATTTTATAATTGGAAGTTGGCGTACCATCGGCCTGCACCAGCAATGCGGTGCTGTTTGCTGCGCGTTGGCGTATCTGGTTGATCAATGGAAGCGCAAGCGCCTGCTGGTTTGTCTGAATCAATGCTTCAGCCTTCATCAATAATACATCAGCATAGCGGATCACTGACCAATTCTTTGAACTCGACATAAAAGGAGGGAAACGCTGGAAGCTTGGATCCCTGTAGTTCACCACTTCCTTCAAACTTAAATTGTACCCATAAGACTGTGGTTGACGGGCAAAAGCACTATCATAAATCAAATCCGTCTGGTATTTATAGGGATGTCCAATCAACGCGCAGGTATGATCTATGCGTGGATCAAATGTGTTAGATTGATAATTTCCTGTAGCCACAATATCTGTATCATTGAAGGTATTAAATTCGGGCAAGCCATTTCCATCTGTTTTGAATGCATTAATCAGATTATCGCTGGGCACATGAAATCCGCAGCATCCATATTGTACCACCATCCCATAATCCAGGCAATGATCCTCATCAACGCGACCTTGTGGAGTGCCATCATTTTTTGAATACTGAATTGCAAAAACAGCCTCTGAATTGTTTCTGAATTGCGGAAGAAAATTATCAGCAAAGTCTGCGGTAAGGCTGTATACGCCTGAGTTGATCACACTATCGCACAGTGTGTTCACCATTGCCATTTTTGTCTGATCAATTCCCGTTACATTATTGCTGGCATCCTGTGTATAGGCATGATATATCAAAGCCTTTGCCCAGTAAGCCTGCGCCGCACCTTTGGTAGCCCTTCCCAGGTCTGTCTGGGTAAGAGGGAGGTTAGCAGATGCGAAGGCAAAATCATTTTCAATATTTGTCCATAAAGCATCACTGGTAAGTGCCACGTTTGAAATAGTTCCATAAGCTGTTCTTGGAATGGTCTCATCAATCCATGGTATATGATTGAACATGATCTTCAAAAGAAAATAAAAATGACCTCTTAAGAAACGCACTTCGGCAGTCCGCTGCACCTTGTTGGGGTATTCAGCGAGCGTCATTCCATTGATCAGATTGAGCGCAGAGTTGCAGTAAGCAATACCTACATACAATTGATACCATGCCTGGTCGATAGTGCCCCATGTGGGGTTCACCTGATTAAATACTTCCAATGCATTAAAATCTGCAATGTCGCCGGGGCCGCCGCCTCCCTTGTATGCATCGCCGCCACGAATGCTTCCATAAGCCCACATACTGCTCCAGGGAGTATAATAATGGTCATTGCCGAGAGACGAGTAGCATGCAATAACCTGACCGTCTACATTTGCAGGAGTGTTTAAATCTGATGTTGAAATGACTCCCTGTGGAGTTTCATTCAAAGATTTGGTACAGGAAGCTAGCAAGATGCTTCCCATGAATATGGCTATAAATATTTTATTCTTCATTTTATAAAAATTTATTTATTAAAAAGAAATATTAGCTCCGACAGTTGCAACTACCGGTATAGGATATGCGCTGTTTGGGTTTTCAGGATCAGGCATTGTGTTCGATTTGCTCTTGAAACGCAGGAGATTGCTTGCCTGAATATATACCCTTGCTCTTGTCAGCTTGCTCAGCCCTGTAATACTTTTCAGATTATAGGCGAGCTGGATATTCCTCAATTTCAGGTAGGATGCGCTTTCAAGGAAATAAGTAGAATACCTTCCCTCATTGTTAGCATTTACCAATGTCAAAGCCGGAATGTTTGATTTGGAATTTTGTGGTGTCCACGCATCCAGTGTCCTTACTCCCCAATTTGATCCGGGAGCCAAAGAAGTGAAATCGGTTAAGTATTTATAGTTGTTGTATTCCAATCCACCTTGCACGCCCTGTAAGAAGAAACTCAAATCGAAATTCTTATAGTTCAGCGATACATTTAATCCATAAGTGAAATTTGGATCAGTAGAGCCAAGAAACTTCTGGTCGTTATTGTCTATTACACCGTCCCCGTTCAGGTCTTTGTAACGTATCCGACCTACGCCATCACCCGGTTGCGTTGCGGCACCAGCCACTTCCTGCGCTGATTGAAATATACCCTGAACAACATAACCGTACAATGAATTGATGGAACGACCTAAAACAGTTGCCGTTGTTCCGTTGCCTGCATAAGCAGTCAGCACATCAGCAGGCAAAACAAGTACCTTATTTCGATACGTTGCGATATTGCCTGTAAGAGAAAGAGAAAGACCATATGCAATCTTTGCGGTGTAAGTAGCAATGGCTTCAAAACCTTTATTTCTCAAAGAAGCACCGTTGTACCATGTGCTGCCACCCTGACCCAGCACAGCAAGATAAGGTGGGTTGATTAAAATGTTTGTGGTGGTTTTAATAAAATAATCAACCGAGCCAACGATCTTGTTATTAAACAAACCAAAATCCAAACCAAAGTTAGATTGGGTCGTAGTTTCCCATTTTAAATTTGGATTACCTGATTGTATAGGAGTGAAACCTGAAGGCATTGGGCCGGTGCCCGTACCTGCAATATTATAGGCAGTTCCCTGATTGAAGTTGAAGGTGATATCGGTTCCGTAAATGGACTCATATAAAGTCTGGGTAGCGTTATTGGCAATGTTTTGATTACCAGTCTGGCCCCAGCCATAACGAAGCTTTAAATCAGAAACCTGAGGAAGCGAATTTTTGATGAATGCCTCCTGGCTTAAACGCCAGCCTGCAGAAGCTGCGGGAAACAAACCATATCGGTTATTAGCACCGAATTTAGAAGAACCATCATCCCGTAGTGTAGCGGATAAGAGATACTTGTTATCAAATGAATAATTGATTTTTCCAAAATAAGAAAGCAATGCATCTGCGCTACCTCCGCCACCTACGAGAATTGTATTGGTAGCCGAAGACAAATAAGCATAGTTGATATCTGACAATGTAAGGCCCTGACCACTTCCGTTAAAATTCTGGTTTTTATCTTTTACCTGTTCCTCTCCAACAAGTACATCTATTTTGTTTTTTCCGATGCCCAGATTGTAGGTCAAAGTATTGTGCCAGCTAAAAGTGCCTTCGTCATCGAAGGAAGTTGATGCCTGCGTAATAGGGCTGGATAAAAATCCGGAAACATAAGGCACCTGAACAGATCTGAAATAATTGCCGGCGATGTCAATACCAGCACTTGACCTGAAATGGAGGTTTGGCAAAATGGCCAGATCGATGAAAGCATTTCCGAAAACCCTGCCAAAATTATTTTTGTTTTGCTTATTGTCTTCTATAAGTCTAACCGGGTTCTGCCTGTCATCCATACCCGCAACCGGGCCGCCCCATCCACCTGTAACTGTATGCACAGGTATGATCGGGTTTTCGATCAGTGAGAGAAGAAATATATCAGGTATGTCCAGGATGACATCGTTCATGTAAGTTGCTGAAAGGTTTTCACCAATCTTAAGCCTTCCTTTGAAAAAATTAAAGTCGCTGTTGAAGCGTGCCGTGACCTTGGTATCGTTGGACGACTTAATAATACCATTATTATCAAAGAGACCCAGTGAGAACAAGGTATTGCCATGCTCACCGCCGTTAGAAACAGTTAAGGTATAAGCCTGCAATACAGAATTGCGCGATATTTCATTAAACCAGTTGGTGTTTGCCGATAGCATGGTATGAGCGCCATCCACATATTGAGGAACATTGACGGAAGTTAGCGAAGGGCTGGAAAAATTGCCATTCCATGTATAAGTGTAAATCCCATTCAGATTGGGATCTTGCCCGTCATTCACTGCAGCCTGCCAGTAAGCCTGTCCATGCTGTATAGTATTTAATGGTTTCAGTTTGCTGTTAAAATATTGCGACGACGCAGAAATGTCAAAATCAATTCTCAATTTTCCCTTTGCGCTTTTTGTGGTAATGATAATGACACCGGCAGCCGCTCTTGAGCCATAGATGCTTGCTGCTGACGCATCTCTCAGTACCTGGATAGATTCTATGTCGTTCTGATTTATTTCCTGCAGCCCTCTTTGAGTTGGAATGCCATCGATGATATACAAAGGGTTGTTATTATTCAATGTGGTGATACCTCTCAGCGTTACTCCCACGTCTCCGTTCAGATTTCCGTTATTGGAGATGAACAACCCAGGCACTCTGCCCTGCAAGGCTTTCATCGGGTTGCCATCGGGGATATCTTTTATTTCATCCATCTTCACAACCGACACGGCACCAGTGAGGTCCTTTTTTCGCTCAGAAGTATAACCAGTGACCACTATCTGATTCAGGTCATTATTGCCCGGTTCCATAGAAATATTCAGCTTGTTAGTAACAGCGCCTACTTTTATCTTTATCGTATTCATGCCCACAAATGAGATGCTAAGTAAATCTCCCAAAGCGGCTTCAATCGAAAACCTGCCATTTGCATCCGTAGCAACTGCTTTATTTTTACCCTGCACAGTTACTCCCTGCAATGGCTCATTGGTCGTTTTATTTATGACCTGACCGGTTATCGTCTTTTGCTGTGCAAATGAACAAATGGCCATTAACATCATTGGCAATAAAATTTGCAATTTTCTCATAATGGAATTTTTAATCGTGAATAATTGTTTGGTTTAAAAATTTTGATTTATTCTTTATTTTGGTTTTTCATTTTTTTAAATATCATTCAATGAAGCACCAACGTGTGCTCGATCTGCTCCAGAGAGCGGCCTTTGGTCTCGGGCATTAGCCTCCAGACAAAAACCAACTGCAGGCACATCATGATGCAGAAAAACAAAAATGTGTTCCCTCCTCCTGCCTTCTCAGCCAGGTAGGGGAATGAAAATGCAATGATCGCCGCCATAATCCAATGGGTTGTGCTGCCAAGCGTCTGCCCTTTAGCCCTGATCTGATTAGGAAATATTTCTGAGATAAAAACCCAGATAACTGCACCCTGTGAAAAAGCAAAAAATGCGATGTAGATAAAAAGAAACAAAGGCACAGACCATCCATTGAAGTGACCGGCATAAAAAGACCAGGATACCATTGCTAAAGTGAATATGAGACCAAGAGATCCGATTAGCATCAAAGTCCGTCTGCCGATTTTATCAATGAAATTCATTGCCAGCAGTGTGAATACAAAATTGACAGCGCCTAATCCGGCGGTGGATAGCAATGATGAACTTGCGCCAAGCCCTGTCATTTCAAAAATGCGCGGAGAATAATAAATGATGGCATTAATGCCCGATAATTGATTGAACATTGCAAAAAGTACGGCAAGCATCACGGGCGTTTTGTATCGCGCAGAGAACAATGGATCTGCATGGATTACGGCTTTTTCCTCCTTTTCAGTTTGCTGGATCTCGGTTATTATTTTATCAGCGTTGGCAGGATTGATCATTGTGAATATCGCCCTTGCTTCTTCCACTTTGCCTCTCTTTGTGATCAACCAGCGCGGGCTTTCGGGAATGAATCTTAAAAGCAGCAGAAAAACAGCCGATGGGATTGCCTGTATGCCCAGCATGAGCCTCCAGGAATGTTCGCCGGTCATCCCGATAAGATAATTGGACAGATACGAAACGACAATACCGAAAACCACATTAAACTGAAAAAGGCCTACTAACTTTCCTCTGTTTTCTGCTGGAGATATCTCGGATATGTATATTGGTGCAGTCACGGAAGAAGCACCAACTCCCAGGCCACCCAGAAATCTGAACAGTAGAAATACATACCAACTCGAAGAAAGCGAAGTGCCAAGAGATGAAATGAGATAGCAGATGGCAATGATATACAATGTCTTTTTTCTGCCAAGTTTGTCTGAAGGAATGGCACCTGATAGTGCCCCGATGACTGTGCCGATCAGCGCAATTGAAACGGTGAGGCCATGCTCGAATGCCGTCAGCGACCAATATTTTTGTATAGATTGTTCTGCGCCTGAAATAACGGCTGTATCGAACCCGAAGAGAAAACCGCCAAGAGCGATGACGATAGACCAGAGAAAAACTTTTTTTCCTTTCATATAGCAGCAATGAGAAAGGAAAACTAGATTTAACTTTGCTGAAACGTTTTCGATCTGGTATCAAAAACATACAATCATGTATCAGACAGCAAATAAAAAATTTGGAAGTGACAATCAATGATTTATTTGCAGAAATTCATCCTGCTTTTATGGAATCATCTAAAATCGTATCATCAAATTTCAATATTGTTTCACTTAATAAACATACTTTCCCATTCCGACAGTTGATTTCATAGCGGGATTTCATTTGTTTTTCTATAAATAGGGATGTCCAACAAATTGCGTATGAAAAATATTTATGGTTTCGCGTGTTTATTCAGACTGTTTTTCGCGCCATTCATCATCGTGATTTTAATATTTTCATCGTGTCATTCTACTGGTAAAGAAAAAAAATTCCTCGTGGGCTTTTCTCAATGCACTGACGGGGACGACTGGAGGAAAATGATGCTGGAAGAAATGAAGCGGGAGCTTTCTTTTCATAATAACATTCAATTTATATACAAAACTGCTATAGGTAACAGCGAAAGACAAATTCAGCAGATCGAGGAACTGGTAGCCCGGCATATTGACCTGCTGATCATCTCACCCAATGAAGTAAAGCCGCTGTCGCCCGAAATTCAAAAAGTGTATGATGCAGGTATCCCTGTGGTGGTGGTTGACAGAAGAACTGACTCCAAGAAATATACGGCTTTCATTGGCGCCTCTAATTTTGAGGTAGGGCAAAATGCCGGAAGGTATGCTGCGTCTATCCTCAAAGGCAATGGCAATATCATGGAAGCAACCGGATTGCCTGACGCTTCTCCCGTTATTGACAGGCATGATGGCTTCATGGACATTATCTCGCATTACCCGGGCCTTCACTATGTCAAAAAATTGGATGACAACTCCAGGCCATTCCCCCAAAAGGAGGAAGAGGCTTTACAAAGATTGAACATAGATCTCATTTATGCGCAAAATGATTTTATGGCTTTTGATGCTTATAAAATCTGCAAAAAACTGGGCATTGACAAAAAAGTGAAGATCATTGGCATAGACGGCTTGCCGATGCCGGGTGACGGGCTTGATATGGTTGATAACAAATTCATTTCCGCAACTGTGCTTTACCCTACCGGAGGACAGGAGGCTATACTAACAGCAGCCAATATACTGGAGCATAAACCGTTTAAAAAAGAAAACCAGCTCTTTACCACCATCATCGACTCTACCAATGTCAGGATCATGAAGCTCCAGAACAATAAGGTAATTGAGCAGCAAAAAAACATTGACAGAAGCCAGCAAAAAATGGAAGAGCAGGAAATCATAACCAGGAACCAAACCAATATTATCTATGCCATATCCACTTCACTTGCGTTGGCGCTGATATTCGGCTCCGTGCTTTTTTATTATCTAAAAGAAAACAGGAAAATAAACACAAGGCTTAACCATCAAAATGAAGAAATATTAAGCCAGCGAAACCAGTTGATCGAATTAGGGAAAAAAGCCCAGGAAGCTACGGATGCAAAAATAAATTTCTTCACTAACATTTCTCACGAGTTCAGGACGCCTTTGACACTGATCATAGCGCCTTTGGAAGAACTGATAGCAAACTCCAAAATACATTTTGAAGCAAAGCAAAACCTGGTGCTCATTCAAAAAAACGTGATCAGGCTTCTCAGATTGATCAACCAATTGATTGATTTCAGGAAGATCGAATCCTACAAAATGAAGTTGCAGGCCTCAGAAAACGATCTTGTATTGTTCACAAATGAAATTGCAGAATCTTTTAAAACAACGGCAAAAAAAAGACACATTGACCTGAATGTCTTCAGCAAAGAAAGGAGCATCCCCATATGGTTTGATACATCAATGCTTGACAAAGTGCTGTTCAACCTGCTTTCAAATGCATTTAAATTCACTAATGACAGCGGATACATTCATATCACGCTCGAAAAAAACGCCGCAGCAAATATGGTGAAAGTAAAAGTTGAAGACAATGGCATTGGCATGACGAAGGAAGTTGCAGAGCATGCATTTGAACTGTTTTACCAGGGCAATATCACCAGTCAGCAGGGAAGCGGCCTGGGCCTGGCATTATCTAAAGAACTGATCACGCTTCATCATGGTAAAATCAGTGTAACCAGTGAACCCGGAAAAGGAACCTGTTTTGAGATCAGCCTGCTGGCTGGCAATGATCATTTCGAAAAAGATGAACTGCTTCATGAAGAACCATCCAAAGTGATGTACCAGGATGAGCGGTTTTATGCTATCGAAACCAAAAATGAGCTGATCGGAACAGAAGCAATGGCCGAATCAACAGTGAAAAAAGAGCAGTCCATACTGGTCATTGAAGACAATGCCGATTTAAGAAATTTTATTGTAGACAGTCTTGGCAGGAACTACGAAATACTGGCAGCAGAAAATGGCAACCTGGCCGTTCAAATGGCTTTTGAGAATATACCCGACCTGATTATTTCTGATGTGGTGCTTCCGGGAAAAGACGGTATTTCCATAACTAATTTATTAAAAAATGATTTCAGGACTTCCCATATACCAATCATTCTGCTAACAGCAAAGAATGCTATTGAAGAAAGGATTCAAGGCATGAAAAGTATGGCAGATGCTTATATCGTAAAGCCCTTTAATCTCCGCTACCTTGAAGAAACTATCAGGAGCATGATGAAAAACCGGGAGATACTCAGAGACCATTTCACCAGCGAACTGCCACTCGAAGCAAAATCGCACAATCCCAATAAGCTTGACAGGAAATTCATCAATGAATTTACTTCCATCATTGAAAATAATATCAGCAATGAAAAGTTCACTGTGGACGTGCTTTACCAGACTATGGGAATTTCCAGAATACAGTTATACAGGAAGGTAAAAGCATTGCTTGGTTATAATATCAATGACTATATCCTGAACGTAAGGCTTCAGAAAGCGAAGCATTACCTAAATGAAGGTGAACTATCCATTGCTGAAGTTGCATATAAAGTAGGGTTTACTTCTCCAGCTTATTTTTCGACCGTGTTCAAATCGAAATTCGGTGTAACGCCTTCAGATTACAGGGAGAAAAAGAAATGATCAAAATAATTTTTTGTTCTCCCCGAGTAAATATCGTTTTGAAAACCCTGTTAATCCACCGCTTGCATTTCTGTGCTTGTTGTTCTGTTCTGAAATCCGAAATTCATTTTTCTTGTAAAGATTGCTTTTTGAAAAAGCCCTTTAGAAAAATCAATCTGGTGCATGAAGCTTTCGGTAAATTCCAGTGATTCGTACCTGAGATTGTCTTCAATCGTTTTGCTGTCTTTTGCTTAATTAGATTGTTTAAACTAAAGGTTTATTTCAATTTGATTTTTCCATTTTCGATTTCGAAACTCCATAGTGTCATGCTGTCAACATTCTTGCCATTTAGCTTACCTGACTTTGAAAACGCCAGTGTTTTAAACACGTTCACTACCTGATCATCTAATTCGGGAGCTTTCGTTTTGTTATCTATTTTACATTGCGCTACATTGCCTTTGCAGTTTATGATAATGCTGACCATGCCCTTGTCAATATAATTCGGTTTGTCTTTCAGATAAGATACACTATCGTTCAGTATTTTTTCAATTTCGGTTTTTTTCATTGTGCAAACAGCTTCTTCTTGCCCGTCAAACATAGGTAGCATGGTGTACACATTTCGCTTGTCGCAAAGCCCCGGGATATCTTCTTTTATTTCGGCCTTTGCAACGAATTGAGAAAATGAAATAAAGGAAATGGGTGTAAGCATTAATGATAGTAAGGCTTTTTTCATGATGGTGTTTTTATTAAATCCTGAGATCATTTTAAGGGTTGCTTAATCTTCATGTTGCCGGCTTTCTTCTCTACCATAATCTTGGGGCAATCTTCTGTCCAAATAATCATGAATAATATTTGTGTCAACGAATGGGATTGAAGATTCTATAGTCCATGATAAAAATTTTTCAGTCCGCCATTCAAATAGAGTGGTGGGGAAGCAAGATAAAAAAAAGTGGGCAGTTTTTCATTGAGAGTCAGATAATTCAGAATGTATCCTAATTCCTGAACAACTGTCCATGCAATTTTCGAGTGGATATCTATATGAAATTTTAACCACCAGAAAGGCTCTCCGGTTTTTGAATTCGCAATAAATTGTACACAAGGAATTTTTGCCAACACGTGCTTTATGTTTTCAAGACACTTGTTTATATGCTCTTTGTCAAAATTATTTTCAGGGGCAATCCCGTCGATTAAAATTTCTATCACTCTTTCTTCAATTGTTTTGCCAAGTGCATCTGCCTCAAGTTGCAATCTTTCCTATATATTTTCAGGAATAGTTGTTGTCATAAAGTCTAATCTAAGAAAATCACCCCTGATGTAAGATTGAATAGTAGGCAGGCGTTGGTTAGCCTGCTTGTTCGTGTTGATTTCTAAAGTTTCTCTGAATCAACTGCATCTGGATTATAGTCGCACACCAATTATTAAAGTTAATGAAATATTCCATTGTGAAGAGTCTCTGCGATGATCTCCGCTATTCTAAAAATATCTTGCAGCCCTGATTAAGATGAAGAAATTTCAGGTAGCTGTTATTCAATTATCTTGTTTATTTCTTTCATCTAATTGTTGTTAATTGCTGTCTTTTCCTTTTTAAAAGGAAATAGATACCCACCAGAAAAATTACAAGAGCAAAGATCTCATTAGGGACAGCTTTATCCCTTGACATATGTTTTATTATTCCTGATTCAAATATCATTGATCCACCGGCTACAAGCAGAAAACCAAGAATCGGTTTTGAGTTAATGCGCATATAAACGATACTTTGTCTATAAAGACAGGTTCTTTCCCAAGCGCCCCGGTTGATGTCCTGCAAATCATTCAATAAAAATAGTATTTCATTTCCTGAGAATATGAAAGGCAAATGTGTTGATTTTTATTTGCAGCTCAATTTCGGGTTTTCCTCGACAGAATCCTTTTTTGCAATCACAAAAGGTAAGGCAAAGTACCATATGCTGTAGAGCGTTCTTTTACTTGTTGGAAATTTTTTAAGCCTGAACTCGCAGTCAGGTAATTAATTAAAATCACTTTTAAATGGAAACGTATGTGTCAACTGCTGTTTGCTCCGGATTTTGTGTATTTATCCCATAAACATCGAAGTCGGCAATATATTTTCTTTTTATGCCGGAACGCCAGATTTCAGCCCATGTCTTCACCACACTGTCCGGGAGTTTGCCGGTTGATCTGTAAACCTGGTATGTTGACGCGGGGATTGCCCGGGCAATAAGGCCATTTGGTATGCTGCGCAAAGAATTTACCCTGCACCCGAGCAAGGTGGTGTAAGGCCCGTTAAAATCGCTTTCATAATCAGTGTAGATGCAGTAAATATCGGGAGAGGTTTTGTCATGGATTTGAGCGACCAGGTTCTGCCCTACAAACAGGCCCCAAAGATTACTAATGTCTTTTTGAGATTGCATGCCTTGGTTTGTGGTCTTCACAGAAACTCCAACCACTGTAAATCCCGGCATTTCTATGATCTTCACTTGTGCCATGTGTGAGTCACGTTTTTCGAGCTATGATTTTCCGCTTGCTTCAAAATTAATTACTGCACTTTTTTTGCCAGGCTTTTTGTTTTGCACCTGTATTCTTGCCTTTTTCCCGAATGTGACCATAACCGGAACATGATCGCTGTGCTTTGTCCAATACCGGTGCTTGCCAATTTCCACAGCTACAAGTTTCTTAGCCATGTCTGCTGAAGCAAAACAATAGTCAATGTGATAAGGTTTATCCTTATGGCGGTACATGTACAGTGTAGGATGTTTTTCTGTGCCCTGTGCCTGATCATAATAGGTATGATAAGTGCTGAAAATTCCTTTTTCCTTCAATAATTTTACCACGTTGGAATGATTGCTTTCCCTCCGTTTCTTGTCCCAAATGGTATTGCTGTTAAAATCGCCGATCAGTATCGTTTTTTTATTTGTCAGCAATGCATCGTAGTGCCTGATGGCTTTCCATATTTGAGTGACATACTGCCCTTCAGGGTCCTCTGGATTGTTAGCCCAGATGGCAAAAAGAGTAAAAGGAAATTCACCTCCTGTCACGGCAATCGGGACTATCATTTTAAAATCTTCATTGTGCTCTTCAAGAACCGACAAAAGATAACTGCCGTATGAAAACACGGCGAGCCCCTTGTGCATGTTTTTGCCAAACCATAAAATCTGTGTTGGTTTTGTCGTATCATGAGGGAATAATAATTTGTCAGGGCGCTCGCATTCCGGCACCACCAGTATGTCGGGCTTATGCTTCAGGATAAAATCAGCTTTTTTCCTGAAAGCCATATTGCAGTTCCATGTTATTATTTTCATGCCGAGGTGATTAAATGCGAAGCAAATTCCTTTATATTTTCATTTCAATCAGCCACACATGTCCGAAAGGATCTTTAATTTCTCCCTGTCGGTAGCCGTAGTCATAACTTTGGGCAGGAGAGATTACGGTTGCGCCGGCTTCGGTTGCTTTAGCCATGGCATCATCAACGTCTGTCACAAATAGTCCTATCAATGTGGTGATTCCATTGATGTCCAGAGGGCTAAAATGCCCGGCGTGGGGCTTTTCTTCATGAATATGGAACATTACCCCGTCAATAGACAATTCAGCTACGTGTATGCTTCCATCATCGTTTGTAAACTTTCTCAGTTCAATGGCATTAAATGCCTTTTCATAAAAACTGATATCGGTAACTCCTGATTTAATAAAAAGCTGAGGGGCAAAATAAGTGTTAGCTTTTTCGTTCATATCTTGACGTTAGTTAATATGCAATAAAATTGTTCAAAGAAATCTCCGGAAAGCACTAATTTATGCTATAGCAATCACTACCTGAAATTTTTCAGGAATGAAGAACCAATATTTGAATGAGAAGCTCTCTGTGTTGGCTTGTTTTCCCCTGGCTGCGATTTGTTTCAGCGATGCCTTCCGCATTATGGATTTAAAATAGTGGAGGCCGTCGCAGGAAAACTGAAATGAGCTTACAACTACTCACGCTCTCGCCGTCACCCGCCGCGGCGGAGGCAGACATCCCGATATTTTATTTCACTCATCCTGCAACTGCAATACATTCAATAAAGTAAAAGCGTTTCTCCAAACACAATAAGCTCTGATTCAGCGATGGAAAGCCCTTTTTCTTCTTAACTTTCAGGTAAATATTTCAACCGGTTCATCTATGACTCAGGTTTCTGTTTGGGAAAAAGAAAGCTTTTATGCGCACAAAGAAGTCATCATTATTGGCAGCGGTTTCGTAGGCTTGTGGAGTGCCTACAGTCTTAAAAAGAATCACCCTGAATTATCCATAGCCATTATAGACAGGGGCATCATCCCAACTGGTGCAAGCACACGCAATGCCGGCTTTGCATGCTTCGGAAGCATCACGGAACTGATCGCCGATACTATGAAGTCCGGCGAACAGCAGATGCTGGAAATCGTGGAAATGCGCTACAAAGGACTGAAAAAAATCAGGAAAATCTTTGGCAAAAAAGAAATAGGTTATGAATGTCATGGTGGTTATGAACTTATAAGTGCTGAGCAGGGTTTCGACATCAACACGCTTCGGACTAATATGGACTGGCTTAACCACAAACTGAAAAGCATCACCAAAAAAGAAAAAGCATTTTTCCTGAATGATGAAAAGATCAACACATTTGGTTTTTCGAATGTGCAACATCTCATAGAAAACAAATTGGAGGCACAATTGCATTCAGGCAAATTGTGCCAGGCGCTTTTGAGATTGGTGCAGTCAATGGGGGTCACTGTTTTAAATTCCATCGAAATAACAAGCTTTGAAAAAATAAACGGAAAGATTGAATTGCAGACCAATCAACATATCAACCTTGCAACAGAACAACTCCTCATCTGTACCAACGCATTTGCCAAACAGCTCGTTCCGGAATTAGACGTAGAGCCGGCACGCGGACAGGTGTTGGTAACATCAGAGATCCCTGGCCTGAAATGGAAAGGCACATTTCATTTCGATGAAGGTTTTTATTATTTCCGCAACCTCGGCAACCGCGTGCTGCTCGGCGGCGCACGCAACCAAGCTTTTGATGAAGAGCACACTTACGATCTGAGCACAACAGAAAATATACAAATGACATTGGAACATTTTCTTCACGAAAAAATATTGCCCGCAACTTCATTTACCATTGAGCATCGCTGGAGCGGCATCATGGGCGTGAGCGATGAAAAAATGCCTGTTGTAAAACAGATTAGTGATCAGGTATTTTGCGCAGTGCGCATGGGTGGCATGGGTGTTGCCTTAGCTCCCGTGATCGGAGAAAAGATTTCGCATCTGATGAAGGGGAAATGACTTTAATCTTAGAATAATTCCGCTATGTAAACTGGATGTATTAACGCTGGCTGATCATGAGGCGCACAAAAGAATTCCAATTGCTGAAATCACAGTAGCACAAAAGCTTAATCCAACATCCTATCCCGAAAACGGCGTGTTCGTTTTCGGGTGTGCTTTTTTTTCTTTTTTGCACTACTTGTCCCGACTTGTCGGGAAGCAAAAAAGAAAAAGCAGCCAGCCTACAATTTTAAAAGCCTGGTAATCACTTTGCTTTTGCCGTCATTCACCTGAACATAATAAACTCCCTTGCCAAGCGAAGAAATATTCAACTGGAATTGTGGTTGATTCACAACAGAGGAAACAACCCGCTGCCCAACCTGATTGTAGATTTCAAGTGAAGACCCGATACTGAAATTGCTGCCAAGCTGCACAGTGACCATTCCTGCAGAAGGATTGGGATAAACATAAATACCTTTATTCGGGGTCTCGGCAGGTGTAGTAATGGGAGAAGGCAAAGCCGTGGCGGTTAATGCTGTAGAAGAAAGTATTGCGTAGCGCTCACCTCCGGGCTGGAACAAAGCAAGCATCCGGCTCTGCTGGCCATAAGTGAACAAGTTCATGCATGCATCGTTTGTAAAGTCCATATAGTTCTGATACATGTTGCCCACAGGAGCATTATTGCATGAAAGGATGATTCCCGTTGGGCAACCATAATCTGCTGCCTGTTGCGGTGGTGTATCGGCCACGTGGTCATCTCCGCAATCTGCATCGCCCCACGTGTGTATCAGGTTCAGCCAGTGGCCAATTTCATGAGTTGTCGTTCTTCCTTTATTGTATGGAGCCAATGCTGTTCCACCGGTGCCGAAAGCCGTATATAAAACTACTACTCCGTCATTAGCCGCTGCGCATCCTACCACACTGGAATAACCAAGGATGCCACCGGTTAAATTGCCTACCCAGATATTCAGATACCTGTCTTTATCCCACGCGTCATCACCGCCTGTTGCAGAAAATTTGATCTCATCATTTATACCGAATTGCTGGGTGTTTGTATGTTTCCTTACGATCCCGCTTGTCGCATAACCTGCTGTATCCACTTTTGCCAACGCAAACTGAAATCCGCAATTGGCAGCAACCTGTCGGAACACCGATGGCGTGTTGATTGTATCTGCATTGAGCCTTTGGTAATCCTGGTTCAGGATGGCTATCTGCGAAATGATCTGGGCATCGCTGATGTTTTGCTGGGCAGAATTGTATAGTACATGCACTACTACCGGTATAATGTAGGGGGGGTGTTGAGAAGTCGGGGTCAATCCATCTAAAGAATAGCCTTTGCCTTTTTGATAATTTTGAGTGAAGGTTTCAATCGCAGCGACCCCGGAGGCAAGGCTTGGGTTGTTTTGCAAATACTCCTGCCTGTATTCAGTAGTGCGACAGATGTTCTGTGCCAATAAAATATATTGCCCAAACAGCAATACTTGTAAAAGTAAAAAACGTTTCATCTGAACTTCTTTTTGTGGCAGTTCCTTCAGAGGGCATTACAGAAGTTATCACGGGATTGAATTTTATTCATCAACGAGCGGCGTATCGTAAACCCGTCAGGCCAAATACAGGACATGACGAACCAATACACATCAACTCCATGAAATTCATCAATAAAAAATAGGAGATTGGCAAGGCTTTATTCAGGGGACATGGTTGACTTCAGGAAGGAATATCACCAATGAGAAATATAGATTAACGTATGGGCAGAGGTGGTATTCAGATAATAAGCTTCCGTAAAGTACAACATTTTTGGTAAACCCTGAAAATGATTAAAGAAAAATTTATGATAAGATTGAAACTATTTCACCGAACTGAACCTTATTTTTGTTGCTTATCAATCAATAATGAATAAGACGTTACTCACTGTTTTTGTTATCGCGGTTTTATCTGCATGCAACAATCATAATGAAGATACATCTGCCACTAAAGATATCTCTGCTGAGAAAGACCCTACGCCTCCGACCATTAATTATAGTGTGGTAAACTCTTTCGCTCATGATACATCATCATTTACGGAAGGGCTTCTGGTGCACGATGGGCAATTATATGAAAGCACCGGATATGACTCCGGTATGCCTGAAAACCGTGGCTCACGCTTCGGGATTGTGGATTTGAAAACAGGGAAAATCCAGACAAAAGCTGAAATAGATAAAAAAAAATATTTTGGAGAAGGAATTGTCTTTTTGGGGAATAAGGTTTATCAGCTTACCTGGAAAACTAAAATTGGGTTTATATATGATGCAAAGACATTTAAAAAAATAGGTGACTTCACTTTTCCAAGTGAAGAGGGATGGGGAATGACAACAGACGGCACTCATTTAATAATGAGCGATGGCACAAGTAATATCAGTTATCTGGACCCGAATAATTTTAAGCTGGTAAAAGTGCTTGGCGTTACCGATAATAACGGGCCTGTTGCAGCAATCAACGAATTGGAATTAATCAACGGATTTATCTACGCAAATAAATACCAGACAAATTATGTCTTAAAAATAGATACCACAAGCGGTAAAGTAGTCGGCAGGCTTGATTTCACCACACTTGACAGCGAAGCAAAAAACAAGTACCCCGATGCTGCAGAAATGAACGGCATCGCCTATGATTCGGTATCAAAGAAAGTGTATGTAACCGGCAAGCTCTGGCCAAATATCTATGAAGTGAAATTCAGCTATTGATTATCATTTCCCGATGATATAGATCAATGAGCTGCAATGTTCTTTATCCACAAATGCTTTCAGGTCTGAAATGAGTGCAATAAAAAATCCCCGAACCAGGTTCTTTTTTTTCTTTTTATATTTTTCGCTCAGCAGGCTGATATAAAAAGCATCATACCACATTGCACGCGTTGCCAGCATCTGAAGCCCGTGGATTTTCAGCAATTGAAAAATTGCTTCCGGTGAAAAATGATACAAGTGGCGGGGAACATCGTACGCTGCCCAGAAATCTTTATAATAGCCTGCATCATAGCTCGTGTAATTCGGCACAGCAATAAATATCTTTCCTCCGGGCTTCAGTATTTTTTTTAGCTGTGCCATATAAATATGCAGGTCATGCACATGCTCCAGCACATGCCACATGGTGATCACATCAAATGAATCCGGAGGGAAATCAAAAAAAGTATCAGGAGTTAACAAATCTACATTGTTGACAGCCAAAGCATTCTTACGGGCGGACTCATCAGGCTCCAATCCGGTTACCTGCCAGCCATTCAATTGCATGTGGCTGACAAATGCTCCTGTGCCGGCACCAATATCCAGCAAGCTGCCATTGTCTGTTTGTGTCACGGATGCTATCAACCGGCGCTTATCCGACAACGTTATCTTGCGGACTGCATGGTACAAGCTATTGATAAGTCCTTTGTTAGTACCGCTGTGGGAAATGTAATTGTCGGATTGATAATACTGTGAGATGGAATTGCTGTCGGGAACGTACTGCGTAAACCGCAGTGTGCAATCGGCACATTCCCATATTTCAAACTCTTTTTCTGACACCAGATTATCTTTTGCAATTATGGCTTTATTCAAAGCAGCCGAGCCGCAAACAGGGCACGAAGAATATATGACGAAATGTGATTCCATTTTATAAAGCTGCAAAGAAAAGAAAGAAAATTGGGTTAAGGAAAGGCAAGATGATTATTTCCCGATTTGAAGGGTTTGCTGATTCCCCGTTGATTCCTGTTTCCATCCATGGGAGGAAAAATGGAACAGCAATGTGACCACAGCTAAAGCAGCCACTACCAAGGCATAAACCCACCAGTTATTTTTCTCAGAAACAACTTCTTCGGGATAAGAAATCTCGGTTGCTGCAATAATATTCTCATCTGCCTGAACCGGGAGGCCTGATGGCGTATTGTTGTGGTTCAAATATTCCGCAGGCACTGGGGCGAGGAACGCAGGAGTTCCTGCTGTGGATTCAAAAACGATATTGCCTTCATCATCTTTTTTTAAAATGCCCACGCCTTCCCACTCCGCTTTTTCTTCGTGGCGGATTTTATTGCGCAGTTCGTAGGAAAATTCATTATACCATTTTATGGCTTCATAATCCGGTATGTTTTTCTCTGCTGCGAGATGGAGAAAGAAATCTTTGTCCGGCGCATCAAAATATTTATCAAAGCGAAAGTGATAGGATGGGGGCAAGATGTTTTTTCCTGTTGCATCGCCTTGCGCAGGAGTCACTTCAAGATAAATGGTGCCAAGCCCCGGCACACTGATGCTTTTATGCTGGAATAAATAATTGTTTAATACATTGAACATAGCCACACATTTTTCAGTTACGAAAGAAAGAAATTTTGAGTAGAATTAAAAGCTAATGCATTCTTTTTTTATTTGTTACTTCCTGATAGGGGGCTTTACTTTTTTTCAAAGGTATTTTAACCAGGCTCTTTTACGTTTGAAGCGGACAGCATTTATTAAGAAAGTCGAATAGGATTAATTGGCCAGGGTTAAAAAATTCTTTTGTATCGGGAGTTCTGATAATTATTTATCAGAAAACGAAAATACAATTCCGCCCAGAATATTGAACCCATAAGACTGGTACTGGTTCCAGCGCTGATATTTGTCATTGAAAATATTATTCATCTGCAGCCATAAATTCAATTGTTTTGTCAGGCGGAATTCCACGCCTGCATTGAGATCGAATGCGGGATTGCTTTTCCCGGGCTGCCCGTTCGATGCAAGATATTGCGCACCATCCCATGCCCACAGATCGCTTTTGAACCAAAGGTCTTTTAATATTTGCCATCTTAGATTAGATGTGAACTCAAGCGGCAATAATCCCCACGCTCGAAGTTCCTTTTGCAATGAATACTGGTTGATATTAAGCCCGGCTGAAATACTAAACTGCTCGCCGGTCGTATATGCAATTTCACCATGCAACTGCAATGCCTTCAGCGAAGGCTCATATCTTATCAGAAAATCTTTTCCATAGTTAGCGTAATCATTTACGAACAAAGGCATGTTCCAATACTGGTTGAAGCCAACTTTTGCCGAGTAGGTAACATGATCTGTGATAGATCCTTTGAATCCGGCAAAGCGCTCCTGCACTCTTGTGTTCAGCAAACTATCCGGCTGCGCAAGCCATGGATTGATGGAGGCATAGCGCTGGTAAGAGCCTTTGTCATAATAGCTGATCCATCCCAACATAAAAGTAAAACGCTTATCATCAAATGGATTGATATCTGCAGTGAAATTTGGCAACAAATGAAATACTTGATTGTCCCAGGATGGCGTAAGCTCCGCATGCACGTTCACGTTAGGCGTTTTGAAAATCAAAGCAGGCGAGACATAAAAAATATTATTATTGATGGATGGAGAACTTAATCTGTAATTAGTAAGATTTGCAGTAAAGCCAAGATCGAATGCAAATGTTTTCCCAATTTGCTTTTGCAATGGCAGATTCAAAACGGTGTTTGCTTCGGAAGCCTGTGGCGAATGGTTATCGCTGAAAACAGAAACACTGACATTGGGATTATAAGTGAGACCAAACTCAGTAGGCACGGTGTTCCGCAAGCCCAGCCTTCCGTTGAAGGTTTGAAAATTCTGCTGCAATTGAGACTTGCTGAACTTTAGGGTATCAGGCTGATAACCGTATAAATAATAACCATCGCTTTTATAGCCCAATGCTCCGTTCCATTCCAGGTTATTCTGTGTTTTTACTGTACCTGCCAATTTGATATTTGTGAGGCTGTTTTGCTGATAGGACAATTTCCCCTTGGAAATGAACTCATCAGCGAATATGTTAAAGAAAGTCCTTTTGCCGTCGCCAAAACTAAAACCCGTTTTGATATATGGCAGATGGACATTGCCAACACCCAGTTTTATATAATTGTCATTATGCCATTCAATCACTGAATCCGGCTGCAATGCAACTGGCTTCAGTTCGCCTGGCTGATAAGGCACTAATAAAAATTGTGAAGGGATATCATAGGTAAGCTTTGGTTTTGTTGTATCCGGTGTTGAAGGAGATGCATGAAAATTGATCTTCGCAGCTTCTCGAAGCACCGGTTTGAACTGAGAAGTGATATCAATGGATTTCCGTTTAGCGGAATCCTGAGCATTTGAGGAAATTTGTAATATCAACATACACAAACCTGTGAGCAAACATAATTTTGTATAAAATAGTTTGAGCATCATTTTTTCAATTCTGAGTTTTATTGATTGTCAGTTCCTCCCTTTCCATTCTTGCTTTCTTCATCCGTCACCTGATTTAATTTCTGCTGTGCCTGCTGCCGCAGATCTTCAATTTTTGCGTTATCTATAATGCTTTTATAGGTGGCCTTGGCATTGAAATAATCTTTCTCTTTATAATAGATATCGCCTAATATCAGATAAGCTTTGGTGACCCACAATTCGTAGGAACCTGCTTTATTGATCACTTCAAAAGCTGCCTTTTCGGCATCCTTCAACTGGTTTTGCTGGAACAGGCAATTGGCAATTTCATATCTTGCTTCAGCACCATAAGCTGCTTTGCTCAATGAAGCTGCAATGCGGAAATATTGCAGCGCAGTTTCGCACTGGTTGTTCGATTGATAAGATTTTGCAATGGCCATATTCGACATCACTTTATCGTCTGTGCTGAGGCTTTTTTGATTGAGCAGCTCTTTCGCATTATCTGCTGCGTCGCCCCACTGCTGCAATTGATATTGGCAGCGCAACAAGCCGCGCATTGCTTCCAGCTTGTTTTCCTGTGTGCTGGCAAAATCTTTGAGCCTTATAAAATATTTTTCTGCTTTTGCAAAATCTTTCAGTTCGAAAAAATTAAGATGCGCAGCCTGCAGCAACGATTTCTCCGCAAATTTATTTGGCGCTTTATCAGAAACCGCTTCATAACCCGGAGCGGCTTTTGCCCAGTCCTTTTGATTGAAATAAATTTCGCTTTTATAATAATTTGCTTCCAGAGAATACTTCCCGTCAGGGAATTTGCTTAGGTATTGCTCAAATTTCTTCACTGCATCTGTAAAATTGCCATCATTGAATTGCACTTCCGCTTCCTGGTAGGCAAGCTGGTCTTCCTGACTGTTTGTGATATCGACACCCAGCGATTTCGCGAAGTTTACATACTCACTGCTTCTTCCCTGTTCCACATAAATTGATTTTGCATTCTCCAATGCATCCTGTGCTTCTGCAGAATTTGGATACTGCTTGAGCAATGCATTATACTGATTCAACGCTTCGTTGCTATTGTTCAGGTTATAATATGCAATACCTGCTTTCAGATATGCCCTTGGCTTTAATGCATCAGTGCCGGGAGCGCTGATGATATTTTTAAGATAAGGGATTGCCTCGCGAAATTGTTCGTTGGCAAGATAAGTGCTCGCGATTTCCATGTTTGCATCAGGAATCAATCCGGATGAAGGAAATTTTCTGATAACAGAATTCAGCAGGTTTATCTTCTCATTGCCATTGTTCACGCCTGCGATCATTGCTTTTTGAAAAGTGGCATAGTCGCTTGCAGCCCATGAAAAATCAAGTACCTTATTGTACATGGCAAGCGCTGTTTTAAAATCGCGGTTCATGTAAAAACAATCAGCATTGCGGAGATAAGCATCCTGTTCAAGCGAGCCCGAATTGATTTGCGGCGTTCTGACAATTTGTTCAAAAAACCCCTGTGCCTGGCGATAGTTTTCCTTTTTCAAAAAGCAATAGCCGAGATTATATTTTGCATTTGTTGGGTTTGCCTCACCACCGATATTCCCACTCTTAAGATATTCAAAATAATAATGAATCGCATCATCTGTTTTATTCAGGCGAAATGAAACCTCTGCTTTCCAGAAATTGATAAAAGGAAGAACAGATGCATTGTTCGGATCCTTCAAAGCTTTATCCAGCATGTCATTCGCAGCAAGCAGCAACCCGTCGTTGATCAATTCAGTTGCACGCCCGTATAAAATTCGCGCATACAAACGCTTGGTGCTTTCGGAAGCATTACCGAGATTAGCTGTAAGGTTGAGCGCATCTTTATAGTTATTGGTGTTCGCAAGCACACTCACCAATAATTCCTTTGCCTCTTTGTTATAAATTGAACTGGGATATTTCTGCAAAAAATCCTGCAACTCAGATAAAGCCACATCCTGATAACCTAACTCGTATGATAACTTTGCGTAATTATATTTTGATATTTCTTTTTGAGAAGGATTGCTGCTGTTTTTTGAGCAAACCAGAAACGCATTTCTTGCATTTGTTTTTTGCCCTGTCTTTAAGTAGGCATCTCCTAATAAATACATCGCGTTTTGTGAAAGGGAATCTCCATTTCCACCCAATTGCTTGAAACCCTCAATGGCTTTGTTCCAGTTTTTCGTTCGGTAATAGCAATAGGAAAGCTCGTATAAATCGGTGCGTGTGGTTTTCGGCGCGTTCTTTACATATTGCTCAAGATAAGGCAATGCTTTACCGAAATCCTGCTCTTCATAATAACCGTGCCCAACCATTTGCCTCATTTCATTGTCATAATACTGATTATTTTTTTTCAGTTTGGCTTCCGCATATTGCAACGCTTTCTCCTTTTGATTCTCCAACAAATAAATATTAGCAATATAATAGGGGACTACTTTTTCATAATTAGGCACTTCTTCTACTACTTTAAATGCGGTCAGTGCTTCGCTGTAGTTTTTGTCATTAAAGGAAATGAACCCGTAATAATAATTTGCATCCAGATAGTTCGGGTCTTTAGGCAACTGGCGGATGGCATTGAAAAGTGGTTTCGCTAAATCAAATCTTGCCTGCGTGAAATAGCAATAGCCTTCATGAAATTTTAAATCCGCAATCTCACGGTTGTCGAGGTTCTCTAAACTAACATGCTCGTATAGCCGAACGGCAGAAGTGTAATCTCTTTTCCGGAAATAATATTCAGCCAGGTGAAAACTCATCATCTCGACCCGCGGATTATTATTTTCCAGATCAATGAATTCATTAGCACTTTGCTCGGCCAGCGTTTCATTTTGTTTCAACGCACAAACGATGGAATAATATTTTACCTCCTGCGAAATAAGCGACTGGTTGCTTTTATCTGCCTCGTGCATGTTCAATTCAAGCTCTTTGAAAAGCGGGTATGCAAGGCTGTAGTATTCTTTTTGGTAAAATTCTTTAGCCTGTTTAAATGTTGCCTGAGGGTCATTGATGAACTGGGTTTGTTGGGCAACTAAGGAAGATGTTATAGTAATAATATAGCCTAATAAGATTGCTCTTTTCATTCCAATGTCCTTATGTTAGGTAAGTTAACGTGCTAAAGTTTCTAATTATTTCACCGTTTACCAAACATCATTCCAAACACCTGTGGATAACTGAAAGGATTAACATTTCTTTATAGAGTTGCAGCAAAAATCAAATCCTTTATTTTTGTCGAAATAATAAATTCTGATGAAAAAAATACTTTCGACGGGATACTCAGATACTGCATTCAATATTGCTGCTTTATTTTTGCGTGCTGCTTTTGGAATACTGATATTTCTCAATCATGGGTTATCAAAACTGAATAAGTTCAGCGAACTACAGCATAATTTTTTCGATCCGATGCATATTGGTCACAGATGGTCACTGCTACTGGTGCTTTTCGCAGAAATAGTTTGCGCATTGCTCTTGGTCCTTGGCATGTTGAGCAGGCTTGCTGCTTTTGTATTGTTTGTTGATATCGCTGTTGCTGTCTTTCTTTTTCATAAAGGACAACCGGTTGTGCAATATGAATTGGCGATTGTTTATCTGGTTGCATTTTTTACGACACTGCTTATAGGCCCCGGTAAATATAGTGTCGATGCAGCAATGGGGAGGTGAAGAAGTTGAGAGTCAACAATTTTTAATTTGCAGTTGAATCTTTGACTATTTTGTAATACTGTTTTTGTTAGCAGCATTATTTGGTGCCGAGCGATATTTCTAATATTGGCATTCTTACGCCGTGGCTGACCTTTGTAAGCTTGGCGATTTTAATGAGCAATCTGGCAAAAGCCTGATAAATACCGCAACAAACTATCATTAAAAGCCATTTATGAATAAATCATCTACCATTCAACTTGTGTTCGTTATTATCGGTATCATTTCGTTTTGGGAAGGTTTGCAATATCTGACTGGGAACCTGATATTTTTATTATTATCTCTGTTTGAGGATAGTAGCGGGGATTATTTTTCGAAAACCATTTTCTTTTCGGTCCTGCAATGCGCAGCTTTTTTTGGCTTGGCGTATTTGTTGATTAAGAATTCCCATAAATGGTCAAAATGGTGCGCAGAAAAAAGTGAGCTAGATAATGATTTCAAAATTGTTGCTTCAGTTTCCAATATATTTTACGTGCTTTTTCTCCTGATTGGTACGTATGCTTTGATGAAAAACATCCCTTTTTTTCTGGAGAAAGCTTATTTATCTTTTGCAAGCAAAGCCAGCCGTTCGTTTTCAACAAATCGCGTTGATTCGCCTTCGGCTACTTCTTGGCTTATTTCATTCCTGAATATACTTCTTCCTTTATTGCTCATCTTGCTCGGAAGAAATATCGCGGATTATTTTTCAAATAAAATAAATAAATCCGAAGTGATTGAAATAACTGAAAATAAAGACTCATCATCTACTGATATACTATAAACCAATGTTTGTTTCAGAAACCCAAATACGAGTACGCTATGGCGAGACCGACCAAATGGGTGTTGTGTATCACGGCAATTATGCGCAATATTTTGAAACTGCCAGGGCAGAAAGCATACGACAGTCAGGCTTTACTTACAAAGACATGGAAGCAATGGGCATTGCGATGCCAGTGGTAGAACTGCACACAAAATTCCTGCGCCCCGCACATTATGATGAATTACTAGCAGTAAAGGTTATCCTCAAAGAGTTGCCGGCAGGCCACCGAATAGAATTTCATCATGAAGTGTACAATGAAAAAAATGAATTACTGACTGTCCGAAGAATTGTTTTGTATTTTATGGATATTAAAGCAATGAAGAAGACAAGTATGCCAAAACAGTTGGCAGAAAAAATAGAACCTTATTTTGCTAAACACGATGATGGTCAGCTTTCCAATTCCTGATTTCCTTTTTAATATCCTTGCTGCTTAAGCCTTCGTCTGCAGCTTTTTTTGCCAGGTCAGCAAATTCTTCATCAGAAGCAAACCGCAAAGCGATTATCTGGTTTATTGTCAATTTTGCATCCAGCAATTTGCCTGTAAATGCAAAATGCCGCAGGTTCTCTTCTGCGCGGATGGCTCTGTCCTGCGCTTTCAGGGGAAAGTTTCGCACCCAAGCAAATAATAATGCCAGTATCACAGCAACGAGGCAAATGAGAGACGCAGAATAAAGATTGCTTTCATCAGAATGAACGAGATTGATGATCGAGCCAATCAGCAGAACAATAATTGCTAACGCAGTAACGATATGAAATCCTGGCACCAAACGCCTGTGGTTCTTATACTCCTGAATTTTCATGAAATTATTTTTAGCATAGTTACAACTATAAGCAACATGCATGAAAATTATAGTGGATTAAAATTTCAAATAACTCAAGCGTCGGTATTCGTTGCCTCGTTTTGTGAAAAGAAGAAATTATTTTTCAAATACCAGCATTGGATATTCACCTTTCAGACCGCATTTTTCCGGCTCCTTTTCTTCCTTGTTATAAAGCCAGTTTAAAATCTGTTTGCCAAAAAGCCATGAATGAATATAGCCTTTCATAAAGGGAACGCTCACAGAGCGCCACACTTTCACTTTGAATGGGGGGAGATTATTTTTGAAATATTCGTAATTGTGTGCATAGAAATAAAGCATCCGGCCTTCTTTTGCAGAACCGGACATTTTGCGGAAAGCATTTACAGTCCTGTTTCTTATGAACAAAGCACCGCGGAAAGGCAGCAGCCAGAAGTTCATCCACGAAGAATGTTTGTACCATTCATAAACTACCACGCCTTTGCCCTTCACAGCCAGCAGGCGATACAGTTCCTTAATGGCGGTTGCCTGCTCGTCTTTTGGAATATGATAAATAGTGTTTAAAGAAATAAACCCGTCCATCACGTTATCTTTAAAAGGCATCTTGGTCATATCGCACAACACGCACAAAGCCTTATCTCCCAATTTTCTTTTTACTTCGCTTAATGCCTGGAATGAAAGATCAACACAAACCCTGTATTTGTAATTGGCGGAATATTGCAGGTAATCTTCGTATTGCAATGCCCCGGAAGCCGCGTCCAGCATGTATTTACCGCTTGGGTTCAGAAAATTACCCACGCGGTCATGGCATTTTTTCAGATAATCTTTCGACACATCACGAAGATCTTCAAATATCACTGCGTCTTCATAATTGCCTGCTTCGTCTGTATGCCAGCCACGCTTGTTGTAGAAATCCTGCACCAATTTTTTATCATCACTGATGGTGTCTTTAATAATTTTATCTGCAGAATCAACCACGGCAAGATCCCGCAGCAACAGAATGATATCTTTTATTATCGGGTATATATAACCGCCATCAACTGATATCAAACCTTTCTCAATACTTTCTGTAAAGGGTTTGCCATCGGCCTGAAAAACTTTTCCTCCGGCGATTTTTTGGTTAAGGGTAGTGATCTCTTCTGTTTGCAGAATACGAAGGTCTTTCCCGGTGATGGGGCACTTGAGAATATCGATCCATTCCATGAAGTAAGCTTTTTTTGTGCGCTAAAATAGTTCAAGGGATTGGATTCCACAAGGTAATGCCTGAAAATAAACCAATAAAAGCCCTTACTCATCAGGTTCTGCCTCAATCCTTCCTATTGGCGCAACGCTTACCTTTGCTGATTATTTATCATTATGGAGAAAATTTTCTCAAGCATCATTACCATTGGAGATGAATTGCTGATTGGCCAGGTGGTTGATACCAACAGCGCATGGATGGCGCAGGAATTGAATAAAGCAGGCATCTGGATGAAGCACCGCACAGCGGTCGGCGATGTGTGGGACGACATCTGGAACGCACTGGATGAAGAAAGCAAAAGAGCAAATATTATTTTGATTACAGGTGGTTTGGGGCCAACGGCTGATGACATCACCAAACCTTTGCTATCGGAATATTTCGGGTGTAAAATGATTGTTGATGAAGGTGCGCTTGCGAACGTGAAGATGATTTTTGAGAGAATATTAAAACGACCGATAATCGAACGTAACCTGAAGCAAGCTGAAGTGCCCGATGGTTGCATTGTTATCCAGAATAGCCGCGGCACAGCGCCGGGCATGTGGTTTGAAAAGAACGGGAAAATATTTGTATCCATGCCGGGCGTGCCGCACGAAATGAAAGGCATGATGACAGATTATGTAATACCTGCACTGCAAAAAAATTTCAAGCTGCCATTTATCCTGCACAAAACCTTGCTCACGTCAGGGATCGGAGAATCTTTTTTAGCTGAACATATCAAGGATTTTGAAACATCGTTACCTCCTCATATCAAACTTGCTTATTTGCCCAATTATGGAATGGTTCGTTTGCGCCTCACCGGTAATGGCGATGATAAAAAAGAATTGGAATATGAACTGCAAAATGAATTTGAAACACTGAAAAAATTGGCATCAGAATGGATGGTGATTGATGATGACCTGACCATGCAGCAGGCTGTCGGGAAACTATTGAAAGAAAAAAGCCAGACTGTCGGAACGGCCGAAAGCTGCACGGGTGGCTATATCGCACATTTGCTCACAAGCGAGGCGGGTGCTTCTTTGTATTATAAAGGCAGTGTGGTGAGCTATGCCTATGAAACAAAAGAAAATGTGCTTCACGTGGATGCGCAGACGCTTAATACAGTTGGAGCAGTAAGCGAGGACACCGTTCATCAAATGGCAAAAGGCGCATTGTCTTTATTGAACACAGACTTCATCATCGCTACATCGGGAATTATGGGGCCCGATGGCGGCACTGCTGAAAAGCCCGTTGGCACAGTGTGGGTGGCTGTTGGTAATAAAGAGAAAATAATCGCCCAAAAATTTTATTTCCGGTTCGACAGGCAGCGCAACATAGAACTGACAGCAACCAATGCGCTCAATTTGCTGAGAAAGTTTATTATTGAAAGCTAATCAATGTGAGACAAGCCATTAGGCAGAAATAACTACCTTTGACGCTGATTGCATTGCCAGCCAATCTGCTCATTTGCTTTATAAAAGAATGAATTATGTAAAGCAAAGACGATGGCTAAGGAGCGGATCCCGGCTGCATCAAAATTTCATAAAAAATTAATTTCTAATACTATGGCGCTTGTTGACCTGATAATGCCGAAAATGGGTGAAAGCATTACGGAAGCTACTATCTTAAAGTGGCATAAACAGCCCGGTGATACCGTAAAAGAAGATGAGACTGTATTGGAGATTGCTACTGACAAAGTGGATACTGAAGTGCCTTCGACAACAGCAGGCGCTATTGAAGAGCTTTTATTCAATGTGAACGATGTGGTGCCGGTTGGCGCAGCCATTGCGAGAATACGCACTGGCGCAGCCGAAAACATCCGTTCTCAGTTAGTGCAGCCTTCTCAGGCAGTTCATGAAACAAAAACAGTAAATAGCTCCAACGGCAAGCAGCTAACTACAGGCAGTAACCGATTTTATTCGCCGCTTGTGCTGAATATTGCTTCGAATGAAGGCGTCAGCATGAGCGAACTGGAAAAAATACCCGGCACAGGCAACGAAGGTAGAGTCACCAAGCATGATATTATTCAGTACGTTTCCGGAAAGGGATCGGTTAGTGTGGAAGACACAAGATACAAAGGTCAAGAGGATGAAGGCAACGAGCAGAAACCGAAATACAAGGCACAGGAGGTTACTGTGATTCAACGACCATCAGCCGTGGTACAACAACCATCGGTTACCTATAGTGGCAATGTGGAGATCATAGAAATGGACCGCATGCGCAAGTTGATTGCAAACCACATGGTGAACAGCAAACACACCAGTGCACATGTAACAAGTTTTACAGAATCGGATGTGACCAACCTTGTGCAGTGGCGCGAAAAGGTGAAAAAAGAATTTGAAAAAAGAGAAAGCACAAAAATTACATTCACTCCCTTGTTCATTGAAGCAGTTGTCCGCTGCATAAAAAAATATCCGCTGGTTAACAGTTCGGTTGAAGGTGATAAAATTATTTTGAAGAAAGATATTCATATCGGTATGGCTACTGCACTGCCAAGCGGAAATCTCATTGTGCCGGTTATTAAAAATGCAGACCAGTTGAATTTGGTAGGACTTGCAAAACAAGTGAACAATTTAGCAGATAATGCCCGCACTAATAAATTAAAACCGGAAGACACACAAGGTGGCACATTCACACTTACAAACGTCGGGACATTCGGAAGCTTAATGGGTACTCCAATCATCAATCAACCGCAAGTGGCGATACTTGCAGTGGGCGCTATTAAAAAACGTCCGGTGGTGATTGAAACCTCGCAGGGAGATTCCATTGCGATCAGACACATGATGTATTTATCACTTTCTTATGACCATCGCATTATTGACGGAAGCTTGGGCGCAACCTTCTTAACAGCAGTTGCGAATGAACTGCAGAATTTCAATCCGGATAGAGATTTTTAGATTAATTTTTTTCTCTGACATGTCATTCAGATTTCCTTCTTTAATTGCATAAGAAAGAAGCTTTCATTTACGTTATGCTAATGGTTATTATTTACTCTGCAGGATTTAACATGCTGTGGATAAACTTGTATTGCGATTTGTGATCAAATTTTTGTAATTTGAATTTTACAATAACCTAAACCCAAGCGCCATGAAAACGCTATCAGAAACCTGGTTCGCAGATGGATACATTGATTTTGAGCTAAAGAAATACACGTTACTTGCATACCTGCAGGAAGTGAACAAGTACTTTGATCAAAATATGCTTTATCCTCAACTCTCGGACATTATTTTTCATTATAACAATCTGGTGGCATTCCGCGAGAACAAAAAATTTCTGCAGGAGCAGTTCCCTAAAAAATTGACAGGTGTACAGATAGAAAAACTACAGGTGCTTTATGAGCAGATGATCGGTGATGATGACCTGATGCTCGAACTGGAGGAAATCATCAATTACTCCGTTTCTGAAATGCAAACTGCTATCACAAATGCTACGGAGATTTATGAATTTGTTGAGAATAAGCTCGTCATTTTTCCGGTAGGCTTGATTCCTCTCGATATCAATGAAGGATATTTCTTTTTGAATGAAGGATCCTACAGTAGCACACGCGTCTATCAATATCGGTTAAGCTTTTTCGAAAAGCATGATGAAAAATACAGAAGCATCCGCACCGAATATGTAGATACCTGGGAGCGAAACATGGTGAACACTTATGAAAGCATAAAATCAGAACTGATCAAATCAAAAATACAATTCCCGAATCCTGCGGTGTATTCAATAGAAACAGAATTGAAATTTCCCGTGGAGGAAACCTTGCTGCCCATCGCCAAAAGAAGTTTGGTCAGGTATATCTCAAAAGCCGCGTAAAATCTTATTTTACTTCTAATCCCCAGTCAATTCCTTTAAGGGTTGCAGGTACACCGTCCGTGATCCATACCGGTGGCTTTTCTCCTTTTAACAGCCAGTCAAAAAATTGTTGCTCTCTTATCTGGATGTCTTTTCGGTTTCTCCTCTCAACAAGGTTATGTGCTTCTCCATTATACTGAAGTAACCAGATGGGTTTATTTAGTCTGCGCATTGCAGTGAAAAACTCAATGCCCTGGTACCAGGGTACTGCTCCATCCGCATCATTGCTCATAATAACGAGCGGTGTTTTCACTTTTTGCAAGTGGAACAAAGGAGAATTCTCTATGTACAAATCAGGGCGCTCCCATATGGTGGCGCCAATCCGGCTTTGTGATTTTTCGTATTGCATCTGCCTGTTCAATCCACTTTCCCAGCGGATGCCGCCGTAAGCACTGAACATATTTACCACAGGTGCGCCGGCCCAGGCTGCAGCAAACAAATTGGTTTGGGTGATGAGATAAGCTGTTTGATAACCTCCCCAGCTTTGCCCCTGCAACCCGATCTTTGTGCTGTCAATAAATCCCTGTTTGATCAAAGCCCTGGTACCGCTCACAATATAATCGTAAGCACTTTTGCCCGGGTGGCCTGTAGTATACCAGATATCAGGAACGAACACAACATAACCACGGCTTACAAAAAATGGAATATTCAATCGTGATGGAGTAGGAGAGGGCGGTTGATAATTGTAAAGTGTATTATTATTTCTCTCATAATAATAAACGATCATCGGGTATTTTTTCTTTGCGTCGAAGTTTTCGGGTTTATACAAAATGCCTTCCGTTTCTTTTCCAGTGTATGCTTTCCATCTGAATAATTCCGCGCTGCCCCAGAGATATTGGGATTGTTGGGGATTGATATGGGAAAGATTTTTATCAATGGTATCTTCTTGCTTTCCTTCGTAAATGTATAAATCCGGTGATGATTGGAATGTTTCTTTTGTATATAAAATCGGTAAAGCATCTTTTGCTTTAATAAAATTAGACAAATTCGCTTTCGTGTTATTTACAAAAGAAGCTAATGCACTTGTAGGCTCAAATGACTCAGTTATAGGCTTAGCATATAAGCCTGTTCTTTTATCTCTTTCATCGAATGTTTTGAAAAATAAATCCTGTTTTGGTTTTATAAACTTTTCCTCTTTATCCATATTCACATAACGATATTCCAATTTTTTGTCTCTTCCATTTGTTACTAAATCTGATTTTTCTTTTCCATTCGGGTCAACCTTCCAAACATCATACCTGTCATAAATCAAAACATATCTGTCTCCTTCTGTCCATTTCATTATCCCATAAGGATTCGGGTCATCGGGCACATCATTCTCTTCGTCGTACAAAGGGAATTTGATATCACCAGCTATCTTGTACAACTGATTTGATTCGCTGTTATAAACTGAGAAGGCTTTTTGCCTGCGGTTATACATCAACAAATATTTCCCGGTGTACGATGGATAAATGTTTCCTTTCAGATCTTTAATAATTAATTTCTTTTCACCGGTGCTTGCGTTAATAACATACACATCATTCAGCGTAAAGCCCTGCCACTGTTTTTGCACCCGTTTTCCAAAATCCGAAGCTGCGTAAAAGATATTCCCATCTCCTTCCTTAGTGATTTGTACATCAGGAAATTTTTCATCTCCCAATTGAAGGATATTCGTTTTATCAATTTCTAAAATAGCGAGATAGCTTTTCTTTAAATCTTTATCCAGATTTTTTAACTGTACCGGCTGCAGGTCATCGTCATGATAATTCCACACATCAACAGCAGCTTTTTCAAAATCGGGCTGCGTGGTATCTTTGACCGGGCGGATTGGCGCAACACCGAGGAATAAACGTTTGCCATCCTTACTGAAATTGAGATGATAATTTTCGCTGATCGTTAATCCTTTTGCGACACCAGCAGTGTTTCTGTCGCCACGCAATTGAGCACTGTCCATACCGGGCCTGTAATAATATAGCTTATAAAATTTTCTCAAAGCTTTTGCAACACTGTCTCTCTCTGCTACAAATGCAAGCTGCCTGCCTTCCTCATCGAACGCATAATTTTTTGCGTCGTTAAAGCTTTTCATCACGGTATCAATCTTGATTTCGGGCAGATTCACCAACAGCACAAAATCTTTGCTTAGCGAATCATTATTTTTCTTTGTTGTTTCAATCACCAGTCGTTTTCCGTTCTTGCTGAATAAGTAATCGCTTACCAGTTTGTATCTTTTTTCGTCGCCTGTTTGCATGTTGCGTAAAACCAGCTCTGTGCCTTCTTCTGCTGGCTCATCATTTTTTTTATTTATTTCTTTTTTAGGTGATTGCAAAACAGACAGGCCTTTTATTTTCGCTTCCGAGGCTTTGTTGCGCAAACTATCTGCAACCCTCACCAGGCTGTCAGCGATTAGTGAAAGATTATTCAACCGTGTTATTGAATCAGGCTGTGGTTTATCTTTTATATGCTCAGGAAATCCTTTTTCATAAAGATAAGCGAGCCAGCCCGGTGCTTTCTCAGGAGTTTTATAACTTTTTATTCCGGGCTTTTTAATGATGCTGTCTTTACCCAATTCAACGATGCCAAGCGAATCTTTCGGCATTTCATCAGGTTTTTTCTTTTTGATCTTCGCATCTCTCGTGTCTTTAAAAGGAGGCTTGATTTTGAACACTACAAAAAGATTGTCTTCTGTAATGGTTGCGTTGTAGCCACGGGGAATCTCTTTTTTATATTTCCCATCTGAGGTTTGTATTACCAGCATGCCATCACCTTCCTGCGGGTTCACTGTGTACACAACATATTTCCCGTTGTTGCTGATGGCTCTTTCGCCAATGCTTTGCCATGCATCGTAAACCGAATGATCCAGCGGTTTTTTCTGGGCGTAAGAAATGATGGATAGACCCAGCAGTAACCCGGGAAAAATGATCTTCTTCATGAGCAATTAATTTGGTAGTATAAAAATAATGCATTGGATCATTTGCCGCAGCTATTTATAAATAAATATTAATCACTCAGCAGAAATGGCTGCCAATCTTGTTTTCACATTGTAGTTTATAGTATTTTTGAAAATCGCAACAAGAACAATAAAGTGTTTGTATTAGCATAATATCAATTAAAACATCGCTTTAGCGTAACGGGATATGAAAATCCACTTTCATAAATATCAGGGTACCGGCAACGATTTTATCATTATTGACAACCGCAACTGGAGCATAACCGATTTCCCTATTGAAAAGGTTAAGCTGCTATGCGACCGCCGTTTTGGTATTGGTGCAGACGGCCTCATGTTGCTCAATCCGAAAACCGGATATGATTTTGAAATGAAATATTACAATTCCGATGGAAAGGAAGGCAGTATGTGCGGCAATGGCGGCCGGTGCATGGTGCAATTCGCTTATAACTTGGGCATGCATAAAAATGCCTACCATTTTATAGCTGTTGACGGCGAACATGAAGCGGAAATAGATGGAGACATTGTGAACCTGAAAATGAAGGATGTGAATGGCATCAGGGAATTTGAGGGAGATTATATTCTGAATACAGGATCACCACATTGCGTGAAAGCTGTAAGCGATGTGATGGAATACGATGTTTACAATAAGGGCATGGAAACCCGCTACAGCGCTGAGTTTGCAAAGGAAGGCATCAACGTAAATTTTGTGGAAGAAAAAGGACCGGACGAAATCGTTGTTCGCACCTATGAGCGTGGCGTGGAAGACGAAACGCTTTCCTGCGGAACCGGCGTTACAGCCAGCGCATTGGTCTGTCATCACAACGATGCAGGGTATAACGAAGTAACAGTTATCACAAAAGGAGGCAAATTAACGGTGAAGTATGACCGGATTGACGATAACACCTTCCGTAATATCTGGCTTTGCGGGCCGGCTGAGAAAGTTTTTGAAGGAGATGTGGATATTAAGCCTTGAACTATTAGCTGATGCAATAATTCGAAAATTGGCACATGGGAAAATTGCTCAACTTGCCTGCAGAAGGCAGGTTTGAAAATGAAATTCTATCTCAATAGTCTTAATCTATGAATTGAAGAACTGGAAACTAAAAACTCGAAACTGGAAACTCTACAATCATGTTCAATCTCCGCGTCTACGGCATATTATTGGGAGAAAATAAAAAAGTATTAGTGAGCGATGAATTTATCCGCGGCAACTATTACACAAAATTCCCGGGAGGAGGATTGGAGTTTGGTGAAGGCACCCGCGATTGCCTGAAGAGGGAATTCAAAGAAGAAATGGATCTGGAAGTAAAAATCACGGATCATATTTACACAACTGATTTTTTTCAGATGAGCGCTTTCAATCCGGAGCATCAGATCATATCCATTTATTATTTCGCTGAAGCTTTAGAGCTTATTAAAGCACCACTGCGCAGCAAGCCATTTGATTTTGATGAGCGTGAAATGAAAATGTACGAAGAAAGAAAAGAAACGGAAACTTTCCGCTTCATTGACTGGCTTGACTTTTCAGAAGAGACCGTCACATTGCCTATTGACAAAGTGGTGGCAAGAATCGTAAAAGAAAATTACTGATGGTGCTGCACGCTAAGTTTCTTTATCATTTCATCATCAATAGCATCAGAAGAAATCCCAAAGCCATTTACTAAAACGCCCTTATGCCCATGCTTTGATTCGATAGCATAAACAACGGCTTCATCAGCAGGATCGCTGTTCCCTTCGAAGCGATATACTTCAGTGATCTCAAATTCCGATGGCAATAATGAAACGGGTGTTTGCCTGCAAATGATTTTGTCTGCTTCCATGTTAAAATCTATAGCATACCCTCTTTGTTTCAGTCCATTCACTGCCTGTGAAACCGTATCGTAAGTGTACATGTGTTGTAAGATTTTAGATGACTGATATAAAACTGCTCTTCAAATTTACGGGTTTTAAAAAGCATAAGCATTAGCTCAATAAATCAGTTGGTGCGTTTGCTTAATTATGCTCATCACAAAAGTGCTCTGCAATTTTCCTATATTTTCTACCTGGCTCAACTTGTTTACGTGAAAATCATAGTACGCGTCCATATTCTCCACGGCAACCTTAAGCATGAAGTCAAACTCGCCGGAAATGTTGTAGCACTCTATCACCTCTTCCAACTCATTAATGACTTTGATGAATTTTGCACCCGATCTTTTATTGTGCTCATTCAGCGACACATAACAAATCACCATTAATCCTTTCTTCACTTTTGAATGATCCACCAACGTTGCATATTGTTTTATCACTCCGCTGTCTTCCATACGTTTGATGCGCTCGTGTACAGGTGTCGGGCTCAGATGTATCTGATGCGCAATCTCTCTCACCGTAAGTTTGGCGTTCTCCTGCAGCAACTGCAGGATGGCACGGTCTTTCTCGTCAACTTCCACCGTAACCGGAATTTCTTTCTTGGCTGATTTTTCCATTGCAAAATGGTTGTTTGTTCTATAATGATATCAAAATTATGATCTTTGTTCTAAATTTTGTAATAATATATGATATTTTGTTCTTCAATATTAGCTTTGCCCCGGTTTGATTAATTATTCAATTCACAAATAAATAAATAAATCATGTCAACAAATTTGAAAACCCAAATTGATCTGAGCCTTCCTTATAAGGTGAAAGATATGAGCCTTGCAGAATGGGGCCGTAAAGAAATAAGATTAGCCGAAGCAGAAATGCCCGGTTTGATGGCGATCCGCGCTGAATACGGAAAGCAAAAGCCGCTTAAAGGCGCACGTATCGCAGGCTGCCTTCACATGACTATCCAGACTGCGGTTTTGATTGAAACATTGATTGAATTGGGCGCAGAAGTCCGCTGGAGTTCCTGCAATATTTTTTCTACGCAGGATCAGGCTGCTGCTGCCATTGCTGCGGCAGGTATTGGTGTTTTCGCATGGAAAGGCCAGAGCCTTGAAGAAGCAGACTGGTGCATTGAGCAGACTTTATTTTTCGGCAGCACAGACCGCCCTTTGAATATGATCCTGGATGATGGGGGAGATCTCACAAACATTGTGTTTGATAAATATCCTGAGTTAATACAGCACATTAAAGGATTGAGCGAAGAAACCACAACAGGCGTGCATCGCTTATATGAAAGAATGGAAAAAGGCACATTGCCTGTTCCTGCTTTCAACGTGAATGACTCTGTTACCAAATCTAAGTTTGATAATAAATATGGTTGCAAAGAGAGTCTGGTGGACGCCATCCGCCGCGCAACAGATGTGATGATGGCAGGTAAAGTAGCGGTGGTTGGAAGTTACGGCGATGTGGGCAAGGGTTCTGCTGCTTCATTGAAAGGCGCTGGTTGCCGCGTGATTGTTACGGAGATCGATCCGATCTGCGCATTGCAGGCTGCGATGGATGGTTTTGAAGTAAAGAAAATGGTGGATGCAGTGAAAGAGGCTGACATCATAGTTACTGCTTCTGGCTGCCGCGACCTGATCACGGAAAAACATTTCCGAAGCATGAAAGACAAAGCCATCGTTTGTAACATCGGTCACTTCGATATCGAAATTGATATGGCATGGCTGAATAAAAATTATGGCCACACAAAAAACACAATCAAGCCACAGGTTGATTTATACACGATCGAAGGTAAAGATGTTATCGTGCTGGCAGAAGGCCGTTTGGTGAATCTTGGTTGTGCTACAGGCCATCCTTCATTTGTGATGAGCAATTCCTTCAGCAATCAAACCCTTGCTCAGATTGAATTGTGGACAAACCACAGTAAATACGAGAACAAAGTATATGTTCTTCCAAAACATCTGGATGAAAAAGTGGCGCGTTTGCACCTTGCTAAAATTGGTGTTGAATTGGACGAACTGACAGATGAGCAATCCTCTTATCTCGGCATACCCAAATACGGGCCGTTCAAGCCAGAGCATTATCGTTATTAATTTAAAAGTTTTACAATAGATAAAAGCCCCGATTCAATCGGGGCTTTTTTATGTCTTTGGAAAAGCCTTGCTCTGTGCCACAGTGCCTCTTTGGTTCAACACCTTTCTCATCTCATCACCGGCAATTCAATGTGAGTTGGATACTGAGCACTGAAATAAATTGTGTGCTCTGCTTTGATGAAATCAGAATCCTTCGCTTCAAAAATATTGGGCACGAATTTTTGCGGGTTGCGGTCTATCACCGGGAACCATGTGCTCTGTACCTGTATCATGATGCGGTGCCCTTTTTTAAATGTGTGATTGATCTGGTGAAGATTGATCACAAACTCTTCCGGTTTGCCCGGAGTAAGGGGCAATGGCTTTTCAAAACTTTTGTAAAAACGGCCGCGAAAAACTTCCATCGCAACCGGCAACATATAACCGCTCATTAAGAAATTTTTCTGGTCGATATTCGGGTACTCATCAATCAGTTTCACCACCCAGTCAGCATCGGTGCCTGTAGTGCTGGCAAATAAATGCGCGACGATACTTCCTGTTACAGTCATGTCTTCAGTCAGCGAATCCATTGTAAAGCACACCACATCTGGTCTCGAATAAACAAAACGCTGATCATCTACATGCCATGTCCTCCATCGGCTGCCGGGCCCATAGGTGGCTTCTATAGGCTGAGTGCGATAAGGAACAGGCTTAGCAGGATCGCTGATATAATTCACATGGCCAATACTTGTTGTGGGTTTATCAAAAGAAGCTGTGTTATTTGGCCCTGCATATAAATTTTTGATGACAGCTTCTTTTGGCGGCCAGGAACTATAGGTTTTCCATTGATTGCTTCCCGTTTGAAAACAATACGCTTCTTCAAATTTTCCGTCACCTATTCCTTTCAGCCAGTAGTCGAACCATTTTTTCTGCAATTCCTGAAACCATTCACTGGTATTGCTTTCAAAAGAAATTTTCCCAAGGCTATCTCCTTTGCCCCGTGCCCACTCGCCATGATACCAGGGCCCAAGTACGATATGATTTCGGTTAAACGTGTCTTTCTTTTCCATCTGCGCATACATAAGTTGCGGCCCGTTCAGGTCTTCCTGGTCATAATACCCTCCCACATGCAGTTGAGGGATCTGGGGATATTTAACATAGCTCAGTGTAGAGTTTTTTTGCCAGAAGCTATCATAATCAGGATGCTTTACAAAATTGTTCCATGTCGGGATCTTATTGTGAAAATATTTTTCATTCACATTTTTCAGGGAACCTAAATGCAGATACCAGTCATACAAATCAAATTGAGGGAAGGGGAATTCGCTGTCGGTCGTTTTGTCAAATTCCACTTCATAGCTGTATTCCATTCCATAGCTCATACGAAATGCGCCGTTGTGATGAAAGTCGTCTCCTAAAAAAAGATCACCCATGCAAGCTTGTTCTGATGAAGCTTTCAATGCAGGATGCGGGTCTACTGAGCCCACCAAAGCAAGCCAGCCTGGATATGAAATGCCGGTGATGCCAGCTTTTCCATTGTTATTGGGAACGTTTTTGATCAGCCAGTCAATGGCGTCATAAGTATCCGTGCTTTCATCCACCGCGCCTTTTTGCGTTGCGTGGATCAGCGGCTGGTGAATCTGCATCGTGCCTTCGCTTTTGTATTTGCCGCGTATATCCTGAAAAACAAAAATATATCCTTCCTTTGCCATATTGTAAAAAGGGAACCGGCGAGGTATGTTCAGCACTGTATCATCCGGCACGGGAATGTCGGCACCGTACGGAGTGCGTTCCAAGAGAACTGGCACAGGGCCTTTTGCATTTACCGGGTTAAGTATTACCGTGAATAATTTCACGCCATCACGCATCGGTATCATCACAGATGATTTCTTGTATTTGATAACGCTGTCAGTTTGCGCAAACGCGGCAGTAAGAATGCACGAAATAAAAATAACGGGGATGAATATTTTTTTCATTTCAGTTTGATTGGTTATGACGAACGATTAAAGTTATGGAAGTTTATCTGTTTTGTGTTTCTTACCATCTAACGCGCTACAACATTAATGCCGGCGATAGTTTTGTGACGCCTGATATCTAATCTGTTAAAAATTTTTGAAAAGATGTTGCCACGATCTGAGTAAAACATAAGGATCTTATATACCGCAAGACTTCAATTCTCAAATTTATAAATTGTCAACATTGTAAGGCTAAATTTTTATCTTTAATGAAAGTAAATAAGACTAAACTTATGGAAATAAAATTTCTTATCGCATTACTTGTAATTACAATCTTAGTCAAGGCTCAGGATACAACAAAGCATGCAGCTAAGATCGATAGCTTAGAGGTTGTAACTAAAGTCTCACCTGGAACAGTAATAGGCATTCCTTCCAGTTACCCTGGCGGTCAGGCCGCGTGGAATAAATTTCTAATAAGCAATATGCGCTATCCGGATAGAGCCTATACAAAAGGAGTTGAAGGTGTTGTGATTGTGGAATTCAGCATCGATACAAATGGTATGGTTAGTGATATAAAAGCCATTAGTGGTCCTTCATATGGTGGGCTTCGCGATGAAGCAATACGGTTAATAAAAATAAGTGGCAAATGGATTCCCGCATATCAATGGGAAAACAACGTAAGAACCTTTGTCAAATCACAAAAGAGACAACCGTTCTTATTTAAAATAGGCGGATAGCTCCGCATAGAAATTTAAAATTTAGAAAAATCTGCAACTATGTCCTGATGCTTCAAACCATCTCATGGGAATAAGATTGTTATTACTCACTACATTTGCACTTTAAATTAATATTCATGGATTTCGTTGATTATTATAAAATTTTAGGTATTCAGAAGAGTGCCACACAGGATGATATTAAAAAAGCTTATCGAAAGCTGGCACGGAAACATCATCCCGATCTGAACCCAAATAATAAAGACGCTCATAAACTGTTCCAGCAAATCAATGAGGCCAATGAGGTGCTGAGTGATCCGGAGAAAAGAAAGAAATACGATGAATATGGCAAAGACTGGAAGCATGCGGAACAGTTTGAAAAAGAAAAGCAATCATCACAGCACAGGCAGGGCAACAGGGGATCACAACAATTCTCCGGCGAGTTTGGCGATGAAGATTTTTCTGATTTCTTTCAATCTATGTTTGGAGGAATGGGCGGCGGCGGCAGGTCATCGCAAACAAAATTCCGCGGGCAGGATTACAATGCAGAGCTGCAATTGAACCTGACAGATGCTTTTACCACCCATCAGCAAACCATTACGGTTGACGGCAAAAACATACGCATCACTATCCCCGCGGGCATTGAAAATGGACAGAAAATCAAACTCAGGGGGCATGGCGGCGCAGGCGTGAACGGAGGCCCAAGTGGTGATCTCTTCATTACATTCTCTATTATCAATAACACTAAATTCAGGCGCGACGTGAATGACCTATTTACAACAGTCGATATAGATTTATACACCGCATTATTAGGCGGAGAGGTCACGCTGGATACTTTGAGCGGAAAGGTGAAATTAAAAGTAAGTCCGGAAACCCAGAACGGAACGAAAATCCGTTTGAAGGGGAAAGGATTCCCCGTTTACAAAAGCGAAGGGCAGTTTGGCGATTTATTTGTTACCTACAATGTGAAACTGCCAACGAATTTAAGCGCGAAAGAAAAAGAATTGTTCACCGAATTATCAAAGCTGAAACCTTAAAATTATTTCTATGCAAACAGAGGGATTAATAGCCGTAACAGAATTTTGCACAAGCCATCAGCTTGAAATTTCATTTATCAGGTCGCTCAATGAATATGGCCTGATCGAAACCACCACCATTGAGCAATCCACGTTTATATATGACCGGGAACTGCCGAAATTAGAGCAGATTGCCCGCCTGCACAGCCTTGATATCAATCTGGAAGGTATTGAAACCATTACACACCTGCTGCAGCGAATGGAAGAAATGCACCATGAAATCATTAGATTGAAAAATAAGTTGGATATTCACCAGGCCGGAACCGCAGATTAACGGCTGATATAAGTATGATAGATTTCTATCGTTTTAAATTCGGTATTTCCAGTTGTTGTTTTGCGGATTTTTAAAATATCTTCCATTCATCGTCCGTCAACAAAGTCTGCGATCTCCCTCGGTTTTCCAGGTATTTCCTGGTCATTTTCTTCGGTTGAAAATGAAAAGTGAAAATATTAAAATTAAATACCTATAAATCAATTTGTTATGGGGGAGTCATCCTAATAATTCAAGGCAAATTATTTCTATCCGTGTTGGAATTAGTTGATCGGCATTCTACCCGGAGAACTATCCTCAAATTTTATTTTTGCCAACTTGGCATCAACCTGGCAAAAATATTTCGTGTTTTGGTAAATTTTGCGGTATGTCAAATCTTAAAAAAAATATGCAATTTCCGTATGGCCGCCGTATGGTTTCCGTATCATTTCCGTATGGAAAGAGTATGAGAACAGTATGAGAAGAGTATGAGAAGAGTATGGGGACAGTATCAGCTTAGTATGGGAAAGGTATAGCTGCGGCATATCTGAAGTATCAGGACAGTATCAAACCAGTATGGACCGCTTTGTGCTCGTTGCCTTCGTTGCGCACGTCTTTTTGGCAGGCACAATTGCCCTGCTGCACGTACGCATGAATCTTCATCGAAGGGTCTATGGCCTCACGTCTTTCCTGTTATTTCATCCGCTCCAGCAAATGGTCACCCACTCTCAGTGCATTGGCAATAATCGTAAGTGATGGGTTTACCGCTCCGCTCGATGGGAAAAACGATCCATCAACTACATAGAGGTTGTCTGTATCATGGGTTTTGCAATTGATATCAAGCACGGAAGTTTTCGGATCATTGCCAAACCTGCAGGTGCCGCACTGGTGCGCCAGCCCTTCAAGCGGGATGTTTTTTTTCAGATATAAAGAATGCGGTACAAAATGGCTCACATTGTCCACTTCTTTCAAAACCGATTGCCATTTATCCTTTAGCCTTGTAAAGCCCTGAATGTTTGTTTCGGTGTATTGCAAATAAATCTGTTCATTTTTTATTGTCACCCGATTTTCAGGCATAGGCAAGTCTTCACCTGTAAACCACCAGTCAACCGAGTGGCTGGCCATTTCATCCAGCACCAGTCCCGGCGTGAAGAAGGGCGCATCAGGTGATAGTTGATCTTTATTCGACTTGCCCATCAACTGCACATGGCCCATCGGGAACTTGAATTCATCGTCGCCCCAGTAAAAATCATTCACTGCCAATGTCTTTTGAAATTTCGTTGGATTGGGTTTTGTGGAAATGGCAAGCATTGCAGCGTTATTGTGCTTCATCAGATTCCTCCCTGTCATACCAGAACTATTTGCCAATCCATCTGGATGGGTTTCATTGGCAGATTTCAATAAAAGCACCGCAGAGTTGATGGCACCTGCGGCCACAACAAAAATATCAGCCGTGAAAGAAAATTTTTCGTCGCCGCGTTCTGCCTCCACACTTACGATCGCTTTGCCCGATGCATCGGTGATGAGTTTGGTTGCTTTCATTTCTGTCATCAGCGTGATATTTACATCGCTGCTCAGCGAAGGGCGCACACAGTTGATATCTGAATCTGCTTTTGCATGTATCATGCAGGGGAATCCATCACAGGTATCGCAGCGAATACATGGGCTGTTCAATGTATCCTGTTCGTTCAATCTCACACCAATGGGCAACCGAAAAGGGCTATAGCCTTTTGCCTTCAACTCATCATGAATTTCCTGAATGCGGGGCTCGTGAGATACTGGTGGGTTTGGGTATTCGCTGCTGCGGTAAGGCTCAGTAGGATCTTCGCCGCATTGCCCATGCACATTATATAATTTTTCTGCTTGGGTATAATAGGGTTCGAAATCCTTGTACTTCAACGGCCACTCAGGCGTAATGCCATCGGGATGTGTAACGCCTTCAAAGTTTTTTTCGCGCAGTCGAAACAATGCCGCACCATATACTTTGGTATTGCCACCGACCCAATAACCTGTTTGAGGATGAAAATCTTTATCGTCATTTGTTTTCCAGACTTCTTTGGTGTGATAACGGTCGTGATGAAACACAGCGATGGAATCCCAGTTCTCTTTTTCTCTTGGCAGGTAAACCCCGCGTTCCAGCACTAATATTTTCTTGCCAGAATTTTTCAAAGCATGCACCAGCGTCCCACCGCCTGCTCCCGTGCCAATGATGATGATGTCATATTGATTCATAAAATATTTTTGTAAAATTTATTGCCACAGATTCACTGATTTTATTGAGAGAAAAATCTGTGTATCTGTGGCAATCGTTGTATTTTAAAATTCAAAGTACTAAATAAAATTTATTATTAATTTTTAGCGGTCATGATTATTATATTATTTACTACTTTCATTTTTCTAAGTAATTTAATTTATCCTCAATTGATAATCGTTTTGTATGAAGAAAGCTCTCCCTGTTTTAGTATTTCAGTTTCTATTGGTGGGCGCATTTGCCCAAACGAGAAGCAGCAGTTTATCCATTATACCCGAACCAGTTTCTGTTGCCATCAACCCGGGTCAATTTATTTTGCCGGAAAATATAATTATTGAAACCAATGGCAACAAAGAAGTAAACGGTGTCGCCGAGTTATTGTCGAAAGAATTATCTGTGCCGACCGGTTATAAAGTCAGCATCACTGCTAAAGCACACGCTTCATCAACTGTTGTATTGGCAATTAATAAAATCTCCGATAAAGCTATTGGAGAAGAGGGCTATACATTATCCGTATCAGAAAAAAATATTGTCATCAGCGCCAACAAGCCGGCCGGTTTGTTTTACGGTGCGCAGACACTGCTTCAATTATTCCCCAGGGAAATCGAGAGCAAAAGCACGGTGAACAATATTAGCTGGAAAGTGCCGGCTGTTTCCATTTCCGATTATCCGCGGTTCGGATGGAGGGGGCTGATGTTGGATGTGGCCCGCCATTTTTTCACCAAACAACAGGTAAAAGATTTTATTGATGAGATGGTGAAATATAAATACAACCTGCTGCACATGCACCTGACTGATGATGAAGGATGGCGCATAGAAATTAAAAGCCTTCCAAAACTGACTTCAGTTGGCGCATGGAATGTGAAGCGTGTTGGCTATTTCGGAACCTTTGCGCCACCTGCTGCCGATGAGCCGCGTAACTATGGTGGTTTTTACACGCAGGATGATATTAAAGAATTGGTACAGTATGCAAAAGAAAGGTTCGTGAATATTCTCCCCGAGATTGATGTGCCCGGTCATAGCCTTGCTGCGGTAGCCTCTTATCCCGAATTGTCCTGTACCCCCGGTGCAGAAAATTATAAAGTGAGATCTGGTGAAGAAATCATGGATTGGTCGCATGGTGCTCCGCCTGTTGCGCTGGAGGACAATACGCTTTGTCCGGCTAACGAAAAGGTGTACGATTTTTTGAATAAGGTAATGACGGAGGTTGCACAGTTATTTCCTTTCGGCTACATCCATGTGGGCGGCGATGAGTGCCCGAAAAATTTCTGGGAAAAAAGCGATGCCATCAAAGAATTGATGAAAAAAGAAAAGCTCAAAACCCAGGAAGAAGTACAAAGCTATTTTGAAAAAAGGTTGGAGAAAATTGTGGAATCGAAAGGCAAAAAGTTTATGGGATGGGATGAAATACTCGAAGGTGGCCTGGCACCAAATGCTTTGGTTATGAGCTGGCGCGGCATGAAGGGTGGGATAGAGGCAGCAAAAATGGGCCATGAAGTGGTGATGACGCCCACCGATTTTGTGTATCTGGATTATATGCAATCTGACGGCATTATTGAACCGCATGTATATGCTACGCTGCGTTTGAAAACTGCCTATGAGTTTGAGCCGGTGCCTGCAGGTGTGGATGCAAAATACATCAAAGGGGGACAGGGCAATCTATGGAGCGAGCAACTTTACAATGTCCGCCATATGCAATACATGCTTTGGCCGCGTAGCCTTGCGATTGCTGAATGCTTGTGGAGTCCGAAAGAGAAAAAGGACTGGAATAATTTTGCGAAAAAAGCAGAAGCTAATTTTGAAAGGATGGATATCCAGCAGGTGAAATATTCCCGTGCATTGTTCGACCCGATTTTCACTGCAAAGAAAGACGCAAACGATTCGTTACAGATTGAATTGTCAACAGAAGTGGAAGGACTGGATATTTATTATAGTTTCGACAATTCTCATCCCGATAATTTTTATCCCAAATACACCACGCCTTTATCAGTGCCAAAAGAATCTGTAATGCTTAAAGTGATCACCTATCGCGATGGTAAACCCATTGGCAGGCAGATCGACATGCCGATAAATGAATTAAGGAAAAGGGCAGGACTGAAGATTCTGGTAACGCCAAAACCGGAGTAATGATTGCAATAATTGAATATAGCCCCGTGCTTTAGCACGGGGTTTTCAATAATATGTAATATGGGGAATCGCTTTAGCTATCTCATTCCTTCTGGATTATTATTACAAATATTATTTTTTCATCTTCGCAGACTCTTCCGCATGGCAGTATTCAAAATAGCACCAGTCATCGCTGAGATACCCCAAGGCTTGAAAATTTGCATTATCCGTTAATATAAATCATTATAATTTCCGCCTGAAATTCTTCCCTTTTCCGTACCTAAAAATCAATTATTTTTTCTATCCACCACTTATCAACAGTCCAAACTGGAATTAAGCATTTTAGTGTAGGTTTGTCGCTACTTAAAAAATTGAATTGTGCGATTAAAGAGCCTCGACATTAAAGGATTTAAAAGCTTTGCGGATAAGACCCATATAAATTTTGATGAAGGCGTCACGGGCATTATTGGCCCGAATGGCTGTGGCAAGAGCAATATAGTGGATAGCATCCGCTGGGTGATCGGCGAACAGAAGATCAGCCATTTGCGCTCGGAGAACCTGGAAAGCCTGGTATTCAATGGCTCCAAAAACCGTTCTGCCTCCGGCCTTGCAGAAGTGAGCCTCACTTTCGAGAACACACGGAACCTGCTGCCTACTGAATTCAGCACGGTGACCATTACGCGCAAATTTTATAAAAGCGGCGAAAGCGAATACCGTCTCAATGACGTTTCCTGCCGACTGAAGGATATCCAGAATCTTTTCATGGATACGGGCATCACCACGGATAGTTACGCGATCATTGAACTGGGGATGGTGGATGATATTATTAAAGACAAAGAGAACAGCCGCCGCCGCATGCTGGAACAGGCCGCTGGCATTTCTATTTACAAAACGCGCAAAAAAGAAGCAAGACAGAAATTAGATGCTACTGAACAGGATCTCGCTCGCATCGAGGATTTGCTTTTTGAAATAAACAACCAACTGAAAAGTCTGGAGAATCAGGCAAAAAAAGCAGAGAAATATTACGAGATAAAAAAAGAATATCGTGAGCTGAGTATAGAACTTGCGAAAGCGGCGTTGGAAGGCTTCAACATCACTTATAAAGAACTGAACGAGCAATCCGAAACGGAGACAAACAAGCGCATTCAGTTGGAAGCGGTGATAGCGAATGAAGAGGCTGTGATTGAAAAAGAAAAACTGGGATTCATTGAGAGTGAAAGGGCGCTCCAGTCTATGCAGCATGAGTTCAATGATCTGGTGCAGGCATTGCGCGGCAAAGAAAATGAAAAGAATCTTGCATCTCAGCGATTGAATTTTTTGAATGAAAAGCAGCACAGCCTGCACGAATTTTTGCAGAAAAGCGAAAGCCAACTAAAGGGCCTGGATGAGAGCATTGCATTCACTCAGCAACAGGCCGAAGAAGAAAATAATAAACTGACCGGCCTGGAAGAACAGCTTGCATTGCTTAAAGCTTCGGTGGATGATGCACGAAAAGTGTTTGATGAAAAAAGGATTTCCATTGAAAGCCTTCGCTCGGAAAATGCACAGATGCAGCGAAAACAGTTTGAAGCAGAAAAGAAAATTGCAGTAGCCGATACAACTATTCAAAACGTGCAGCAGGCCATTGCGCAGTTGGAACATGAAAGCGTGAACCGCGAAAGGCAGTTAAAGCAATTAGAAGAAGAGCGTGCAAATAAAGAACAGGAACTTGAAAGCAAAAAAATAAGCCTGCAGCAATTGCAGCAGCATCAGGAGAGAACAAAGGAACAAATACTTTCCACACAATCAGAGCTGGAAGTGTTGCGCCAGCAGCTTGCTGATGAGAACAGGAAACTTGATTCAAAAAAGAACGAATACAGTTTATTAAAAAGCCTGATTGATTCGATGGAAGGCTATCCCGAGAGCGTGAAATTTTTGCATAAGAACCCGAACTGGAACCATACTGCTCCAATTTTATCTGATATTATTTATGTGAAAGAAGAATTCCGCGCAGCGGTCGAGAATGTGCTGGAACCTTATCTCAATTATTATGTGGTGAACAATCTGCAGGAAGGGTTGCAGGCTGTGCATTTGCTGGATGAAAATAAAAAAGGCAAAGCAAATTTCTTTTTGCTGGATAAATTTTCTGAGAACGAAGCTGCAGCACAGCATCAGCCGGTTGGAACAATCCCGGCGATGGGCGTAATTGAAGTGGACAGCCAATACAGAAAACTGGCAGAAAATTTATTGGGCAATGTTTTTATTGCTGAAAATGAGGAAGCGTTGGAGAACAGCAATGGCGCCATTGTGTTGGAAAAGACAGGCAAGTATGTTAAAGGAAAATATTCTCTTACGGGCGGTAGTGTTGGTTTATTTGAAGGAAAGAAAATCGGCCGCGCAAAAAACCTGGAGCGATTGCATGAACAAATCGCTGCACAGGAAATCATTGTGAATGCGCTGAAAGCTGATATCCAGGCAAAGCATAATGAAGTGATTGGATATAACGAACAGTTGAAAGAACAAGCCATTAAGCAAACACAGGATGATATCAATCGGCTCACCAATCTTGTCTTTTCATTACAGAACAAAACAGAAAACCTGCATGCTCAGCAACTGAGTTCTCAGAACCGTTTGCAGGAATACCAGTTGAGCCTGGAAGAAACCATTGGGTCTACAGAAGGCACTCGCAATGAATGGATGGAATTGGTTAGCCTGGTAAACGATGTGAGAGAAAAAATGCAGGCTGGCGAAGAAGACTATAAATCATCTGAAAATACTTACAACACTGCGTCTGTCGGTTATAATGAATTTAACCTCCAAGTAACCAGGCAGCATAGCAAAATAAATGCGCTCAAACAGGAACTGGAGTTTAAGAACAATCAGTTGCATGCGCTCCGCAATCAGGTGGAAGCAAATGCATCGCAGTTGAAGCAGACAAATGAAAGCATTGATGAAAGCAGTTTGTTGTTGAGCGCTTCCGAAGAAGTGCTGCTTGAACTCATTCGCAAAAAAGAAGAAGAAGAGAAAAAACTCAATGAAGCGGATCAGGCTTACTACAATCTGCGGAATGCATTGGCTGAAAAAGAAAGCGGTCTGCGCCATACGGTGAAAGAAAAAGAACAGGTCGAGCATTTATTGAGCGAAATAAAAGACAAGCTGAATGAATTGAAATTGCAGTTGGCGGGAATGAAAGAGAGATTGCATGTAGAATTCAAGATCAATATTGATGATATCATTGATCAGCCGCGCACTGGCGAAGTTCCTGTAGAAGACCTGCAGGAAAAATCAGACCGTATGAAAAAGCGATTGGAAAATCTCGGAGAAATCAATCCCACAGCGATCGAAGCGTTTACCGAAATGAAGAAGCGCTATGAATTTATTCTGGAGCAGAAGAACGACCTCGTGGATGCAAAAGATAGCCTGAAGCAAACGATCGAAGAAGTAGAAGCAACAGCCAACAAACAATTTCTGGATACCTTCAATAAAGTCCGCGACAATTTTCAAAAAGTGTTCAAGGCACTCTTCACGGAAGAAGATACGGCCGACATGATTTTGGAAAACCCGGAAAACCTAGCTGAGACTGGCATTGACATTATCGCAAAGCCTAAAGGCAAAAGGCCATCATCTATTACACAATTAAGCGGTGGTGAAAAAACACTCACTGCTACAGCATTGTTATTTGCCATTTATCTCATCAAGCCCGCACCGTTTTGTATTCTTGATGAAGTGGATGCGCCGCTGGATGATGCAAACGTGACCAAGTTCACCAACATGATTCGTGAGTTCAGTGAAAATTCGCAGTTCATTATTGTCACGCACAATAAAATGACGATGAGCAGCGTGGATGTGATTTACGGAGTGACCATGCAGGAACCGGGCGTGAGCAGGTTAGTGCCTGTTGATTTCAGAAGCTTGAATTGATTTTTTAACCACCGGGCCACAGAGGCACGGTGTTATACAAAGTATCCCGGTGTTTCGCAGCGGCTCCGTGGTTTAATTCCCCGGCATTTGTTCTTCAATTACATTTCTTCTTTACATTTAAAAATTGAAAATCAAACTATGCCTGCGATGCTGCATATTTTTTCTATTTTATATGATGAACTAATTGGCTTTCTCGGGATTGGCCCATTGATTGACATGTACAAATCAGGCGATTACAGTTCGTTGAATACCTTGCAGGGAATACAAAATGCCATTGGTCCGGTGATTCCCTTTTTGTTGATCATTGAAATCATCCGTGCAGCTTTGTATAAAAGATTCCGTGTGATCGATTACAAAGTGCAGTTTTTCACTTATGTGTTCAACAGTTTTCTGGGGCGTTTCATTTCCATTGCTGCAGTGGCATTTTGCATTGGCCTTTTTGAAAAGTATGCGTTTATTAAAACCACATTCACATGGTATTGGCTTATCTATGGCTATGTGGCATGGGAACTTTCTCATTTTGTATATCATTTTCTTGCGCACAAAGTGCGGCTGCTCTGGTGTCTCCACTCCACGCATCATGCGCCTCAGACTATGAACCTGTCTGTGACTTATGCACATTTTTTCCTTGAAGCGCCTTATGCAGATGTGATACGCACTTCGATATGCATTATACTGGGAGTGAATCCAGCGCTTTTGTTTTTTATCATGTTCATAGATGGTACCTGGGGGGCATTTATACATGTGGGTGAAAATATTATCAAAGACGGGCGTCTCGGTTTTTTGCATCATATTCTTCTGACGCCATCGCACCACCGCGTTCATCATGCAAAAAACCCGGAATATATGGATACCAATTTCTGCAATCTGCTAAATATATGGGATAAAGTATTCGGCACTTATGTGAATGAGAAAAAGGAAATGCCAGTTGAATATGGCATCACGCGTAAGATGAATCCCAATAATTTTTGGGATGTATATTTTGGTGAAATCGTTGTCTTGTTCCGCGATGTAAAAAATGCTCCGGGCATTAAAAATAAAATGCTCTACATTATTATGCCTCCTGGCTGGAGCCATACGGGAGCACACAAAACAGCCAAAGTGATGAGGGAAGAATATTTGAAGAGTGTGAAAAATGATCACAAAAAGAAACCTGCACGAACTGCAAGCCTGTTATAAGTTACATCAGTGGCTGTATTATTATAAGTGTAAGACGTTTTTTGATAGCGGTAGCCAAAGCTCAACAGGAACCCGGCATTGCGGTTAAAAGGGATTTTTATCCCAAACCCTGCCGCATACATGATGCCTCCTTTGAACGCAGTTCCATTATAAGAGTTTTGTGTGATGTTGATGCCATATCCGCCATCAGCAAAATAAAAAGGAATAACGCTTCCTGTTTTTGAAAGGTCACCGCGAAAGCTTGCGAACACGGGCAGCACGGTTTGTGTAGCATACAAATCTGCTCCAATGCCAATCCCGGCCATTGCATATTGGCAAAACTTATATCCATTCACGGTTTGAAAAGAAAAGGCAGCAGTCGTAACTCCATCAATAGTTGTTTTCCCTGCAATCAATGGGCCTAACTCTGTGAAATTGGCGAAGCCATGGTCCTTGTAAACAAAATTTCCCCATATTTTTTCTTGTGATATTTTTTCTATATCACCAGCGGGGAAAACAAAAATATTCCCTTCATGGCTTTGTATTTTAATGCTGTTGTTATTTTGCTCAAGTATTTTTCCGCGGATCACCCATTGGTTCTTCAAATAAAGAACATCTTCTGTTTTTGAAGATTGTGCAAAAGTGCTGCTGACGATAAATGATAGAAAGAAAAAAAAAGTTACGATCCTCTTCATAGTTTTTAGTTATCTGCCCATTTGCGAAATTCTACAACACGTTCACGGCTTACGATCGCATCTTCAGGCCTGATATTGTTTTTCAACACTACCTGTAAGCGGTTGTTATCGTAAGGCTTCACCTGGCTGATTGCGGTGATGTTCACGATCATGCTTCGGTTGATCCGGAAAAAATTTGCCGTATCCAGCAATTCTTCCAAATGCTCCAGGGTATATTCTGCAATATAGCGGGTATTGTCCAATGCGACCATGTGAACAATTTTATTGTCTGAATAAAACAGAGCTATGTTCTGTGTTTCAATAAAAAACAATTTATTGCCGATCTTGCCGGTGAACCTTGTTTTGTAGATACGTGTTTTTTGGTTCAGCAATTTAATAATATCATCGTAATTTATCAAAGGCTTTGATGGTTGCGATTGCAGCAATTTTAATTTATCCATCGCCTTTGTTAACGCCTCCAGGGTAAACGGTTTCAGCAAATAATCAATGCTCAGTAATTTGAAAGCATCCAATGCATATTTATCAAAGGCAGTTGTAAATATTATGGGGCTGGATATTTGTACCTTCTTGAAAATCTCAAATGCAGATCCATCCGATAGTTGGATATCTGATAAGATAAGACCCGGGCTTGGATTGCCGGAAAACCATTTGACCGCCTCGTCAATGCTTTCGAGTGTTGCATCCACCTGCACATTGGGATCATACTGTTTCAAAAGGAATTGCATGCGCTCTGCGGCGAGCGGTTCATCTTCGATTATGACCAATTTCATACATCAGGTTGCATTAAAGGAAGTGATACAACGAAATGATCATCGGTTTTTTCTATTTCAATAGTCTTTCCTGTGATCAGTTCATATCGCTTTGAAATATTCTCTAGCCCGATTTGGGTAGAAGATTCTTCAACAAGCCTCGGTTGCAGGTTGTTCATTACTGTTAGTCTTTTTTTCTCATTCACAGACAAAGAAATCTGCAAAGGTTTTTGTCGGGATGCAATATTGTGTTTAATGGCATTCTCTAAAAGCATTTGAACAGCAACGGGAATGATTTTATAAGAAAGATATTGAGCAGGGATATCTATGCTGATGAAAATGCTTTCGGGAAAGCGTTTCTGCAATAAAAAAATGTATGGGTTGATGAATTCCAGTTCTGACTGCAACGTGATCAGTTCATGTTCGCTTGCGTTGAGTACATGCCTGTACACTTTGGAAAATTCTTCGATAAATTTATTGGCATCCGGGCTTTCCTGCATCACCAGCGTGGAAAGCACATTGAGGTTGTTAAATAAAAAATGCGGGTTCACCTGGTTTTTTATTGCCTGCAATTGAGCCTGGGAATTGATGCGCTTTAGTTCTTCTGCTTCAAGCTGTTTATTTTTAAACTCGCCAACGTAAAAAAGCACTGCATTGAGGATATGCAGAAATAAATTGATCCTGGTGCCGTAAGTGAATGCAAGTTTCAACGGCATCCTTAATTGTGCAGAAGCAAGATGGAGAAATAGGGAGTTAATTGAGATGACAGCCAGCAACGAAAAGAAAGAAGATAAAATCATGCCGATCAGAAAAAATATGGCAAGAAACCGGATTGTCGATTCATTAGGTAGAAACCGCTTTAATATTTTTTGCACAATGCAGTTGCTTTCCCACACGAGCAATGTGATCAGCAAAAAAACCGCCATCACATCATACCAATTGGCAGTGATGTGATAATATGTGTATACCTCAGAGAATAGAGAATTGAAGTAAGAGTATGCTCCAAGCACAACGATTAGCAAGTAGCGATATCTGGTGGTAAACATGGTTAGTTAAATATAAGAAATAATCAGTCCTGCATACAAATTACGTAACAGGACTGATTGTAGTTTTTCTCATTTCACTATAATGCGATGAGTAATTATGGTAACAACACCTGATCAATTTTATGGATCACTCCGTTGGTAGCCATGATATTTGTCGCGATGATGTTAGATGGACTTGTGTTTGAATTTCCCTTTACTGTTGCGCCGCCGCTTAATGATATGGTAACCGATTCTCCATTTACAGTAGTTGGCTGTTCTCCCTGAGTAAGATCTGATGAAAACACCCTTCCCTGAATAACATGGTAGGTTAATATGGATGTTAACGTTGCCGGAGAAGCCGCGTTGATTGCGCTCGTATCTGGGAAGCCTGCCGCGCGGAATGCGTTATTGGTAGGCGCAAAGACCGTGAATATACCGCCCGAAGAAAGAACCGCCGCTACATTTGTGCTGCCAGCGCTTGCTCTTACCACTGCAGCTACAAGGAGGCTAAGGCTTGTGTCTGCTTCTACTGCTTGCACCAGGTTATTGCCAAAGGATGGTATCAGCACTTTACCAATGGTATGGATAACTCCATTGCTGGCCATTATATTTGGTGTTATTACCTGAACTCCGTTTACAAAAACGCCATTGGCATTGCTGGTAACGAAAATGGAGTCGCCACTGGCGGTAGTTACTTTTGCATCCGGCCCTGCTGGAACATTTGCAGCAAGAATTTCGGATGTCAACGTATGATAAAGCAAAATGGTGTCCAGCTCTCCCGCAGATAGGCTGTTGATTACCGATGATGTAATTCCAGAGGCGTTAAAGGCGCTGTCAGTGGGTGCAAAAACAGTAAATGGACCAGCACTACTTAATGTGGCTGCAAGGCCGGCTTTTTGAACTGCTGCATATAGCAATGTGAAATCAGAACCTGTTGATACCTGAGCCGCAATAGTGCCAGGACCTGCAGGAGTTGTGGTACTGCTGCTTTTTTTGCATGAGGCGATCGCTACGCCAAGCGTTAAAAAAAGAGCCGCTGCTAAATTGTTTCTGCTAAAGAATTTTGATTGCATAAAAGAGAATTTTCCTGTGAATAAATATTGATCTGTTGTGTAAAATTTTTAAAGCAGCAACCGTTTTATTTTTATTAAATATGGTTATCAAAAAAATCATGCCCCGTATTAACAAGGCATGATTTGACAATAAAATTTTATGGCAATAAAACCTGATCAATCACATGCACAACACCGTTAGTTGTCAGTATATCAGTTGCAATGATGTTCGAAGGTGTTGAATTGCTTTGACCTTTTACCTGCGGCCCGTTAGTCAATAATATAGTTACTGTCTCTCCATTTACTGTTGCTGGTGTCTCTCCGTTAACCAGATCAGAAGAAAAAATCCTTCCCGCAATTACATGATAAGTAAGTATAGATGTTAGCGTATTGGGGTCTGCTGCATTGATTGCACTGGTATCAGCAAACCCGGCATTGATAAATGCCTGATTGGTTGGTGCAAAAACAGTGAATGGCCCAGCACTTGAAAGCACAGCAGCTACATTGGTAGTTCCCTGGCTTGCTCTTAATACCGCTGCAACCAGCAAACTTAGATTTGGATTGGCGATAGCTGTTTGCACAATAGTTCCGGTGGCTGGAAGCAATACACGGTTAATGACATGGATTACTCCATTGGTGCATTCAACATTTGCCTTGATCACACTTACGCCATTGATGAAAACGCTTCCACTACTGGTTCTGGTAGCATAAATGGGTTGACCGTTCAAAGTAGTAACAGGTGTGTTGTCGGCTTGCGGTATCTGATCAGCTTCCACTTTGCTTCCAAGCACATGGTACAATAAGATAGCCTGCAGCGTGCTGTCTGGTATAGCAGCAAGTGCGCTGAGGGTACTGAAGCCTGCAGCTTTGAAGGCATCGTTGGTGGGTGCAAAAAGCGTAAGGCTTGATTTGCCCCACTCGTTCAATGCGTTTACAAGACCAGCTTTATTAACGGCTGCAGTCAAAAAAGAAAACTGAGGATCACAGGAAATTGTTTGATAAATAGTTTTTGGCTTGCCTGGAATCGGGTTTGATTTCTGGCATGATGTTGCGAGCATGCCGATAAAAGCAAGAAAGCATAAAGCTTTCGTTAGTTGAGTAGAAAATAGACGTTTCATGATGATTTAATTTTGATAGCGCAAAGTAGTGCCAGTAGAATTTGGCTTTTAGATAAAATGTCTCAATGGCTTATTTAAGCGGATGAATTGTATTTTTCCCGGAGTGAGCTGTGAGGTTTGTTTAACTTCCCAACCCAAAAAAATTAAACAAATATGAATGGCTGGCGGCAACAATTTGCATTGAGCATTGTTTCACTCAAAGGATAATGTTAAACAGAAATAAATGAAGCTTGTATTCTCTGTCTTGATAACCCTTACTCTCGGAGTCATTGCAGGTTTTGCAACAGTTCACAGCATTGGTACATGGTATGCCGGATTGAAAAAACCATCTTTCAATCCTCCGAATTGGCTGTTTGGCCCGGTATGGACAGTTTTGTACATAATGATGGGCATCGCTTTATATCTTATCTGGAAATTGCCGGCATCAAAAGGTCGGGATACATCAATGGGATGTTTCTTTTTTCAGTTATTGCTTAATTTTTTATGGAGTTTTCTGTTTTTCTACTTCCATGTAATTGCAGTTGCTTTATTCGACATCATCATACTTTGGGTGATGATATTCTTAACGATTATTTTATTTTCCAGATTAAGTAAGACGGCAAGCTGGTTGTTGGTTCCATATATAAGCTGGGTAAGCTTTGCAACGATCCTGAATATCTATATTTTCAATCTCAATAACAGATAAAAAATTTTAAACTTTAATTGATGGCTACTTACTCGATTAAGACAATCCAGAAAATCCCCGTTGATATGGAAAAAGCATGGGCTTTTTTCTCTGATCCTGCAAATTTGCAGGCGATTACTCCCGACGATCTGAGCTTTAAAGTAATTTCAAAGCATCATGGAGATAAAATTTATTCCGGACAAATTATTGAGTATAAAGTAAAGCCAATATTAAATATTCCGATCTATTGGATGACCGAGATCACTCACGTTGCCGATAAGAAATATTTTGTTGATGAGCAGCGCTTTGGCCCTTATCAATTGTGGCATCATCAACATCATTTCAAAGCGATTGAAGGAGGTGTTGAGATGACTGATATTGTGCATTACCGGAACCCATTTTGGATATTGGGAGATATTGCCAACTTGTTATTCGTAAAAAAGCAGTTGAAAAAAATTTTTGAATTCCGGTTCAGGAAAGTGGAAGAATTATTTGGCAAATGGCACGCTGCACAGTTGAATGCTATTGAATTCGGGAAAGCCGCATGAATGTTTATCACATATTTCTCCTATACTGTCCACCTACTTCATACAGCGCATGCGTGATCTGCCCGAGAGAACAATATTTGACTGTTTCCATTAACTCTTCAAATAAATTTTCATTATTGATTGCAACACTTTTCAACTTATTCAACTTTTCAACTGCGATACTTTTATTGCGTTGATGAAATGCCTGTAAGTTTTGTATCTGTTGTTCCTTTTCTTCTCTGGTAGATCGTATCACTTCGTTTGGAAGAATAGTGGGACTGCCTTTTTTATTGAGAAACGTATTTACTCCTACTATTGGCAGTTCACCGGTATGTTTCATACTCTCATAATGAAGGCTTTCTTCCTGTATTTTATTACGCTGGTACATTCTTTCCATTGCGCCTAGCACGCCGCCTCTTTCTGTAATGCGGTCGAATTCTTTCAGTACCGCATCTTCTACAAGATTGGTGAGTTCTTCTACTGCAAAACTTCCCTGTATGAAGTTTTCTGTTTTTGCTGACCCAAGCTCGCGGTTAATGATCAATTGTATCGCCATGGCACGGCGCACGCTTTCTTCTGTTGGCGTAGTAATGGCTTCATCATAAGCATTCGTGTGAAGCGAATTGCAATTATCATAGATGGCATACAATGCCTGTAGTGTAGTACGAACATCATTGAAATCAATTTCCTGCGCATGAAGGCTGCGACCACTGGTTTGGATATGGTATTTTAATTTTTGAGAACGTTCATTTGCTTCGTACACATATTTCATTGCCTTGGCCCAGATTCTCCTTGCCACTCTTCCGATCACGCTATATTCCGCATCCATGCCATTGCTGAAAAAAAAAGAAAGGTTTTGTGCAAAATCGTCAATTTGCATGCCGCGGCTCAGATAATATTCCACATAGGTGAAACCGTTAGACAACGTGAATGCAAGCTGCGTAATAGGGTTAGCACCGGCTTCAGCGATATGATAACCGCTGATACTGACGCTGTAAAAATTCCTGATCTGGTTGTCAATAAAATATTGCTGTACATCACCCATGAGTTTTAATGCAAACTCAGTGGAGAAAATGCAGGTATTCTGCGCCTGGTCTTCTTTTAAAATATCTGCCTGAACCGTGCCCCGCACCTGCGATAATGCTGCTGATTTTATTTTATTATACACCTCTTTTGGCATTACTTCGTCGCCGCTCAGGCCCAATAATTTTAAACCCAATCCATTATTCCCTTCTGGTAATCTTTCAGGAGATGCGGGATTATAGTAGGATGGTTTGGGAAGGTGAAGAAATTTTGCATCCCTTGCCTTATTCGCCATTGACCATTGGCCATTCACCTCAATCCATTGCTCGCAAACCTGATCAATGGCTGCATTCATAAAGAAAGCAAGCAGGATGGGTGCCGGCCCATTGATGGTCATGCTGACGGAAGTCTTAGGGTCGCAAAGGTCGAAGCCGCTGTATAATTTTTTTGCATCATCAATCGTTGCAATACTGACGCCGCTATTTCCAACTTTGCCATAAATATCAGGCCGATGATCAGGATCCTCGCCATAGAGTGTAACGGAATCAAATGCAGTACTGAGGCGAATGGCAGGCTGATTGAGCGATACGTAATGAAAGCGTTTATTGGTGCGCTCGGGGCCACCTTCACCTGCAAACATTCGCGTTGGGTCTTCGTTGGCGCGTTTCAATTCAAACACCCCTGCTGTGAAAGGAAATTCGCCGGGTATATTTTCCTGCAATTGCCATTGAAGTATATCTCCCCAGTCCTTAAATCTTGGCAAAACCACTTTCGGAATTTTTGTGCCGCTCAACGATAGTGTTGTCAACGACTGCCGGATGATTTTATCTCGTACTTCGTATTCAAAAAAATCTTTGCTGTATTTATTAAGAAGGGCAGGCCAGTTATCAATTAGTTTTTTGCAATCGGAGTGAAGTTGATTTTCAAAATGAATTAAAATATTTTTCAGCTCCAATGCATCTTTAAACTCTTCAAGCTGCAAAATGCCGGTAATCTGATATAATTTAGTTGCAATCGCACATTGCTCTTTTACCCATTGGTCATACTTCCTGTTGCGCTCAGCAATCTCACTTAAATAACGGGCACGGTTAGGTGGAATGATATAAGTATTTAAACTACCGGTATTGCCCGCTGTGAATGTTCCCCTTTCAATATTGCATTTCAGTTTTATTTTTTCCAGCAGGATCGTAAACAATTTGTTTACTCCTTCATCATTAAATTTATTGGCAGCAGTTCCTACCACCGGCAGCTCGTCATCTTTTGCATTCCATAAACCGTGATTGCGCTTATATTGTTTTCGTACATCGCTTAATGCATCCAGTGCCCCTGCTTTATCGAATTTATTGATGGCAATCACATCGGCATAATCAAGCATATTGATTTTTTCCAACTGAGAGGCAGCGCCGTATTCGGGGGTCATCACATATAAGCTCACATCGCAGTAGTCTATTATGGAGGCATCGCTCTGGCCTACGCCGGCACTTTCTAAAATAATGAAATCAAATGCTGCGGATTTGCATATATCAATGGATTCCTGCATCGCGCTGCTCAAGGCCGAATTCGTATCGCGTGTGGCAAGGCTTCGCATATAGGCACGTGGGTGAGAAATAGAATTCATCCGGATCCTGTCGCCAAGCAACGCGCCACCGGTTTTTTTCTTGGATGGGTCAACAGAAATAACTGCGACGGTTTTATCTGTAAAACTATTCAGGAATCTTCTTACTATCTCATCCGTAACCGACGACTTACCCGCGCCGCCGGTACCGGTAATGCCGAGTACAGGAATTGCTGATGATGGCCGATGGCCGACGTCTGATGAGTGTATATCGTTCTCGGCATTGGTGATTAGCCGGGCTATTTTTCGGACATCCTTCAATTCGCCAAGCGTCATTTTGTTTTTGTATTCTCCATTTCCATTAAGAGAAAAATTGCAACGGTTTAATACGTCCTCAATCATACCCTCCAGCCCCATTCTCCTCCCATCATCCGGACTATAGATCTTTGTAATGCCATATTTGTGAAGCTCTGCGATCTCCTGTGGTAAAATAGTGCCGCCGCCACCGCCAAAAATTTTGATGTGTCCGCAGCCATTTTCATCCAGCAAATCCTTGATGTATTTGAAAAACTCAACATGCCCTCCCTGGTAAGAAGTGATGGCAATGCCCTGCACGTCCTCTTCAATGGCGGCTTCCACAATCTCATGTGCACTGCGGTTGTGCCCGAGATGAATAATCTCGGCGCCTTTGGCCTGCATAATGCGGCGCATGATATTGATAGCCGCGTCGTGACCATCAAACAGCGATGCTGCAGTAACGATGCGTATTATTTGTTGAGGCATAGCGTCTGTTTATGCAAACGTTTGTAAGTGTTGCAAAAGTAACAAAACTAATGGTTGTTAGTTTTTATGAACGTTTAAGAAGGGGTTTTATTAAGCCTGCCAAAAAAATTGTTTTATCTGTTTTGGTATTGTTTCTGCTGAAATCTGATTATTGTTCTTTAAAAATCGCTAAGTTTATCGCCTAAAAATCTTTTGGGATGAAATTATTCAGGCACGGAAAGCATCATGAAGAAAAGCCCGGCTTGGTGGTTCATGATGAACACATAGACGTGAGCAAATTCGGTGAAGATTATGATGAACATTTTTTTGAAACAGACGGGATCAGACGACTCCAAAAATGGGTAGAGAGCCATTATGATCAATGTCCGAAACTTAGCATCATAGATCGTTTCGCCTCTGCTATAAAAAGGTCATCCAAAATTGTCTGCATCGGTTTGAATTATTCTGACCATGCTAAAGAAACAAATGCCAAAGTGCCGGATGAGCCTGTTATCTTTTTTAAATCGACAACTGCTATCACTGGTCCCAATGACGATGTGGTCATCCCCAAGAACAGCAAAAAAACAGATTGGGAAGTGGAGCTAGCGGTAGTAATCGGTAAAAGAACTTCTTATATCGAAGAGAACGAGGCAGCAGATTATATTGCAGGGTACATGCTTCATAACGACTACAGCGAAAGGACATTTCAGATCGAAAGAAGCGGGCAATGGGTGAAAGGCAAAAGCTGTGATACCTTTGCTCCTATAGGGCCTTATCTGGTGACGCCTGATGAAATAAAGGATGTTGGTAATCTTCGGTTATGGCTCACAGTGAATGGCAGGATAATGCAGGATGGCAACACGTCAAATCTTATTTACAAAGTGCCTTTTCTGTTGCATTATGTAAGCCAGTTCATGACCTTGTTACCGGGTGATATCATCAGTACCGGAACACCTGCCGGCGTGGGCCTGGGCCAAAAGCCCGAGCCTTTTTATTTAAAAGCCGGTGATATTGTGGAGCTTGGCATTGACGGGTTGGGATCGGCGAAACAAACATTGGTAAATTGGACTAAATAATAATGTGAAAATTACTCGATGGCTCAATTACTCAATTGCGAATTATGAAACGATTTTGCCTTGCTCTTGATCTGAAAGATGATCCTATGTTGATTGCTGAATACGAGCAACACCACAAGCCTGGCAGGCCTGAAATTATCAAGACCATTAAAGATGCGGGGATTGAAGTGATGGATATTTACCGGACCGGCAACCGTCTTTTCATGATCATGGAAGTGAACGATGATTTTTCCTTTGAAAAAAAAACTGCGGCAGATGCTGCAAATCCCAAAGTACAGGAGTGGGAAAACCTGATGTGGAAATTTCAGCAACCTTTGCCATGGGCAAAAGAAGATGAGAAATGGGTTTTGATGGATCAAATTTTTGAATTGAAATAATACGCCATGACAATCGATAGCCATGTTCATTTTTGGAAGTACAACAAAGTGCGTGATGCATGGATCACGGACAATATGAAAGTGCTGCAGCAGGAATATTATCCAGAGCACCTGGCATTGAACCTGAAAAGGAATGGCATTGATGGATGCGTGACTGTGCAGGCAAGTCAGGAAGAAGTGGAGACCAGGTTTCTGGTGGAGCTTTCTAAAACACATCACATTATTAAGGGGGTTGTCGGATGGATTGATTTGCGCGACGATAAACTGGACGAAAGGCTTCAACATTTTTCTGAGCATGCTATCATCAAAGGATACCGTCACATTGTGCAGGCAGAGCCTGATGATTTTTTGTTGCGTGAAGATTTTCAGCGCGGCGTGAAAGCATTGAACAAATATAGCTACACGTACGATATTTTGATTTATCCTTCGCAGTTACAGTCAACGCTTTCATTTGTTGAAAAATTTCCCGACCAGAAATTGGTCATAGATCATTGCGCAAAGCCTGATATAAAAAACAGGAAAATAGATGAATGGAAAAAGTGGATGAAAGAAATTGCGCAATACGAAAACGTTTACTGCAAGGTTTCGGGACTATTTACAGAAGCGGCCTGGAAAGACTGGAGCGCGGGCGATTTTTATCCTTATCTTGATGTGGTGTTTGAAGCGTTCGGCACAGACAGGCTGATGTTCGGCAGTGACTGGCCGGTGATTTTGGTCGCAGGGATTTATGTGCAATGGAAAAGCCTGCTGGAAAAATATATGGAAGGATTTAGGGAAGAAGAGAGGGAAAAATTTTTCGGATTGAATGCAGTTGGGTTTTATAATCTTTAATCAGCTTTGAGCTATCAGTCTCGAGCGGTGAGCCGCCAGAAGCGATTTTCGCCGATTAGCCAACGCTCAATGGCAGCACATAAGATGAACGGATTTCGACTTGCCTTCGCCAGGCAGGCGCAAGAATGATCAATGAGGTTGCGGAAGCAGCTATCAGAATAATAAACAAAAAAGCAACTGACTATTAAGCAGAGCTGGAAACTATAAACTGGAAACTTTTATGGACTTACATCTTTCAAACAAAGTATTTATCGTAACTGGTGGAGCAAAAGGCATTGGCGCAGCGATCAGCAAAGTGATTGCTGCAGAAGGCGGCATCGTAGTGATTGCCGGGAGAGATAAAAATGATAATCACTTAGTTGTTGATGAAATTGTGAAAATGAATGGGAGGGCAGCTTCACACACTATTGAACTCGCGCATGCAGATGCATGCAAAGAGTTGATTGATTTTGCAATCGAGAAATTCGGACGCATTGACGGGCTTATAAACAACGCTGGCGTAAATGATGGTGTGGGTCTCGAAAGTGGTTCGCCCGAAAAGTTCATGCAATCGCTGCAAAAAAACCTGAGCCATTATTACAACCTGGCGCACTATGCCTTGCCGCATTTAAAAAAATCAAAAGGAAGCATCGTAAACATCGGTTCCAAAGTTTCAGTAACTGGGCAGGGCAATACATCGGGATATGCTGCATCAAAAGGCGCAATCAACGCATTGACAAGAGAATGGGCCGCAGAGCTTTTGCCTTTTTCTATTCGCGTGAACACTGTGCTGCCTGCAGAGGTGTGGACGCCACTGTATGCAAACTGGATCAAAACGTTTGATGACCCCCAAAAAAAACTGGACTCAATCACATCCAAAGTTCCATTGGAAAAAAGGTTCACCACATCTGAAGAAATTGCAAGCACGGTAGTTTTTTTATTGAGCGACCAGTCAAGTCATACAACAGGTCAGATTTTATTTGTTGATGGTGGATACACACATTTGGACAGGTCGTTAACGTAAAATAAATAAAAGTATGTTTCGGTTAGATGATAAAACGGCAATCGTAACAGGCGGTGGAAGCGGTATTGGGCGTGCCATTGCGAAAGTTTTTGCAAAACAAGGCGCAAATGTTTTCATTCTTGATCTGGATGAAAAGGGTGGAAAAAATGTGGTTGACGAGATTAAAAGCGCAGGGGCTAAAGCAGTTTTCAAAAAATGTAATGTGAGCCTGCAATCAGAAGTGAATGATGTGATAAATCAAATTGCAAATGAAGTTTCTTCCATACAGATTTTATTGAATATCGCAGGTATCGCTCATATTGGGAATGCTGAAAACACAAATGAAATTGATTTTGACAGATTGATCAATGTGAATGTGAAAGGTGTTTATAATTTATTGCATGCGGTGATTCCATACCTGAAAAAATCAGGTGGTGTTATCCTGAATATGGCATCAGTTGCATCAACAGTTGGCATTCCTGATCGCTTTGCATACTCCATGACAAAAAGCGCTGTGGTTGGAATGACGCTCTCGGTTGCCAAAGATTATATTCATCAGAACATACGCTGCAACTGTGTTTCACCGGGTCGCGTACACACGCCCTTTGTAGATGGATTCATTGCAAAAAATTATCCGGGCAAAGAAAAGGAAATGTTCGATAAGCTTTCGAAAACGCAGCCGATTGGGCGTATGGCACAGCCTGAAGAAGTGGCGAATCTTGCGCTATATCTCTGCAGTGATGAAGCATCGTTTATCACTGGCTGTGATTACGCGATTGACGGGGGATTTATCAAATTAAACAATTAGTGAGTAAATGATCAATTGTCAATGGTCAATAAAACATTTGCAATTTATTATTCACCATTCACCAAATCATCCATATCCCTTCTTTGTTTCTTCGTTGGCCTTCCGATTTTACTTAATCTTTTGCCGGTATGAAAACTTTCCGTGAGGAATTTTGATTTCTCTATTTCTTCCGCTGGAGTAATATCGATATAATGTTTTATCGCTTCTGCATATTGAACACGATTAAACAACAGTGTAGTTACTTTTATTCGCCAGCGTTTTGCTTCAGTTTTCACCTCGTATTCATCATTTACGTTCACGTGCTTTGATGGCTTTGCTTGAGTTCCGTTGTACTTTACTTTTCCTTTGTCGCAAGCTTCCGAAGCAAGTGAGCGGGTCTTGAACATGCGGATTGACCACAGGTATTTGTCAAGTCGAAGTTTTTCGTTTCTCATTTCAAAAAGAGTTAATGAACTGCCAACCGCATTTCAATTACATCTTTGGTAAATCCTATTTTCTCATACGCTTTAATGGCAGATACATTTTCAGCATACACTTCTAATCTTAATTCAGTGATTTTTTGTTTATCAGCCCAATCTATTAAATAGTCGATAATTTTTTTATTCACTCCTTTGCCGCGGTAGGTCGGCACAACATACATAAATCCTAAAAGCACGTATCGCTCATAATTGTAACGGGGTTTTGAATTTTCTATTCTTGCATATCCTGAACCGATTAATGAATTATTCAATTCAGCGACAGCCAGTTCAATGGATGGGCTTTTAATCATCTTTTCCAGATCATAGTAGTAAATCTTTTCGGTTTTGAGTGTGGTGTCAATATTTCGTTCAGCTTCAATAACTCCCTGTTCAAATTCCAAAAGAGTTTCAATGTCGCTCAAAGCTGCTTTCCTTATAATAATATCATGCATCTTCCGTCATTGATATGTTTAGCTCATTTCTGCAAAGTATTTATGAAAATAAGGTATGGTCTCAATGCCTTTGTAAAAATTTGCAAGGTCAAATTTCTCATTCGGAGAATGAAGGTTATCGCTATCTAATCCAAAGCCCATGAAAACAATTTTGATGCCCAGCTCTTTTTCAAACAAGGAACAAATAGGTATGCTGCCGCCGCCACGAACTGGTATTGGTTTTTTATTGAACGTTGTTTCTATTGCTTTTGCTGCTGCTCTATATGCTTTCGAGTCAATAGGTGTCATATATGGCTCCCCGCCATGATGCTCTGCTGCTTTAACGGTAACACTTGCTGGTGCAATACTTTTAAAATAGCTCAATAATTTTTCTGTTATTTTTTGTGAAGATTGATTTGGCACTAATCGGGCAGAAATTTTTGCAAATGCTTTTGATGGCAGCACAGTCTTTGCGCCTTCGCCGGTATAGCCTCCCCAAATGCCATTCAGTTCAAGCGTTGGGCGGATACCTGTTCTTTCATTTGTAGTGTACCCTTTCTCTCCCCACAATGCATTGATGCCTAAATCTTTTTCATATTCCTTTTCATCAAAAGGTGCTTCTGCCATCAGTGTTCTTTCTTGATTAGTTGATTCGATGACATCATCATAAAAACCGGGAATGGTGATATGATTATTTTCATCATGACAGGATGCGATCATTTTTGCAAGAACTGTGATAGGATTTGCGACTGCGCCGCCGTATACGCCACTGTGCAAGTCGCGGTTGGCGCCGGTCACCTCCACTTCGATGTATGATAATCCGCGAACGCCGATATCAATGGATGGATGTTCCAGGCTTATCATAGAAGTATCACTGATCAGTATCACATCAGCTTTCAGTAAATCTTTATGTGTCGAAACAAATTTTGCCAGATTAGGAGAACCGATTTCTTCTTCGCCTTCTATGATAAATTTGATATTGGTTGCAAGTGAATTTGTTTTCACCATGGTTTCAAGGGCTTTCACATGCATGTAAAACTGGCCTTTGTCATCAGCAGAACCACGTGCATATATTTTGCCATCTTTGATCACCGGCTCAAAAGGGCCACTGTGCCAGAGTTCCAGCGGATCAGATGGTTGCACATCATAATGTCCATACACTAGTACGGTTGGGTTTGATTTATCAATTATTTTCTCAGCATAAACAATCGGATGGCCTTCCGTCGAAAAAATATCGGCCTTTTCAACACCTGCTTCCAGCAATTTCTGTTTCACTGCTTCAGCGCAAATATTCATATCATTTTTATGTTCGCTTTTGGCACTTATGGAAGGGATGCGCAACAGATCAAGCAATTCATTTAAAAAACGTTCTTTATTTTTTTCCTGATAATCTTTCCAAGCTTGCATATGTCTTCTGTTTATTAGAAATGAAGGAACGAATTTAGGTGTTTTAAAATATCTGAGATAACAGATTCTGTTGATAGAGGAGATAACAGCATTTATGTTATCTGGGGAAATTTATTCGTTTCTCCTTATAAGCCATATATGTTTGCCAGATGCAAAAGCAGGTTAGTGCATTCGTGCATTTTCAATAAAGATAGATTTTACATCTTCAGTTTTTTTGATGCTGTCATAAAAGCCATCCAGATAGTATATCATTTCTTTTTTGCTACCGGAGGTCAGTAAATCAAAATTATTTATCAGGGCATATATTTGTCCTTTTTTCTCTTTAAAAATATCAAGTGCTTCATTTACTTCCAGCAAGGTTCTGGGAAAGCCACGGTAAAGCCTTTGCTGAACGTTTTCTAATTCAAGCCTTTCATCTGGTACAGCATACTCGGTATTTACAAGGCCGGAATAATCGAAATCATAAGGCACAACATAGGGTCTGCCGCTAGAATCTTTGTCAGACACTATGAGTTTGGTATTGTGATCAACAGAGACAGCCCAGTCTGTATTGCCGATCATATACTCGAATATAGCCACTAATGTCATCTGTTTTCGGTTTGTTGCTTCTGTGTTCACGCGGCTTTTTCCCCATTCTTTACAATCGTTTCTTTTTGCTACCTCTTTTATGTCTTCCAGAAGAAACGCATGTTCTGTAATTGTTTTTTTCTTTCCGGCGCTGTCTTGAAGATTCAAATGCAATAACCTTACATGAAAGCTCATATCGGTTAGCAGATTATAAATCTTGTAAACCATAAATTCTTTTAATAAATATTGATCATACAGATTATTGAGCTTGCATTCGTTCACCAGCTTCAATGATTTTAATGAACGCATCACCGAAGACTTATTGTTTTTAAAAATAACTTTAATCGGAGGGATGTAGCAGTAGTCTTTCCTCATATGTCCTCTTAATTCAAGATATATTTGATCATTTACTTTGGTGCCGTCGGGGAGGCTTGCTGCAAATATTGCAGGAAACGTATATCCGGTTTTGTTTCTTTTGCTGAAAATATTATTCATATTGGTTATTATGGTTGCGTTCAGCACAGAGGTATCGTTGAAGAACTGCACTTTGTCAACGGCCTGCGGCTGACTATAAACCAACTGAAATGATGAGACAACAATTAATAACCCTGATAAAAAAACTTTCATTTTGTTTGGCAGTTTAGTGATGAAAATATTATAACATTCATCTCAATGACGGTGAATTTTCTGCTCATAAGTCGGATAGTCTTTGTATCCTTGGATTACGGCAAGAATTAGCTGGTTCTATTTTATAGCTTCTTCAATAACACTCCCTACAGATCCGCTTGGCATTTGGATATGCAGCATGGAAGCTATTGTCGGCGCAATATCGGTCATATAGGTTTCTCTGTTTGTTTTACCTTCATGAATATTCCATCCAAACCAAAGCAATGGGATGTGGGCGTCGTATGGGTTCCAGACGCCGTGTGTAGTGCCCCTGCTTTCAAAGCCATCAATCCATTGCGGCCGAAGGATGATCTGTATGTCACCGCTCCTTGGCGGATAATATCCGTTGGCCAAAGCATTTTTTATTTTGCTGTTTAAAGTGATTGTATTCAATTCATCTAAGGCAAAAGCCCTGGAAACGCCTTGCTGATTCAACAAATAGCCTATGACTTCTTTATAAATATTGTCTTTATTCAGGTGCGCTGCATTCATTGCATTGCGGTTTAGGTAAACCTGATAATTGATCAGGCCTATTGCAAGGTTATCAATTTTGAATTTCTCTTTTAATAACTTATTTATTCCTTCTGTTATTTTTTTATCGTCAATATTGCCAGCAGGGATATTATGTTCTTTTAGAAATGCAGGCGCCTGCGATACTCCATGATCAGCAGAAAGGAAAAAAAGGTATTCTCCTTTTCCTATTTGCTTATCAAGAAATTTCAGGAAATCACCAAGGTCTTTATCCAGCCTCAGGAAATCATCTTCCGCTTCCACTGAATTGGGGCCAAAGCTGTGCCCTATATAATCCGGTGTTGATAAACTGATAGTGAGAAAGTCTGTAATAGAATCAGCTCCTAATTGCTCTCCAGTGATCGCGGCCTTAGCCACATCAAATGTAAAACTGTTTCCATAAGGCGTAACCGGAAGCAGCCCGTAATTCTTGCCGGCAAACTGTTTCAGATTATATGGAAAACCTTTTGCACTGGCTCCGAAAGGCCTGTATTCATAAGTCTCTTCATCAGGAGCGCTCTGCACGTATGTATTCAATGGGTAAAAGGTATTCCAATCTTTTTCATAATACTGGTCTGCCAATTTTCTTGCGTTGAATTCTTTTAACCATTTTGGTAAATCGTTCATGTAATAAGAGGAAGTGATCCAGTCTCCTGTTTTATGGTCGTACCAGTAAGCTCCGTTCGCACTATGCCCTGCGGGCAAAATAGCTGCGCGGTCTTTTAATGCAATGCCTATAACCTTGCTTCTGAAATTAGTAGCAAGCCTCAGCTCGTCAGTGATGGTTGTGACCAGCAAATTGTGCGGACTCATTTGACCGGCATCGGTATTGCTGCCGATTGTCTTTGTGCTATCGTCCCCGGTACAGTAAACTATCTGCCCAAGATCGTAATCCCACCAATCATTACCTGTGATTCCATTGATAGCAGGCACAGAGCCCGTATAAATGCTCGTATGACCACATGCAGTTATGGTCGGTGTGTATGGTATGAGCGTGTTGTCGCATGAAAAGCCTTCATTGATCAATCGCTTAAAGCCTCCGTCTTCAAGATACCTGTCATAGTAGCGATACAAATAATCCCATCGCATCTGATCTACTACAATACCTATTACAATGCGGGGGCGTTGTAATGCAAACTGTTTAGAGGAGGGGAAGCCATCATGGCTTTGAGTCAGTGCCGGAGAGGAAATAACAAAAGCAAATAAGATGAGTAGCAGCCTACGCATGAGCAGTATTTTATTAATTAACAAGCAAACAAAATGCAGGGTCAGATAGCAGATGCCAGTAATTGTTTTTTTATAAGATTTGCTTAATGTTTATGATGATGTTTTTCCTTTTTATTATCCTCATTCAGCACAAGTTTGTCCGCTCCCCCCGCGCCATGATTATCCAGGTCATCTAATAATCCCTCGTCTGTCAGGTCCAGCGTATGCGAGTTTTCCCAATCAAAATGAGCAATCTTTTTAAGCCGGTCTATCACTTCTGCATCATGCACTTCTATTGCCAATTCTCTGCGGTGATCGAAGCTGCCGGGTGTTAAGTTAATGGAACCCACAATAGCTCTGCAACCATCCGCCAGCAACATTTTCCCATGCAGTTTCAAATGCCTCAGCTTATGGATTTTTATCCCAATATCGTCCATGATCCTTAAGCCTCCCACTCCTTCAACCAACTTATCTGCTTTCAGTGTATGTGGCGGCCTGGCCATCACGTGGATCTTCACTCCACGGCTTGCTGCACGCACCAGGCGCTCAATGATGACTAAATCCTGAAAGCGTTCGTTCTGCACAAAGAGGGAATGCTGTGCTTCATCAATGAATTTTGCGATCCTTGCTCTGCCATTAATACTGCACCATATAAGGCGTGTATTTTCTCCCGGATCAAAATTCTTGCGATGCCAATCGGCATCAAAACACAGAACGATTTCAGCTACTTCCGTTGGATGGGAAGTTATGATCGCGTAATCTCTCGTTTCTGTAAGATTCTTTGTTTCCCAGTTAAGCGATTTTACAAAGGCAAGTTCTTCATCAATCACCATTGATTTTTCATGTGTAATAATAAAGCTGGGATTGCTGTCACGGACTTCTATTCCTGCCTCTTCCAGAAGCTTGCGGGTATCTTCATTTTCTTCTTCGCCATTGCGCCTTGCAGGGTTGAGCATCACTTTCACTTTTACTCCGCGTTGCTTTGCTGCAATCACCGCACTGATCAGGCCTGGGTCCGAAAAAAGGAACATTTTTATCAGGATGGATTTTTTTGCATGATCGATAGCATCAATAATTTCCTGGCCAGTATCATCGGGAAGAACGATTATGGAACGGTGAGACATAAGTTTGTTTTAATATTTTTTATTTATTCAGATCGTTTCAGTCGATTTTACTGTTGATGAAATAGGACTGTGAAACGGATGGTCTGCCCAAGCTTGTGCATTGTAAAGATCCGCATAGATTTCTCCTTTTGATATCAGTTCCTCGTGTGAGCCTTCTTCAACTATAAAGCCATTATTGAGCACAATAATTCTGTCCGCATCTCGAATGGTACTGAGGCGGTGAGCGATGATAATCACTGTGCGACCTATCATCAGTTTTTCCAATGCCTCCATCACAATTTTTTCAGACTCTGTATCAAGTGCGGCTGTTGGTTCATCCAAAATAAGAATGGGGGAATTCCGCACCACGGCTCTTGCAATACCTATTCGCTGTCTCTGGCCTCCTGAAAGCGTCACACCTCTTTCTCCTACTAAGGTATCATAGCCATGTGGCATTTTCGCAATGAATTCGTATGCATTTGCCAATTTCGCTGCTTCGATGATTTCTTCTTCAGTAGCATCGGGTCTTCCATAAGCAATATTCTCGCGAACAGAGCCATAAAAAAGAGCGGTATCCTGTAATACAAACCCAATCTGACTGCGCAAACTGTCGAGACGGAATTCTGTGATATCAGTTCCATCAATTAAAACTGAGCCAGCCGTAGGATCATAAAACCGTGCGATCAGGCTGATGATCGTTGACTTTCCGCAACCGGTAGGGCCGCAAACTCCTATGCGCTGGCCGCAATTGATTTTTATATTTATGTCATGCAGAACGGGTGATTCGGGGTTGTAGGCAAAAGAAACATGATCAAAAATAATATCGCCTTTCAGCTTGCCTGGATCCAGACAGTTTGTTTTCTGGGGAATGATCGTCTCTGTATCGAGTATCGTTTGGATGCGTTCCAGTGCTACGGTTGCCTGTGCTACAGTGCTCGTCATTTTAGCAAGGTCCTGAACCGGGCTGAAGAATTTATTCATATACCAAAGGAATACGGTCAATGCTCCAACCGTCATTACTTTATTAAGAACAAGATCAGCTCCACGCCAAAGCACCAGCGCGGTGCAAACAGAAACAGTTACGGTTACAATAGGCGAAAGGGCTGACTTTACTCGTCTTGCTTTCAATGCCGCATCTACTGTTTCCTGGCTCGCTTTTTTCAGGCGGTTTTCCTCAAAGTCCTGCCTCCCGAAAGCATTCACTGCTCTTATTGATTCCAGCCCCTGTTGCAAAACAGTAAACATATTGCTTTGGTCTTTCCGGACTTCCCGGGTTGCTTTTTTCATTGCTTTTTTAAAACGGGCAACAAATAAGAGCAAAAATGGAGTAACCGCTAAAGCAACCATCGTAAAGCCTGAATTGAGATAAAACAT
>Ga0182030_10000425_pt1 | contig 77713 bp, 76 predicted proteins | sample 812S3MmetaG_FD_121299 | JGI IMG/M metagenome (GOLD analysis project Ga0182030, IMG submission 121299) | Permafrost microbial communities from Stordalen Mire, Sweden - 812S3M metaG (Illumina Assembly) | ecosystem: Environmental > Terrestrial > Soil > Wetlands > Permafrost | place: Sweden... | reverse complement strand
TATGAATGTCCTGGCTACTTTCTCGGTGCCGAGGGGCAATTGAGACTGTTGATCAGTATTTTAAGTCTCTTGAAATCGTCTTGCTGACTCTTTCAACAGCGAATTTCCATCGTTATCCACCAACCAGACTCAACCAAGCCAATCAACATGGGCCGCTCCCAGTGCTCGAAGTCTAGGACCATCTGCAAACCTACGCCAGCAATCCAACTTAAGCGTTCAACAACAAGCACACCAGCCACAGGACGACATCTTCAACCAATCATCGCAGATACCGAGCGGCCAGAGTCCCTTTCGTTTTGGCAACCAAAATGCTGTTGGATCATCCCAATCTAACAGCGTCGATGAATTCCCGCCTCTCAGTCGTAATGCCAATGGTGAGATCGGTAGGGACCGTGGCTCTAATGTAATTCAAAATGTCGGCTTTGGGGCACAATCGAATGGTCTAGGCTTTGGCGCGTCCAACCCTCCTCCAAATCGTAATAATGCACTTCTGGAGGCAGTGAACCGTGGAAGCTCAAGCAATCAGGCCGCTTCTCCTGTTAGCCTTTCAGGTAATCAATGTTCTAAAAATTGCACATTTGTCTGCGATCTCTGACTAAAGAGATAGGTCCCAATCCACGATCTCCAGCCGAAGCTAGTCGTCAAGGCTTGGATGGAATTTCAGAAAACAGTGTGGGTACATATCATCCTCGCGTAATTTCTGTAGTCTAACCAAACAATCAAGACTCCCTTCTCAAATCAATTCAATTCTGCAAATACCTTTTCATTAAGAGAGGACGGTACAACACAATCAATCATGGCGCCAGGATTGGTCAGCAGGCCAGATGGCATTCCGTCACAATCGGAGGCAGCTATCCCACGATCCCAAACAGTCGATTCTGGTATTGGATCTTCTCAAGGCAATCCTGAAGAGGCGGCACCTGAAGTTCAAGATCCATTGGCGCATATGAGTGACATTGACAAATGGGGTCTCAAGGGCTTCACGTATTTGATGAACAACTTCCCGGACTATGCTGCTCTTGTTATGGGCACTGACGTCTCCGCAATGGGCTTCGATCTCAGCTCCTCCGAGTAAGTTTCGGCCCCCGATCCACCAAGACTTGACACATAATGACTCTTCACAGACCATTTGCCACCCAAAACTACTCCTTATGGGACAATGAACCACCTAGACCAGCAGTCCCTAAGTTTAAGCTACCTGAGTGCTATCGCGTCCACAACATTGCTCCACTGGAGACCAAAGTCGCAAATTTGAATGACGAGGCTTTGATGTTCATGTTCTACAGCAATCCGGGTGATATTCAACAGATGATGGCGGCCCAAGAGCTGTAAGCTATTCCTTTCCACTCTGGAGCCGTTGAATAAGTCTAACCTCGATAATTATAGCAATAACCGCAACTGGCGCTATCACAAGAAGTTGCAACTTTGGTTGACCAAAGATGATATGATGGTTCCTCAAGCGCTTGGCAATGGTACGGAGCGAGGATACTATATCTTCTTTGATATCAAGCAATGGGTGCGCGAGCGTGTAGGTTCACACCCCAGCTATCTCACCACTTCAACTAATTTTGACATAGCGAGAGTTTACCCTCGTCTACGATGATCTGGAGACTCTTCCCCCTCAACAACCCCCTCGTCTGGGATAATAACTGTCTACAGTGACATGTGGTCTTCAGATATCTTGATTACAGAAGGCATTGTTACACTTTCAATGCTACATTTTCATTGATACAAGAGAGATACAAGATGGTTAACTGTACTTGAGCTGCTTCTATGGACTTTTGCATTATCAAAACACACATAATTGCATGGATCAGGGATGGCGTTCTTTCACTTTTGCCTTGTATACCAACCACCAGGAGTACATAGGGCACGAAGGGAAGCTCACATGGGATCTTCAATGGCGTTATTGCAACCTGGCTAGGCTTGCACAGGGCTATTTGTCAAATGCGATATGGATGATGACCGTCCATTGCTTTGAGCAAAATGAAAGCTAAATTAATACTTTTGTGTTTGAGTCTGACTGAAATGTGAAGATGCTGGCCTGATAAGAGATTAGAAATTGAACTTTATGCGGGTGCACCCGGACATTAAATTCACGCGACGTAGGAAGATAAACCAAACCCATCGTCATCCTATAATTCAGCTTTCAATGATCTTGAAGTCCTTCCACAGAGAGGTCAGCGTTCTCTCATCCCGCAAATCTATTCCTGCGCATTAAATACCGAGAAGGTGCTCATCGCACCTGCAAAATACGTCAACAATCCTGCAAATCTCCGTTGAAGTTTAATACTCACCTTCAAAACACCATGCCATCCTCCGACCAAACAATAAACGTCCCGCAACTGATATTAATCCTCCTCCTGGGCGGCCTCGCGATCCGCTGGTTCTTTTTCTCGTCGAGCGCAAACCCTACTTCCCAAAACCGCAATGCAGCAAACAACATCCGAGCTCGGGAAGCAGATGTAGAGCGGATACAACAGATGTTCCCGCAGGTTTCGAGGAGAAGTATCATGTGGGATTTGCAGAGGAATGGCGGGAATGTGGTTGCGACTACGGAGAGGATATTGAGTGGAAGGGGGCTGGAAGTTGTGAGTTGTTGCTTGAACCTTCTAGATTGTTTTGCTTGCTGGAGATCTCATTTTGGGTTCTGTAAAGAAGTAGAGAGTGGGATAATTTGAGGTTGTGCTAATGAAATACTCTTGATAGCCACCACAATCCTTCCAACCACCTCTCCCAACACCAGCTTCCTCAACCGTGCCAGCGACCTCATCAACCGCACAAGCGAAACCACCACAACCAGATCTGATAACACGATATAACCTAGCTGCGAAACTAGCGGACGAAGCAAGCCGGCGAGAAGGGACAGAAGGCGCAGAACCAGACGGACCTTCTGATATAGGGGGAAGTCGGAAGAAGTCACAAGGGTGGAGTGCGAATAAAGCAGAAAGGCAAGCTTTGCTGCAGAAGAGAAGGGAAGAGATGATTTTGGCGGCGAGGAGGAAGATGGAGGCTAAGGTGGCTGCGGAAGGGGGACAGGGGAAGACGGAAACTTGATCTATGGTACGGTGCTTTGCAGTTGGGGTGGAGAGGTCGTATACGTATGTATATTCTTTGTCTAGCATGTATATATACTGCGGCATATTGGAAGAGCTATCAAGGAAGACTGAATAGCGAATCTTAGGAGGCCTATCTACCTCGACCGCCTTTCGTCGTTGACCTGTTATTTCAGATCTCGGCCATTCTCGCCTTTTTTGAATATGAAAAGCTCTATTACCTCCCATTTCTGGTCTAGATTTCCCACGCTTCAAATCCACGAAGAAGTTGAAGCGTCTTAGAACATCTGGCACAATCAGACTTTCCTGGTCCACCATCAATGTCTGAACGTACATTCTAGGATAAAGTCATTCGAGCTTCAGGTGAGCCCAAGTTTGAAGAAAGTGGCAATTACTCCTGCCAACCGTGCCTCAATGTCCCTGTTTGTCTATCTATCCAGCTCCTTTGTTATTCCCTATCTGTTACGATCTCTAGATCAAAACGAATAGTAAAATCCCTATCGCCTAAAAAGGAATTTGCTAGAAGTCAATACCCAATTTCAAGCCTTTCAAACCAGCGCGTCACTAGGAAGGCAGCTCGCGAGTCATAAAGCAATTGCTAAACTGGCCAACTCCCTTCAGAACTCCAGAGAACATTTTCTGTAAGAGTCTAAAGAAAGGCATTCACAGTCACTGCATCATTGATGATGGTGTGGTTGAGATTTTGAATTTAGAATCCGGGTTTTGTTGAACCATGGTCGAGATGTCGGATTAGCTGTTGAATATGACGAGTACGAATGCCATCATGACATGTCAAGCCTTTCCCCTCTGAAGGTCTTGTAGAGCGTCATCAGAGGTGTCATGCGTTGCGTAGTGGTTTCTAGTAATGCTTTTTTGAAATTTTAGAAACTTTGGGTAGTCCAAGCTTACAGAATATTTGACGCTGAAGAGATCACTGTGCTGATAGTCTTACGGCATGATGATTTGATTTGATTTTTAAAAAGAACTCTTGAAGTATTTCTCTCTCATGAACTCCTGGCATTGTAGACATGACCAGGGGACACGAAGAATATCACAGTAGAAGCAAGATAGAAGAGAAGATAATTTCAACACGTTTTCTTAACAACACGGCTAACATCTCAAACCCCACCCAAGCGATCTCCCAACGACTATGTACAAGGAATCAGAAGGGTCCCTGCTGCAGCAGCGACCTGTCTTGGCACCCTTCCCCAACTCTATGCCAGAAGAGCTAATGCCTCAACGTATACGGGCATCCATGTACGAAGCAGCGACCATTACAAGATATCTACACTTAACCACACTCAAGTTCGAATCCGAATAACCTCATCCACACTGCGCTTATAGAGCCAAAGCGACAACACCAGCAATGGCAGCGACGGCCAAACCGGCAGCTTGGTTGGAGCTTGCAGCGCCGGTGAAAGGAACCCCGGTTGAGGAGGGAACGGCGCCGGTGCTGTAGACGGTGTAAGGGTTGGAATAAGAACTGGATGCGAGAGGAGTGATGGTCTTCATCGGCTTGGAGGTAGCGCTGGCAGACTCCGGGCAGCTGGTGTAGAGGATGGTGGAGACACCCTCAGCGGAAGAAGCTGGAGCCGGGGTAGACACTGGGCGGGTTATTGTGCATGGGCACTGTTTGCTCTTGTTAGCATTGCTCGATGGAGTAATATGGCCTCAATACATACGTCAGTGATGGTCAAGGTGGTGGCCTCAGTGACGGTGTAGGTGCTGCTGCCGTGGACAAGGGTGGTGGCCTGTGGGCAGTAGGTAGTAAGAGCGGTGGTAGTGATGGTCTCATACGCAACTCCGGTGCTGTTACCCCAGGAATCGGCGAAGACGCCAGCGGCCAAAGCCAAGACAGCCAATGAGTACTTCATGTTGATGGTGTTAAGTCTTGGAGTAAAAAGAGTGTGATAGTCGTAGATGGACTGGATAAATGAGTGACTGGGAAGGTCGAGGTATTTGATATATAGATAGATGAATGGAAAGAAGGACAAATGGGAAGAGAGCGAGACAATGGTTCTTTAAAGCTCTGAGCTCCTTTCCTCATCTCGGAACCGGATCACCTGTCTCTTAGGTTTGGCCCAAACTGCTCATCTCATTTATAAATTGAATCTAGCCGGTCTACCAGTGCTAGCACCCGAGCACCATCGCACACTTACTTCTCAGTCGCCAATCAAATATCCTCCTTCAACTCCTAGACTCACACTATTGTGTGGAGGCTTTGGAGGATCTGCACAGCGTTCCTGAGTTGGCGCTCGATCATCCCTAATTGAGCGTTTTGTTTTTGAAGTTTGTTTATAGTATGAGGAATGTGGGTGTTGAAAAATAAACGGTTCTGCGGAGTATAGAGAAATGCCCACCAACGGAAATTGCAACACAACTAAAGGAATGATGATGCATTCTGGACTTCGACTAACTTCCCCTGAGCACGATTTGGTGTAAACATGGTTCATTCTTCGATGACTATGCAGCAGTGTCTTGGTCACTCAAGCAGTTCGGGCCCAAACGCTTCTCTTGTCATGGATTTTAATTGCTGTAATCTATGCAGCTGTATCTAGGGACATTAAGTTTGGGTTTCGTCTAACCAGATCGCGGATGAACCAACGATACAAAATGGTACGTCGCCCAACAGTCTTAAAGACTGTATTCCATGGTACCCATTCTCTTGGACGTCATGATCCCAAAGAATCATGCAGGTGAATGCAATCCTTTGTCTAATAATCTGGCGTCTGAATACCCCAACGCCAGAAATGCAATGTACAAAAACAAACTTGTCGAAGGAATCCGCCAGATGCCGATGTATCCAGATGTCTGCAGTCAACATCCAAAGTCATTAATGCTGAAAAACACGCCCTGCTGAGAGTAGGGAGTATGGGAATCTATGCAATCGCTAAAAACGAAGATGACGTTAATGCCGCCGAAAACAACCAGTCCATTACGCGCTCAGGCGAAGGGTTCAAAAGCCATCCATTTTACATGGAGTGGTCTGTATTCTCGATTATGGGTCTGATATCATTCGAAGTTTGTCCCTTCTCATCTATTGGAAGTAGTGGATCTGCTCATGCTTCGCTCTGGGATGCCACTGGCATTGTATCGAGTGGTGAGGGCGTCGAAATCGTAGTTCTTTAGGGTCTGTTCATATTTGGCACTCTTCATGAATTTTGGTACAGAGTCCTGGATAGGTCCGTCAGTAAAGGACAAAGACTGGGAAAGGGAAACGACTTACACTGGCCATGAGTTTGAAAACGGAGATCTGGGCATCTTCAAAAAGTTTGGTGACTTCCTTAAGACTCTCAACCATGGCTGCATCTTGTCCTACAGCTTTTGTCATTCTGGTCGCGAGCTGATTTCGAAGCGAGTGGTCGATGTTGAGCTCACAAGGTGAGCCAGGGGCCAAGAACGCATTATAGATGCCATAAGCTGAAGCCATTGTCTCTTTCACAGAATCGAGATTCTGACCCGATGGCCCTGGTGTGCTGGTCTTCCCACTGCGCGATGGCGAATGCGTTTTGATTGCTGTTTTGCAAGCCTTCAGAAACTCGTCCACATCTAGATAAAATGACAAATTTTCTTCGCAATGAGTGTCTCGCAGATTCTCTCTAAACAACAAACGAAGCGCAGCATCATTCAGGATTTTGTCCAACTTTTGTGTATTTGAATCGCGAGAAACGCCAGGCCTCGTCACAACAGAACCAGAAGCTTCACTCTCCGAAGTTCTTTCTCTTGATGTCATATTGACAACATCTTTCCCCTTTTGCGACAGCTGATATATTGCATGCTTGCTTGGTTGAAATATGAATTTCGGGTCTTTCTCCTTGTCTTGGACATGCTGTGCAAGGTACGCTCGGTCTGACTGCACGCACCAGATCAATTCTTGCTCGAGAAAGAGCGATGCAATCTCTGTGGTTTCCCTCCTATCAACCGTGGTGCAGCAATCCATCAACCAATCCGTCGCCGCTTTGCCTGTGAATGTTTGATACACAGTCCGAGGTGGTGAACCCACTTTGCGCTCACTTGCCATTCGAACTCCTGCAATCCCGTCCTTGTACTCACTCAATGAGTCTGAATCTGCAGAGCTTGTGCTAGATTTGACATTTGGGCCATTTTGCCCGACAAAGCGACGAAAGATGACCTCAATAGTGCTACGATCAGAAGACAACTTATCCGTAGCAGAATCTCGTTCAAGAATGACTAGCTGCATAGTGTTTCTAGGAGAATTGACTAGCTCTGTGACGTGCTTCTGCTGTATTCCGTTCTTAGAGCAAAATCTCTCCAGTACATGAATGCCCTTAGGCGTTAACTGCCATGTTGAGCCTTTCATAGTAAAATCTTTCGCCTGCTTCCCGTCTGCCGACTCAATGAATCTAGCGTCTAAGAAGCGTTGACACACAGATCGAGCCATTTCACGTGCCATAGAAAAGGTGGTTGTCGTAGTGGTAGTAACGATTCGAGATGGGTCTTTGGGGTCTGGCATGCGATTGGATTGGGAGAACTTCAAAGAACCTAAGTTATTGATGGCCTCTTCGGACAGAAATGAATGTTCTATCCTGGTAAACTTGACCCGGTGAGGTGCGAGTGGCAAGCTGACGACTAATGTTGCAAATAAATCTTTGAAATCCTGCGATAATGTTAACATGGCTATAGTAGGTATCTCTCCCACCACGGCTTACTCGTGTGAATGGTCTGTCATCGCTCGTCATGCGCAGCAGGCGCGAGGAGGTTTGATGCATTTTGTTGTAGTTCCCGTGCGGAACAAACGTAATCGGGGCCGGCGTATCTGACGCTGTGTTCGAATATGCTTGGGACGGAGGGTTCGTTTCAAGTAATGACTGACGACTGGTCAACGAGGAGGCCGAAGGCTCGGTTCTCGTTCGTGAAGGGGTAGATGAATTGGTAATGGTTTGTGGTAGATCGGTTGCATTGACCGGAGAGTCTGCCGATTGAGAACTCTTGCTATTGGAAGTATAGCTCGAGGGGGATGTGGGTGAATTTTGAGCAGACCGGTATAAACTGTTGGAGGATATTCGAGGACGGACTGAAGGCTCGGATAAACTAGCGATTACGTTTGTGGTTTTATCTCGAGCCAATGCCGCCAAGGTGAAGAGACCGCTGCGATTTTGTTTGGAGGAGCTCGTGGAAAGAGCAGATTGTCGGTGTTTAGGACGATTTAAGGTGTCGTTTGAGATTGTTCCGAAGGGAGCAGCGGTGCCGGGTAGAGGAGAAGGCGGACTTGCCACGGGAGGAGAGGTGCGAGGAGCAAATGACGGTGATTGATTTTGAAGGGTGGTGGTAAGGCTGTCTGGAGGTATAATAGGAAGTTGGGCGTGGGCGTGGGCGTGGGAGGTGGAGGTAGAGGTAGAGGTAGAGGTAGAGGTGGAGGTAGAGGTGGAGTTAGAGGTCTGAGAAAGAGCCATCTAAGGAATTTGGGGAATGTTTTACAAGGTGAGAGTTTCCAAGAACAAGCGGTGCGTTCTAGCGGACGCCAGGCAGGTAGGGTAGGTTGCAAGGGCAGCAAGAGCAAGCAAGGGCACCAAAGGCACCGAGGGCATTGGCACACACCAAGGGCAGCAAGGACGCAGCAAGGAGCGCAACGGAAGGGGAGGGGGGGAAGGGGAATGGGAAGGGAAACCAGACGAGACGAGACAAGACAAGACAAGCCTGACGGGCAGAACCTAGGCGGAACGTAGGCGGAACGTAGGCAGAACGTAGGCAGAACCCTAGGCAGGTTGAGTTGCTCTGATGGGGGTGGGAAGTCCAGTGTACTCAGGGTTACTCAGGGTTACTAAGGGTACTAAGGGTGCTAGGGAAGTGCGCTAGGTGCACTAAGAGAGATCGCCTCGTGGTTGTCAGGGATCATGAGTCGCACCCTGTCGGTGACCCAGACTGTGCCAATTACAGCGAAAGAATATTCGATGCCGAGATAGAAGCATGCGAACCCCTGCATCCAGAAAACAAGACACGCCCCCTCCCCCGATCGTGGGAAAATGCTTGCAGATGAGACACGCTGGGTTCTACGTGATGATCAAAAGGTTGGTGATTTGGCCTTCGCAAAAAAAACCAAAACGAAAAAAAAAAAATATATATATATATATATATTTGAGTCAACGGTACGAGATCCACTCAGTCCACCCAGTCCACCTTTATCCGGACTGTGAAACCTGGGAGATTCTGAGAAAAGAACGACGGGTCCAGGGCCCAGGGACCATCAACAGGGTGAACGTTTGTTTGAGGAGGGGAGAGAAGGCGCGGCCGCGGCCGCCGGCAAGCAAAAGCTGCACAGAATATCCAGCGCGCTTTGAGTACCTTACCTTACCTTACCTTACCTTAAGCTAGGCAACGACCAAACGAATTGAGAACTCCGCTTGATCGGTCGCTGCTATTCTAGTATTAGTATCAGTATCAGTATCAGTATCAGTATCAGTATATGTCGTGAGTGATTCCTGCTGTATTACCAGTCTCCGACAGTCTGGTAGAGATCATCCCAGATTGCCCAGATTGCCCAGATTGCTCTAAGGAGACGAGACCTTTTTTGTTGCTGACGCGAGTGTGCTTATTTGGGCAAAACCGTCCACCGCCGGCCTTCATCGGCCACCTGCAGTAGTGGACGCTGCCTGAACAATGTTCCCCATTGTCAGCATTTTCAAATGAAAAACAAAAACAAAAACCGAACAGAAAAACCAAAAGCTGCTTGAGAGAGACAGAGAGGGCCTACCTACTACTTGCGCGCCCCAGCCTGGGGACTAGTAATGTACCTCGCCGTCGTCAATTGATCCGAGATGGACGGTTGTTTCATCAAATATGGGAATGTTGAAAATCTGAATATTTGGGACCTCCCATTGTCAGCATGGTATCTCGGAGCAAACTATCGAGATCTCTCGACCCGTCCGTTGAGTCGAGGTGTCGCCATCGATGCAAAGCCACCATCGCCTCTCAAGCCTTCTAGAAGCAGGGTCAAGGGAAAAGGGGGTCGAAAATGGCATGAATGTCTTCGAACATGCCCAGTAGTATCCAGAATTGTGCTTGTTCCAGCCTCAGCTAGGAAAGGTTCGTTCCTGTCTGGGAGATGGGAATGGCCATATGCCAGATCGATGCCAGTACCCAGACTGCCACGAGGCTGGATGAAAAATAACGTGTCTTGCGATCCCTGTCCTTTGACAGCGAGTGTTTCGAGGGTCCGATCCGCTTTAGCTCCAGGGAAGTCTGAGCCGGACTGCAGCGGGCGAATGCGGGTACCAGGACAGGAGGGATCAGATTGAAGGAGTCACTTTGAACAATGTACGTAGAATAAAGAATACAAGGAGAGGCAAGACAGGGACTAGTAGTGGTAGCAGTAGTAATAGTAGTAGTAAGTAGCAGTAGCTAATAGTAGTAGTAGTAGTAGTAGTAGCAGCAGCAGCAGTATTAGCAGCAGTAGTACTCTGTAGATTAGGAAGACAGAGAATTAAGGTATTTGGTAGATCCCATCTTGGTCAAGTCTCTTCTCGGCTTTCGCATTCCAAAATGTGTCGCATCACGGGCCAGAAGCAGCAGGTGGTGCTGCAGGTGCGGGTGATTGATGAGGGATGAGGGATTGAGTGATGAGTGATGAATGCTCGAGCCATTCATGTAGAGGGATCTTAGAGTTCCCAAAACTAGGTATCGCTGATGGAGTTAGGAGATGCATTACAGTTGTCACTACCATGGACAGGCACAATGCATGCAGAGAACGTGGAATGGCATTTGGAGGTCCCCGCTATGAGCGCGCTCTTTGGTTGTATAATTAATTAATTAATTAATTAATTATTCATTCATTATTTTTATTTACATTTATTTTATTTTATTTTATTTTATTTTATTTTATTTTATTTTATTACTTATAACACCTAACTTACCGATTGATCGACTATATATATTCTCATTGACGATAGTCCCGGACTTTGGCCTTTTTGTCCGATTGAGGCAATTCAAATGATGGGTTCTCGTGTCCCAGAGTCAGGCCTCATTCGCATGGCCACTTTTCTTTTCAATAGTCTAAATTGACCCCTCATTGCTGGCGCTAGTCGATATGAGATATGCGATATGCACCCTTAAAGCAGCATGGGGCACCATTTCGAGAAAGCTCCGGGCCACGTTTTTCTTTCAGATGCGTTAACCAATTCGGGATAGATCCCTGTCACATCCACGCTCATATCGTCAGACCACGCGAGATACTGCAGAGTGGCTAAAACAAGTGGCTTGGCCCGATCCTGCCTGAGCCACTAGGACCGTTGATCTTTAAATATTTTTATTTTTATTTTTAACCTTTCCCTCGTCGCGGAAGTGGTCGGGCCCATTTTGGTGCGCGAGTCGCGACTGTTTGGAAATAATATCAATGCTTTGTATTACATTACCTGGGTCCTAGTCCACGTCTAGTCCACGTCTAGTCCACGTCGGAAGGCGGGAGTCGGCGGTGATGGAAAAGCTGGCGGAAGGGGGGAAAGCAGCGGTCAGAAAATATTTCATTTCATGTATGCGCTTCAAGCATGATGATTAATCCTTGACCGTTTGTGGAATATCGGGGCAAATCAATGACACGAGATCGCCGTTCAGATGTCATCAAATTAAAATAAAATCAAAAATTGGAAAATAAATCGAAATTTCATGTCTCAGGCCTTGCGCATCCTCGCGTGGCAAATTAGGGTTAAATATCGATCTGTCATATTCGGTGGTCCAGCGGCCAATCATGAAGTGTTCCGCATTATTCGTATTGTCTTTTTATCCAGACGCGCATCTTCCAATCCCATCTGTAACTTCATGTCATCCAAGGATGCTGAAACACCCTCCTCGCTCGTAGCGGCCCCCAAAGGTCTGTCCGGCGCTGGCAAAAGACTTGAACTTGAACCAGAGCTAGCCAGAACCACTCCCGCTTCCCATATCCGAACATCGCGAAACGTGACCCTTGTATTTGCCGTTCCATCCAGAGACCCAGTCAACGTTCCATAGTCCTTCTCGAATCCTTCAAACATCCCTGTCGAGCGATTCCCCATCTCACAAATACCAAACTTTCTCGATTAAACTCAATCTCCGAAGTTGCCAGATCTTCACAACCTTCAGTCCACAAAACGAGGCCAGTTTGAAGCCCTCACCCCTGATCTCTTTCTTCTCCATTCTTGCCCAGCAACGCAGTCCCTGTCCATTTAATCTCCGACCCCTAGATGAAATCTCGATTCCACCCACAAGGACTAGCTTCCAGAAGTCTTTCAGAACGTCTCATCTCCCGACTGAACACGCAGGGGGACCAAAGCCATTTAGCATGTCCCAAAGAAAAACGTCCCGCCAGCCTGTGATTTGCTAGGATCGTGTTCCGATAGCCACCGTCCTTTCAAAAGGCCGAGACGGAGATCATGTCAGGGAAGGGCTGGTACATGTAAATTAAGAACAAGTTCCGAAGGGTTCCATCGTCCTCCTGTCCTTCCTCCTTCAGCCTTATGTTCGAACCGAAACGTGGCTTTCAAGGCGCCTACCAGGAAGAGTCAGGAATTGCCAGGGTACTGATTTCCATGAATATCAATGTGGACCCGGGATGACTATAATTGTGGACAGTGGATAATAATGTGATATACGACAAAAGAAAACACATTTTAATCCACAGGGACATAAGACAAAATAAAAATAAAAGGAGATGAATAGGGAACCAGCGTCCGGAAGACTGGATCCCCTTTCTCGGGAGCCTGCAGGAAGTGGAGTGCCGAGAGTAGCACTGCCTTTCGGGAGGATGCCCACGAGGTGTTCTGCACGCTGTGATCTGAGGTGCTACCAGGAAGGGGTGGCGGTATGGACTGGTGATACTTTGGTCGTTGTGGGACTTGATATTTTTGGTTTACCTATCTCAAGACCTCAACAGCTCAGAATTTCAATGCTTTTGGCACCTGATCTTTCGTCTTACGAGACCCTCACCACTGACCCATAATGGCCAAGATGTGCACCCTCTAAATTCGCAAGTAACCATCGTTGGTTGGATTATCCATGAATTTTCCCGACTCCACTTGGGAGGAATTTCATCGTATCTTTAAGCCGGTATCAATGTTGTGTCAATTCTAAGGAAAATTTTGGGTCTGCGGGACACATGGTGTCATTTCATGATCTGATTGTAAGGCCAGGAGAGAAAAATTTAAAAATTATGACACTCTGGTGGATTGTCATTTGAAATCAACTACCAGAAGTCTTGATCTCTACGGAAGCCCCTCAACGTACGGGCCGGAATTCCATTCCACATACCGGACGCCATGATATTCCCTATAGTGTCGCCTGTCTTCCGTGCATGATGCAACTGCACCAAAATCAAATAGCCATAGGCCCAGAATCTCTCCTCCAACCCTTGGCCCTCATATTGTCCTCAACTGCTTTCCAAATCCCTTCCACGACTTCTCTGTCTCGCCATCTGCTTGCCGTTCCTGCGCCTGGGCTCCACTTATCCACTTGAACGCTTAATACGCCTCTACCCCACCCCCTAATCGACTCCGGCAATTGATCCCCTCTCCAACCAACAAAGATACCTAGCGTATGTTTAAACAGCTCCTGCGCTGTCTGCCATTTGTAGCTCTTAAATTGCCATGTCTGCCCTGTAGTAAATACCCCGACAACTCTTGACCAATATTCTGGCTTAAATTGCTCGGGAGTATCAACTATAATAAAACGGATGGGACGTGTGGCGTCTATTGAAGGTAAAAGTCGAGAAATATGCAAGATAGATGCAGAAGCACTAGAGGTTGAGCTGGAAGATTCGGCCGGGATGTAAGTACCGCTTTCGAGGAAGGACTTGATATTCGACATGCGGAGGAGTGATGAGGCGGAAGGAGACAGGAGAATGATGGGATCGGGTCGGCGAGCTGGCGCCTTTGGATTATGAACCAAAGTAGGGTTATTGGTGAGGTTTGCTGCAGCAGCTTGTGCGGATTTTCGTGTGTTGAAAGGTGCAGCGGCTTTTCGAACATGAGAAAAGTCCTAGAGAACATATTAGGATTTCATCTTGTGTAAGCGTTCCGAAAATCTCACAGTAGGTTTGATGCCTCGAAGAACACTGTTCCTATCACCCATCCTTCTCTCTCCGTTGTAAATTTCCGCAAGTCTGGGATCGATTGTTTTCCCTTGTCTTCCAGCAGCACCGCTTGTGACAGGCGCAATTCCGCCAGCGGCACCAGAAGCGACTTGCGCCGAAGCAGCTGCGCTGGAGGTATCTGAAGCAAGAGGTTTAATGTATTCGGATTCTTCAGAAGCACCCTCAAGCCAAGTGATCAGGTCTAATCTCTCAACGAATGCGAGGTTCTGCACCTCTCCTCCAGCGCCCCCCTCCCCACCAAGTTCCGCATTCAAAGCTAATGCTTGCGCATTGTATTCGGGAATAGCTGTTTCTCTCCTCAACCATGCGAAGTATATGCTTCGAAGATCAACCGGCTTATTAGAGGAGATGAATCGAGTGGGCGTCGTGAGAGGGATAGAGACCCGAACGGGCGAAGAAAATCGCAAAAAGGAAGCTGTTGCCAAGCGGAGGTCGACAGACGAAGCGGACGAAGCATCTTCTGTCGTGGTTGGTATGCAAGGATTGTCAGAAGCTATTGACTGACGCAGAAGCAGTAATGGATCCTGCTGAACAGCTTCTGTGGATGCCATTGTCGCAAATCTTCGTGACAGGCTCTGATATTAAAGTTGAGGTTGATAGACCTTCTTGTAGTTTAGTTTAGATGATTATGGTGGCCGCACCCGGTCTAAAATGCAATCACGAAAGCACGTGTAAATTTGTTTATTTTTGAAACTCACTACCATAACAATGCCCATTTTGTCCCTTCCTCATCCATAGCGTCTTCAGACTTCACGGTTGCTCTTAACATGAGCCCAGTCCGAGTCATGGCTGTCACTATTTCCATTATCCGTTTTTTTCAACCCTACGCTTCTCCTCCGTCCGTGATATACGCAAATCCCAGTTCCTCCACTCTTATGTTTAGGATTCTTAGGACATAAAGGGCTACTCGGCAGATGTTCTGGTGAGTCCAGCTCAAACCGGCGTATTTGTTTTGCTTTTTTGTTCTTTCTAGCAGTTTGTCTGTCAGTATCCGCAAATGCGTTTAGCGGCCTTATTCCCTCAGTAGATATTTTTGGTTCCTTGGCAAAACCCTTGAAGAACCCTGAGAACGAACTTTCACTTGTATTTGTGTGCGGGGAGTTCGTGTCAAGGTCAGACTTTGGCTCCTCGTCCGGGCTCCAGTCGGCGAAAAAATCGGGGGTTTCATCTTTGGGAGTGAGAATTCGTGTAGCTTCCTGATATAAAGATTAGTGGAATCTCATCATAGTTAAAACTATGGCCATATTTAATTTGACATTCGCGATGGAGTGTCGGGCTTACTGATGGCAAAAAATTGGGTGCTCTAGGATCTGAAATATCCACTGACAAAGTCAGCAAGCGATATCCAAGGTTTGAGCGGACTGCATAGAGGTTGAACCTACTATTTGCATAGCTTGGCCCACCTCTCAGGTCTGAAACCGGGGTGGCAGCGGGTGTCCTTCCCCTCAACATCCTATGAACAGAACTTGATGAAGAGAGAAAAGACTCTTGCGAGTTTTTGCGGTGCCAAGGAGCAAGCCCAAACCCTCGACGAGATCTTGAATCCGGAGACAGAGGAGTCTGTGGGTGTACTTCAAGATATTGCTGACGCTGCGGACCTCGTTCGTTTTGTGTCTGGTCGAAATAGCTGTTTGCACCTTGGAGAAGCAAGGTGGTTTGCGAGGGTAAGGAACATTCGGATCTCAACGCGGCATCGGTCGTGTACTTTGCAACTTAGCTCCCTTTCACTCTTTCTAAGTTATAAATCTCACCATCTTCTGTTTGGATGACACGACACCTAGGCCTCTTTTGGTCTTGCAGTACAGCCCTTCTGGGTCACTCGTCTGAGATACAAAGTGAGGATACGTTGCTGATAATACTTGTAGTCCTCGAAGAATCTTGTTTCCAGGGGAATCTCGAGAACCTCTATTATCAGCCACGCTGGTTCCATCTTCTCCATTTTGCGATTTAGTTGTTGATTTACTTGGGGAAGTCGACTGGCTACCAATCTTGATTGCTGGGAGCTCATTGAAGTTGGCTTTGCTATTTGCCTTTGCGCTTTCAAGAAGAGACCCACTGGATCGCCGATCAGGACGTTTAAACCATTTCTGTTGGGTCTTCCTATTTTTCTTCGTGGGTTCAATTCTCTCACGCTCGGCCCAGTAGCCCTCAGGGAACCATACCCATTCAAATCCCTCTTTCGGGGGTCGAGGAGGATCTACCGGGTGGCGGGGATAGGAATCAGTAGCATCTGATTGTTTGGTTTCCCGTAGCACCTTCTCATTCCAATCCGATACATTCAGCGGGTATTTGCTTGCCCCTGATATTGATGATGCTACTGAGCTTGATTGTCCTTGCACATCGAGATTGCTCTTGCTCGAATCTCCTGATAGCCCAGTGGGCCCAGCTCTATGGAACGAAGGTGATACCAACGGTGAATCATCGATCCCGCTGCTTTTATCAGTCTTGCGGCGTCTGAGGCGAAAGGTAGACAGATCTGGTTCCAACGAGCTAGACTGACGTGAATGGTCCCCTGAACTTTTTCGTATTGTGATTGGACTTGTTTGTTTCATAATATCTTGATTGTTCGGTTGTTGGCCAGATGTTAAAAGGATGGGTCAAGGTAACATAAGAAATGAGAGTTTCTATAGGTTTTTCGTAGTTTGTACATGTGATTTAACTCAACGCGAAGCGTTCTATCTTCACAGACAGAACTGGACGGGAACCTCAAGATCCAAACCTTTACTCTGAAGGTTTTTTGGCACAGGGAGGCGCGGCCGTCTTGTTCTATTGAAGGCAGCAGGAACGTTCGGGGGCAGACTTTCCCTCCTCGATCATACAAGAATTTCAAAAAGAACAAACAGGTAGTAGCATCTCGCGAACGAGTTTCTCTGAATATAGCAATATGCCAGTCACTATTTTCATTGAATAAGCTGATGTATCTTCAAACGTTGATCCCACTGCTAAAACTGCTAAAACTCCATATGTGTCTCGTCATATCATGTCGTACACTTCCCAGCGGAACTTTGCAAATTAAAGAGACCTCAGGCTTTAAGGAAGAAGGTAGCTCCCGAAACAGGATATCGATAGGTCATGCGGAAAAGAAATGCTTTTAGATCTGAGTACCACATACTCTCGTCCTGGTAAAAAGAAATGATTGACCAGGAAACGATTGACAGCATTGATGAAGAAATGGTGAAGTGTTCGATGACAGTTGATGCAATCGGGCTTAGAGGAGGTATGAAAACGGTATGTGTTCAGCGGGTCTTCATTTAGAATGGTCATAAATCTGCACGCTGTCACGCTGTGCCACAGAGACGTGTTTCATCTTGCGATGCCTCTTCAGATGCGGCGCACATTTACTTTTCTACCTTGTTAGGCTAGGGCGGTGACCTTTCACTAGAATCCTGTTCCTTCTGTTAGATGTTGTCGCAACGACATCCGAATATTCATGAGACGTGTGGGGAAGCGCTTAAGATACGTTCTGTCCCATATTAACGAGACGTGATATCCAGAGTTACACCGTACAGAGAGAATGTGCCGACCGCTTGATCTCCATTGTTCAGAATCATATTCTGTTGGTAAATTTCAAGCGATGAGAATGATGTTATCACTGTACTCCTAGAATAGATCTCGCCTAAAAATTGAGTGGGCGCAGCAACACAGCCACACTATGTTCTATAAATCTTTCACTCAGCAAGCCCATTTCATGCAGATCTGACATGAGTTTGACTGATGCCAGATCTAGGGATGGTCTGACCAATGCGTGAGCCGCAATCTTCTCATCGGGTCCAGCGTTTGGGCGACTAATGTCTCTCGTAAACGCCTCAACCGCCCATCGGGCTGTGAATGTGCCCAGGAATAACCAAAGTGGTAAGGATGAATACCTGCTAATTATGGGCTTTCTTTTCTACTGGTCCCTTCCCCGCGACGCCCGTGCGTGTGCAGATAATACTTTGGCCCATAACTATAGACAATCGCTCCTTTGATCATCATAATAATCAGCGTGTCGATATCTCGAACCCAAGCGCGTCTATTATCCCGCAAATCACATCCTTCATTTCTCCTCTACATACGTTAGACTGAGATACATACCTATCTTTCTTCATTCAAGATTTCCCGCATTTTTTTTTATCATAATACCCGTCTTTCATACTCTCGGGGTCGTCTAACATCTTCTACGATCAATCTACTTCTGGATCCCAGACATAGCGCACGACAAGTTTCCCGACAATCAGAATACTGCTGCTGAATTCAAACTCGATCATTGCATTGTGGTAGCTCCATCGTTCCAGACAGTCAAAATCACCAGGATCTGAGCAGACCAGAGCCGGAATACCACAACTTCCAACATGACGAAAAGAACGGTCTTCACAACTCTCACGCCTCTTCCCGTGGGTATTTCTAGAGAAACTGTCATGGAAACGCTCCACAGTCATACGGAAATGATAGATTTAAACCCACTGGTTGAAGAGCGCCATCCGATCAAACCACCGCCAAATGCTAGCGCTGAAGAATATCATTGTCAATGGTATTCCCTCACTGATAGGGTGGAGTATCTTCCAGGCGGGCTTATGGCTGGCAAGGTCTCATATAATGTTTGCTTCCATGACCTTGAACGGGGACTACAAACGCATTGTTACGCACCCATGGGTCTAAATATCAAGGGAAAATGGTCATTGGGGGGCTCATTGCCCGGCGAGCCTATTGCTCCTGTGGAATTAGGTCTTGGGGCTCCATTACAGGGTTTATATCTTCGAGAGGACGTCGATATGAAGTGCAACATCATGATGACCGGTTTCGTGAAGAAGACACTCAAGAAAGCGCATTCTGCACTCGTGGATAGGCTACTCGTCAAAGCTCAGATTGTGGATGCTTCTCTTACCAACCGACGGATCAGTGAAAAGGCGTTTAACACTCATCTGACAACACAAAGCCAATTTTCGGACTCGCAAGCCAACACTCTGTACTCCCCAAGCGATTATGGAGACTCTCCGATAGGCGTCGAAGCTCCACAAATACCTCCTCTCAGAAATCTGGGATTTCGCGGTCCAGATAGTGCCGATTATGACAGCGCGCTGTATCCTCAAGCGCTGAAAGTCCGGAACTCGGTGTCATCATACCATAGTTCCATAGGCGGAAGCGAGAGTGGCAGAGTATCATGGCAGAATCTGAATGCGAATAGGAGTCGCAGTCCTTCTGTGCATCAGCATATCGCAGCTCCTGGCCAAAGCCCCTCTACGCACCAAATGGATCCCATATATCAGCAGGCGAATCCATACCGTACCTCGCCTCAATCTCAGCATACTCGACTTGCTTCGATTGATGATCGAGATATCAGAAGTGAAGAACCGAGGGCACATTTCCGACCTGCGGCTTATCAGAGCCCCCCTCCTCAACATGGAACGGCCGAGTTAGAAGGATAACATTCTTGACTTCAATTTAAACCGATAATCATTAGACCCGACAGCATTTCTCAAACCTTATTTGCCTATGTTCGAGTCCAAGTGGAACAATTATCATATGGACGGCTGGGAATTCTTCTATCGTCTTTCCAATGTGCCCGACGTTATGGAACAATCACAGAACTCAAGACTTAGGAGGCTTTGGCAGTTAGAGAAGTTGAGATGCACGAACTTATGTAAGCTGATGGAAAAAGGAAACAGGAAAATATAGCAAGATGAGCAGAACAAAGGAAGGAGGTGATACCCAGGATTATGAAATTGACTTAGGGCGCACGGAAAATGTAACATTGTCGATTCAAGAGTTTGGTTTTGAAGATTGCTTCAGTGCTCAATCGGGGTATCTTAGAAGTACAATACACAATGCAACTACTGCATCAACGAGAGCGTTATTCTTCAGACTTTTTCTCCTCGTCTGTCTCTTTCGCTGCAGTTGGTTCTTTCTCGATGTGTGATATTTGCTGAATCTCAGATAATGGTTCGGAAGCCGTAACCTTCCCTGCTTCGACATTTACGTCCACACTAGCCGGTGTTTTCCCTTCCACGTCTTCCTTCCTCTCATTGTAGTTCTCTGGTAGAGGTTCTTCTTTCACTGCCGTCACATTCTCTAGCGGTTTGGACGCTTCTCCTAATGAAGCGGATGACATCCTCTCCCAGGAAGTAGTAAAACTTGGAGCGGAGTCTTGCGAAGTTGGTGCAAGTTCGGTATGTTCCACTGGTTCGGTTCCAGCATCGTTCACCTCTCCAACAACACTTTGATTTTCATCGACTTCGAATGTCTCCACAATTACAGGAATTTCTGTAACGCATTCTTCATCACCAATGGAAATATCCTCCAATTTCCGTGTTACATCAGGATCTTCTTCGTCTGACTCGAGGACAGTTGTAACGGCAGAGCCAACAGAGGGAGACTGTCTAATATGTCGTCTAGTATTTGTTCGACTAACGTTGATAAAGTCTTCTTCGACGGCCGATTTAGTACTCAAAGGCCCATCAGCCTTCAGTATCGATGGCACAGGAGCTTTCACTTCCTCAACTGGCTCTAATCCTTCCGCTTCAGGGGGTAATTTGTAGTTCTCGGCGGGGAGAAGCTCGTATTTGTCACAGACTGTCTTAAATAATACGTAGAGGCCTGTTTGTCCTTCAACTCGCCAAAAAACTTCTCGATGCTGAAACCATGCGTGGGCAAATATTCGGTGCAGCCGCCTGAATATATTGACTAGATGCTTGACACCCGCTCCCCTGTCATCCACTGCGTCACCTGCGCCAAGGCTTAATCGACTTGGGAATATCTTTTGACTTGTGACAATGTTCGTCGCCCAGTCAAGAGTGTGGCAGCAATAATCGATTGCACAGCAGCTCTTGGGAGATTCGTGGACGGCGCATAGAAACTGCCACTCGCTGGCACGCATTTCTGGGCAGGTAGATGCTGAGCATGGTGGGTCGTCGAACAGAAAACCAATTATTAGGTCGTTGCATTTATTTATGAGAAAGCGGCAAAGCTCGTAGAGCCATAGGGCCCGGTCTACACCATCAGGTTGTGTAGCAATAATTAGAGCCGTCTCGCGGTCTATTGGAACCATATGATCAGTGCTAGAAGGTTTCGTATGATGGTAGTGAAGTGCTTTGAGATGCTCCTGAAGTTGGAAGGCGGAGTCTAGCTATGAATGTTGTCAGCGCTTGCAGTCGTACCTCTTATCATGCAACTTACTTCACCAAGAGGAATAACTGGTGGGCCAGCAGCCATATCTGAGGACTTGGTACCTGGATGTATTCTCCGACTCCCATTTGCATCGATAATACTCTGTTCAATAGTAGGCTCTTGTGAAGAGCTCCCGAGAGAAGGCGATTTGGGCCCTATTTGTATTTCTGTGGGAGGCGGTGGGCTTGGAAGCCGTGGGGAGCTAGGTGGTAGAGACATGCTGATTCCAGAGGTTGAATCGATACCTGCTTCAGCTTCTGAATCATACAATACACAGCTTGGTAGATAGACTTCAATAGGCAAGATATTGTTGAAGAAGGACGCGCGCTTCGCGTCAACTTACCAAACTCGGCCACTCTAAAATTCGGCAAGGCTTTTAACTCCGTACAAGGCTGCGGTCTTTTGACGCGGTCCCTTCTACAACAACTTCAAGACTCAAGAAAATTTTCTTACTACTATGGACATCGACCAGGAAGATGAGCCGCCCCTTTTGGTGGATATGGCGGCGGATGAAGGCGAGTCAATAAAGGGAGAGCCATCTATCAAAGTCCCAATCACCATTGTCACAGGTAAGTGATTACTTTACTTCTGCGGACGTTATGTTTTTAACTCAGGAATAGGGTATCTTGGAGCTGGGAAAACTACTTTACTCAACTACATTTTAAGTGAACAGCATGGCAAAAAGATTGCGGTGATACTGAATGGTAAGAAAATCCAAGAACCCACTCCACCACAAGAATTGGCTGAACCTTACTGTAGAATTTGGCGATTGTGAGTGGACTTGTTTCTTCTTTAGGGGATATGGCACCTAATTTAGAAGCCTCGGATATTGAAAAAGCCTTGACCATCAACAGAGGCGGAGAGCAAGTTCAAGAATGGCTTGAAGTCGGTAATGGATGCATCTGCTGTTCAGTCAAGTATAAAACCTGCTAGCTCTCTCCTTCCTTGAGCTAACGATGTGAAGAGACTCCGGAGTAAATGCTATCGAATCATTGATGGAGAAGAAAGGCGCCTTTGATTACATCCTTCTCGAGACTACAGGCTTAGCAGATCCTGGGAACATTGCACCATTATTCTGGGTCGACGAAGGACTTGGAAGCACCATATATCTGGACGGCATTGTTACTCTCGTGGATGCCAAAAATATTCTCACGTGCCTTGATGAACCAGTAAAAGAAACTGTCCAAGATGATGAACGCCATAGCCACGAAGGCCCACTGATGACTACGGCACACCTCCAGATTTCTCACGCCGATGTCGTGGTTATCAACAAATCTGATCTAGTTGATGACGCTGATCTTTTGGCAGTCCGAGAGAGGATAGCAGCAATAAATGGTCTTGCAAAGATTCATGTGACCCAACGAGGCCAGGTTCCCCACCTAGAAGGTTTTTTGTTAGATCTACATGCGTACAATGATGTCGGGGCTTTGGATGTTAAAGGCAAGGGGCATAGCCACCTAGATCCGGTGGGTCAACCCTAACCCTATTCCAATAAACGGATGGACTGACTCCTATTCAGACCATATCGACAATTGTAATGACTGTTCCTGTTCTCGAAGTTGAGCAGCTTCCCAACTTAGACGCCTGGCTTAGATCTCTCCTTTGGAATTCCGAATTACCTGGTCTTCGTTTAGACTCTATCGACGATGCCAAAGATAGCAAACCCCCGGAAATCCACAGACTGAAGGCGAAGCTACCACTAGTTAATAGAGATATAAAGATTGTGCAAGGTGTTCGAGAGGTGTTCGAGATTCTGGATGCCCCGAAATCTGACAGCACTGGTCTAGAGTTCCCCCGGGAAGGCAAAATTGTCTTGATTGGAAGATATCTCGAAGGACTAAAATTCGAAGAGAGCTTTAGACAAACGATCAAATCCCTCTAGTATAACAATATTGAGATATTCGTAGGTCCTCGGACCAAATGTTTCTCAAGCTTCCTATGCCATACATTTTGGCCTCGTTCTTTCACATTTTGTGGGGCCAGAAAGAACCAATTTGAGAATTTACCTGCCGCAGAGAGCCAATCTCTCGCAGATGGTCTCCAATATCCTTCCGAGGACAACAATGTAGGATTGCTTCACACAACTTTCTGAATTTCCGTCAAATATTCTCGCATCAAAGACGGCAAGTGCGGGTCAGACAGGTATACCCATAATAATTAGCATATATCAGAAGGATCATCCGTGAGAGGCGTATAAGAATGATGACACCAATCAATTGATTCTGACCGGAGTTCGGTTTTCAATAATAAAGCCTGGTTCCCGGAACGGAGTCCCATGGAATTTTGGAACAAAGATTAATAGCATCTCTTTCCAAGATTTATTTTTCAATTTTCCGCCTGGTATATTGTAATGCGCCTAATATTCAAGAACCAGAATTGAGGCCCACCATTCCTTTCTCACAAGGAAAACTCATGGTTGACAATGATGCGTTTCAGTCGCTGCTCTTCATTTCGCTTACACCTTCATTCTAATATTAAATCATGTTCAATGCGTTGCGTACGTCTCATCCTACCATCAGCACTACTTCGTAAATTCCTAAGCTCTAGTGAAAGCTTACCTTGTAATATTACAACACCAATGAGGTGAAAGGACTCGGAAAGCGGAATACGTACATTTTTGATTAAGAAGAGGGTCGTAGTTCTCTTTGATATTCAATGAACTTAGCCTCTCGATAGCTACTTTCATATTTTGTTACTATTGTTTTTGATTTTCGTGGCAATTATGGATTCCCAACCCGTTCAGGGTATTTTGCGTCGCGTTTTTGACGAAATACACTCTTATTATCCATTCGTGATCATTTCAATGTTATTGTCTATTTTGTCCGCCATTAAATATCACAGACCAAAGGCCATAGAGATATCTTTCTATCTTTCTGATGATGATAAGGAGGCGCCGAAAAGGAGATGGATGCAAGACTGTTTGAACCTGTTGCAGGACGGATACAACCAGGTAGGATCAGAATGCTTCATCGAACTCATGGCACTAAGGCTAATGACAAACCCAAGTTTCGAGACCGCCCTTTTCAAGTTTGGACAACAGAGGGAAATCAAGTTGTTCTGCCCCCAAGACTGGTTGAGGAGACTAAGATGCTGCCGGACGATGTGTTCCCATCCGCACTAAGCGACGTATGTTTCTTGCCAACCCAAGTTTGAAGAAATTATGACTGATCGAACGGTAGCTCTTGCAAGCTGATCATACCAATTTTGGTGGTGGGGATAAAGGCAGCTTTCTGGGCACCGTAATGAAACACAAATTGAATAAAAACTTGTGTACGGGTCCCTATCGTGAGAAAGTTAGACCTATTTCTAACACTAGTATCCAACAGCGATCCTATTTCCTGCCATGAAAGAAGAACTTGGAGTTGCTTTGAGTGTAGAATTTCCTCCGTGGTATGTCCTATCCCCCCCTTTATTTCACGGTATTCAGGGAGCCGAGCTCTTGAGGCATGTCTTAAGAGCCGGTCGGCTCTTCCACTCCTGAAACATCGGTTACTAATTCGATAACCAGCAACGGTAAAATCTCAACTCGCCTCTATTTATGCCTTTATACTAACGAAAGCAGATTGGACGCCAGTTCAGCTCTATGGAATAATCACCATGATGATCTCCCGCATATCCTCAAGAGCCTTCGTTGGCAAATCCTTAGGCCGCGATGAATCTTGGATCAAGATAAATGTCGACTATACTCGAGACGTTTTTCAATCAGCAACTGTGCTCAGAACCTGGAGGCCAATGCTTCGCAGGATCGTGAAGTATTTTGTGCCAGAAGTACGTCGGGTGTGGGATGCTCATAACGAAGCTTTGAAAAAAATTGCGCCTATCCTCAAGCAGAGAGCCATTGACGAAAAGCAAGAAGATTACAAAAAACGTTCGTCTTATTCCGTTAAAAATTGCTACCTTTTTTGTATACGAGTCCCGAAGGTGGGAGCTGTCTTAAGAGCATACAAATGAACCACGTCTATTTGTTCTTGTATCTCAGCTTCTATTTCAGCTCCTAACTCTGAAGCTCTCACCAAAGAAACGACTTTTCAATATGCTAATTAGGTGGCAGCTGTCGACGCAATTCAGTAATGAGCTCGGGGAAGCGAACAATTCCTCTTTTGGTTGGTATGGTTTATCAGTGAAATATAGTCTAGAGACAATGTTTCGGGAGGATACGTCGTCTCAAGGGTATATCTTACTTATGAATCATGTCTCGGCTCCAGTTTTACCAGCAATTGCTAACTGACCCGTGCTCATTAGGTGGCTCCGCGACGGAATGCCAGAGGGAAAAAAAGATGACTTCAGGTTCCAGATGCACATGGTCATGGGACTAGGAGCGGCCTCAATTCATACTACCAGTCAGTTGATTGCTAATGTCATCTTTGACCTTGCTGCTCGTCCCGAATATATTCAACTGTTGAGAGAAGAGGTCACTAGCGTTCTTGCCGAGTCTGGAGGGAAATGGAGTCAGGACACTGTGAATAACTTCAAGAAGATGGACAGTTTCGTAAAGGAATCTCAACGCCTAACGGCACTCCCTGGTGAGTTTTGACTACTGATGATGAGGATCTTCTTAGATAGAGGTTGTCTGATTTGCTATGTGTAACAGTATCGTTCGATCGGAAAGTCTTGAAGTCGCTCCGCCTAGCGGATGGGACATTCCTTCCCAAGGGTACGCGGGTGATTGCCCCTGCGCTTGCCATATCTGCCGATCCAGAAGTTTACGAGGACCCTGAAACTTTCGACGGTCTTCGATTCTACAAAATGAGACAGCGATCCCCAGCAGATGAGAACAAGTATCAAATTACTTCAACTAGCAAGAACATGATGCATTTCGGTGCTGGCCGACATGCTTGTCCTGGGCGCTGGTTTATGAGTGTAGAGTTGAAAATGTTGTTGGCAGGTACTTTACAATTTTCTTCTGCCATTTCCAAGCTATCTTGAGCATCTAATAGAATGCTCCTACCATAGACTTTAAGAGCTCAGCCCCTCAGCTTCTACATCATATCCTATCTCTTATAAAACCAAGCTAATTTACTGAAAGAGCTTTTGCTTCAATTCGATTTCAAATTTAAGGATGGGCAAAGCAGGCCGAAGAACATTCTCATGGAGCGCATTCACGCACCTAATCCTTTTGCGGAGGTTCTGTTCAAAAAGAGGGATGTTTGAAAAAGAGCGACCTAGTCATGTTCGGGAGATATGCTCAAGACCAAGTTTAGTAGTCAGGCAAGGAGTTTGGATTTAATTAGCTGGAATCACTCGAGGAATCATATTATAGAATTCTAAATGTCCGAGAGAAAATTCTTGACAATGTAATGATTCAGAATAAATTCACTGTATGAATCCTGAATGTCTGAGAAATTCTGGGACGATTGAGATAGGCGATAATATCATAAGTTCCTGAGCAATTACTCTGAACATATCTAGGAATCATAGACGTCTCTTTCCGTACATCCGGAGTTGAGTTATCTGTTCAATCTGTCAGGACAGCACTGTATCTTTGTATTTCATCCTGAAAGTGAAATGGTGAAATATATCAGTGATTACCTGAATTGCATTCAGGGAACTAGGCAATTAATAGTCGATTCTTTCAACTTTGCTTGTTTTACTTATAGTCAATATAAGCAAGTATTCTGTATAAACAAATATTCTACAAAACACTTAATCCTTTATAATTTATTATACTATAGATATAAAGTAATAAATAATAGTATATTTAAAAGTTTTTAATCTAAGCTTTCAAATAATCCGATTTTTATTATTATACAACTATAGTAACTTGAATTTTATTAAAAAAAATCTAAATAATTTTTAATTATATAGAAAATATAGTAGTATTTACCTTACCATCAGATGCTGTATTCAAACTACCGTAGATTCTAGGATATCTACGGTAGTTTGAATACAGCATCTGATGGTAAGGTAGTTTAGTATGCAAATCTTTTAGTCTAGTCAAGTATTTACTTTATTAAAAATTCAAATACTATTTCAATTAATAACTTATCTAAAATATCTTTAAATTTAATAAAAAGTAGTTTATATAAAAACGATTACTAAGGACTTTAATTTGTACTATCTTTTATTATAATATAATAGTATTATACTAAGATATTATAAGAATTAGCTTTAGAAAATGCGTTTTGTGGGACACTTACTTATGCAAAATAATTGTTTATATTAACTATAAGCAAAGTAAGCAAAGTCGGAAGAACCGACTATTAGAGTTTGTAAGCCCTGGGGATAATTCTGGAAAGGCTCTCCACTACCGAAGAGGCTTACAGTCCCGCGTCATTGTCCTCCATTCTACAACCACGTTCACAACAAAGCACGCACATTTCCCGACCAGTATTAGACCTGAAATAAAGCTTTCTGGCATTGAACGATGTGATATTCATACCCATTCAGCAGCCCATCATGATGGTATTCTCGGGGTTGCTCAAAACATCAAGCCAATCAACAACTTGTCGAGACGGGCATGCTACCTCTCAGGAAGTAGCCCCCAACAGTAATTTGGATATTAGCTCTCCAGGGATATCTCCTTCACGCGATGCTCCAGAGAACAAGTATCTTCACGAGCAGCAACACCTCCCACCTTTCGAATCCGAAGATCCGGATCTCCGCGAGCTGAACAATAGCCTTGAAGCTCTTGCCGCCATATTCCCTGATGTACAAATCGAAGTATTCCGCGAGATGCTTTCGAGCTTTGATGAAGACTCAAGACTGGCAGTTGTGACGGAAACTTTGCTCAAGCACAAGATGAAATGGGTTCGGGGCCGTTACAGGGTTGCATCTAAGGAAAAAATCAAAGTTGAAAGGGAACAGGCTGGAAAGCCAGACTCAAGAGGACTGGTGCCTACAGAAGACAAGTTTAGGACCACGAAATATAAAAAGGCTGTCAAGGCGATCACATATCATGAATTCAAAGGACTTTCTCGATCAACGATCAATGCCGTTCTGGCCGAATTCAACCACTCCTATACCCTCGCACGGCCTACCCTCATTGCATTATCATCAAAGTCATGGCGTTTCTCAATATCCTCACTATTCTTACGCAGGAGGCCTTTATCATCCAATGAAGCGGAACATCACCCCCTTGTGGTCTGGCAATCATCTGGCCAGGGGTTCATCATTCCGACCCTTAGAGCCACTGGATCTCCCGAATTGGACAAGGAGCTCTTCGAATCGCTCATACTACCAATAAAAAATCGATTATCTGCTGATCGGGAAGAAAAGGACCATTCGTTAGCTGTGGAACTGAACAATAATGAAGCGGAGGCGAACGAAGCTCTGCATGATTGCGAATGTTGCTTTACTGCAACTACGTTCGAGGACTTATCGGCTTGTGACAATGGCGGACATTTCATATGTTTTCAATGTGTCAGACATGCTGTAAACGAGGCTGTATTCGGGCAAGGATGGCAGAGAAACATAGATCTTGATAGCGGTACTCTGAGGTGCGTCGCTGCAATGTCTGATGACTGTCAAGGATGTATTCCCCAAGAGTTGGTACGCCGAGCATTCGACGAGGATAAGGCCGGAAGGGAGGTGCTTAGAAAACTCGACGAACGCCTGGCTGAGGACAGCCTCCTAAAAACTCAATTGCCGCTTATTCGATGCCCCTTCTGTAGCTACGCTGAGGTTGATGAGCTATATCTACCCGAATCCCAGCGGAAATGGCGTGTCAAACGGATCGGACCCTCTTCTCTCTATACCCTTGTAATTTTGACTTTCGGCGTTGGCATGATACCCTTCCTATTACCTGTGTTTTTGTTATTATCGTTCGTTTTCCTCCTCATTTCCTCACGTCAAACATTTGGCGACTTTGCAACTGAGAATTTCAACGCATCTATTATCCGCCTACGTCGAAAACGCCATGGCCTCAGATTTCTCTGCCAGAATAAAGACTGCGGACGAGTCTCTTGCATCTCCTGCTCTAAGGCATGGTCAGACATCCACATCTGCCACGAATCTTCACTACAGGCCCTTCGAACCCAAGTTGAATTAGCAATGTCCCTTGCCATAAAACGCACATGTCCTCGTTGCAACACTTCATTTGTCAAATCATCTGGCTGCAATAAGCTTACCTGTGTCTGCGGCTACCAAATGTGCTATGTTTGCCGTAAAGACATTGGCAATGGAGAAGGATATCGACACTTTTGCGAACATTTCCGTCCCAACGGCGGCAGGGGTTGTACGGAATGCTCAAAGTGCGATTTGTATCGTTGTGAGGATGACGAGGTGGTCGTCAAGAAAGCCAAAGAAGAAGCGGAGAGGCAGTGGATGGAGAAAGAGGGGACTGATCTAGGCGACGAAAAGGCTCGGAAAGTCCTGGAGCAGAGATTAAGAAAGGAAGGCGACGGGCCTTGGTGGGAAGGTCGATGGTGGCAGTGGGAAATGCCTGATTTGGAATTGCTCTTTGACTCCTTAGTTGAAAGCATCGTGGAATGATCTTTATGTCTTGATGTTAATGAGCTTGGGATCAAGGGCATCGGCTGGCTGGCTTGGACTCGGGGTATTGGATTGGGCGTTAGAAATAAATTAATGTAGTCTCATCGTTTGGAAGACCGTATATCAGTGAGTGCTTGTATGGGACAACGTGCTTTGGGCATATGATAGTAAAGACACACCCGATAGATGGATGACAAGGCATCAAGGTACTTTACTTGGTCGAACTCCTATTCAAAGCTAGCTCCGCACTCTTGCTCCACACTCCACTAGGTTCTCTTCTCCATAACATTAACTTGCCGTCATCGCCTGTGGATCCCAACAACTGACCGTCGTCGTCGAAATCGACTGTCCATACTGGTGTCCTGTTTTCCAGTCTTGACACTTCTTTAGCAACGTGAAAAATCTCGCCCTGTTTCCCATCCGCTTCTTGCTGCCGACTCCCACTCCCAGTCGCACTAGACCTTGCTCCAGCTAAACCGGCTCCAATCCCAGACGGAGTATTTCTCGCTCCGTTCTCAGAAGCTCTGTGGGCAGCGACAACAACATGTTCCGGCGTCTTCGCATAATCCTTACTTCTCGGCTGTTTGCCTCCTTTCGCGGGAGTAGTGACCTGAAAGACTCTTACAAACCCATCCTTACATGCCGTAGCCACAATGTCAAATCCTCTAATACTTCCCGGCGCCCATGCTACATCTCTCACCAATCCCCTATGCCCCTTCAATTCCGCAGCTAGGTAAAACTCCTTTGAAGTCGACGATCCCAGACTCACATTATGTGAGATCTCCTTTGTGCGCCAAATACTCGCTCGATTCATACCAGCAACAACAACGGCTAATGAATCTTTTGGTACGCCCTGCCGTATGGCATTATAGCAAGGCTCTATATTTGGATCAAAGACGACTTTGAAACTTGTTTCCTCCCCTCGCGCGGGTTTCTCAGATACTATCACATTATCTAGTTCGTTCCAGCTATCCAGAGCTTCTGGCTCCTCATTCTCGTAGATTGTCAGTTCCGCGTTGCGTTTTATGAGTGCTAGGTAGGTGTGTCGGGTCTCGGGGTTGTGCTTGATGTCGAAGGAGAGGAAGGGGGCGCGGGATGGGGAACGAAGTTCAAATACTGGTTTGTTACTGTGCGGGTTGAAGCGTCTTCCTTTTCCAGGAGTAAGGGTCGGATCTTCGGCCCAGATTTTGAATTTCCCGTCAGTGCCTATAGAGGCCATGAGGTTGGGATGGATGGTGGGCGGGAGCCATTTGATCTACGTTTATGAGCGCAAGGACTGGAATATTCGCCAAGATTTGAATACTTCAAGAATTTCGGCGGTATGAGCGCCCCAGGTATCGCATAAATTCCATGTACCATCTTTATGTTTGTTGTAGACCTTTATCTTCCCATCGACGGAGCTTGATGCGAAGCGGTCGCCGTAAGTATTGAAAGCTACCGCTTCTGCCATATCTCGATGTCCATGTTGGAGGAGAGTGAAGTCTTCTTGCTCCATCTCGGCTGAAGGGACCTCCATCGTCATCGCCTTACATTGCTTTTGCGGATGTAAGGTGGAGCTTGGTTGGTGATATGTTATGTGATGAAGATTGAGGACCGTGCGCACGGCTAGATTGCGAGGCTGAACAGTTCTATACCAAGTAAAGCACCAGATATTCATGGACCCATTCATTATCATCTTGGATTAATTTCTATTCCAAACCTCAATAGTCGAAATTCTTCTGAAGGTCAAACTCATCATCTCCAAATCTTGAACGATCATGTTCAAAGTAAAATTAGTTTATACCGTCAGTCATTTAGTAGCCTGACCAGTTCTTATTACATGAGCCGAAATTTCTGTCGACGTTTTGTATTCGTGGCTTTTCAGCCTCGCCCATAACCTTCATCTCCCTCCGCAATAACATTCATACGATGATAGTACGAGAATGAATTCCGCCCTTTCCTCCACCGAGACTATCAGTCTCCTCTCGCTCTCTCTCGCTTGCTTCGGAATCATCGCCAACACCTTCCACGGCGATGGCGAACCTCTCATCGCATCGCTGGCGTTCAGCGGCATCGCGTTTTCCTCCAGCTATGCCATGATCCGATGGTTGGGTCCAACATTCATGAAAGCTGGCCTGAAGGGCAAGGATATGAGCAAAGTACATAAGAAGGAGATTCCGGAGACTATGGGCGCGATTGGCGCCGTGGTGTATTTACTAATTATTATTGTATTCGTTCCGTTTCCGTTTTACAAGGACATAGTGGCAGCAACGTCGGGAGGAGGGAATAGGGATGTTGTCAGGGAAATCCAGATTGTAGAGACAGGAAGGTTCCTACATCGATTTCCGCATAGCAAGGTGATATCTCAACCCAAATTGCACATTCAAGGCTGATACGCGTCACAGCTAGCATCCTACCTCTCAGCGATCCTCTCCCTCCAGTCTGTATCTATCCTAGGTATCGGCGACGACCTCTTCGATATTCGATGGCGGCACAAATTTTTCATCCCCGGCGTAGCAAGCATACCCATCCTCATCGTCTATTTCGTCGACTTTGGCGTAACCCAAATCGTGGTCCCTAAACCTCTCCAACCATACTTAGGATCACTTTTCGAGCTCGGATTCCTCTACTATGTCTACATGGCCGCAATCGCCATTTTCTGTCCAAACAGCATCAACATACTCGCAGGCATAAACGGCATTGAAGTCTCCCAATCTCTCGTCATAGCCTTCCTCCTCGTCCTCAACGATTGTCTATACCTCCTCGTCCCCTACCCCCATCCCGCAACGGACTCTCATCTCTTCTCCCTATACATGCTCCTCCCCTTTATCGGCGTCTCTCTAGCTCTCTGGTGGCACAACTGGTATCCCGCGCGGGTCTTCGTCGGAGATACATATTGCTATTTCGCAGGAATGGTGTTCGCCGTTGTAGGAATCCTCGGTCATTTCTCCAAAACTTTGCTTTTGCTATTCATTCCCCAGATTTTCAACTTCATCTACTCAGCTCCGCAACTTTTCCGCCTAGTCCCTTGTCCGCGGCATCGGCTTCCACGGTTCAATGCAAGGACGGGCCTTCTAGAGGCTTCAGTTACGGAATGGCAGCACCCACCTAAAGCTATCATAGCAGTTGCATTGAAAGTATTGCATCAACTGCGATTGCTAAATATTGTGACAAATAAAGAAGGGCAGATCGTTGAGAGTTCGAACTTCACGATTCTGAATCTATGGTTGGTCTGGTTTGGACCGAGGAGGGAGGATAGGTTGGCTATAGAGATTTTGGTGATGCAGACGGCTTGTGGATTAGTAGGTCTGTTTGTGAGGCATAGATTGGCACTGTGGATATTTGATGCAGACAATATTTGAAGAGCTAGATGTGTTTCGGTACACTAACAAAAATGAGCGGTCAGTCACTGGGTTGTTTTGAGAAATTTAAAGCGGATCCCATAGAATGTAATTATGTTCACAATGGAAAGTGCATTTTGGAATTTGAATCCCGTTGAGGCTTCATTTTCATCACTACTGGTACAACAAGGGGATTACCTCGTATCGGTGGCGATGTGTCCATCATCATATCAAGCAAAGTACTTGAGTCCCTAAATGGGTCTCCTGGACGCCGTATCCCAAGCCCCTTTTGACCCAAACCGGCCCCGACGCTCAAAACACAACAAAGAAAGCGAAACGCGTAGAGCGAGATCTAATATTATTTTACAACATGCCATTCGTTTGTTCCGACAGCGTATTATTCTGGGCTGATGTCTCTGTAACAGCATCCATAGGATCGACTTTCTTTTCCATAATCGGTGACTCAATAATGGCAGATCCTTCTAAAACTCCGGGCACCTTTGCTTCTTCAATTGTCGATAACGAAGGTTTTAACACTGCCGGCGCCGTTGTTGGACTGCTCCCCGCTGAAGCCTTGTTTGGTGACTCGGTCCTCTTAGGGTTCATTTTGAGTTTGTTATAGTCACTCAAACTCAGTTTAGTCTTTTTCCTTAGAGGACTTGAATGCTGCCCCAGGCCATTAACGGTGGAAGCTGGGAAAGCGTTTGGAAACTGAGAAGTCCCAAAGGGAGACTGGACAATCGATCCTGCTGCAGAGGAAGGGGTTACGGAGGCTGATAAAGTCCCAGACATGTTTGGAGTAGAGAAAGACGGTGCAGGAGGCATCTGGACTCGGAGATCTGGTGATCTTTGACCCGGACGAGAATGTGGCCCAACTATGATGTTTGAGTGGCCAGGCCACGGCGGCGGAGGAGGTTTTATTGTATTACCGATTAACATTGCAGGTGCGTCTGTCATGTGGATATCTGTGGAGACAGGAACCTCTACTGAAGGAGTCGAAGATGCAATACTAGCATGACGACCTCTTGAATCTGTGGGTGATTCTGGGTGATGGCGTTCTTCAAGGACTGGCGTGTCCAAGTCCATTGACACCGTGGGAGACGTTCCAATGCCAGCGTCATTATAACTCGGAACATGTTGGACTGAACGTGCGAGCCTTAACTTCTGCCTATTTTTGAGGAGACGCTTTGCCAAAGGAATAATGGGTCTTTGTGGAGCTGGAGACGGTTTGGCATTGTTATACCAGGCGTTCGCGACATTGTCGGTTTGAGTAATTCCGTCCGTGTAAATCGATCCACGGATGGCAGAAGCTTGCCGTGATGTGTCAGGTATTGATCCACGTCGCGAAGCTGGATCGTCCGGAGAGCGAGCCGTCGCATTGGGCGATATCGCACTAGAAGGCGATCCAGATTGTCTCCCTGACGTGCCGACATCCGCATACTGACGGCCTCGAGAACCATTCGTGTTGGATGCTTGTGAAATAGACATTCGGGGTGCAACAGACCTCTGCCGCGATTTTGATTGAGAAGTTGAGTGAGGCACAGGATTTGCCGCACCGTCGGACACTCGTTTCTTTTTGCGCGCAGGCTGCTCCTTTTCCTTTTCCAGTTTTCTGAAAGTATCTTCAAGAGCTGCTAATTTTCTTTTCTCACGCTCCGAAGTTTCCGTCAGAATGCCATTGGATTCGCTGACACCATGAAGGGGTGTCAAATCTCGACTGTTGGGCTTGCTCCTAGATGAACCTGTCAACGAACGGCGGTCATCGTCATCATATTGTTCGACTTGTCCTTCACTAGGTGCTCGACTGTTGGTAGCGTGGCCAGTACTTGTCGGCGAGACATGACTTTGCTTGGGTTTTCGACCCTTTTTCGATTTTACTCCGTTGGACTGGGTATGCGACCTCCCGAAATAGGTTCGATGGAATCTAGCAAACGCACAATCGTTGCCTAGCTCACATGCACAACCTCCGTGATCAGAGAGCACCACATCGATTATGCTAGAGAGTTGAACATACTCCTCATCGGTAGTATCTGCGCCGTCGAATGGCGCTTCGTCTTCATCAGCGAGATTCAGCAGATGTAAGAAGCGCGACCGGCAATGAGCTGGAAATCGGAAGTCCCATGGGATTGTGATTTGCTCATTAGCAGCGATTTGGCGATCACTGATTAACCAGAAATGATATTCTGAACTGTTGGCGATAAAAGTATCGAAAGCCGTATTTGCTCGACAACTTCGCCGTACATGTCGAGATTGTGATCCTTCTTGCCGAGTGTCGATAAATAAAGGTAAGCGAGGGTGGAAGAAAACGAACGGCCTTGGATGTGGAGACTCCTGCCATCTATTCTCGATGTCGTTGCAGTAGTCTTTTTGAAAGCCCACTCGACCATTGACCTCTCCAACGGGATTATCGCGACCTAGACCATCAAGTATAATGAGATGGCGCCATTGCAAAGAAGTGCCATTGACCATCATCCGTTTATGTTCCAATTGCAGTTTAGGCCACGAGAGAGATTCGACTGGTACCCGGAGAAATTGGAAAACGTCTTCTCTGTCCTTAACGCCGGCATCCTCCCGTAGCTTTTCTGAATCGGTAAGCCATTGTGCCAGCGAATTCGTAACTGTGAGACTGGCGAAGGAATTTGTATGCGTTTGTTCAAAGGATGGGTCGTCATCGTAAAGTGTTGAGAAATGTTCGGAGTAGCTGTGGTATTGGAAGTTATTTGGTAGGTCTGGCGGTGTGTGGGCAGGGCTTGGAGGGTGGGCGTTGGAAGGTCGTGCATTGTAAGGAGGGCTTCTTTTGATTTGTGAGTTAATGGATTGATTGGATCGATGGCCTTTGGGCTTCTTGGACTGAGCATGCTGATCTTGAGGGCTGCCGTTCCGCAGCGCATCGTGATCGTGACCATTTACTTGCAGCTCAGACGGCTTCGGCTTCTTCTTGTGACTTTTAGAGGGTGGCCGTTTCGTTTTCTTGTCGCCAGTATCGTTATTAATTTTGTTCCGCCGTTGACTTCGTTGCCGCTCGGTCGCATCATTCTTGTCCAGCTCTCGTCGTGGCTTGCAATCAGCACAGGAGTGATCGAAATCTGCTCTCGAGGCGTCGGCCACTCGACCCGGATAGAAGCATTCAATATGCTGCCATGTGTCGCACGTCTCGCAGTAAATCGTGTTTCCATCGTCGTCGGAAAAGTCGCAGATGCACTTGATGGTGTAAGGCTCTTCATCTACGGACTCGGTGAAGGTGGGCGCATCGTGAGCGGATATGGAAGGAGTTGAGTTGAAGGCAGTCTGAATCGGCGTCGCGATCTGCGTGGAAATTGAGAGGGGCCTTTCTGTCATAATCTAGCAGGAGCCTCTGGGTGGCTGTTCGAGTAAGAGGGCAAAGGTGAGTTCACTGATTCCTAGGCCTGAGTCGCATGACGAAGACGGCCGCGACTCGATCGAAAAGTTCGTCGCAGAGCGAAGTGAACAGTCGATACCAACGATGGCTGTCATCAGCTGTAGTGCACGACTGTTAAATGGTCCAATCCTCGATCTGCGTCAACACAGGGACTCGACGGACAAAGAGGTAGGGGACGCTAGAGGGAAAGCCGCGAAATAAGGGTACTCCTGGCGATTGATATTGGTCCAGTAATACAGTGTAGAAGGTCGATATCGACGTGAATGAGTGACAGGCAGCCCAAAGTCGTCGATGAAGGCTCTGCAGCTAGGTGGAAGGCGAAGGTACGGCCTTGGAGACGGGGGGTCTTGAAGGATAAGGGCGAACAAATGGAAGATGCTTGTGTAGAGACGCGTATTGAGGCTGTCGACAGCTGAATATGTCGGTGTCAATGTTGCGGAAAGAAGCGTTTTCTTGTTGTCTTCGCATGAACCTGAAGTTGTAACGACTTGCAAGAGGGGATTGGGATTTGGGATGGACGACTGTCCCTTCAACGCGCTAAGCCAGAAACGCTGCCCTAGTACTTTACCGTACCTTTGAGTCCCCTCCCGGGCGAGAAGGTGTATTATTGCGCAGCATACTGTACGTAGCTCCTATGTCTGATACATTCAAAAGATCCTGAGATCAAATGAAATGTTCAATATTAGAATAGACGCATTCAGACCGGGCGGAAACTCATCGAGAGTCGTGACATTCATGACCATTTTTCGAGGAGGGCAAAAGGCGTGAGGAAAGTTAGTGACGAAAGCCGGCGAGCGATTGGGAGCTAATTGGTGGCTTTGCAAGGCAAGATAAATGCATGATCCAATGAAAACGCAGCATGCCTACAAGCCAAGTCAAGCGCAGCAGAAGATAAATATGCCGTTGCATGCACGCCAAAAAGCTGAGCACTCCAGGCAGCGAATAAGACGGCTCGTATCGAGATGAGGCCTTTTGATAACCTCTTTCTAAGGGGAGAACTTCTTCATCCAGGAAATACAAAGAGAAGCTTACAGCACTCTGTAGATCTCAATCGACATGATTTTCATCCATGGTTGACGCATGAGCCATCGATACCCTAAATTGCTAAAAATAGGTTATAGATCACGTGCTAGCGACCTTCGCGAGGCCCCACGGGGCATTGTTCTTTTTGTTCTTTGCTCGAGTCTCATCTTAGGTATGGAAAGGCTGAATCTCCCAGATTTTCAATCTCTTGGAACAACAAAATAATCAATTGAACGCCGTGGATGCCCAGGTCCCTCATTGCCTCAAAATCACTAAATCACTTTCACGATATTCCAGCTGCAGGCAAGGGTGAGTGAATGTGATTAATTCAAGGGCGTGATATAAGATGCCAAGGATGTCTTGAAAAGATGTGAAACAATACCCCCCGAAAAAAAAAAGAAAATCCAAATCTTAAACCAGTTGATTGAAAAGATAAGATCGTTGTGTGACCGGTGATCCGTCCGTGGCTTGGGCTGCGCCTCGCGGGTAATTTCAATCTCTCTTTTTAAATACGAACCTTGCAGAGCCTCAACACCATTCTCGTCCACCATGACCGCGCCCGAAGCCATCGAGCAGTTGCATCCCTATTTCCCGGTCGGCCTCGCTCTCTCAGGAGACATTTTCATTGAAAATGATTGGAGCGTACCGATTCTCATCGCTGTATTTGCTGCTGGATGGGGGTTGATCCTAGGAGCTACCCTCGCAGTTGTGAAAAGGGTCAACCCGAATCTAAAAGGTTGGGATCAGTTATTGGTCTTATGGTTTGTCTTGAGTAAGTCGACCTGATCAAAACTGAAAGATGGTTGTTTTGACTCCAGCTAGCTGGTTCCATCCATTTATTTTTCGAAGGATATTTCGTGTTAAATCACACCCGGATGGCCAGCATGCAAGATTTCTTCGGACAGCTATGGAAGGAATACGCGTTATCTGACTCCAGATATATGTTCTCTGATCCCTTCGTCCTCTGCATGGAAACTTGGACTGCTGTATACACTCCCATCCCATTGTCTTTTTTCTTCCTGACGCCCATAGATCTCATGGGGTCCACTATCCTTCCTAACAGCACTCCTTATCGTCAAGGACTCACCATACCGCCATCCGATCCAGGCGCTCGTGTCCACAGGGCAGTTTTACGGTGATCTGTTGTACTACGCTACCAGTATCTTCGATGACTTCTACTCGGGAAAGATCTACTACCGTCCAGAGCCGTATTACTTCTGGTTTTACTTTATCTTCATGAATTCTTTATGGTTGCTGATTCCTGCGTGTATGTTTCCTATAGTCGGCCTCATGATAACTCGCTGACGTGTCTAGTATGCTTGTTCAGTAGTATCAAAGCTACGGCGAAAGCTTTCACTGTTTCCAAAAGTGCTATTACAAATGGGAGTGCAAAGAAACGGTTGTAGGAGATCTCGGAAATGTCAAACCTATGTCTGAAGACCAAAGGGGGGGGGGTTTTTTGTGGGGGAGGGGGGCTGTGGGAATGAGTAGAAACATCCAACAATGAATGCAAGATGAGCTCCACAGCTCTGAACTCAAAGTATGCCGAAACCATTTTATTTCACCATTTTAGGCCGTGAAGCCAGGCCATAATGCTATATCTCCCCAAAAGTTGCAAAATCATCGCTAGCTACCTCCCACGAAGCATCAACTCCATCGCGCATGCTGTATGAGGAAATTGTACACCATTTACCAATCAAGCGGTTCCTTGATCGCCTCGCCTCTGTTTGTCTTCGGAACTGGGGCAGCCTTGAGAGACAGCTTGCCGTTCTTTCCTCGCTTCAAGTATCCAGAACCATCCAGCCATGGGGTATTCTGAGTCATTTTCTTCTCGAAAGCATTGATTTTCTCCTCCATCTGCAAAGTCAATCCAATGTCATCGAGTCCATTAACTAAGCAGTGTTTTCGGAATTCTTCGACCTCAAAGCTGCAAATCTTCTTGCCAGATGCATCATTGATGACCTGGTTGGGAAGATCAACTTCGATTTCCTTTCCAGCACGTGCCTCTTGGGCAACGGCTTCTAAATCAGCTTTGTTGGTAATAGCAATTGGAAGCATGCCGTTCTTGAACGTGTTGTTGAAGAAGATGTCAGCGTATGAGGGCGCAATTACACACTTGATGCCAAAATCAAGAAGAGCCCAAGGGGCATGTTCCCGCGAACTACCACATCCAAAGTTGGGTCCAGTGACGACGAGGATCTTAGATTTTCGGTAAGGCTCTGTGTTGAGGACGAAGTCCGACTTTTCGGAGCCGTCTTCGTTATACCGAAGGGCATAGAAGAGAGCCGAGCCGAGGCCCGTCCGCTTAATAGTCTTCAAGAATTGCTTCGGAATAATAGCATCCGTGTCGACGTTTGCTCTTTCTAAAGGAGCAGCCAAGCCTTTGTAAACTTCAAACTTGGGGAGGCCGGCGGTGGTGCGGGATGCAATCGTATTTGTGTGAGGTCCATTATCTTTAGGTTGATCACCAATAATTTCTCGTTCATCGTCGTCGGTCTCAACACGTTCATCGACGTGTGGCTTGATCTCCATTGGTTTCGGGGATGCCTTTGGAGGTCTGGTAATGCCTTCGGCAAGTTTTCGGACATCCGCAAGCTTGCCAACGATTGCACACGCCGCAGCCATGGCAGGAGACATCAAATGGGTACGACCGCCAGCTCCTTGTCGACCTTCGAAGTTTCGGTTACTGGTACTAGCGCAGCGTTCCTTCGGCGATAAGATATCTGGGTTCATGCCAAGGCACATGCTGCATCCAGCTTCTCGCCATTCAAAGCCAGCATCGATGAAAATTTGGTCGAGACCCTCAGCCTCCGCCTGATCCTTGACAAGACCAGAACCAGGAACGATCAAGGCCCGCTTGATATTGGATGCAACCTTCTTGCCCTTTGCAATATGTGCTGCAGCTCGAAGATCCTCAATTCGAGCGTTTGTGCAAGATCCAATAAATACCTTATCCAAGACGATATCTTGCATTGGCGTGTGGGCCGTAAGACCCATGTACTCGAGCATTCGTCGGCCACTAGCCTTCTTCTCTTCCGTAGCAAATGTCTCTGGATCCGGGACACTGCCAGTGATCGAAACAACATCTTCTGGACTGGTTCCCCATGTGACAGTGGGTGGAATGTCCTTGGCATCTATGAAGACATCGATATCGTACTTCGCACCTGCATCCGACTTCAGACTCTTCCAGTACTGAACGGCCCTGTTCCATTCGTCTGAACCGTATTTCGGTGCAAGAGGTCGACCCTTGAGGTACTCAAATGTAATATCATCCGGAGCAACCATACCAGCTCTCGCTCCACCCTCAATGGACATGTTGCAAATTGACATCCTCGCCTCGATGCTCAAAGATTCGATAGTGGAGCCGCAAAACTCGATGACCGCACCAGTGCCACCAGCCGTGCCGATCTTGCCAATCGCATGTAGAATCACGTCCTTCGAGGCGACGCCTGGGGCAAGTTCGCCATCGACTTGAATTCGCATGTTCTTGCTTCGCTTTGTGATCAAAGTCTGCGTCGCGAGGACGTGCTCAACCTCACTCGTGCCGATTCCGAAAGCCAAAGCTCCAAAGGCTCCATGTGTGGATGTGTGGCTGTCACCACAAACGACGGTGGTCCCAGGAAGCGTAAACCCTTGCTCAGGACCAATAATATGTACGATGCCCTGGCGCTTGTCACCGAGCCCGAAATATGTAATGCCAAAGTCTTTCACATTATCCTCGAGGGTCATGCATTGGAGACGGGAGTCTTCTTCTTCGACAAATGTTTCGATGTTCTTGAGGTGTTTTCGGGAGGTGGTGGGAACATTCTAAGGACCATGAGTGGTGAGACAAAGCTCCGACGTGAAGAGACTTACGTGGTCGGTGGTTGCAAGAGTACAGTCAGGTCGTCGGACCTTCCTGCCAGCGTTCTTCAGCCCCTCAAAAGCTTGCTGTAGGACTTGATTAGTTTGTTGGCGACTACGTGAAGGGGAAGGCGCAAGCTACCGGAGAAGTGACTTCATGAACTAGATGCCTATCTGAAGAGAAGTTAGTGGGGAAGATGCTTGCGCAGAAAGCATTCCTCCTTACCAATGTAAAGCAAAATAGTACCATCAAGTCTCTCATCTATGATATGGTCCTGAAAAACCTTATCATAGAGGGTTTGTGGTCTCCCTTCAGCCGTCGGCATTGTAATGATGTGTTTTGTCGCCGAAGATTCCCACTGGATTTGAAGGTTCTTCAATTTCAAATAGTTGGTATTGGTATTGGTATTAGTATTGATTATCGACTTTGTAAAGAAAAGGATGGGTTTAATAATAAATGCGGGGTGGGCCCTGGAGAGCTTGATTTTGCACGTATCTCGTGTATCTTTCTGATGACAGAGCGATACCGGAGGCGCGGCGGCACGGAGTCTCGGTTCGGATGCGAAACGACCCATCCAATCATTGGCTGGGCCGTGAATGTGCCCTCACAGCAGCCAAAGGCCAGGTCGCCAGGATCTGCAGTATCCTCCCCCCCTACCTAGTAGATACATCAGGGGTGACCAGGTCTGGGGGTGGCATGATGGTTGATTTCAAATAGCTGAGCATCCTTCTCTCCTGTACAGTAAGAACTACGTAAAACTACGTAAAACTACGTAAAACTACGTAAAACCACGTAAAACTAGTCCCAATGCAATGGAAGGTAAGAAAAGTCGGTTCCTGTACCTGCCAGCCCTGCAACTGCATCTGCATCTGCATCACTGCGTCTGCGTCTGCGCGTCTTATATATATATATATATATATATATATACATGTATATACATATACTACTATACTTTATCAATGCTTTCTTAGGTAACTACCACCTCCCACCAGCCGATCCCTCACCCCTCATCATTCTTCTTCCTTCACACGCTATCATTCACCGCTGCCAGACGTACGTCTTCAACGCGGGCTCGCTCACACGCCCATGACGATGCGAAAGACCCCCACGAAGGATTTGAGTGCGTGGACACTCCATCCCAGGATCCGCGCACACGTCGCTGTGATCAAGAACGCGCCCGCGGTAAAGACGGCGGCCGCCAGAAACACACGCACATCCTGCCAAATCGCCCGATGTTGCTCCCATCGCCTTCTGATGGCCGAGTCCGGATCAAAGACGGGCTCAACAACCCACCAGACGCTCTGAACAATCCGCATCAGAACTTGGCCAATCACCCGTTGCGGGGAAACCGGTCTCGGACCTTCCCCCTTTGCAGTCATCGCCCCAACTTTCTTCTCCTTCCCCTCGGTTGCCTCCTTCCCTTTTGGCTTGGGATGCACTGGCTTAGGCACTGACTTAGGCACTGACTCAGCCACAGACTTAGCCACAGACTTAGGCACGTAATGTCCAAGCTGTGCGGGTGAGGATCCCTTCTTATGTGGTGTGATATGTGCGACGCTGATGACTTTCTTCCCTGATTTGCTGTTCTCCGTGCCAGGCGAAGGATGCCAACCCATGAGATGGTCCCCCGGGGGCCCTTTGGCGCTCTCCTCAGTCTCTTTGCTTGTCATCTCGCTCAGTTCATATACTTCTAAGTCGGTGTCCACCTCCTCGCTAATCCTCGAAAGATCGGCGATGTCTCCGAGTCCTCCGGGGGCTGTCGTGAACTTCCGCTTGATATCCCGTTTGCATTCCAGCTTGGGCGTCCTGAGTTTGGGGGGCGTCAGGAGTTCTTGTTGTCGCCCTTCCGTCTTTTTCATGGCCGCGGTGTGCCGCGAGTGCTGAAATGCAATGAGAGCTGCATTGTGTGCCCCTACGCCTTGCTTCTCTGGGGGCTGAGGGGACGTAGATGTGGATATGGGTATGCTCTTCAGGGCAGCCTTCTCGCCTTTGGGAGATACTGTGTGACATAACCTTCCGCTTCGATCCTTGGTCGGAGCTAGGCGGGGTTCCGATGGTGTAGCGATGGCGACTGGATGAGAGTGGGACACGCCCCTGCGCGCGGCTTTCGTTTTCTTGTTCTGTTGGGAGCTTGTTCGGAGTGGAATCAAGCTTGACTTGCGCTGGAGAGTCGGCGGCCAAGTCTTTCCACCTTCGCTCGCCATTTGCTTGCTCTCGTTCGGACCGTCGACTTGAGCGGGGAGGTGCTGAGGAGGAGCGAACCCAGTAGTGATGGTGGTGGGTATGGTTGTGGATGACGTTGGCGTGTCTGGTTCTGTCTTTGTTATGGTCGGTGGAATCCATACTTGACGGGGCCCTTGAAGTTTCAGGGAGTTCGACGGCAGTCGGGCAGTGATGAGGTCTTTTAAATTGACTGAGGGAAGATCTGCAAGTGAGGGGACTTGCTTCGCCGGGCTGAGATCCGATCGATTTTGGGCTAGTAGCTGCCGGTTCACAGCTCGGGTTATCGATGGTGACCGGTATGAGATCACTGTAGTCTTGCTCACATCTGGATCGACGGGCGATGAAAGAATTGTTCGGTCTAAAAAAGAAGACAATTGGTGTGTTGGTGATTCAGATAGCTGATCGGGCGTCTGGGGTGGTGCTCTGCTCGGAGAGTCCTTTTTTATATCAACAGTCCCAAGTGGTGGCTGAGGAAGCTGGAAGCCAGGTCTGAGCTTCTGTGCAAACTCGAAAGTATTCTTGTGATGAACTGTGGTACCCGCAGAATTGACACGTTGTGTTGGTGGCGACCCAACTGGCTTTCGGCGAACTGTAACATTGGGAGGAGCGCTGGGCGGTGCTTCGAGTTCACCCTTTTCACTGAGAAGGGAGGACCCAAGTGGATTTCGGGGAAAGGTAATATTTTGAGGGACACTGGACGACGCTTCAACTTCAGTCTTATCACCGCTTAGTGGCGAAGAGACCTTCCGATGGCCAAAATAGTCCTCTGGTTCGATATTACTTTGAGATATGTAAGGGGCTGGATCGTGAGCTGTTGGCATAGGAAATAGACGATCGGCTGAAGCAGTCTCTGCATTCAATGTCAGCTATAATATTGCGATGGTTGTCATAATAGCAGGCTCAGATCAGAGAATTTCATGTCTAGTTCTTCCTGAGTCATCTTTGAAAGCAAACAAGGTAATGCTTTAGCAATAGAGATAGCTTACCTCTACTAGGACTTCCTGCAATGGACTGGACAATAGGACTCAGATCCGGCTCAGCAACGCTACTCCAGCCATTCTCGCTGAGTCTCCACTTTCCCTGCCTCCTCTGCCTCAATCTCATTTCGAGTTCCTTTTCTAACGCCTTTCCTTTCTTCTTAATTTCTCTCAACTCTAATACTCGTTTCAGCTCCTGTTGGTGCTTTGACTGTGCCTCCTCATATCTCCTCTTCTGCTCTTCGATATCTCTCTCCTGTCGATCGAGCTTCTTTCTTGTCTCCTCGCTGATTTGACTAGGCTCACTGCTGCTGGTAGCTGTACTGACGTCCCAGTATCCCGTTCTCGGATTTGCTCCTTGAACTCCAAGGAAATCTCCGCTCTCTCTCAGGCTTCTCCTCGTCTCTCTTCGCGCTTTCTTGTCGATGAACATCCGCTGCGCTTTTGTTAATTCGTCCTCTTGATCAAGTACTAATAGCTCTTCCACGTTCAATTTCGTTGATAGATCGACTTGTGATGGATCTACAGGGTACTCATGGAGATGAACGCCTTGCCTTCGCTTGGGTTTTCTTCTCAAATGAAACGACCATGCCATGGTACCTTTTGCCCTTGTTTTGTTAGGATCACCCTGAAAGCCGTTTCCATACTCATGACTATCTCCCCTGCCAGCGGGTAAAGAAACAACTTCTCGATGAATAGACCTTCGGTCCTCCTCGAAGTTTGTGCTGTGATCTTTGGTAGATATATCATTCTTACGCGGACTCCAACTCCTAGCCCGCCTTGCTGCAGACCCATCTGGCATTGGAATATCTGCACAGTTCTTCGATTCATGAGCAGGACTCTGTGTGGCTGGCAATCCAAACACCAAACTGGTAGCGTCTTGTGTGCCATCGTCTTGAAACTGGGCACGTAAAGTATGACCTCGTTCATCTCTTCTCGAAGGTAAAATGCGAGAAACGAATCCAGTGAAAGATAATGATCTGACGTGCTTGCGGCTGGAGGATTGGCGGTCAAATGATGTTGGCGGGGGTTGCTTTCGCCTTTGAGAAGCAGATGAAGGACGACGTCGTGAAGCTGATCCGCAGGGAGATGGCGGCTCCACTTCTGTTGACATCTTGGCTGGGATCAATGGATGCAGAATGAAAGATGAATTTGAGGGGCTTCAAGAATATTTAGAATCCGCTTTTAGGAGCGACTTCCCAAAAATGACGGGTTGCAGTTATGAAAGGAAAGGGCGATCTAGATACATTACTTTCAACAGCGACTTCAAAATAATTGAAAACAACTCACATGATTAAGGCAAGATGCGCGACACAAGAAAATGCTTCAATTACTATGGTATACCATGGCAGGGAATTGAAATATCTCAACCAAAACGCCTGCCAATGCCTTTAGCTTTCAAATCACCACCTTAAAGCTCCCCTCTTATATGGGCTGTCGAAATTGCCAGCTCTATTACTAAAAGCAGTTGGTGCACTGGTTCGTCTCTCATCGTCCACTTCCGGGAAAGGCACTCTACTTTTTGGTAAAATCGCACGGTGTGCCTCGCTCTGTCTTTTGATAGGGCTTTTACTTCTTTCCCTCTCTTCTTGAACCTCTCTGCCAGCCATGTCGAATGAATTGCGCGGCGTTCCCCGACGCCCACCGCCCTGTATATCAAACATACTAGTTGATTTCTTCAAAGGAGAATTGACATGACTGTAAATCCCAAGACTACCACCATCGCTGGTGCTTGTACCTGTTGAGATACCACTGGAACTTTGTCGAAACTGAGGTTGCCGGATTGCGGTACGTGGGGTTATACCTGTGAAGGGGGTAGGTTCTCGAGAATTGTATGCAGATGGTGTAAATGCTGGGGCGGGAGAAAAATTCCTCGAAGAGATTCCGGAAAGATTATCGGGATCCACGTGTTTGGCATAATTTGGATTTGGGTTCGTACGGAAACCCCGTTTAAGAATGATTGTCGGAGTATATGTATCCACGTCTCCCTCCTCAAACCCAGTCTGAACAGGTCCCGCGTACTGTGTGCCAACATCTCGAACAAGAGGGTTCAGTCGAGGATGGACGAATTTGATATCGTATTCACTTATGACCTCCTTATGAATGATGGCAGAATCTTTCTCCTGTTGCGAAAAATGTGACTGAAGCAGGAATAGTTGTGAAGACATCAATAATTGAAGGACTATCGTTGTAAATACCGTCATGCTAGGCCGTGGATCTGAAGCCAGCGTAGGAAGGAAGAGCCAGTACACCAATACATGACCGGGACTGAACAAGCAGAACAGCCGCAGGCAGACGGGAATTGGATCCCAAACAGCAATTTCCCATACGTCTCTAGTCGGGTCTGGGTGAGTCCTAGACTCAACACTGGTATCTCCAAGTATGCTGGTGAGGAATCGAAGTGGGGATGAGGATACTGGCGACGAATCGACACGCACTCGATGCGCTGAAGGAGTACTCTGAGGAGCATCTACGGAACTCTCGAATAACCGGTAATGCCTTTTCCGCCAGAATGTGTAAATTGCGTTTGTGATAGAGAAGACAGTAATCAGATGAACTATGAAAGCAGCCTGCCAAGGTAGTTAGCATAGGGCTACTTCATGAAAAGAAAGCTCTCACAATATAACTTAGCCAGCCGGAGCCAGAGCTCACATCTCCAAATACATCATCGCCTTTGCTGCTCCCAGAATAACCACTATTTGCTCGAGCAATCAGAAACACGATATGTAGGCCCAATGCAACTGGAGTTCCAAACTGCTTGGAGTCCCAATCTCTTGTCTCGATCTCCTCCGAAAGCCATAATAAGAAATCTCCAGGATTCAGGTAATCCTTTATGCGATCCTGCAGCGGTTTCCTGCGAACAAGTCTCGGCATCTTGGGCGAGATGCGAGTTTGCTTCTCACATTGTCAAAGGTTTTTGAGAGGCTCGATTGAAATCGTTGGTCTTTCTTTGTTTACAGGCTCCAGTTCCGTCACAAAGCGATCTTACAGGGATTCTCGCTAGTTTAAGCGCTAGGTCATTTAGTGGGGTGTCGCCTAGCCGAAGCTCAGTTCCAGTGCTTGTTGAAGCTCTGGGTCTTGTATCAACGAACAATCAATATGGCGGCTCCACCCTCTGCATACAAGGATAGACAATTCCTTGCGGTCATTGGAGATGAGGTAGGCTCACTCCACGTACTACATCGATACAACTAACCAATTTCGCAGGATTCAGTTACAGGACTGCTGTTAGCAGGTATTGGTGTATGATACACCTCGCGGAGGCCTTCCAGGAATAGCTACTGACCACAAATAGCATGTCACGGCCCCGCCAGATTCCCAGAAGAATTTCCTTGTTGTTGACAGCAAGACGGACAATGCTGCCATAGAAGAGGCATTCAACAGGTTCACATCAGAGAGGAAGGATATTGGTATTCTTCTGATCAATCAACATGTACGCTACTCTATTATATCCGAAATATGCTTTGCTAATAGGGCTCAAGATTGCTGAGAGGATTCGCCATCGAGTTGATACTTACACGGCCGCTTTCCCTGCATTACTGGAGATCCCTAGCAAAGACCACCCATATGACCCCGAGAAGGACAGTGTTTTGAGAAGAGTCCGAAGACTCTTTGGAGAGTAGACAGAGAACTTATGCAGATGTATTATACTCCGACTACCAGTGTTTCTAGAAATCGGTGCGGCGCTATCACTATTCGAATGTCTTTTGGAGCACAGGCTCAAGTTACATAGATAAGGGCACCAGGCCAATATTGACTTTGCCAATTGCTACGAAACCCTCATAGAGGATTCAGGTCTATTAAGACTTGAGATATGTAATTATGTACTTGAAAGAAACTATCGGAAGGGGCTCTCAAGTTGCTGGGGAATCCAATGCAGTCGAGAGATTACCATGCATCCAAAGAAAAAACTCCATGCCCAAAAGCTATCTGCTACGCAGCCAACAATGCTTTGAAAAAAAAATCCATCCATTAACGTTCTCGCTTCAAATCCCCATATACAAACTCGGTATCTCTCAAATCTATGTAAAAGTGACGGTGGCTTCCAGGCAAATTATTTTCTTGCTCTCAGGCCGAGCGGTATATGCGTCAGCAAAGACAGTGTATGTTCCCTACGATGATGTGTTAGAAGCTTCAGTGAAATCCATGGAGAGGTTCTCACGGGAGGAATCTCTTTTGGCAACTCAACATCTTTGGTGATCTTGGTGAGACCCTTCTTGATCGGACAGCTCAAATCAACGTTTGAAACTTGCTCGCAGAGATCCGCCTCAGTGTTCACAAGCCTGATCAATCCATATTTGACCTGTAGGACAACATATGCTCCCTCAGCCACATCTTCGAGTAATGTTCCAACCGCTTCGATCGTAAGAGTATCGCCCCTGTAGACTGATCAGTTCGTGTGACGAAGATGTTGTACGAGGGGAGGCATACTTCAGGGGAGGATTTGGAGTCAGGTTGACCTTTTCTAGAACGAGAAGATCATCGTCGTGGTCCTTCTTGCAGTACGTGAGTGGGTTATCGCCAGGAACAGCCGCGCCATCGCCCAGGACTTTCTGCCCACCGCCGAAGAACGATAAGCTGTCTGCTGCGACGAGAGAGCTTAGGAATAATGCGATAAGACCGGTGGAGAATTTCATGACTGCAACTGGGGGTTCTGGTAATGAGACTACGTCTAATGAATCTGAGTGCCTAAATAATTGCAGTGGAGCGGTTCGTTGAAAGTGGCGGGGCTGGAGTTAGACAAGTGACGTTTTAAACAAACCGGTCAGAAGACAACAATTTCTGGGCCCAAGTACCTTAGCATTAAATACTGTATTTAATCTAGAGTAGTTTTAGCAAATCTATAATAGATCTACTATAAAAATTAAAAATCTACTATAATTAAAACCTAATATATTTTAATAATGTATTAAATATATACATATAGATAAAGTTTTTATTCAATTTATTATTAAAAATAAAAATATTAAAAAATAAAATTCAATATAATATTGCACGAAAATAGACAGAGTCTAGGTAGTAGTAAGAGCTTGCATTTCCTAGATAATTATAGTAGTGGATTATCTATAGCCAAAGAAGCTGCGCGCCTAGCTGCCTGAGGCCGCTACGAAACAATACAATATATAAAGTAAAGTAAAGGTTTTTTTTGTTTTAAAAATATTACATATAAATATAGAGTTTTTATTTAATTTTATTATAATAAACCAAAAAAAAATTAATATGAAATAGGGAGTTTTTCTTTTTAGTTTTAAAAATATTATAATATATATACTTATATATTTTATTTATTTTATAAATTACGTGAAAAAAATTATTGTGTTATAGGTTTAAATAAAGGATTTTTATACTAATCTAAGCGAAGTTTTGATGGTGTAATAGTAGATTTTCTAAAATCTACCATAGTTTAATACAGTATCTGAAGGTAAGATAGTAAGCTACAAATTTTTTAGGCATTCGAATAACTTCAGACGCATTTCAATTTCTAGTTGAATTTAATCACTTAAAGAAATTATTAACAGGGCATCTTCAAGTTACGTTAATCAAACCGGAGATCGCAGTTTAGCAAGAAACTTGAGTTTCTAAGCTATATTTAGAGTATTTCTACGTCTTTGAAGTTCTATTATGTATGTAAGTAAATGTTTCCATGTCCCACGTTATCGATCTCTTTCCTTTGACAAATCCAAATGCTCAATGATTCATAACGCCTTTGATGCCTTCCCAATGTTCTAACATGCTTTCCAAACGCTATTTACCAAGAAACTCGTACTCTTCATAACTTTACAGGATGGTTTTTTCTGATCCTTCCTCCAAACTTATAAATCAACAACGGCGCTGGAATCAGCCCAATAGCGATGAAACCCAGAACACTATTACCCCATCCAAGACCTAGGGATGCATACATTGAAGGACCAGCTAAAGGTAGGAAGGCACCGAACAATGAACGCGCCACCGTCAGTGCTGCGATTCCCGAAGCGGCGAATGTTGGGAAGCTGTCGATGACATATGTCTGAATAGGAATGAAAATCCCCATCATTCCAAAACCGAAAGGGATAAGGCCAATAATTGGCACGATCCAATGTACGTGTTTATCAGCCGTCCATCCATACCAGAAAAACGTGATAGGAATCCAGCAAGCAAAGAAAATACAAGCTTGAAGACGAAACTCGGGAAGAAATACGCCGTCATTGGCTTTAGTCATGCGTACCACTGTTGCATCACTGATTTTGGCAACAACTACTAGTCCAGCGAAAAATCCAATGCCAAGACCAATATAAACAAGGCCCGTAATATCGGGCGCAAAATTGTAGTGTTCGGTAAAAACCATTGAGATGGTGGTAAATAATAGATATAAAAGGCCATATGTAACAGACATATAGAGGGCTAGTAGAAAGACGATCGGTGACAGAAAGAGCATTTTTAGCGGCCGAAGAATGCCCTTGAGGAGAATTTGGGACGGAGTATGCTGCACGCCATCGACCGTATAGCAAGAGCGGAGTTCAGGTCGGTTAAGCTCCTTCTGTAGTCTTTCGGTTTTGCGTTGGATAAGGATTCGAGAATTTGTTTCTCTATTGAGACATTCAATTCCAATCGTAACAATGGCGGCTGAGATCAAGAGAACCCAGAATACCCATCTCCACCCAATTTTCTGTGCAATGAAACCACCACAAATTGGCCCAATAACTGGACCGAATAGAGGACCGAGACTGTAAAGAGCGGTTGCGAGACCTCGGCGATCTGGATGGAAAAGATCAGAGATTACTCCTCCGCCTATGGTAAGACAACCAGATCCTCCTATGCCTACTGTCGAGTTAGCCAACTCATGTGGCAGAGTTGAATTCTACATACCGGCCAGGAATCGGAAAACGATTAAGGACGGAAGATTCGGAGCTAGAGCACAACCTATTTGCCAAACGCAGAAAAACACATTGCCGCCGGTGAGGACGAAACGGCGTCCGTAAATTTCAGACAGTGGCGCCAGTAGCAATGGTCCAATCACATATCCTAAAACAAAAATACTCACTGTGAGAGAGCTTAAGGTGGGGCTGCTGTTGTGAAAGGTTATGTCCTAGTTGCAGATTAGTATAGGTTTCTGGCAGATGTGTCTCAGCTCTCTCAATGTCTGGCTCAGTTAGGAACAATATACTAGACCCTTCGACCTCCCGCGGAACGCTTCAAGAATCCAACGCCTAAAATAACGTAAACTCGAGGGCAAAGGATGACTTACCATAAAAGAGACAGCGGGTGCAAACATTGAAGATGCAAGGGGTGAAATGAAGGTGATGCTAGAGAGTAATCCTAGCAGAAGCCATTTTCGTGAATCGGGGAAGTTCAAAGGCATTTCTGGGTCATTCTGTGACTCCCATCCCACAATCCCATTATCAAGATCCGAAATTGGTAGCTTTTCTGGCTCTAGACGAGCCTTCTTACTCCGAGATGTGAGACTGGTTGCTATTCTCGAGAGTTTACTTTTGGTGCTAACTCTGGAAACGACTCGTTGGATGGATTCGCTGTCCAGAGACTTTCGAGGGCCTGGTTTAATGGATGCTCTGGTCTAGATAAGTTAGGGCTTGCCGTTATAAACGAATCTCGACATAAGTAATTTGGCTTGGCTTACATGCTGTCGTTCTAGATCCTCCAGGTGCCCTGGGTCCAACCTTTCTACCTCTTCGTGATCCGAATCAGGCTCCCCGACGGCGCCCTCTGCAAACTTCTCCACGTCTGATTGATAGGAGGTCGATTCCGTGCCAGTTGTGCAGATCTCCGCCTTCTCTGGATCTGTGCTGGAAGCCATTCTGAAGTATACACCGCTGAAATCGAGCGACGCCAATCAGTTCTTTGGACGCCCAAAACCAAAGCTTGAAGGGCAACTTTGAGCGCAATCTGCGAGCCTTGGCCTTTGCAACGATTTTCAAAACACGTCGTTCGAGAAAGACAACAATTTACAGGAAGGAAAGAGGGTAAAAGAAGAAAGCTACCTTGTACTTACCCATGCAGGGAAATATTTCATACTCCTTAACTGGACGATAGAGTTGTGCATCGGCATTGGATTCCGAACCATATTCATGGTGCACGTTGATCCGAGCGATTGAACTGCTAAATCATGCACAAATGCTGCATAAAATTCACAACCCCGCGCTACCGAAATTGCCTCGAGTAAAAATCAACAAGCTCTACCTCTACTACGTCCTCTACCTTAGACGACAGTCACTAGAAAGGACCAACGAATATGTATGGATATTCCAATCTTGGGTCTGAGCGATGATCCCCCACATGCATCAAAAACTCTACTCATGAGAGTCCCAAGGCGAGCAATACTCTCTGCCTTGCGTGAGTCCGATAGTAGTGGGAGACTTCTCACCATGATAAGTATCAATTTATGGGATTTCACTGCTTCGCTCATGGGAAATCTTTCGTTATTTTTGGAGTCCTTCATCGAGCTCTACCGGCATTCCAAAAGGAAGCCGTCGTGATCTGGAATGTTAAAAGCATCATTTAGGGAAGTCTACATTCCGCTGTTTCATTGTTGCTGTTTTCGAATTGATGGAATGCTAGCCATGGTTGCAGCCATGTAAGTTATTGTCGCTGTCGTTTTGCAAAATCCCCTCAACATCTCCTCCCATTTGCCAATTTTTGAATCCCATAAATCTCATTTCTCTTAAATCGCCAAATCCTGAACATTTACCTGAAATGGCAGCACGAGTGGTACTTCCAGGCCCGAAAACATGGGACCAACAAGAGCTCACAGTGGTTGGCGCCATAGGTACGTTTTGTGCTGTTCTACTCATGTTCTTGAACTTACTCAATTGTCGAAGGCTTTCACACGAAAAAGGTCCCTAGTCTTATGGGGGATGTGCATGAGCTTTTCAAGGCGACGCGTTGGATCGGCGTTGAAAGTAGAGATTATCAACATTTGGAGCAAAGCATGTTACTTGCTACAAAACTCATTCAAGTTGGGATGCCGTATATTGCAAATTTTCTCGCTTTCGATGTATTTCTCCCCCATGGAGAGTTAGACAAGGACGGCGTCGAGCTTCTGTGCCCGCATAGAATTCGCCTCAAAACCAACGTTGCAGCCGGGAAAATAGCCGATGCGAAAGCAAAACTCGATGCCCTGGCGAAAACTGTCATCAGGTGGCAACTGAATAGTATTATATGGAGGAAATTAGGGTGGATAGGGATCACTCGGCTAGTTGATAACGACGAAAATGAGTGGGATCTGGTGCCCCCAGAGGACATACGGGCAGCCGATGTTGAATCAAAAGACCTGGGCAAAAAATCTCGACCACTCATCATTGGGATTATGGCGGAGTATGTCAAAACCATCAAGGAATCCCCGGAAGATAGTGAACAGCATATTCGAGCAGTTTTCATGGCTGCAGTCACCATGGCCCACGAAATTGGTCATGCAATCCTCCACAGTGACTTCAGGTCTTATAACCCCCCAAATCTTCAGGAGCCGTACGTGGAAAAAGATCGCTCGGCTGAATTAGGAGCCTCGTTTATTTCTTGGATATTTGGCGGCTGGCATCCCCAGAGTGCTGGACAGCTCCCGGAATTCAGATCGCAGCTCTATTGGCAGCCCCAGTATACGCAAGATGACAAAGAAAGACCTTTGTATTCGACTTTGCACGCCATACCTATTCCTTATATCCAAAACTTACTTAGTCCGCAGTTTTGGCTGGATGTGCAAGGACACCCAGACCTCAATTCTACTGACCTAGCAATTCATAATGACTACGGTACTATGTGGTTGAACGACTCAGCGGCTGTAAGACATCGATTGAGGCCGGTATTAACATCAAGTATTGCCACTGCGACGTTGCCAGAATGGACGATCAGCAACTCAACGGGGGATCCAGAATGGAAAGCTAACAACAGTGTTGACTGGAAGGGCTACAATCCTGGAAATGAGGTGAACGGTCTAACTCAAGCCGATATTGACTATGAAGCCGCTCGCACCGGAGTCAAACCCAACCTTTTTTCAGGAGAGATGCAACCAAATGCGAGAGACTTCATGAGGCGCATGAAACGCAGAGATATAGAAGAAGACCCAGAAGAACACAACGATAAAGTTGAACTCAAGCCTGAAAATCGGGATGATTTAGACGACGGTGTGCTTGACGCCGATTTGCGACCTCCCTCAAAAATCGACTCGACCCCCCTTACGCGAATAGTGATCCATTACCTTTTTGGGACAGGGAGGGCAGAATCGAAGAAGCACGCCAGAAGATCAGATAATGACACAGACGATGACAGGCGGCGAAAAAGGGTGCGAATAGAAACTGCTAAGACTACCTTAGCAAAGTTTCTTCCAGTGATGATTGATGACGCTGATGCTAAAGCATTCATTCGGTCGACAAGTCTCTATGTTATTTCTAATCTTACACGTCTGGAAATCAGTGATTTGTGCCGAAGGCTACGGCTAAATGGATTCGCAAATTTCTCTCAACTCGAGAGTTGGCAAGGAGCCTCGTTGAACAGGGCTTCTGAAGATGACATGGCTGTTGCTCATCGAATACGAGAGTCTATACTGCTGGCTGGTCTGAATAACACAGATTTCCCTCATTTTGGCATTGATGCTCAACTGTCCATTGAAGAGGAAAGTTTGCAGGGTGTAGCCGGCTGGGCTAAGACGGATCTTGAAGGATTTTGCCAAGATCAAGGGTTGGAGCTTAGCCATGAAAGATCTGCTCTGATATTGCGGGTTCAGCAATGGAAACGGGCGCATATGGAAAACACAAGGAGTGGAGACCCAACCCAACCTCCTGATCATTTAGGAGCACACATGGCCGAGGACTTTTCAGATCCTACTGAGAGTATGAACTTAAATGAGCTCAAAAATTTCTGTCGTCTTCGAGAACTTCCGCAATGGGGAACAAGGAGGGCATTGGTCGCAAAAGTCCAGCGACAGCAAGCAGATGATGCATTGGTAACAAGTGGCGTATCCAATGAAGAGATTAATGTCAGGGTTGGACAGCCATATAGGACTGACAAAAACGGATTCGAAATGTATGCTTTTAAAGCTATCCTTGGGCAAAGCTCAGTTACAGCTCTCAAGAGCGCGATATTTTTGAAAGGTAACTTCCGGCCGTCCACAGATTTTAAGCTTTTCTTCTACCCCGGGGAGAGGGAGGAAGACGTCCTAGAAAATGACCAACCCCTAAGTTCATACAAACGAAGAGATTGGACAACCTTGAGATTGAAAGTATATGAGAAGTGGCGGTTCGGTCCCATTGGCAAAAGAGATTCACCAATTGATTTGACGGGTCCAGCAAATCCCCTTGGATCCAGGGACCGCTTTCCTATTCCACCTACAGCAAAGCCTGACCCCAGAGTAGAACGACTCGTAGCATTGGCAAACGATGAGGAACCAACGCTAGCTGAAACACTTGCAAAAATTGCAGCTCGTACTCCTGCGCTCGAGCGACTTGTTCAGACCAGACCGGGCGACCCTTCACAAGCTTCCCGGAAGCTGACTTCAGGGCTAGAAATCTTCGAGGAGGTTGAGGATTATCAGGAAGACGAAGAGGAAGCGGTGAAGTCTGTCAAAGAAACATTAGATCTGACACGGGACGAGAAGAAGACACCGAGACAGGTACTCTACGAGTCTCGACGGCAGCCTGGAAGTTCTCATATGGCTGATGTCCTTCGTGGCACCCCCAAGCCAAAATCGTTTGAGGGGAAGGAGCGCAACAACAATCCGTAGTAGAATGCAAGTGAGAAGTGAAGGATCGACATTGAGCGAATCCGGCAGTCCCTAGTTCTTTTTTCTAATCAATTTGGCCTAAAATATGTACGAAATTTTGCGCAGAAAGAGAGGGCAAGCAGAAGCTTAAGCAAGCTTTGCAAAGGCTAGCCATGGTTTTGATGACTGGACAATTTCTTCTTCTTTGATACCGATATCAATGGGGTGTTGTAGCTTAAAGCTTTCTTGAACAAATCGTTAGTTCCTATCATTAATGCAAAACCTTCTTACTACCAATAAAATGAGCTGACAAGCTTTGACACGATTCTTCGACAACGTCCCCCTATCTGTTAAGCATGCATCGTGAGCTGTCAATCTTATGCTGAGGCCCGAAGCAGCGCAGTCTATCAGCGAGCGATATGTCGGCTTGTAATCTTCATCAACCTCTACCAATGCTCATCAGATGCAAACCTCCCATTCAGATGCTGTATATCCAAGAATGCCGTACCACTCCACTTCGGTACCGTACAATGACTGATGGAAGATGCGGGCCGACGAAGGATGAAGTGGAATGAAACCGTTGGATCCACAGAACGCCAATCCTCGTGATATGCATTTCCATGGTGCATACATGTGCATTCACGTACATCGTTATCATGTCGGAGGGAAGCCGGACGGACACTCACCGCTGATATCGAAGAAAAGAACGATGATGCAGAGGCCATATAGCAGCCCGTGCGCTTGCATACTCGTACCCCATATCTTGACTTTCGATGCTCTAACAAGTCTATTCGTTATGGGAAAAGTAGCGCCGCCTTTCTTTCTTTCTTTCTTTCTTTCTTTCTTTCTTTCTGTCTGTTGGCCATGTTTGAAAAAGGAGCAGGAGCTGAAGTGATCGTTGTCAGCCTCGCCATCCATTTAGTCCTGTGATGATCTTCTCGAACAGGCTCTGGGATACTTATGTGTCAAGAATCTTCTCATTTGTGTGATGCTTTGCCGCGGTGCGTTGTCGTCCCGATGATTCCTGCATGAGTCAAGGATATATAGCTCGAGAAGGATGAGGGCTACCCTGACTATCCTGACTATCCTTTCTCCCCGACCAATTATACAGATCAATTGCTATCTGTCTCCATGGTAAGCTCGGCTCCACCTAATGTGCATAGCTTTTCACTTACCAACGTGCAGAATTAGCGGTAAGTGGCACCGCGTTAGGGCGAGAAACGGCCCTTTCAATGCACAATCCGACTTGAGCCGCCCCTGCCACAGGCCTACATGGCTAACATAGGTAGCCCACATAGAGAGGTCCAGCCCCACTATCAACCCTATCAGCCCCTATCCACCCCACTACCGATGTTCCGTAGTCGCTACTTTCCTGCTCGTTCCCCAGCGTCCTTTTGAGCGGAATAAAACCACGCAAGTGGCAGGCCAATGACTAGGTAATTCAAAGGTAAGGACCCAGACCTTTGTGGGCTGCTAGAATCCAATCTTTGCTTCATCGACTTCGATGATAGCCCTTCCCCACCTATAAATTTTCTAAACTCACCACTGATCCTCTCCGCCGTCACTTTCTTTCCTCTTTACTTTCAGTCGTTCCTGACTACAATTTTAACAATATTATTTCACAATCCTGGCAGAAGCTTCTGGATACCACCTCTCCTCTTTCCTTTTCCCCAGCAGAAGAAATAGAGGAATAAAGTTCAGAATTCGGGTGCCTACACGTTGACTTTCCTCCAATCTCTATATTTTGCAACAGCGACCATCATCGAGTTTAGAGCAGTAAGAAGATATCCACCAATTTCGTTTTCCGCATCGAAAGAAATAGAGGACTGAGAGTCAACTTATCTGCCATTGTCTCTTTCGCCACAGGGGCAATCCACGAATTCGAAGTAGTAAGAGGATACTGTAACTAAAGACAATGGTCCTAACAAGCCAGAGATCGAATCGAGACCCAGAGCAGTTTCCTACAATCCAGTTATTCTTACTCGGTAAGCATTCTCAGAACCGACGCCTAAGTGTGAAACTTTCATAATTGGTCATTCGTTAACTATTCCCTATAGCAACGGTTCGACTCGCAGAGCCGATCGCCCTTACTTCCATCTTCCCATATGCCTGGCCCCTCGTTAAGAAATTCCAAGTCGGCGACGAGAAAAATGCTTCCTTCTATGCTGGTTTGCTTATATCCGCTTTCGCGCTCGCGGAATCCTTGACTGGGATGTATTGGGGCGGATTATCAGATATAGTCGGTCGAAAGCCAGTACTGTTGATCGGCTGTCTTGGCACAGTCCTGAGTTTGATGATTGTTGGATTCGCATCGAACATTTGGGTTGCCCTGGCAGGGAGAGCTATTGGAGGGTTTTTGAATGGAAATATTGGAGTAATTCAGACTATGGTGGCGGAACTGGTCACAAAACCGGAACATGAGCGTAAGTTCAACCAATTATTTACGACTTAATGGTAGATTGCTAATTATGAATTCAGCTCGAGCATACTCTATTATGCCATTCGTTTGGTCAGTTGGCACAATCATTGGGCCTGCGATTGGGGGCACGTTCGCCGATCCACATAAATCCTTCCCCCTCACATTTTCCAAACATGGCCTTTTTGGACGATTTCCATATCTTCTCCCGAATGCTATTTGCGCTGGGATTCTCTTGATCAGCATTATCTTCGGATATCTACTTCTGGAAGAGACCCACCCTGACATGCAACCAAGAGTTCTCCTTCCACACTCAACATATGTTTCTGATGAAACGCCTTTGATTGCTACTGCAGATGCAATCAAGACGCCAGCGGTGGATCTAAGATCGGAGCAATATGGTACGTTTGAAGGTAGTGACGACAGCACATGGCGCAATGTACACCAAAAGACTGTACCTCCTAAAATCTTTACAAAGCGAGTCCTCGCATTGATCTTAGCTCTTGGGATTTTCACCTACCATTCCATGACTTACGATCACCTTCTCCCCATATTTCTCGAGGACGACCGAGGCGGGCCCATGTCCTCTATATCGGCATTCTCTCAGGCCTCATTTGGATTCAACCCGTTTTTCTCGCCTGGAGGTCTCGGACTCAGTGTCCAGAAAGTTGGCGCTATAATGAGTATAAACGGCATTATTGCATTGTTCGTTCAAGCTGTCATTTTTCCTTTTGCAGCCGAGCGATTGGGAATTCATCGACTATTCATTGTCGTGAGCTTGCTCCATCCGGTTGCCTATCTCGTCATGCCCTACTTGGTTTATCTTCCAGGCTCCTGGGTAATTCCAGGCCTTTACGCTTGCTTGACAATCAGGAATATGCTATCTATTCTTGCGTATCCCGTACTGTTGATTCTGATCAAAGAAGCAACACCAAGTCCTTGTGTACTGGGGAAAATTAATGGTTTAGCAGCTTCTGCTGGAGCTGCGTGCAGGACAATTGCTCCTCCAGTCTCGGGGATTTTGTATACCTTGGGATCGAGAATGGACTTCACCGGCCTGGCATGGTACGGAAGTGCATTCGTTGCAGGAATTGGAGCTATTCAATGCTTCGCAGTTAAAAGAGAGAAACGGGAATCTGAAGAAGGGAATTTTAAACCAGAGGGCCCCTATGTGATTACGGGAATCGACGACTGCTCCTCTATCTCACCGGTTAAGAGCTTCTCAAGCTGTTTAGAGCGGTAGATAGAGTTTTGACAGCAACAGTAGACGGAATTTGGATGATAATGGAAAAAATATTTGGGAAGATATTTAGAATGGTACTACGCGACGAGGCCTCGTTAAAGCACTGGGATGGCGTTTAACAGCGATTTAGCGGGCGTATGGATTTGGTTACATGATATCACGAATGTCCTCGAAAAGTTAAATATGGGGTGGATCTGTAGAGTGGCATCTGTGTATAGCAAAATAAAAGTTCTTCAAAATATTAAACCATAACTGCCTCTATAACTTCATGTCTTGTCTTTCTCAGATTGGGCGCTAGGATCTCAAGTTCCTTGTTCTACTATTAGAGTCTCCCGAGAGGACCTTCGAAATGAGAGTAGATAAGAAGAACAAGGAACGAAAGTTTCTAATACTTAGGCTATAATATATATTTAATATGAACAAGATCAGGCACATTCAATCAAGATCACAATATACGCTCTCATTTCTAGCCCAACCCATCAATCAGTAACAAACTCCCTCAAATTTTCCTCCCTCTCCAATCCCTCCAAAATCCACAGTTCTCCGCTCTCCAAACCCCTCAAATCCCCCATCGCCTCTATGCTCTCCAACCTCATCTGCTCCCTCAACCTCAAGAACAAACCCTTGAAGCTCCCTGCCTCTAAATGAACACCCCCATTCGGAGGTTGATGCCGCGCTTTGACACCTGCCCCTCCCAATTGCACCTTCTTCAAGCTCTTCATCTGAACCAAGAAATTGCCTAATTCTCGTTCTGTGGCTGCCAGACCTTCGAGTCTTATAGACTCGAGCTGGGACCAGGAAAATGCGTGTTCGGCGAAGGAGCTGAGCAGCGGAGAAATGGAGGTTTTCTTCCGGCCATGGAAAGCGAGGGACAAAGATTGGAGGCCCTCTGAGCAGCGGAGACATTGGGAGAGATTTTGAAATGCTTGCGGGCCGTGGAGATCATTTGGCATATCGCTGTAGTCTAGAGTTAAGCTTAAAGAAATGAGAGAATTGAAAGCCGTGGAGAAGAGGGAGATAAGGAGGGCCCGTTGAGCGAAGAATTCGAATGGGAGGCGGTCATGAGAGAGAGCCGTGATTCTGTTGACCGCGCTTGAGGAAGTGACTGAGGTGAGAATGTTGGTGAAGCGTTCGGTGGTGGCGACGCGGGGGAGGAGGCGCGTTGAGGGAATGGCCCATATGTCTTGGAGGAGTCCTGGGCAGTCGGCACCTTGAAACGGACTAGTCATTAGGCTAATGTGGATTTCTTTGAGATTTGGTAAGCTTTGAAGGGCAGTGGTGAGGAGGTCTGGTTGACAGGAAAGGGGGAGGTAGCGTTCTTTGAGAAGTTTGAGTCTGCAATGAAGTCAGTATTGTCTAGATAAGGGTGATCATTGTTCGAACCCAGCTGGACTTCGACTGGAATCTTCGAGAAATCACATACTGATTGTACCTGGCCCATGCTTCCTCTGAGGTGTGAGACCACTCTTCAGAATCTCGCATATATTGCAAGAAGTACGTATTGTGCCTTGCGTGATATTCGTTGACCTCTCCCAGAAGAAAGAAGAGAGATTCTATTCGATATGAATATTTCGGATGCGAAGACATTGCGAGGAGACGATTCATATCATCTCGATGAGGTAGGCTAGTAAACTTAGGAGAAACCAAATATTCCTCTCCAATGCCGGCCCATGCTTTTGAAGTCAGGCGCATGGCTTTCAAAGTTGGCAGGTCCATGACTTGTAAGATGACCTGACGAAGTTCAACTGGAAACTTCTCCATGATTATAGAATTTTTGGTTTTGAGAACTTGTTGGGTCAAAAACTGCTTTCCCAGTAATCCCACCTATCATCCAAGGTTCCACGGACTGATCCAATTCTGAACGTTTTCTTAGTTTCTGGTCTCTCATAGGGGTTAAAAGCCCACTAGATTCCTAAGAGATGGAGCAGTCGATACTACCACGCTCGTCTGCGTTGCTGCCAATGGTGGTGTTTCTGACGTTCTCTCCTCGACGATTTTGAGCTTCTGATATGATGAGTATGAGAATCTGACTCTGATTTCAAACGACAAGAAAAAAAAAGATGAGACAATGGGCTTACAATTACCTATATATTTGAGAGAAAAGGCTGGAGACCAAACATGAAACGAAATGTCTAAGTTGAGGAATGTATTGTTGGCGGAATTCCCGAGGCCGGAACTTTCCACCTCAAGCTTCCTTCAACAACGCGTTGCTCACAACACTCATCTTCTACAAAATTGAGCTTTGACAATGTCCCTGATTCAGTATGTTCTGTTCCCTCACACCAAACCCTCCAGATCTAACTTTTGTTAACAGAACATTTCGCAATCTCTCCACTAGGACCCGCATCGGCGTTGGACTTGCGTTTCTGGCATGGGGCACAATCGGTCTTTACATCTCGGATTCAGCAGAGAAGAAGCTTGGGTTCGAGCCGACACAAAAGGATCGAGAGGCACTAGAGGCAGTTGTACCGAAGATTACAATCGTGGATCGGGAGAGGGAGGGAAAGAGCTAGATGGAGGGGAGACAATAGATGAAGGGATTTAAACACATTTGTTGTCAGAGGGGCCAATGAAGAAAGGTCAGCAGAGCCAAGGGCGAAGAAGAGGCTGTTAAGAGTTATAATTGACGGGGGTTTTGCGTGTTGTAAAGGAGACAGCAGTGGACAATGAGGGCAGCAAGTGGAGGTCTTAAAGCACGATATCTTCAGATCATATCTGGTTCGATGTCACATAAAATGGCAGGGATTCGAAGATCTTTAATAAGAAGCTAGATGCACGAAGGGTTGGAGTCACATAACGCATAGCACACTTTCCTTACTACAGTGCAGAATCTTTATCTTTGAATGGCCTCGAATGGCGCTTTTAGAGCAAACGGAATGTGGAAAGTACACACAGCAATCTTCATGAGCTCCATCTAATGCAAGTGACAACAGCAACCAATACAACCACAGCCTATCTAATGCAACGCCTTCATCAATCTAGCCACATGTTTGAATTCGCAATTCATGTCCACGTGTATCCACAATCAGTCTTCTAGTGATCAATGTTTTCGCCGCCGTATGCAAATGCAATCAACCCATCATGTAAATGCAATTGTCAAACTTTTGGCTTCACCAGAAGGTGAGCCATTATAAGAAATTCAATGAACGCCCAAGGAATGCAGCCTTATCGAAAGTAGGTCCTCTATAAAAGTGTCCGCGAGTCATTATAAGATGCTACCCTGCGGAGGTTGGTGTGTACCCCCGCTACCGGTGAATCAACTTTCTTGTTGAGAGGTTTGAACAGTTGAGCCATGTCCAAGGTCAAGTCTGTAACACCGTAGTCTTTGTCGATGTCATTAACGGAGCCAAGCTCTTCCCCCCTACTTTGGCTGTCCGAAACGACCCAGTTTTTCACCACCTTTAATAAATTCATAACCCTCGTGAAGCGCTGGTCTGGAGCCATGCTGGAATTTAGGCCACGGTGGTTCTGCATCAAGTATTTGGCAAGCCAATAAAAATGCACGCCATCACGGCAGAACCCAAAGCGTCGGTAGTTGTTGGAGGCCGGGGGATATTGTACTACCATATCCTCATCCCAGGCTCTCTTCCATTTATCAAACGCGATGTTCGTAGCTTTGAGATGCTGCTGTGTTGCAGGCGATTGGCTAGCTGCATCTACAGGTGTAACTCTTCCACTGGTGTTATTACTCGATGCACCACTACCAGTAGGGTCAACGGCCCTGAGCACCCAGTCGTTCTGGCTCATCGGAGTACCCGGAAGCGCCCAGGTTTTGATTTGTTCAGGCTCTTGTGCAGTTTGTCTCTGTGCTAACCATAATTGAACGTGCAGTGCGTGCACTAAGATGAATTTCGAGTATAGGTTCGTTGTTCCCGACTGGAGCTCATATCCAGCATGCAGCAAAGCCCTCAATGCCGTATGCATTTCCGGCTGCTTTTGTCGACGACTACCTTCGGGATTTCTATCTCGTGCAGCGACAAGACCGTGTAAACCGAGGGCCTCTGCGCACTCGGCAGAAGATCCAGCATCCCATGCCGCATCATCGGCTGGAAGAGGCAGCCTGATCTCGAATGTCTCAAAGGACGGTTCGATGTTGAAATACAGAACCCTCGCAGCATCGACTAGGTATATTGCGTACATTAATCTAGAACGCTTTTCTTGTTCTACCCATCCGTTCCAGTCAAAGTTGGCAGCATTGAAGTGCTCAACTGTAACATTAGGTTGGTGTAGCGCGCTGTATGGGGCAATCGTGACTGGTTGCGCTAGGTCGGCTTTTCTGGCAAGAGCGACTATCAACGGGAATTGCCTCCGAGCATTCTCGCGTTGCACTGGGTTTCCGTGCCAGGTTGAAAGTACATGCATCATAAAGATCGCAGTAATTTCTTCTAGCTCTGATCCCCTGGACCCAATAGGTTCACTAGAATAACCAATATCTCTATTGTACTCTCTGGAGGTCTTTACGTACACTTGAGAGTTGCTCTCTATCACTACTTTAACAATATCCATGAGGTCTCGGACTTGAGCAGGAGTTATACGATCAGAGTATACTGCTCCAATGCAGATCATTCCTAGGAGCAAACCATCATAGGCCTCCATAATCCGAAAAGAGGGCATGTGGATAATTGGGAAGTGGCCTTGGAAGCTAGAGAAGTGTTCTAGGAAGTGTTTAATATTGTCGGCACTCAGGAAAGTGCGCAATTCATGGCCTCGGCTACTGATCGGGTTGTTTGGTGAAAAGCAGAGGCTGAGCAGCTTGCTTGAAATCTGTTGGAGAGGGTCGTCTTGAAAGTTCCAATTGGGAAAGTCAGAAGTCGGGACATTATTGGCAGAACCAGGATAAATGCCAGTGAAAAGGCCGTTGCTTGTGCCGGGTTCTTGCTTGACTGTTACCTGTGAATTTGAAACATTCGAGTTGCTGTAAGTATTTATATAGACGCCCTGCGCAGGGGGCTGAAAAATATTAGACCATTCAAGTCCATGATTGGTTGTATTGATGTTTGGATAGACGGGCATGTTTCGGCCGTTCGCGAGAGGCTGCAGGTCCGCGGTGGACTGGTGCTGCAGGTTGGTGCCGTTACCGGCGTAGTTATAGTTCTGACTATATGAGTGACCATTCTGTCCGTTGGGCATACTGAATGCGAGTGAAGGATTCATACCAGAAGGCATGGTGCTCGCTATGTTATAGCTGTTCTGATCAAAGCTTCCTCTGTTTGAGCCCCCCGAGCCTGCCATGCTCCGCCTGTCTTGACCACCATCAGTGCTGAACCGTTTCAAACTGTTTGATCGCGATAACTGTTGAGAAGCTTGCTCGTCGGTCATGTTGGATGCAGCATCAGGAATGCTTCCATCGGGAATTACCCCAAAGGGATGCATTGAGGGATCGTTTAAGCTGCTCAGGCCATTAACACCCATCATGTCATGCTCATTGGACAATGAAGAAGAACTCTTGTGGGGTCCAGGATGAGACTTCTTAAGATGAGCCTGGGCGTGAGATAAATGGCTCGCTCCTGTTGGATTTCCCCGGCGAATCGAGCATTTTTGAAAATGACGCTTCAAGATGTCGCTGCGAGAAAAAGTATCGCGGCAAAGGACGCACATGTAAGGACGGTCTCCAGTATCTGAATTTGTTAGAGTGGGGAACGAGCCGGAAAAAAAAAAAGGGACTTACGTCTAAGCAAATGACGCTTTAAATGCTTTGCATGAAGATAGGTTTTTGTACAATGAGGACAGGGAAATTTTCCATCGGCATCTTTCGCAGGTATCATGGTATTTTTGGCGGCTCCAGCCCCAGTTGCTGTAACGGGTGGCCTTCCCGGAGCACTGGGTAAAATTCCTCTCCGACCCTGTGAGCCTACAACATGTGTAGGGGGTTCCATGTTGTCCATCATAGATGACTGTGGCATCATATTTGACTGCCCATAAGGCGATGACATGCCCCCCTGCATGTGTTGTAGTCCATTCGGAGGCATCGGCCGAAGTGCTTGCGGGGTTCGACCGCCTTGAACTGGGGCAGGAGCAATAGGTTGAGGGTGAGACATTGCCGTGGAAGTTTGTGGCATCATTGGCCCCGAGGTCCGGTACGCTTGCGAGGAAGGTTGCTGATAATTGTTTGTTGGCATCATTTGATAGTTTCTCGGCTGTCCTCCCATATGTGCGGGAAAAGCACCCAGCGCACTCGCAGACTGAGGAGTATTAGGCGTAGCAGGTGTGCGTGGTGTAGTAGGCGCGCTACCATACATCATTTGTTGTTGGGAAACATGTTGGGGTTGTAAAGGCGGTAAAGTATGTGGAGGACCTTGTTGAAGGTCATGCGGCGAAACTCCCGGAAGGGAGTAAGAATTGGTACCGTTTAGTCCGTTGGAATGGTACTGAGAGGAGTCCATCATCGAAGAGTCGTGACGGTTGGAAGAACTATATCAGGGAAGACTTCATGCGAATGCCGGGGAATTGCGTCACTGGTTTTGGCGTGCTGCTTTCTGATACCCGTTGATGAGGGTTTTGCTCTTGAACGGAGGAGAAGAATTCTTTCACGAATCGAATTGTCCGAAGTGTTTCGAGAAGTAATGGTACTTCACCATCCCAACAATGCACCTAGTAACTACGTCAACATTCGGGACTGACAAATACTCGGATCTAAACATCGAGTCTCGTCAACAACCACCAGGAACGCATACCGGTCTGAACCGTGTCGTATACTTGAGGCTCAAGATGAATGTTGTTAAAAGTAAAGTGGATCCCAACAGGTCTTTATCCGTCGAGTGGTCAAGAAGATGGGCTGAAAATAAACGCGGGCGGTGGGGACTTTTTTCTTTTTGCGAATCGAAGTTGCAGTTGATCGACAGGGTCTGAACGAGAGGTTTTTAGAATTTAAAGTTCCACCCTACAGCCCCATCCTTCCTTCCTTGTGAGAAACGACGCAGAATTGGTGGTGATCCCGAATCAACGAGGGGCGGGTGGCGTTGTTGAGAAAGAATAGAAAAAGAGGCCGATGGAGAATATTTTTTTTCAAGAGGAGAAGGAAAGAGAGCATCAACACAAAAGTGGTTTCTCAACGGGCCCAGCGCCGCTTTTATGGGGCTTGCCGGCTCGGTTAACCTGGTACTTTGGAGCGGGCTCAAGTTGCATGGGTCACCACGTCGTCGAAAATTTGTTGACGCAGCAGACTAAACTGTATGAAGCATAACATTGATCTAAAAGAAGAGCTTGGGCTAGCAAAGAGTAATTATTGATAATTGACAGTACCAGAATACCAGAGAGGTTGATTCCCCGAACTTTATGCGAACGACGCCTGCGTTTCCTCCCAGAGGCATTTGCCGGCTTTGTTTTTCCTCGTGCAGGTATCGTGCCTGGAGGTCTGTTGATTAGCTGTTTATGACAACCGACGGTGCCGTTTCGAAACGGCATTAAAATTCAAAACGCTGTTCTACGTGGACAGCTCGTAGCCTTGACGAAAGAGATTACATAGGATACTTGACTTCAGTGTTCATGTCCACGTTGCTTGTGTGTGATATCGCATACCGCCGCGCAGCCATATCACAATTGAAACCAAAGCCGCCTTATTTCCGCCATGTCAATCAAAATGGCAGTCTTGGAAGAAGAATGTTGTGCTGAAGGCTGGTTTTGGACGTCTTTCCGGGTCAGTAGTCTCCCATCAGGTGTCATTTGCTCTGTACCAATGGTGAGGATCACAAATTCTATCACAGTTCACAGTTTACAAAAATGCTGTGCACAAACTCAGACGCAAAAAGAAGGCTTGCTACATCCCGGGCTCAAAAGCCGATGACGAGTGACTGGTGGTATGGGACCTAATCGGCTAACCTTCCGCAACCAGGCCTATCTACCAGAGGTCCAACGAGTACTGCGACGGATGAAAGGATGAGTACTGTGCCCAGGTCGTAATAAGGCCTCCTGAATATCGATGAAACTTCTCAGGAGAAGCAGGGCCAAATGCATTAAGTCGTAAAGTAAGCAGAGGCCGCGAACGACAAGGAAAAGGATGTCAGTGACCAATTCTCATCATCGTGAAAATAGAGCATATTGTGGCGTGCGGCAGCTTATCGAACGGCCAGGGTTTGCTGGCCGGAGCGCCGTTCAATCTGTCGGGCTCGGTTGATGAGTCCATCATGTCCCTCGAGTCGCGCTGAAGAGGGGCGAGTCTTCCCAAAGGATGAAGGACCACGGACCCCAACTTCACCCCCAACCTCCTGAAATAAGATACCTTGTTCTATGTACTTTTTGGATTACCCTATCTGAAGTTAGCTCCTATGTGCCTCTTCCCTCTTCCTGCCGCGGTCTCTTTCTCCTTCCTGCGCCGCAACTACGGTGAGAGCAAAAAAGCAAGAGCAATCACACCTCATTTCCATTCTTCATCAACCAAGCGTATGTGACTCGTGTCACTTGTTACTTGCTCTTGTAATGCCGATCTTCTGCCGACCTGTTGCGATTCATAATGATGAATAATTATTTGACGCCGTATGTATTTCCTAAAGCAAGCCAACGCTCCGAAGGCGTTGCGTGGCAAGCCTAATCGATACAAATAGCCTTTCAATTTGCCGGAAACATGCTGCCATTCTGTCCTGTGGCTTGATCTTGGCCTCTTTTCTGCGTGGTCTTCCGGCTTCGCAGCCACCATTACCTGAAGCCCTCTCCTGGTGTGATAATTCGTCTCAACCTTCTTGCCGAAGGCAGTGTCATGTAGATCATTTGGTTGATCGGCCGCCGAATCATCAAAAGCCTCATCGAAGCCGTTCGCATCGTGAACTTCAAACTCTGCCAGGAGTCATGAAATGTGATGCACTTTGACGAGGCTTCTCCAACAGCCGAAGCATGCCCATCCTGGTACCCCAGCTCAATATGGACGTTGTCTGGACAGTTTATCCAAAGCTGATTCGTCAGCCAGCCTGTCACACCAGAAGGAAGAGGCCCAATTAGTTTCTTTCACTGAGCTAAGGGAACTACCTCCCATGTCAAATCTGCCAATGCCTCGTGGCAATTGACAGCATATTGAGCAGATAAACGCATTACTAGTATGCAGGGCTTTAAAAAAGATGCCGTGAGCTGACGCGAACACTCATCAAAGGATAACAGGGATCCCAACGTAATCCGCAGGGGTTTTTTACTTGAAATGGGTGCTGAACAGACCATTTTGATTTCCGAGGCGCGCGGTTTCCGCTCCCCTGGGATTTTTTTGACACAAAGCTTTTCTGGTGCTGGTTTAAGGGTCCGTTGTGCGCGAGTCAGTCCTATGCTAGGCATTACGGTGAATTACGGGATGTGCATGTATTGTTGTTCAAAAGAGCAAGAGTGGGGGACTCGCACGATCTCGTTCATGGATATTGACTTGAAACGAACAATGTTTCTTGAATCCTAAATTTCTCATACATTCTCAAGGAAAGTAAGGTCATCCATTGATAGCTTGGTTGTTTAATAGGACTGTCATCATCCCTTTGTCGGTGGTGGGAGGAATCAAAGCTTGCACCTTCCCACAACATGCTTTAAAGCGGTTGGTCGCAATCTGCATTTCTATGTCAGTAGAGAACGCCATCAAAGGGAAGCATTAAGGGGAAGCTCGCTGTTTTGATGAGAAGTACTCAATTTCTGAAGAAGTCTTAAGGAACTAGTCAATACGATGAAGGAAGGCCAAGCGTTCGCTTCACGCAGTACCAGAGTGAAAGGTTATTTTAAGATACGATCTAGAAATCTCTTCGCCTTCAATGCCTCCTCAGATATCACAAAACCAGTACACTCTTTTGCATTTCTAGAGCGAACTCCTTTCCTCATCATTTCTTTGGTAACGTTTTCCACGAAACCCTCCCACAGTCGATTATGTATCCCATCTTTGGCCTTTTTGTTTTATTTGCTTATGCAGCTGCAAAGACAGACCTTGCTGGGTGCACCACCTCTGATATGATCGCCTACGGCGGTGCTTCAGTCCTATGGTACGTGCCAGGAACAGGAGAAATCTGCGATTTCCTCGATTGTGGTGGTGGAAGAGCTCCCATAGGAACAACGGTTCCTGGTTGCCCCCAATACTCTGGTACCGCAACTTACTCTCCAAGCTATATCTCCGGCTACAAAGATGGTTCTGTAGCTTCATCAATATCATATGTTGCTGCTACGACAACAGATCCTTCTATTACCTTGTTCACTGGATCTGTGACCACGACCGGCGACTCAAGTACATCATTACCAACTTCCAACTCGGTGGCCTCCTCTGATTTCACGCTTATTACGGGGACTCTAATCTCCTCCTCTTCAAGCTCTGCCACCTCAACCGCGTCCACTGCTTCCACGGAATCTACCTCCATCTCCACTCCGGTCTCCTCAAGCGGCCGACCTTCCAGCTCTCCCACTTCTACAACCTCTTCGGGAACCGCGGCTTCTCCATCAACTTCGATCAGTTCTAGCGTAAATATCACCGGTAGATTATCTTGGATATCGGGGGTTGTTGCGGCAGCCGTTGCCATTTTGTATTATTAGAATGTTTTTGCGAAGTGTCTCTGATGGAAATTGTGCTAATACATTAGGAGGCGTTTGAAAGTGAGTGGTACTTCAATGGATAATAATACATGTAAATAAATTTGAGCACTTAACCCGATTTCGCTACAACAAGATACTGCTTACGACCTAACGTGACTTATTGACTATCGTAAGAGTTCATACCTAGGTATCAATAAGATAATGACATACTAAAGCAAAGATATGGGCTCCGATCTCTTAGAAGGATGGTTTCTGGCCAGCGCCGTGTGCCTTCCGAAATATACACAAAATCTAGACAAGCTCTTGCAATGTCCTTTGTTGGGGGTCAGAACTGCACCTCATTTTGTGGGGCTGATCCACCCGTGGCGTTGTGGATGCCTGCCCGGGCGGCATTGCGATATGCAACAAAATCTCAGATCGAAATCATTATTCATTGCTTTTGTGTAACGTCGGGTGGAAAACTGGAGACTCGTCCCGCTCCTGGAGAATTGCACATATAGTTGAAAGCACTTTCGCCGATCGCCGTACCTGGTACGGTAGCCCACTCAGCCTGGTCTCGCCTCGAAATATTTTGGGATTCGCTAACAACAATATCGAGTCCCATGCTTTACTATTGCTAAGCTTTATTCGAAATGTCATCTTCCAATACCGTGAGGCCTGCGATCAGGCAGCTATTGAGCTCCAGTACAAGACGTCAAAGCTCCTTACAATTCCAACTACCATCACTCCTAGCTACTATACAACAAACATGCCCCTTCTCCACCACGCCTTCTACCCTCTACCCTCGGGACATGAACCGCGAACGAGGAGTCTCAACTGCACGTCGCACTGGTCCACGTCAGCCACTCTCTGTATCCAAGACTCCACTCCCTAAACCCGTACTCGATGCATCCAAGCGATCCAAAATTGAGGTTGATGAAAATCACGGCCTCTGGGAGTTCTTCCACAGCAAAGAGAAGCCAATGAATACACCCGAAGAAGACTTTGAGCATGGGAGGCCATGGTGCGTGGAGGAACTAAGAGCAAAGAGTTGGGAAGATCTACATAGCCTATGGTGGGTGTGTTGCAAGGAACGGAATAGGATAGCAACAGAAGCCTTTGAGAGGAAGCGATTAGAAGCTGGATATGGAGCTTACGAGAGTGATAGGAGGGACACTACTGTATGGAATCTCGATTTATTGTCTTAGTGGATTCAATGACTGATAATTGATCTAGGTGAGACGGACACAAAGGGCTATCAAGCAGGTGTTGACGGAGAGATATTACTCTTGGAGGGATGCGGAGAATATTGCAAAGGATGATCCAGAGATCAATCTTTCAGGAGAAGGACCAACCTATAACCCAAGGAACTTTGTGGATGAGGAGATTCCTGAGCAGCAATTTGAAGCTCCCACGGAGCCAGAAGTCAAGGCAGAGGTTGCACAGGAGACCAAACCGGATATCGTACAAAGCGGCATACCAGAGACGAAGCCGGAGGCTAGGCCAAATATATAAGACAGATCAGTATTTTGAGGACGTGGGCATAGGAGAACCTCATGTGTACGATTTGACGCGTATAGTAGCATTTTGTTCTAAGTAAACCAATTGAGCTGTAAAATATATGTAGAATAGTTAACTCATGACATGAAAACATGTTCCCAATCAATTAGTTTTATCCTCATTCCTTTGCTACATCTTTGCTCCAAGTATGAAATGTCTTGAGATAAGCGGTCACCAAAAAGTTAGAGGATTTAGCGAGTCCATAGATGCCAATAACCTCAAAGGGAAATAATACGCAAGCTTAGCTCTTTCTTCACCGATCATTGACACACCCTTACTGATATTTCTTACTCTTTGCTCGTAAAATATTCATTCGATATCACCATGGATGAGATCGCCCCCGAATACGATGTTGTTGTCCTTGGGACAGGTAGGTGTAACCCCGCATTGAGGGGCAAGGAGAAAACTAACACCAACAGGTCTTACGGAATGTGTGCTTTCTGGGTATGCAGCCTTTGGATTTTGGGTTTTGATATACGACTTACAAGCTGGATAGTGTCCTGAGTGTCAAGGGAAAAAAGGTTCTGCACATTGACCGAAATGACCATTACGGAGGGTAAGCTCAACTGCATAATTGACACGAATCTCTCTGACAACAAACAGTGAAGCAGCATCAGTCAACATCGAAGCTGTAAGAATAACCCTCAATGCGTGAAACCTTTGCTGACCCCTACCAGCTCTTCAAGAAGTACGGCAACTATAATAAAGGGGAGGAACCATGGAAGAAATACGGGCGGGTTAATGACTGGAATATTGATCTTGTACCGAAGCTCCTTATGTCCAGTGGAGAATTGACCAACATCCTTGTGTCAACCGACGTCACAAGATACCTTGAATTCAGACAAGTTGGAGGAAGCTATGTACAACAAGGTGCTGGCGCAAAAGCGACAGTTGCGAAAGTACCCTCTGACGCTGGCGAGGCCTTACGATCCTCCTTGATGGGCATATTCGAGAAGAGGCGAATGAAGAGTTTCATCGAATGGGTTGGCACATTCAATGAAGCCGATTCTGCGAGTCATAAGGGTAGGCAATCCTCGTTGGTGTAATACCCCAGGCTGATAAATATAGGCCTTAATATCAACCAATGCACTATGAAGGATGTCTTTGACAAATTTGGACTTGAGACAACTACTCGAGATTTCATTGGCCATGCCATGGCCCTCTACCAAACTGATTCTTTTATGACTGAGAAAGGCAGGGCCCCCGAAACCATTGAGCGTATTCGTCTATATGGTAACTCAGTTTCTCGTTACGGAAAATCACCATATATCTACCCTCTCTATGGCCTTGGAGAACTACCCCAAGGATTTGCTCGTCTTTCTGCTATATACGGTGGAACTTACATGCTCAACACTAGCATTGATGAAATCGAGTATGATGGCTCAAAGGCTGTCGGAATTAAGGCTACAATGCAGGATAGGGGAGGCGAGGGTGAGCCAATGAAATTCTCAACGAAGGCGAAGAAGATCCTCGGTGATCCATCATATTTTCCAGGCAAGGTTCAAGTGGTCGGACACGTCTTGAAGGCCATTTGCATCTTGAATCACCCGCTGGCCGGTACAGACAATAGTGATTCAGCACAACTCATCATCCCTCAATCTCAAGTTGGACGGAAGAATGGTAGGTCTTCCAAATCCCTTCACTAGGGACTATATACTGACAACACTAGATATCTATATTGCAGTTGTTTCTAGCGCCCATAATGTTTGCCCTAAAGGATATTACATCGCCATCGTCTCCACCATTGCTGAAACCACGGCGAATCACCACCTTGAGCTCGCACCGGGGTTCGAGCGTCTCGGGAGAGTTGAGGAAAAGTTCATGGTATGTTATCACACCTGATTCGTAATTCTCTCCAAGCTTACATTAATCAGGGTCCCCCAATCCCTCTATACGAGCCACTAGAAAGTGGTGTAAATGACAACATTTTTATCTCAAAGAGCTACGATGCGACTAGTCACTTTGAGACCACGACAGATGATGTGAAGGATATCTATCGCCGGGCAGAGGGCCACGAACTTGTTGTTGAGGGTCTCAGAGAAGGAACGAACCTTGTGGGCGATGACTGAGGGAGTAAACGGGTTTACGTACATAGATCATGGGGAGTTTTCCATGTTGACCTTGATATCAGAATGAGAGCGTTTTGACCTAAGAGTCTCCTCAGTCGACTAATTACTTACCTGTGGCTTATAATTGATCAAACTAGCCTCCATCAGCCATCAGCTCCGTAGATATTCGGTACCGTCAAGGTCCTAAAGTCTCACACTCCGTTCTTCAACTACCACTACCGTTCCCAGTACGATGATCATGCTCTCTCAAAATCTCCCTGATATAAGCCACCCTAGGGTCATCATCCCTATAGCTGCTTCTTAGGTATGTTCTCAGCATCTCTCACCAGCGCCATCATCTTGTACACCGCCCTAGGATCTAATTTTAATACTCAGCTTTGGGTCTATTTTGGGGCTCATGGGACCGTGGCTTTGGCTTCCTTCATCGTTTTTTAAATCCTTTCGAGAATCTCTGGGATCATAGCCTTATATTCGGCCTCGGTCATATGTGCGGCGGTCGTGGTAAAGAGGGAGTAGAGATGACATCTTGGGTGGTTTTGCTTTTGGTGATTAGATGCTTCTTTTCAGATGGACAATCTGGTTTAAGGTGGGGGGTAAGCGCATTGAATGGACCGATATCCACATCTCGCTGGAGTATGATGCGATTCACAGCTGCTGAGAAAGTTATTCTTCAATTTTCTTCAAACAAGCCAGGACCCGGAAAGATTCAGGCCCTCCCAAACAATGTCTTGAATGACCATCTATGATACATGTTTCGCTGCCGTTGGACATTGACACGGTGTTTGAATGCCGACAGGAGCTTCTTACAATGTATGCGTTCAAGCTGTGATGTCACAGCATTACAGGCACTGGGCACAGATGCGATAACACGATAAAAGTAGGTATAGGTTCAATAAACGCCTCGAAAAGACTGGAAATACGTTCCTCTCGAAGGGTCAGATTGATATTAACTCCATTCATTTGCACTGACCTGACCCAGCCTCCAAAGAACCCGTTACCTATCCTCCTACCGATAATCTTACATAAAACAAGTTCCGTAGAAGTTAAACTTTTGCCTAAAACTCCAAGCGCCGCCCTTATATACACCCAATTATCGTAATACAAGACTAGGAAACATTTTCCGTCCAGCGATATTTACATGATACTCATAGATGCCATCCTCAGCACCCACGTATCTATTTTAATTAGCATTATCACAGCGCTATATCTTTTTATAGAAGTAACTTACAGAATCCTGCCATCTGGATTCCACGATATCCCCATCGTCTCCGGTGGCCTCTCATCATCTTCATCACGTCTTCGGAGAACACCTCTGAGAATCATGCTGCTCTCATCCCTACCTCCTAATGCTAACTCACCGAGCGGTCTCCACGGTTGTCTTAGTCTGTGAGCAAAATCTCGTCGATCATCATCTTCCAACTCGATCCGTAAACGAGATGATCGATCGGGAGGAGGATCGCCCGGAAATCTCGTGCGGTAGAGGGCATCAATTTCTGCCCAGGGGTTGTTAGGCGAATCAGAGCCGATCAACCTCGGTGGGGTCAATGTAAGGCGTTCTAAGGTGTTTGAGTTGTCGTTTCCAGTTCTGTTCGCACTTGCGCCCGAGTTTTCTTGCTCAATAGTACGTTCAGCTGCGGCTAAGATCACAGAACTGCGTCTACGAGGCTCTTGCTGTTGGCTCCGTCTCTCGCGATCCTGATTTCGCTCATTGATGAATGACCTGAACGAGGCAGCCGTGCGATCGGGGTTCACGAATTCCCGAAGCGCCGCTGGTAAGCCTGTGGTTGAGATGCGGCGCTCCGAAATGTTGCTTCCTTCTCCGGTTGTTGCAGCTGAAGTAGCTGTGGCCCTTGAACTGCCTGCCCAGGGACCCCATCCTGAGGCACCAGCTGTATCTGCAAGTGCATCACGCTGGCGACGAGCAATACGGTGCGCTGTGAGAACGTCCAATTCCTCACTGGTCAAAGGCGAGTGGTGTCTATCCAGCATCTCACGTGTTAGGTGTCTGAGTTGCCTTCGTTCAAAATCCAAGCCAAGATAGTCGGGAGTCGTACTGCTTGAGGAAGGGGAGTCGGTTCGAAATGAACGTAGTCGTGGGTCTATGACAGGCTCTCCGGGTCTTTCTAAGACATGAACCTTCTCAACGCCTTCCAGACGACAGTCAACCTTCAACAGTTGTCGTGAGAGGAAAAGATTTCGAATATCAGCTACTCCAACTTGACCGCTTGACTCCGTCCATGCGAGAAGGTCGAACGGGCCTGGAGAGAATTCCATCGCCCTCACAGCGCCAGATGGTAAGCCTGGCCTCGAGGATGTGAACACTGCTAGCGGTTCTACATCCTCATGTTCTAGAAACACAGTCTCGAAAACAGAGATGACCCCGTACTGCGTCGCAACGGCCAGATACTTCCCCGAATTTGAAAAGGAAAGCGCGAAACTTCCTTTCATACTGGAACTATCCCCTTGCTTCTGCCCTTCGAGCTGGATACGACATAAACCAGTCCATTCATAACTGTGCTTCGAGTGGAATAGCCCCGGCGATGTGACCGACTTTGGTGTTCTCCGGTGGACGTATAGGAAGGGGTCGTCAAGGACTGTAACCAGTAATTCGCCATCTGGAGACATCACAGCCCGATTTACACAATCTGGGAAGGTTAATCTCTCCAATATCTCTGAATCCTGAAGATTGAGTATGTAGACACTTTTGTCATTATTTGCCACAACAGCCACAGCCACATCGTATGTTCGTTCGGAAGTAGTGCTATTAGGAAACCACAACGTTATGCAATTGTTGATCGCATCGTCTGAATCACTGGCTTCTAGTCCAATCTTCTTGACAGTTGTAAATAACGGATAATTAAGACCACGAGATCTTCGAGACGTAGAGGGAGTATCCCTTGGGGTAGACCTTCGAGGTGGATCCAAATCCAACGGCAATCTGGCATCGGGGTCGCCATCTAGGCCCACGGAGAAGTCGGAGCCGGCCTTCTTATCGACCAGAGATACTGATGTATAGCTTCCATGATGACCTCCGCAGCATAGCCAACCTCCTGCGACTGTAAGACATCGGGCTGGGAATGGAAGTGTTGTAATTATTTCGCGCTCTTTAGATTTAGGATATAAAGCGTATACATCGGATCCACTTGGGTAGTATATCACATTGTGTTCCGGTGAACTTATAAGAGACCGTAATTGCCAATGCCTGTTACAACGAAGTTAGAAAAACTTTGTTTCCAGATGTTGGTATTTACGTGGTATGAATGCTGGCACGGTAGTATGGTCTGGGCTTCGAAAGAATAAGAGAGTCGGTGGCATGATGTCTGAATAGTTTATCAGTATGGATTTTCTGTTGCACAAGAGAAGCAATAATGCACAAGCTTACAAACTTTCTTCTTTCACAGCCATAATAATGTGAGTGCGGGGGAGTTAATTTATGTGACCATGGAGGAAGGCTGATGCAATTTGACAGAAGCAATGTAGCTAGAGAAGTTTGCGAGCTCTTAGTTTTATCAATTTGAACAAGGGGTGGGCTCTTGTAGTAGCTATTGACAAAGAAAGTAGCTGATTATGTTGTAATACTCAAAATAGCGACGGCGAGTATGCGACGTCAATGCGTGGCTTTGTTCGTGTGTTGACGAAACGTTGGTGCCTCAGGCATCAATATGACTAGGTAGAGTCCATGGTCATGCTCAATTAGCGCGGTCGAAACAAATCGAAAGACCCGAAGTCTGGTTTTTTTTTTTTTTTTTTAATTTTCTTTTCTTATCTTTAAAAAATCCTTCCTTCAT